>AMWB02103066.1_pt3 | contig 18457 bp, 20 predicted proteins | sample 200311 | NCBI WGS metagenome assembly AMWB02 (sample SAMN02737377, study PRJNA173069) | bioreactor metagenome | biome: anode biofilm in microbial fuel cells | place: USA: California | collected 2010-12-16 | reverse complement strand
GGCCGGAATCCGGCCGGCCGCGGCGTGTGGGTCGGAGCCGCCAAGCTCGGCAGCATCGGCATCCGGGTCCGGCGGACCGTTGCCTTTCACGGACTGGCATTAAATGTTTCGGTTTCCCTGGCCCCCTTTGACTGGATAAATCCCTGTGGGCTTGCAGGCATAACCATGACATCCATGGTTCAAGAGGCTGCAAAGGACATACCCATGGCCGATGTCCGCCGTGCCGTCATCCGGCACATGGAAGCCGTGTTCGGAGCCACCCTGACAATGACGGATGTACTCGCATTGAAAGCACTGCTGAATTGTTCAACACAACTGCATCCAATGGAAAGATGAATCCAAATCAACCCCCCTGTAAACATATTCAAAAACCGGCATGGCTCAGGCGCAGGCTGCCTTCGGGTCCTGACTACGAAAATGTGCGGACGCTTCTGAAAGACAGCCGTTTGCATACGGTGTGTCAGGAAGCCAGATGTCCCAACCAGTGGGAATGCTTTTCCGCCGGAACCGCTACCTTTCTGATCATGGGGCCGTCCTGCACCCGAAACTGCCGGTTCTGCGCCGTGGATCATGGCCCGGTCCATCCGCTGGATACCCGGGAGCCGTATCAGGTTGCGGAAACCGCCCGGCAACTGGGCCTGACGTATGTGGTCATTACTTCCGTTACGCGCGATGATCTTCCCGATGGCGGGGCAAATCATTTTGCTGAAACCATTCTGGCGGTTCGGGGGCGGATGCCGGATGCCGGCATCGAAGTGCTGATTCCGGATTTTCAGGGAAATCCGGATGCTTTGAAAATGGTTCTGGATGCCAATCCCGATGTTTTGAACCATAACATGGAAACCGTTCCGCGACTGTATCCTTTGGTCCGGCCGGAGGCTGTTTACAAGCGGTCCCTGTCATTATTGCATCAAGTATCTACAACTTGTCCGCGGATACAAACCAAATCCGGGCTGATGCTGGGAATGGGGGAAACGCCCGATGAGGTTCGCCGGACGTTAAAAGACCTGCGGCACGCGGGCTGCCGGATATTAACCCTTGGTCAGTATCTGCAGCCGTCTTTCGATCACTTGCCCGTTGAGCGGTTTATTCCGCCGGATGAATTTGACGCCTGGAAAAATGAAGCATTTTCCCTGGGCTTTTCTCAGGTTGCCAGCGGCCCCTTTGTCCGCAGCTCCTACCACGCCAAAGAACTTTCCGCAGCACCGATTCGGCCATAATCAACTTGTTTACCGGACTGCGATTGTGATAAAGAACCGTGAATTCGTAAAAAATCAGAATCCGGACTTTACCGAAGCCATCTCAATCGATCAATCGCTGAAGGAACGTTAATGAATGTCATCCCAACATCCTTAAAAGAAGTGCTTATTGTTGAGCCCGACGTATTTGCGGATAAACGCGGCTTTTTCATGGAAACCTATCACCAGGAGCGGTACCGGAAGGCCGGTATTTCGCAGGCATTTGTTCAGGACAACCTTTCCTTTTCCGTGAAAGGCACTTTAAGAGGGCTTCATTTTCAGATCCACCATCCCCAGGCCAAGCTGGTTCAGGTCGTTTCCGGTGAGATTTTTGATGTGGCCGTGGATATCCGAAAAAATTCCCCCACCTTCGGGCAGTGGGCCGGGGTGCTTCTGTCCAGCGAAACCAGGCGCCAGTTGTTCGTCCCAGAAGGCTTTGCCCATGGCTTCTGCGTTCTCAGTGAAACCGCCTTGTTTATGTACAAATGTTCGGACTTGTATGCGCAGGCGGATGAAGGCGGTATTCTGTGGTCTGATCCGGCCATCGGTATTGAATGGCCCATAACAGACCCCATCATCTCCGACAAGGGCAACCGGCTTCCCTGTCTGTCGGCGCTCTTGCCCCATCAACTGCCCGGGAGGTAACCCGATGAATATTTTAATCACCGGAGCCAAGGGACAGCTTGGGACGGAATTGATGCGACAGGGTCCGCAAAGAGGGTTTTTGGCATTTCCCGTGGATCTGCCGGAGGTGGATATTACCAGCCCCGATCCGGTTCGGTCAGCTATCTGCGATGCATGCGCATCCCTGGTGATCAATTGCGCAGCCTATACCCAGGTGGATATGGCCGAGTCGCAGGATATGCTGGCTTATAAAGTCAACAGTCTGGGGCCAGCCATTCTTGCCCATGTCTGCTCTGAAGCGCACATTCCTCTGATTCATGTTTCAACTGATTTTGTGTTTGACGGAAGCAAGAAAACGCCTTATCTGGAAACAGACCCGATTTCGCCAATGAGTGTTTATGGCAAGAGCAAGGCAGTGGGAGAGGCTGTGGTGGAAAGAATTCTGAGCCGTCACATTATTTTAAGAACAGCCTGGCTGTATGCCCTTTATGGCCAGAATTTCGTCCGGACCATCCTCAGGCTGGGAGCGGAAAGAGATACTGTGCGGGTGGTTTCGGACCAGTTGGGCTGCCCGACCTGCGCTGCGGATCTGGCGGAAGCCATATTAACCATTGCGGAAGCCATTCGGACGAAAGGGGATGTCGCTTGGGGGACCTATCACTACTGCGGGGAAGGTGTCGTTTCCTGGCATGAATTTGCACAGGCAATCCTGGATATCGCAAAAGCCTTCATCCCATTGAAAACCAGCCGGGTGGATCCCATCAGCACCGATCAATATCCAACCCCGGCAAAGAGGCCTGCCTATTCCGCCCTGAATTGCGAAAAGATCCAGAAAGCGTTCGGGGTTTGTCCCAGACCCTGGCGGCAAAGCCTTGAAACAACGATAGCCAGGATGCTGGATAATCAGACTGAAGGCTGAAACTCAGCTTGAATAGATACTCAAAAATTGAGCTGCTGGCGCCTGCGGGCAATTTTGAAAAACTGAAAATCGCCTTTCATTACGGAGCCGATGCCGTGTATCTTGCCGGAAAGGATTTCAGCTTAAGGAATTTTTCCGGCAACTTTACCCTTGCCGAGCTTGACAAGGCGATCCGGTTTAGCCATGATCTCGGGAAAAAAGTGTATGTCGCCTGCAACATCTATCCCAGAAATCATGAACTGGATGCCATATCCGCCTACCTGGATCAAATCGGGCGATTGGCGCCGGATGCCGTTATTGCGGCCGATCCCGGCATATTCATGATGGCCCGCCGCATTATTTCCGGGATTCCCATCCATATCAGTACTCAGGCCAATATTACCCATCTTGCCGGGGCCGAATTCTGGAGGGATATGGGCGCGGCCAGAATCAATACGGCCAGGGAGATTACCCTTGCCGAGATTTCGGAAATCGTTCAGAAATCCGGGATCGAGGTGGAGTCCTTTGTTCACGGCGCCATGTGCATTTCCTATTCCGGGCGATGCCTGCTGAGCAGCTTCATGGCCAAACGGGACAGCAACCGGGGAATGTGCAGTCATCCCTGCCGGTGGCAGTATGCGGTTGTCGAAGAATTGCGGCCCGGAATATTCATGCCGGTTCTGGAGGATGATCGGGGAACCTATATCTTTAATTCCAGAGACCTGTGTATGATCGGACATCTTCCGGAAATGATCCGGGCAGGTATCATTTCGCTGAAAATCGAAGGCCGGATGAAAGGTATCAATTATCTGGCAACCGTGGTAAAGGTATACCGGGAAGCCATCGATGCCTGGTATGCGAATCCGGAAGGGTATCATGTCGATGAGGCTTGGCTCAACGAGCTGTCGCGCATCAGCCACAGGGGATATTGTACGGGATTCTATTTCGGAGACCCGGATCAGACATCTCCCAATTTTGACAATTACAAGTCATTTCATGATCATGTTTTTATGGCGGAAATCATCGCGGTGACAGAAGATGGCGGCATGATCTGTCATATCCGGAACAAGATCCAAAAAGGGGATGCAGTCGAAATTCTTGTCCGTAAAGGCCCCGCCCGTGCCGACACGGTTCGGGAACTTTTTGACTTAAACGGCATTCCCCTTGATTTTACCCGGACCGGAACCCATGTGCGGATATTGCTGAACGGCCAATACAATGTCCACGATTTGATCCGAAAAGCCGGATGACGTCCGGTCAGATATCAAACGCCTGAAACCAGAAAGCCGGATTAGTTTGCCGGACAAATCCCTTCAACCAAACTTAACACTTAACACTTAAAAACTTAATACTAATTATGGAGCAAGATCTGATTCCCCTATCGTCGGATGAAACGTTCAAATTCTCCTGCAATGCAGGCGTTCCTTGTTTCAATGAATGCTGCAAGGATGTGAACCAGTTTTTAACCCCCTATGATGTGCTGAGGCTCAAACGCCATTTGGGCATGTCTTCCGGAGAATTTCTGGAAAAATATACGACGCAGCATATGGGTCCTGAAACCGGACTTCCCGTGGTTTGCCTGAAAACCGATCCCGCGGATGGCTTTACCTGCCCTTTCGTATCCCCGGAAGGATGCCGGGTGTATGACAGCCGGCCGTCCTCCTGCCGGACGTATCCGCTGGCCAGAATGCTTTCCAGGTCCCGGGAAACTGGTCAGACCACGATTCACTACGCCCTGCTGGTGGAGCCCCACTGTCAGGGGCACGGCCGGAATTGCACACAGAGCGTTCGGGAATGGATCGTATCCCAGGGCATTGAACCCTATGACGCCATGAACGACTTGATGATGGATATCATCAGTCTGAAAAACCGGCTGCTTCCCGGCCGATTGGACACAAAGCCCAGGCAGTTGTTTTCCATGGCCTGCTATGACCTGGATGCATTCCGGAAATATCTGACGGATAATTTTTCGCAGGAAGGCCTTGGACTGAACGCCGAATCCTGGCGGCAGATTCAGGAGGATGACGAAGCGCTTTTAAAGTTCAGCATGGTATGGCTGAAGCAGGCCCTGTTCGGTTCTTTGGTTCCTCTCTGAAACAAAATGTCGAATGAGGCTGGTCGGAATTGTCTTTTTCGGACATCTGTTTCAAAAGGCTGGATTGGACTGTTCCAGATCGGTGAATTTTCCTTGCACCGGAAATCCGGAGATGTACAGAAAGTCTTCGCCAGGAGCTGCTGACTCCTGCCGGTGACGATCTATATCAGACTGCTTCATGATTTTGCCGTATAGCCACCGTTGCCCTTGTCATCCGTGGTGTTGTCATGTACACTATGGGTAATTAACCGTAAAATAGCCAGAAAGGAGTAAGCTATGCCAGATCCCATCAACTATGTGTGTGCAGCCTGTGGAAAAAAACGCACCCTTCCGGCAAATGAGCCGACCCCCGAATGCTGCAAAAGGACCATGAACCTTGAACCCCTTCCGGTCTGTGAGATGGCGCCAAGTGCGGAGCATTCCCGCTTGGATGATGATTCCGGCCCCTGTGACGATGGCAGGGCCGGGGGGAAGTAATATTTATTGGAGGGGATGAATCTCTCGCGGGTTCATGCCCATTTACTGATCACACATAAAAATGCAGGGGTTGAAGAAAGGAAAGACGATGAAGACGGAAGATGTGATTCTTTTCAGCGGAGGCGCCAACGGGGCTGAAGCGGAATTTGGTGTGAATGCCGAGCGTTTTGGCATTGAGGAAGTGAATTTTACGTTTGAAGGACACAATAGAATCCGTCAGCGCGGTCTGCGTGTTCTGAATCGCGAGGAATTGAAAAATGGAGACGTAAGCCTGGAATACGTGTCACGGTTGATGAATCGCCGTTATACGGATAACCCGACATTCCGCAAAATCCTGCAAAGCATCTGGTATCAGATCAACAATGGACAGGAAGTTTACGTGATCGGAGAGATACTGGCGGATAAAACCGTTAAGGGCGGTACGGGATGGGGCGCCGAGTTCAGCAAACTCTGCAACAAACCCTTGTATGTTTTTGATCAGAAACGCAATGCCTGGTTCATCTGGAATCATACTGACTGGGTGGAGCAAAAAAAAGGTGATGAACCGGTCATCAGTCATGTCCATTTTGCCGGTACGGGAACGCGTTTTCTTGAAGAAAACGGCAAAAAAGCCATTCGGGAACTGTTCGATAGATCATTTGTTCTTTAATTGATTATTTCTGTTATCTTCCGCCCATGCTGCAAATCTCCGGCACCGTAGCCCTCCCTGACACCGAGATCGAGATCGTTGCGATTCGTGCCCAGGGAGCAGGCGGCCAGAATGTCAACAAGGTTTCTACTGCTATACACCTGCGTTTTGATATCGGTGCTTCTTCGCTGCCCGATTTTTACAAGGATCGGCTTTTAAAGATGAAGGACCATCGCATCAGCCAGGATGGCGTCATCGTTATCAAGGCCCAGCAGCACCGAAGCCAGGAAATGAACAGAGAAGAAGCCCTTCGCCGGCTTCAGGAGCTCATTCAAAGCGCAGCCGTTACCCCTAAACTTCGCAGATCCACCCGACGCACGCGCAGTTCTCAGGAAAAACGCCTGGACAGTAAGATCCGGCGAGGAAAAATCAAGGTCCTGAGGAGAAAATACCAGCAATCCAAAAGTGATTCAAGCGCATGATTTCAGGATGGCTTGCGACTTGATGGCAGGATCGCTTCACTTGAAGGGATAAACGGAGGATATCCATGGCTCTGAACAGAAACGCACGAATCATGATATTGTGGCTGAATCTTTGTTTTGCTGTCGTAACCCTTGCGTTTTCCGATCCGGCAGCATCCGAAGTCAGGCTGTTGAAGAGCCAGACGGTTTATGTGCCCGCATATTCCCACATTTATCATGGTGACAAAGAACGGCCCTTTGACCTGGCGGTCACGCTGAGCGTCCGCAATACGGATCCGGTTCATTCGATCACCCTGATTTCCGTGGAGTATTTTGATACCGATGGAAAACGGATCCGGGGCTGTCTGGAAAACGAGGTTAAGCTGGGTGCCATGTCATCCACCCGTTATGTCGTGCCGGAATCCGATCAAAGCGGCGGGTCCGGTGCCAACTTCATTGTCCGGTGGAAATCGGACGTAAAGGTCACCGAACCCCTTATTGAAACCATCATGATCAGCACCCGAACCCAGCAGGGCATATCCTTTACATCCCGCGGGCAACCTATCAAGGAAAACGATCCGTAATTTTTCCTGCAAAGAGGAAACCACCTGTATGATGCAATCAGAACGTGAAAGGCGTCCCGCATGGCGCTGATCAGCCTGAAAGATGTGAGTATGGGGTTCGGCGGGCATCCGCTGCTGGACCACGTGAATTTCCTGATCGAGCGCGGAGAACGCGTCTGCCTTCTGGGAAGAAACGGCGCCGGTAAGTCGACTTTGATGCGGATGATTCATGGCGATCTTTTCCCGGACGCCGGTGAAATCGTCCGTCAACAGGGCGTGCGGATTGCCATGCTCTCCCAGGACGTGCCGCACGGTCTGGCCGGTGCAACGATTGATGTTGTCGCAGGCAGATCGAAAATGTCGAACGCGGCGTCGTCCGCTTCGCAGGATGCCGCCGGGAGCCTGCAGGTGGAAAAAACCCTTTCACGCATGAACCTGGACCCTCAGGACCGATTTGAAACGCTCTCCGCCGGACTCAAGCGCCGCGTGTTGCTTGCAAGAAGCCTGGCATGCGATCCGGATATTCTGCTTCTGGACGAACCCACCAACCATCTCGATATGGACGCCATCGCCTGGCTGGAGGATTTTATTCTTCAGCACGTCAAAACCCTGCTCTTCGTGACCCACGACCGGATGTTCCTGAAAAAACTGGCCGGCCGGATCATTGAACTGGACGGCGGACGACTTTACAACTGGGCATGCGATTACGAAACTTATCTGGAACGCAAGGATGCGGCGTTGTCCGCCGACGCCAATCAGCGACATCAGTTCGAGAAAAAACTGGCGCGGGAGGAAACCTGGATCCGGCAGGGCGTGAAGGCGCGGCGGACACGCAACGAGGGGCGGGTGCGCGCCCTCCTCCGCATGCGCGAGGAGCGGCGGGCCTGGCGGGAGCGGATCGGATCGGTCAAGCTGATGGCACAGGAGGCGCGCCGTACGGGAAAGCTTGTCATCGAAGCCCGGAATATCAGCTTCGGCTGGAGCGAGCGGCCGGTCATCCGGGATTTGTCGCTGGCCGTCATGCGCGGGGACAAGCTGGGAATCATCGGCCCCAACGGATCCGGAAAAACCACCCTGCTCAATCTGCTCCTGGGGAAGCTTGCGCCGCGGCAGGGGTCGGTGCGCCACGGCACCCATATAGAGACGGCCTATTTCGACCAGCTCAGAGACCAGCTCGATGACACCCGTTCGGTTCAGGACAATGTTGCCGACGGCGGCGACCAGGTGATCATCGACGGCTCCCCCGTTCATGTCATCGGATACCTCAAGAATTTTCTCTTCTCCCCGGAAACGGCCAGAAGCCCGGTATCCATCCTGTCGGGCGGCGAGAAAAACCGGCTCCTTCTGGCCAAGCTCTTCACCCGGCCGGCCAATCTTCTGGTGCTCGACGAGCCCACCAACGACCTCGACATCGAAACCCTGGAACTTCTTGAAACCCTGCTGGTCTCCTACGCAGGAACCGTCCTGCTGGTGAGCCATGACCGGACGTTTTTGAACAACGTGGTGACCGGCACCCTCGTTTTCGAGGGCGGCGGACAGGTGACCGAATATGTCGGCGGATACGACGACTGGCTCGCCCAGCGTCCGCCGCGCGAGGCCGCTGGGACCGACACGGCTGCCGGGCCGTCAAAATCACCAAAGCCCCGGCGGGAGCGGCCGAAAAAACTGACGTATAAGCAACGCCTCGAGCTGGAAGCGCTGCCCGGCAGGATCGAGGCGTTGGAAGCCGAGCAGGCGGCCCTGCATGGACAGCTCGCCGACCCCGCTTTCTACAAGCAGGCGGGAGACAAGGTCGCAGCGGCAACATCACGACTGGAAGCGTTGGATGCGCTGTTGAAACAGTCCTACGAACGGTGGGAGTTTCTGGAGTCTTTTGAAGCCGAGTGAGGCGGAAAGGCCCGTCCTACTTCCGGCGGTGTTTCCGCCATGAAAGCGTCGAACGCCCGCCAGAACGCCGCCCGGAAATGATCCCGCTCCATCAGGAGCTCATGCCGGGCGCCTGGAATCGACACCAGACGGCAATCCGGCAGGCGGCGGCAAACGGCCGTCTGCGCCGCTGTCGACACCACCTGGTCATCTCCCGACGATACGAGCAGGACGGGCGTCGCAACGGTGGCGGCAAAGGCCGGCGACATCATCGCTTCAATAGAGTCGAAAGACGCCTGAAGCCATCCGCAGCTCACCCCGCCCAGGGCCAGGTCCGGGTTTCGGGCGATCATCCGGTGGGGTCGCATGAACCGCTCCCGGTCGGACGTCAAACGGTTGTACCTGAACGCATACCGTCCGGGAGGGCGGTAACGGCGTTCGCCGGGGGCATAGGCGGTGGCTCTGCCGAGCCGCATGGCCGTGCGGATCAACCATTTCGCCAGAGCCATGGGAAAAAATCCGGTGCTGATACCGAACATCGGCGACGTCATGACGACCCTGCCGAAGACGCCGCCGCCCCGGGCAAGATACCTCAACAGAATGTGGGCTCCCATGGAATGGGCCAGACACGTCACGGGGCCCAGGGCATGAGGAAGAACCACCCGGCGCAGGAACCGATCGAGATCGTCGATGTAAACCGCGTAATCTTCAATATGCCCTGTATGCCGGTCCGGGAGCATACGCGACGAAAGCCCCTGACCCCGCCAGTCGAAGCTGTAGACGTCCCATCCCCGCACCTCCAGCTCGCCGATCGTTTCCTCGTATTTTTCCAGGAATTCGTTTCGGCCGGAGAGTACGACCATCGTCCCCTTACGCCCGGCGCCGCCGGCGCGCCAGACCCCGTAGCGAAGGACGGCGCCGTCGGGTGTCGTGAGATAGTCGGAATAGGATGCCATGCGGATTGTCTGAACCTGTTTCCGGATTTCTTCGGTTTTAAGATTGCCTCGTCCGATGTTTTTATATAAGTAGGGTCATCCAGTGCCGGCTGAACGTATCCGGCCGGCACCCATCATTTGAACGAATAGGACGAAATCCAGAATTTGTCCACGGAAAATGCACGTCAAACGACCTGGGTCGATAGTTCAAGGAGTTATGATTATGCGGGTTCTTATTACGGGCGGCGCGGGGTTTATCGGTTCTCATCTGGCGGAGGCGTATCTCGAACGCGGCGACGACGTCTATATCATCGACGACCTTTCCACCGGTTCTCTGTCGAATATAGAGCCGCTGCAACAAGACGAGCGCTACCAAAACCGGCTGTTCACCTATATCGACACCATCTTGAATCATGAGCTCATGCTTGAGTTGACGGGAACCTGCGATGTGGTATTTCATCTCGCGGCGGCCGTTGGCGTTCAGTATATTCTCGAAAACCCTCTGAAGGCGATCAAGATCAATGTCGAGGGCACCGAAAAGGTCCTTGAAATCTGCGCAAAATTCAAGAAGCGCGTACTCATTACCTCTTCTTCGGAGGTGTACGGCAAGCACCTTCATGCGCCGCTGGTGGAAACAGATAACATCGTCTACGGGCCTTCGAGCAAATTCCGGTGGAGTTACGCGGCCTCCAAACTGATGGATGAGTTTACGGCGCTCGCCTATTTCCGCACCCACGGCCTCGAGACGATCGTCACACGCCTTTTCAATACGGTCGGCCCCCGTCAGACGGGCGCCTACGGCATGGTCATTCCACGCCTGGTATCCCAGGCGCTCGACGACGCACCGCTCACCGTATACGGAGACGGCATGCAGACGCGGACGTTCACCTATGTGAAGGATGTGGTTCAGGGGCTGTCGGCGCTCATGGCATGTGACGCGGCCGTCGGCGACGTCTTCAATATCGGGGGAACGGAGGAGATCACGATCATGGGGCTGGCGGAAAGGATCATTCGGGCGACCGGCGCGTCATCCGCCGTGCAGCTGATTTCATACGAAGAAGCTTATGCCAAGGACTTCGAGGATATGCAGCGACGGGTGCCGAGCATTGAAAAAATCCGGCAACGGGTCGGCTTTGAACCCGTCACCGACCTCGATACCATCTTAAAAGAGGTCATCGCGTATCAGCGGCTGATCAAAAGCCGGGGCCTGTGATACAGGTACGCCGGCAGTCTTCATCCGGGCGGGCCATCGGCGCCCGCCCCGCTAAACCTTGTATTTGCCGAAGTCGTCGGGAGAGAGCTTCTCGAGATATTCCGCCCACTTCTTTCCCTCTTCGCTCTCATCTAAAATCTCCACCTGTCCGCCGGGCACGCCCGATTTTTCAATCACGCTTTCATCCACGAAAATGGGCGCCCCCGTCCGAACGGCAATGGCGATGGCGTCACTCGGCCGGGCGTCCATGTCGAACGCCGTCGCGTTGTCGGATATCAGATATATTCTTGCGTAAAACGTATTGTCCCTGAGATCACAGACCTCGATCTTGGTGACCTTGATGTTCAGGGTATCGAAAAAATTTTTGAACAGGTCATGGGTCATGGGACGATCGAATTTTATGTTCTGCAAGGCCGAAACAATGGAGGTCGCCTCGAGCAGACCGATCCAGATCGGGATGGTCTGTTCATCCTCGTCCGATTTTAAAATGATAATCGGGGTATTGGATGTGGGATCCATGGTCAGTCCCGCAATACTCACCTTATGCAGCATAATGTTTATCTCCTTTCAGGCAGCACGTTCCCCGGGCTATCAACCGTCCGCGAAGGGAATGGCTGAAAGCGTCCTCGATTCGAACGACGAACCGCTCTCCCGTGATGTCTCCGAACATCGCCGGCGCGTCATCCGGAAGGGTGAAGTGGACGATCTTGTTGCCGGAAGTCCGGCCGCACCATTGAACATCCGGCGCAGCGGGTTCTTCTGCCGGCGCAGCGGGTTCTTCTGATCGATCCGATTCGGTGGGTTCACCCGGCCGAGACGTCTCCGGTGGACCCTGACGTTTGCTCCGCCCGTCCACCAGAATCTCCTGAAGGGTTCCCACGAGCGCGCGGTTTTTCAGGAGGGTGTAATGCTCCTGGAGCCCCAGAAGCTCCTGAAGGCGGTCACGCTTCAAGGCATCGCTCACCTTGTCGGAAAATCGGGCCGCCGGTGCATTGGGCCGATCCGAATACATGAAGGCAAACAGCCCGTCGAATTCAACCTCCCGAACCAGGTCGAGGGTTGCCGTGAAATCGGCCGCCGTCTCGCCGGGAAAACCGACGATGACATCCGATGTAACGGCTATCTCCGGACATAAACTTCTCAGCGACGCGACCTTTTCCAGATAGCTCTCCCGGTCGTAGCGCCGGTGCATCCGCTTCAGTACCGCATCCGATCCGGATTGCACCGGCAGATGAATGTGGTTGCACACCTTGCCAAGATCCCGAAAGGCCGCCATCAGCTCACGCGACAGATCCTTGGGATGAGAGGTGGTGAACCGGATGCGCGACAGGCCTTCGATGCCGTTGATGCGATAAAGAAGTTCGTCGAACCCGATGAGGCCCTCCTTCTTTCCATAGCTGTTGACATTCTGGCCCAGCAACGTCACCTCGCGCACACCGGCGTCGGCAAGCCTTTCGATCTCGGCCAGAATATGCTCGGGTTTTCGGCTCGCCTCCCGTCCCCGCACACGAGGGACCACGCAATAGGTGCAGAAATTGTCGCACCCCTGCATGATGGTGACAAACCGTGAGATGCCGCCTGCCGCCGCCTGTTCGCCATATGGAAGATCGCGGCCTGAAACATCGCGTTCTTCGAATCCGGACCCCGGTGACATCTGCGTGTCGATGATGCGGCAGCGCTTCTCTTCGACCCGGCGAACCATGCCGGGAAGCCGTCCGATGGCCCGTGTGCCGAACACGATATCCAGGATGGGCACCCGCTTGAGAATCCCGCGGCCCTCCTGCTGCGCCACACAGCCGCCGACGGCAATGATCATCTCTGGTTTTTTGCGCTTGAATTCCGCAAGGCGTCCGAGAAAACTGAAGGCTTTCTGCGCCGCTTTTTCGCGGATGGCACAGGTATTCAAAATGACGAGATCCGCCCGGCCTATCGTCATCGTCGGACGGTACCCGAGCGGTTGCAGCAAAACGGCGATCTGCTCGGAGTCATACACATTCATCTGGCATCCGATGGTCTGGATAAAAAGCCGCTTCGCCGATGGGAAGGTCGTTTTTACATTCGATCTCACGGCCGTTTTATGTATTGTTTCAGTACGCATGGGATCTCTGCACATATTCTTCCGTCGGCATCACGCTTTCCATCATGATCTCTTTTTTCAGCTCGCCTATCACCGCATCCACCTCTGATTCACACCCCGGCGATATCGAGAAAAGAACCGTTCCGGACGGGCCGTCGATCGTCCGCATCATGGCGATGCCGTCGCAGGCTTCGAAAACAAACCTGATGAATGCAATCTCTCTCCGGTCGACACGAAAAAATTTCTTCACTGAATCCAAAAATATAGCCCCCTTGATTTATTGTAAAGGGTAACACCATCTTTGCCGTCTATTCAACATAAAAAGTTGGGATTCGCGGGCCATGTGCTCTTATGCCCGAAATCTTTCCGGCCATGGATTTGGGGTTGTCCATTTTTTTTCGATACGTTAATGTATTCCGCTATGAAAAAGGAATGGTTGTTACAGCACCCCGACGCCGAGGCCGTCAGAACGCTTCAAGAGGCCCTGAAATGCAGTCCGGTCACCGCCGCCGTTCTGGTCAACCGGAACATTCGTTTTGCGGAACAGGCGACAGTGTTTATGAACACATCGCTGAAAGACTTCCGTCCGCCCGTCGATCTGCAGGATATGGAGGCGGCCGTCCGACGGATCGGCAAGGCCGTTGCGGCAGGGGAAAAAATACTCATCTTCGGAGACTACGACGTGGACGGCGTGACGTCCGTGACTCTCCTGCTGGAATTCCTGCAATACGCCGGCGCGGATGTCTCTTACTATATTCCCCATCGGACCGAGGAGGGATATGACCTCCAGGTGAATCATGTGTTGGGCGTCGCCCTGCCGGCGGAAATCGACCTGATTATCACCGTCGACTGCGGTTCGAGCCGCCATGACTCGGTCCAGGCCGCCATCGACAGCGGGATTGACGTCATCATCACCGATCATCACACGATCGAAACCCCGCCGCCCGCGCTGGCGGTGGTCAACCCGCGGCGGTCCGATTGCACGGCGGGATGCGACCACCTCGCCGGCGTCGGCGTCGTCTTCACGCTGCTCATCCATCTGCGCAAATACCTCCGTGACATCGGTTGGTGGCGGAGCCGCCCCGAACCCAACCTGAAAAATTTCTGCGACCTCGTCGCGCTGGGCACCGTGGCCGACATGGTCCCCATGATCGGCGACAACCGCATCCTTTCCAGGACGGGGATCGAGATCATCAACCGCGGCGCGCGCCCCGGTCTCCGGGCGCTCATCAGGGTTTCAGGCATCAAGGACCGGCCGGCCGACACGGACGACATCGCCTTCAGGCTAGCACCGCGGCTAAACGCCGCCGGCCGGATGGGTCACGCCAAACTGGCGGTCGAACTCCTCACGGCACGCAGCGATGAAAAAGCCCGGGAGATCGCCATGACACTCAATCAGCTGAATAAAAAGCGGCAGGCCGCCGAAAAGGAAATCCTGACTCAGGTAACGGCCTACATCGACAAGCACCCCCATCTTCTCGACAGAAAAAGCCTCGTTCTGTCTCACGCCAACTGGCACGAAGGCATTCTGGGAATCGTGGCGTCCAAGCTTGTCGACCGCTTCTTCCGGCCCGTCGTCCTCGTTTCCACCCGCTCATCCGTGGGAAAGGGCTCCGGGAGAAGCATTCCCGGCATCGATCTTCATGCCTGCCTGAAGGAATGCGCCGCCCACCTGAAAACCTTCGGCGGCCACCCCATGGCGGCAGGACTTCAGATCAACCGGGAAAACATCCGGCGATTCGAAGACAAATTCGAACGCGTCGTTGCCGAGACGCACACCCGCATGGCCGCCACACGGCCGATCGTCATCGATTATGAGCTCGATTTTGAAAAAATCAACGAAACCCTGATCGATGAAATCGAACGGTTGACGCCCTTCGGCGAAGGCAATGTCGAACCGCTCTTCATGGCCGCCGACGTCCGGGTGACCGATCACAGAATCGTGGGAAAATGCCACCGAAAGATGGTCCTGACCCAGCGGCATGCCGCCGACGGCAAGGGTATGGGTGCGATACAGTTCAATGTCGATCCGGCCGAATGCCCGGAACGGTTTGAAAAAATCGCCTACCGCCTGCGGTGGAACCATTGGAACGGGAAAAAAACGATACAGGTTCTGATCGAGGAATCCTGAACATTTTTCTTGCAATCTGAAGGACCCGACAGTATTATTCCATTTGGACTGGATTCAGGCAGTCATATCAAATTTACTAGACTTCCAGATAACGATTTTGGCAAGACAGCCCCAGAAAGGCCGGACGATCCGGCCGCTTGTCGTTCACCCGGGCAGCGGCGGCGGCATCCGTGAGCGCATAACACCGTCAAAATCCTTATCTGGAAGTCTAACGAAGGGAATGTCTCATGGCAAAGGTATTTCGACCCAGCACGCGCGAGTCTTCTATCCTGTCGAAAATCGAATCTTCGAAGGAACGCGCCCGCCGCATGGCCATCAACAGCATCCGGGATCATATCGATCCGCTCAGCAATCAGGTGGCCATGAAGCTCATCGAAAACAAACTGGTGGAGACGACCAACAAAAACGGTCTCGAAGAGCAGATTCACAAGGCGCTCGAGACCTTGAGCTACGCAGAGGATTTTGACGTCGACTACGAGGTGGCGCCGTTCCGGCACGTCGTTGCCCAGCCGCATATCGTGAGCCTCTATCTCACCGCGTTCGTCATTGAAAAATTGATCGACCACAAAGACACCGTCGATATATACGGTTCGGATGATGAAATTTATACCTGCATCAACCAACAGGTCAAAAAATTTCTTCCCTGAACGGCAAATTGATCTCATCTCCGGCGTATGCGTCCCACCTTTCACCCCCGGCTCGTCAACGGTCCTTTTGATGATCCCATCTTGTTTGTTCCGTTTATTTTCGAAAAGCGCGCCCTGCTGTTCGACCTTGGCGAGATTCAATCCCTCGACGCGCGCGATGCCCTGAAACTATCCCATATATTCATCTCTCATACCCACATCGACCATTTTATCGGCTTTGACCGCCTCCTGCGCCTCTTTCTGGGCCGGGACAAGACGCTGCACCTCTTCGGCCCCGCCGGCATCCACCGGCATGTCGAGGGCAAACTGGCCGGGTATTCATGGAATCTGGTCGAAAATTACATGAACCGCTTCATCCTGCATGTCACGGAAGTCACCGCATCCGTCATGACCACCCGCACCTATCACTGCAAAAACCGTTTTATTCCGGCGGATCCCCCGGCAACGGCTCCCTTCGCGGGAACACTCCTGTCGGAAACCGCTCTTTCGGTGTCGGCCGAAATCCTCGATCACGACATTCCCTGCCTTGGCTTTTCCCTTGCGGAGCGATTTCACGTCAACATCATGAAAGACCGGCTGGCCGCGATAGGACTGCCCGTCGGTCCCTGGCTCGGCCGGTTCAAACAGGCCCTGTTCGAGGATCGGGACCCCGATACGCCGATCGCGGTGCCCGTCGTGGGCGGTGATCATCCGGAAACACGTCGCTTCCGACTGAAGGATCTCGCCGCTGAGATCGCCGTCATCACCCCCGGTCAGAAAATCACCTATATCACCGATGCGGTCTGGTCTCCTGCGAACCGGGAAAAGATCCTCCGGCTCGCCGAAGGTGCCGATCAATTGTTCATCGAGGCGGCGTTCCTGTCGGCCGACGGGGAGATGGCCGAAAAAAAACGCCATCTGACGGCCCGACAGGCCGGGGAACTGGCCGGCGAGGCAAGGGTGCGGCAGTTTGCCGTCTTTCATTTCTCGCCCCGGTATACGGATCGGGAACAGGCCCTGATCGACGAGGCCGCGGCGGCCTACCAAGATGCCTATACCGCCGGTTGATCGGCTGCTCTGCACTCATACATACAAGCGTTCCGATCGATGGGACAATGCGCTGAAAAGCCGTTGCGCGGAAAACAGAAACTTCCGGAAGGGAGGAAGCAATGACCGACGATGCCATCCATGAAATCTCTTTCGTCCAGACGCATGGCGCCCGCCTCCGCGTCGAGCGCATTATGCCGCGACATGCCGACCGTCGGGCGGCGCCGCTTGTCTTCCTCCACGAAGGCCTGGGATGCATTGAACTCTGGCGGAATTTTCCCGAACACCTCTGCGAGGCGACCGGCAGACCCGGTGTGGTATACGATCGCAGGGGATACGGCGGATCGAGCCCCCTCGACGGAAACTGGCCGCCCGATTACCAGGAAACCGAAGCCGCGGTCTTTCTTCCGGCGGTCCTGGACCACTGCGGCCTGTCAGCGGCCGTCCTCGTCGGTCACAGCGACGGCGGATCGATCGCTCTCATCGCCGGAGCGACCTTGGGCGACAGGATCCAGGCGATCATTACCGAGGCGGCCCATATCTTCATCGAGGATATCACCCTGGCGGGAATCGAAGAGGCGGTTTCGGTATTCCGGCGCACCGACCTCGGCGAAAAGCTGGCCCGCTATCACGGCGACAAAGCCGAAATCGTCTTTTTCCGCTGGGCCGACACATGGCTCGATCCCGCCTTTCGGAGGTGGAATATCGAGCATTTTCTGAAAAATATCGTCTGTCCGCTCCTGGTCATCCAGGGCGTTGACGACGAATACGCCACCGAAGCCCAAGTCACGGGTATCGCCTCCCAGGTTTCAGGACCGGTCGAAACCTTCATGGTGCCGGGGTGCATGCATATCCCCCATGTTCAGGCTACCAAGGCCGTGCTGGAACGCATGGCGCGGTTCATATCATGTTTGCCCTCCCATTCGGCGGTTTAGGTCGGCCGCCAGACGGCTCAGATCGGGAAATTCCTCTATGTCGGCCTGGACCAGATTCCTCGCCAGGGTCTGAAGCGCCGCGGGAATATACCTTTCAAAACCCGGTTTATGCTTGACGCGGCTCAGGAAGCCGAAGGCCCCCAGCATCTGCAGATTACGGGCAAGACAGCAATAGCGGTATCCCGCCGTGAAATCCTTGGGGTCGATCCCCGTCACGCTGACCAGCCGGTCGATGCAGTCGGCCAGAAGCCGTTCCCGGAGCCCCTCCGGCAGCGCCACATATGGGTCGATCAGGAGTGAGGCGAGATCATACTGGATGGGGCCGGTGCGCCCCCCCTGGAAATCGATGAAGCGGGGTCCGCCGCCGGTCATCATGATGTTCCGGGACTGCATGTCCCGGTGCATGAACGCCGGAACACCGTATGTCAGGGCGCCATCGGCGATCCGTTCGAATTCATCCCGGAAGGCGTCGTCCGGGAGGGTCATGCCGAGGTATCCGCGTAAAAACGCATCCCTGAAATAACCGCACTCGGCCTTCAGAATCATCTCCCGGTCATACCGCTCGGTCTGCCAGGTCCACCGGGGATCGAAGCCGTCCCGTCCGTCAAGCCAGAGCGGCAGGAGCCGGTCGATCACCTGCCTG
>AMWB02090276.1_pt3 | contig 18461 bp, 18 predicted proteins | sample 200311 | NCBI WGS metagenome assembly AMWB02 (sample SAMN02737377, study PRJNA173069) | bioreactor metagenome | biome: anode biofilm in microbial fuel cells | place: USA: California | collected 2010-12-16 | reverse complement strand
TTGAAACCATCGTTGAAACCATCGTTGAAAGGTGTTGAAAGGTGTTAAAGGTGTTAAAGGTTGACATTCTTTCAGAGTCTGATAGAATATGCGCTGACAAGCCGAAGTGGCGGAATTGGCAGACGCGCTACGTTCAGGGCGTAGTGAGCATTACGCTCGTGAGGGTTCAAATCCCTCCTCCGGCACCAACAGACCCGCAGATTTCTGCGGGTTTTTTCTTGTCTCAGTTCTGGGAATGGGGTAATATTAACAAAATGAAGAACTTCCTTGGCAAACTAAAAACCGTTTTTGATCCCAAAAAACTGGGATTGATCGTTCTGGCGGTGGTCCTGTTCTTCCTGGTGATGGATCTGAACACCCGGTTGAATGAGTTATCTAGGTTAACTGCTCAGCGTGATGAAGCGGCAACGGTTGTCGCTAATCTTGAGAGTACTTTACAGGTGTTGCAGACGAGTCAGGCATACGCCGGCTCTATTGGTGCGGTGGAGGAGTGGGCTTACAACGAAGGTCACATGGTTCGACCTGGTGAGCAGTTGGTCATCCCGATATCTCCACCCGGGACAACACCTGATCCGGTGATCGTTCCCACACCCACGGTTGAGCCGGTGGAAAACTGGGAGATCTGGCTGGCGCTGATCCTTGGTGAATAAACTCCCGCACAGGCGGGGGTTTTCATTTCAAACGATGGATAGCCAGCATAGTTAGATCATCTGATGGTGGTTCACCTTTACGAAAAACGTTGATCAGGTCTTCGAGGCTTTGTAGTAGTTCGGATGCTGAGCCGTACAAATTTTCTTGCAGGGCATTGATCAGGCGAGTTTCAGAGAATTGTTCACCGGACGATGAGAAGGCTTCAGTAACACCATCCGTGTAAAGCAATAAGGTGTCCCTTTCTTCCATCTGTAGCTTATGACAGACATATTTTGCATTTTCAATCACGCCCATCGCAATTCCTCCCTTAGCGAGTTTTTCAATTCGCCGGGTGTCTCCCCTGAAAAGCAACGGTAAATTGTGACCGGCATTCGCGTATTCAAATAAACCTGTTTTCGGATCGAGCAGGCCGAAGATACCTGTTACGAACATCCCGTTCTGAGATTCCTCGAACAATAATTCATTTACGCGGTCAAGCACTTCAGCGGGTGAGGTAATGGACTGCGATGTAGCACGGATCAATGTGCGCGTCACTGTCATATATAAGGCTGCAGGCATGCCCTTGTCTGATACGTCTGCAATGGCAAAAGCGATGCGGTTATCCCTGGTAGGAAATGCATCGTAAAAATCTCCACCCACCTCGCGGGCTGTTCGCCAACGAAGATCAAAATCCCAGCCGTCAACCCCGGGAATGGATTGCGGAAGGAATGTCTTTTGAATCTGACGGGCAAGCTGAAATTCACGTTCAACCCGTTCCCGGCCGACCATTTCTTCCTTGAGTCTTTCGTTCTGGATGGCGAGGGTTGTTTGCTGTGCAACACCCTTGATCAATTCGATCCGTTTCTGGTGATAAGCCGCCTTGATGTTGATTTCGCGTGTGAGCATCACCCCGTACTTCTCTCCTTTGATGCTCAATGGAAATGCCAACAGCCAGTTGGAATTTTCCGGTGGCAGTTTTAAGGAATCTTTGGTGCAGTCCAACTTTCGCCATCGATCCACCGGTGTTTCAGGGTCATCGAACTGGCAGCCTGTCATGTTATCGTTCTCGATAACTCCATCCAGCAATGAGAATTCACCCTGCGAATAAGTATGCTTCAATATCTCTTCCTGCTCTGCATGCGTAGGTGCAACTGCTTTAATCGGCAGGTATCTCAGGTTGTTCTTTTCCCACTCGTAGATGACACAGGTGTCAACACCAACAAGAATAGGCATCAGCTGCACGATCGTATCAAGGATGTCCTCAAGTTTGTTCTGGCTTACCACTGCCTGGGCCACCTGCAACAATACCGCTGTGATATAGGCTTCCTCCTGGCGGTTTTCCAGCAGGCTGATATTCTCCAAGCCAACCGCTGTTTGTTGCGCAATGCCCTGCAGGATGGCCAGGGTTTGATCGTTGAAACGGTTGACCATCCCTAAATCGTTTTTACTATAATGCGCTACAAGAAATGCACCGCGTAATTCTCCATGCGCGATCAACGGTAGTAAAACCAGCGTGGTCCTTTTTTCTGAGAAGGGTAAAGACTTTAATCCCAGTTCCATTTTCGGGTCAGTGATGAATACAGGTGCGAGCGTGGCTGTTAATTTCAGAAATCCAATGGCATCTGTATCCAAAACCACCATCTCATGCTCGGAGGGTTGAAAACCATACCAGTTCTTTAACTCATAGGAATCGCCGTCCTGGCGGATGAGATAGAGTCCACATTGTTCTACTCCTACAAGCAGAGGAGTGAGCCGAACCATGGTCGAAAGCAGGGAATCGAGGCTGTTGATGGATTGCATAGCTTCAGCAACCTGGAGAAGGACGGTGGATGACCAGGCTTCTTCCTGGGCGCTTGAATATAAGCGTGCATTCTGGATGGCAACAGCTGCATAACTTGATAAAGTGGTAGCGATGGCAGCAGCTTCAGAACCATACCGACCTTCCTTGCGATGAGCAAGTGTCAACACGCCGAGGATCTCATCACCAGAACGCAGCGGGACTGCCAGTGAGGAGTAATTTGGTTTAAATTTTCGGGCCGCCCCTAGCGGGCCAAACGGGTCTTCTGGTTTACGGATCGTGTACTGCTCGTTGTTGATGCCGATGTTCAGAAATGTTCGCACACTTAACGACCCCTGTGTCGATTCAATGACTTTGTTACGTGACACTCCACGCACAGCAGCGAGATGCAGTGGCCTTTCTTCTATTGGGATACTGACATCATCGTCCAATAGCCATATTGAAGAAGCATCACAAGGAAGGTTGGTCTCAAGGGCTGAGAGAACCCGATCCAGCATGTCCGGCAAGGCCAGATTCGAGTTAAGAAGACCGGCGATGTCTCTAAAACTATCAGCCACACGCCGACGCCACTTTTCCGTGCGGAATAAGGATGCGTTGCGGATCGACTGTGCAATACCAGATGCCAGACTTTCAAAGAGCTTTAAATCAGATTGTGTGAAGTGTTGCACCTGATCGGATTGCAGGTCTAAAACACCCAATACATCATCCCCAAACCGCAGCGGTACAGTTAATTCCGACTTTACTTTCTGCGGGAAGTATTTTGAAGGCAGATAAAGCGGTTCCTGTGATACGTCATTCACTCGCAGGGTTTGCCCCGTCCGAGCGACGTGGGGGATGATCCCGATTGAAGCGTCAAGGTCAAAGGCAAAAGAATTGGGTTTTAATTTACGTGCGTGCGATCCGGTTCCGGCTTCAAAGATCACTTTCCGGCGATTGGAATGCACGGTGAAAATGTGCACAAAAGGTATGGAAAAACGTTTTTCGATGACGTTCACGACTTCTTTGAACAGATCGTCCAAATCCAGGATCGAGCTGATGGCGGTGCTGATTTCCGCCACTGCTGTCATCTGCATGGCGCGTTGTTCGAGAGAGTTAAACAATCGGGCTGTCTCCACTGCCAACGCGATAGAGTCTGCCAGAGACCGCAAAACAAGCATGTCATTCTCATGAAAGCTGCCAGGCTGGGTGCTTTGAATATCCAACACTCCCAGGATACGTTTATCTACCTTGAGAGGCAGAACGACCTCAGCACGTGTATCCGGTAAAGCTTTTACAGGCATGTAAAGCGGTTCCTGCATCACATCTTTGATGACGAATTCCTGTCCACTTTGCGCGGATGTGTAAACCAAGCCTTTTTCATAATCCAGGTCTGCTAAGGGATTTTTTTGTTGCGGTTCGCATTTTAAAGAACTTGCCCGGAATTTCAGCTTTGCGGTGGTTTCATCAATTGTAAAAATTCCCACGTGATAATAGTCAAAAGTACACTGGATCAGGTTGGTAACACGTACACAGAGTTCGTCCAGATTAAGCACGTTTGCGATTTGTGAGGTGACTGACCGGACCAATGCGATCTGGTCGTAGCGCCAGTTCTTTAACGCGGACTGGCGGTTCACCTGCATGGCAAGGGCAGTCACTGCAGTCAGGTAATTCAGTTCGGCAATTTCCGGGGTAGAGAATGGATACTCAAATGGTCTGAACGCGTGCAACACACCTAGCAGGTTTCCTTGCGTGGTAACCGGAAGAGTAATCGCATCAGGTGGTGCAGTTTTACAAACCCTGTTCTTTCTCGTCTGGACCGGTCTTTTTGTCTCAAAGCACTTTTCAACAATGGCTGGTGCCGTATCGGTAGGAATAGTTTTTACCGGGGGTTCACCGGGTAAAGGGTAAAAAGGCTCAGCCAGCCATAGTTTTGCTTCACAATCCAACTTCTTCCGGATGTGTACAGCAAGAGCATTGCATAAACTCAACGAATCTGGTTGTTTTACCAGGTTTTCGCCAAGCGTGAGCAGATCATTCCAGAGGGTTGAAAGCTCCGCAGGGTGGGGGTCCATTTATTTTTTTCTTTTTATCAGGGTCAATCTGTTTTGTTTCTCGGAAAACTCGAAATGGACAACATCGGTGAGCTGGCACATTAAGAAATAACCCAGCCCATGGTTTTTCCGGTTCTTCAGTTGTACATTCAGATCGGGCGTTGCCACACAAGAAGGGTCAAAAGGCTGACCATAGTCCTCAAGGATGACCTCGATCCCATCCGCAATGGGAGTGCAAATACAAAAAATATCGCCAATGCTTTCTCCACCATAGGCATGTTCAATAATATTAGAAACAGCCTCATCTACAGCTGTTTCCAATTCAAAATTCTCTTTGTCGGAAAGTCCGGCTTCTTTGCCTTCCAGCCTGATAAATTCTGAAATGTCTGCCAGGCTTTCAAAGTTGCCGGGAAAGATGTGCGATCCCATCTATGCTCTGATCAGAAAGACCCCACTGCCGAAAGTACATCATCGTAAATTTTGAAGATCGATGTAAACCCAGCCAGGTCAAAAACGGAGTGTATGTTTTCAGGCAAACTGGAGAGCAGCAAATCACCCCGGTTGTATCTGCGGCAATTTTTTAATGTGGCGATCAGAACGCGTAGTCCGGCACTGGAAATAAAACTGACATCAGCGAAATCCATCACGAGTTTATAGCGACCCTGGTCATTGATCTTGGCGATTGCTTCGGCCAGTTGAGGTGAGGTAGCGCTGTCAATTCTACCTGTCACCTTTATCACATCACAATGCTTGAATTGGGAAGTTGTAATCTCCATTTTCCTCTCCGCGTGTAACTATGAACTTATCCGTTTTGATTATTATATCACGGGCGTTTTCATGGATATTTTGTTATGTAAATTAACCCAGTAAATTGTGGTATCATGAAAAAAATCGCTCAATTATTGAGCCCATAAATAAACCAATTCTACAGATTCGATTTTCTTGAACATAATAGGACTAACATGGAACAAAAAGATAATCCTCAAGATGTGATCAACAAATATGCCAAAAGGCAGCGTTTTATGCCTTACATCCTTGGTGGACTGGCTGGAATACTTGCCCTGGTAGGGATCCTGCTGATCATCAGTGCAGCGACAGGAGGAGGGAACTTATTCAAATCCGTCTTCGCGACTAAAACTCCAACACCCACAGCGACCTTTACCCCAACTGCTACGGTTCCTTCGCCCACACCCACCATTACTCCGACGGAAACATTGACACCGACCCCGACACTAACCGCCACCGCGACCGGTCCGCAGTATTACACCGTTCTGCAAAATGATGACTGTTGGTCTTTGGCCTCGGCTTTTGAAGTGGATTTGCTTGTTCTCCTGGCCATCAATAATTTTGCACCGGGCACCTGTCCGATCCAACCAGGCATGCAGATCCTTATCCCGGCACCCGGCCAGGCATTACCCACGCCAACCCCGTTGCCTACCGGTCTTCCGCGTGGTTATGAGATTGATTACATAATTCTCTCTGGTGAAACCCTGGCTGACCTGGCCACACGCTTCAACAGCACGGTCGAAGATATCATGGATGTCAACAACATAGAGGATGAGAATACCATTTTTGCCGGTCAGGTGATCAAGATCCGCATTAACCTGGTAACCCCAACCCCGACTGTTGCTCCCACGAGTACTTTGGCTGGTGTTCTCGTTACTCCCCCGTCGACTGCCACACCGGCGGTGACAGCTACTCCCTGATCGTTGCAGGAAAACGTTTAAGGTCCCTTCCATAATTTTGGAGGGGATCTTTTTATTTACTGGTAATTCTTCTTAACGCCCAATTAGCAGTATATTGCAGCACGGGATCAGATTCAGTTGCGAGAAAATTCCTGATCGTTTCCAATGCGCGCATTTGGCCGGTGTTCCCTAAAAAGATCAAAATATTTCGCCTCAATCCGGTTAACCGGACGCGTGAAACCGGAGTGTTACCGAACCGCTCATTGAAGGCTGATTCATCCATAAATAGTATTGACACCATCTGATCCAAAGTCAGCAATTTGCTTGTTTCTTCGTTGTTCAGGTCCATGGGTGAAAAACGATTCCAGGGACATACTGACTGGCAGATATCGCATCCAAAAAGCTGGTTTGTAAACCTCTCCATGATCGCTTCAGGGATCAACTTTCGATTCTCAATGCTGTGGTAACTGATGCAATCGTTGGCATCTATCGTGCGGTTGGGCAAAATGCACCCGGTTGGGCAGGCCTCAATACACCTGCAGCATGTTCCGCAGTAATCAATATCAAGCGGCGTATCAGGATTTAACAGAATTTCCGTAAAAACCTCAGCCAATAAGAAAGAGGAACCCCATTTAAGTGAGATCAGGCATCCGTTTTTGCCAATCCAGCCGAGTCCTGCCCGGTGCGCTAATTCGCGTTCAAGGATCGGGGCACTGTCCGTGAATACCCGCGGGAGAGTCTTCATATTGAACGATTCGACCAGAAAATCGATCAACGGTTGTAATAACCTTGGAATCCGCAGATGATAATCCTCTCCTGCGGCGTAACCGGAGATAAGTCCCCGATCATTGTGCTCAATTTGACCGGTTGAGGGCAAGTTGTATGGAAAACCGAGTACGATGATCGATCCGAGACTGGGAAATAGGCGTACTGGATCCTGCCGCATTTCTTTGTGATACGCGGACTCCAGGTAAGCCATCCCGGCGTGATGATGCCTCGCAAGCCATTCAAGATATTGGGCGTAATTCGCTGGCGGCTCAGGTGAGGTAATTCCGCATAAAGGAAAGCCAAGGCTGGCAGCCCTGGCTTTTATCTCATTTTCTATGGATCTTTTTTGCATGATCAATGCTTCATGTTTAGGATGGATCTGCGGTCGGTTCTTCAGTCGGCTCTTCTGTTGTTTCTTCTGTCGGTGTCACAACGGTTGGTGTTGCAGTTTTTGGTTTTTTGGTGGCTGTTGGCACAGGCGTAGCAGTCAGGCCTGGTATGGTCGGAGTGGGAGTGCCAACCTTGATCGTAATACTCACCACATCACCAAAGTAATAACCATCAACGCTGAGCAACTTCCAGTAACTGCTGTAAACACCCGGTTCCAATGGAGCTGTGAAGATTACGCTCACGTCTCCATATTCGCCTGGTGCCACATTTTTAGCGAGTTTGAAAGTTAGTGCGCTGTCTTTACCCATCAAATTGCCTTCAAGATACTGGATGGCATAATCGGTTGTCCAGGTGGTCTTCCCGATATTTTGAAAACGCCACGTTTTTGTAAATTGTTCTCCAGCTTTCAGGGTTGAGCCATCTGGGATGGTCACGTCTGAAACAAAATTCGCGTCATCATCTGAAGTGCCGCTCGGTTGAGAAGGTATCACAACCAGCGTTGAGGTGGCTGCTGCTCCTTCAGGAGTGTTCGTCGGTGCAGCGGGTGTTATAGTCAGCGTCTCAGTGGGTGCAACGGGAGTGTTGGTATTCGTAGGGATGATCGGAGCTGATTGAGTCAATTGAGCCTGTACGGTTGCTGCGATCTCAGTCATTTTCTGGTTCGGGTCAGCTGTCGCTTTCGCACCGCATGCTGAGAGCAACAGGGCACTTATCAGTATGGAAAATATGATCAACTTGCTGTTTATCTGTTTCATTATCTTGCTTCCTCCAGGATACTAACGTACCCGCCCAATTGTCAGTCAAGTTGGAGAGGTTGTCAAGTATCGCTTTGAGTATCGCTTTGAGGAATGGTTCGGACTTAGTTAAGAAAATCAGTATTCAAGTTACCGGGTGGAACCCCTCTGACGAAACCTTTTGTGCCTTCAAAGTTCACATAATTAACGGTACCCGCGTTGATTTCGATGATGGACGAGTAATGTTTATAGTTGTACCACATGGAAACCTGGTAGGATCCTGCCGGTAAATCGCTTAGGACATAATTCTCTTTGTAATAAGGATCATGTACATGGTAGATGAGAACATCCGGATCATAGGTGCTGATCACCCAATCCCTGCCGCTTTCCAGGGAGGTCAGGATGAACTTCCACCCATTCAATGGGTAGCCTGATTGATTGGTGATCCTGCCTGCCAGTACGCCATGTTCCAACGGAGGAGTTAACCACAATTCGGGGTTTTGGTTAAATTGCCCCTCGTTGGTGAGGATCCGTACTTCATAGTGTAAATGTGGACCGCTGGTATTTCCGGTCAATCCCACTGAACCGATAACCTGGCCGGTCTCCACCTTGTCGCCGACCTTTACCAGTGTTTTTTCCAAATGTGTGTATACAGTGTAGATCGTCTGACCCTCATAATAATCTGTGTGTTTGATCTTGATTGCGATCCCATAAGGGTCTTTCTTATTCCCTGCTCCATACAGCAGCCCGTATCCCGCAAAAACTACCCTACCTTCACCAGAAGCCATTACCGGTGTGCCTTCCACTGCGGGGATGTCCAGGCCTTTGTGCAAGGTTCCAAATTCCTTCACCCGGTATCCATAACGGTAATCGGCAGTTGTCCAAAAAATATAATCGAATTTGATCGGATATTCCAATAGAAAATGATCATGCGGGGAGAGGGCTAATGGGGCATCATAATGCAACACGCGATCGTAAGTGCTGTTACCTTCTCCGGTCACATCTGGTTGTGAATCAAGTGGAATGGGCGCATTCTTCTGACCAGTCTCTCTGGTTTCTGGTGACCTGGCAAATACCATTTTGTTGGATAGCGCCATGGTCAATGCCACAGTAAGTAACACGATTGCGAATTTTGCATTGGTGAACTTTTGGTATGATTTCATGGCCACAGACTCTCGATCGTCTCAGTCGGAAATCGTTCACTCATGGCTTCCCTCCAGGAAAGTCCGTCACTGTGAACGAATAGGTTCAATTGTGTGGACGGGAAATAACTTCTCCAATTGGACTGAGCCGGTATTCGATCCCAGCCGAACCGCATGGCAAATGCTGTGAAATCCAACCAGTAACCCCCCGGAGGCGCACTGTTTCTACCACCATTCTCAAATGCTGCATTATCACCATTGGATCGGGAATTGAAGTCCCATACTGACATTTTTATCGGTGCACCGCAAGTGCCGTCCTGTTCCCGGCATTTCAACCACACACGCCAGTACGTCCGACCGTTGAAATCTTCACGGCTAACCACCAGCCAGCCGGCATCCAGCGGGGCCAGGTTGACGGCTATTGCTCTGCCGGTGTAAAGCCAGTTCAGGTTGGATTCTGCTTGCGGTTCGTTTGGCAGGGGGATCGATGCATTTTCCAGTATTCCCAGGAAATCCCAACCCAGCTCATTTTCCAGTACGCTGCGCATGCTGGCAAAGTTGCTGTTGACCGAGTCTGAAAGGTACGGCTCAGGGGCGTCGACACCCTCCAGGTATACCCGATCTAGTAAACCAGTGGTTGTATCTACAACTTCCGGTTCCATTAACGCTGCAGGTGCAGGAAGATCAATTGTGTCCAGGTATTTTCCCATGTTTTCAACAAATCTGCCCGATTGCCAGGTCAATGCCGTGACCCGGTCTGGCAGTTGAATCGAAGGAAAGAGCGCACGAGTGGGATCTTTGCGATATGAAACGAGTTCATAACCATTAGGGGTCTGCAAAACCGCCACCACACCCTGATTATTTGTTCCCCAGGTTGGCATGGATCCGGTGCCTATCGTTACCGGTCGTGAACCTTCAACTGATCGATCTAGTTTTTCGATTACTGCCATGTCCGAGGTTTTTTGCCATAGGAGTGTTGTACCATCAGATGACCAACGTGGGTGAGTATAGTCAGCTTCGTCAGATGATTTCAAGGTGGTCAGGCGGTCAGTAGAGGCATCCAAGTTGGCGAGCCAGATCTCCTGGTGTCCGTTGCGATCAGATACAAATGCGATCTCCCTGCCACCGGGTGCCCACGCCGGGTCAAAATTATTCCCCAGCCCATCGGTCAATGGCACTGCTGGACTGGAAAAGTCGCTAACAGATTGTAGAAAAATATCCAATTTTCCATCCGACACGCTCTCGTATGCCAGCCATTGTCCATCGGGCGACCAGCTGGGAGCGCAGGCGTATGCTTCACTATTCGTTACCTGGAACATGGAATTGTCAACCAGGTTCAGAATGGCAACGTTCCATTTTCCTGAACTGGTGTCGCAATAAGCGATTTGGGTGCCGTCAGGGTTGATGGCGGGATCGTTGAAATCAAAGTCACCTGTGGTGATCCTTGTCAACGGAAGATAGACCGGATGATAGGCAAAAAGATGCTGGTACCTGCCATCTCCCATCGCAAGAACCATTATTCCGGAAGCCACTTCCTGACCCGGGTCATTATCGCCAGGGATAAGAGTCGTTGCAGGAGTTGGCGGCAGTAATGTGGGGAGGGGATTGGCCGGTGTTGGAACTGGTAGATAATTGACAGTAGTTTCAGCAGTTGGCTCAATTGTGGGATTGGTGGTATTGGCGCAACCAGAAATGAACCCTGCCGTTAATTGCAAAGAAATCTGTAATGTAAACAGCCGGACAATCCAGCCTCGTGTTTGCTTCATTGATAATCCTGATGGTCTAATTGGGAGCGGGTTGCTTCAGGACTGATCTTCCCATAATCGGGCAGGATCAATCGCTTGAAATCTCCCTGATGTAGACCAGATGCAATAATTGTACCTTTCTTCCGTTGTTACATCCGGCTGGTACATTCCAAAAGTGTTAAATTGCGTTGCAGAGGGTCCAATCCTGATCTCGAGGTGCAGATGCTCTGCAACGGAGTTGCCTGTGATCCCCACAGAGCCAACCGTTTGACCACAAGTAACCATATCTCCGACCTCAAACGGAGGTTTGTCCTTCAGGTGAGAATATAGCGAGTAAACTGATCGGTGTTGCACATCCATCTGGATGGGTGGCGAGTTTTCGAAAAGGGGATTCTGTGCGCAGGGATCGAATAAGGCGATATTTTCCGCAGGAATGGGGGTTGGAAGTACGCCAGGGGGGAGAATGCCATCGGGGAGCATTTCCATAGGGGTTTCGATCAGGATCATGTGTCCGTAGGGGAAACGGTCATCTACGACCATCACCACTTTTCCAGGGAGTATGGCTTGCACGGGATGACCGAGCATCGAAGTAAGTCCTTCGAAGGTAAAGAAAGCCAGGTCAACAGCCGGATGACCGTCATCCATGAAAGGAGACGGTGCTTTAAACGCTTGTGAGGTGATGCTGTGCAGATCTTTTAGCTCAATGCCTTGTAACGGGGAACAGATCGCGGTGATCTTTTCAAGTGTTGCGGTTAGGCTCGGCATCGTTGTAGGTGTCAAAGAAGGTGATGGTTCCGGTGATTGCGTCGGAGTTACAGTCTCCGTGGGGGTTACCTGGGTTACTGGTGGGGCTGTATTTTCAGATGATACAGGTGGCAGGGTTGTACCACAAGCTGCCATCATGGACGCCAGGATCGCGCTGATGCAAAACAGGGTGATATTTCCCCAATGTAATGCTTTTGTGGAGGGAGTCGCTTCCTTGTGAATTTCTCTCAAGCGGTGCATGATCAATGTATAGATGGTTCAGGGTACGATTTTGCGCGCTTCCATATAGAAGCGTTTTTCATGCGCCTCACCCATCGAAAAGGTTTTACGCGGCAGAGCGCCATCCAGTAATACCGTGCGGAATAACTCGTCTTTGGGCATGGCAGGAAGATAAATTCCCGAATTACCGGGCTGCCTGCCAAGTGTGAAAACCGCTTCATCACCATGCACGTAGTCTATCGAAGTCGCGTTGCCTTCTTTCACGTATCTATCCAGGATGGGTTGCAGGCTGCTGACCGCCAGATTGGCAATCGGATGGGTGATGATTCCCAATAACAACTCGTTTGCCTTGATCAGCCCGAAGCGGTGTGACCCTTTTACTTCCTTCTTCACATTCTTGATCAACTCATCCTGACTGTTTACTTTTTCTAATGTCAGGTTGCCGCCGAAGTGATCGTAAAGAACCTGCTTAACATCTAATTTGGTATTGAAAAGCACGCGATGAATGGGTTCAAACACCAATCCGTCATCGTGGATGTTCTCGATCTCTACCAGAGCGTATCGTGCCGGGTGGTCCATTCCAACCGTGGGCTTTAAGTCCTCCCAGATGGCCTTGGCTGTGGCCAGTGAGTGGTTGCCATCTCCAACAGCAAAGAGCAAAATTCCGTTGTTGGGGCTTACCTTGTACTTTGGATAGAACACATCCGGGCGGGATAGCAATTCCAGGTTGTGAATTACGCCATTTTCAAGCGTGTCATCGTCGACCAATCTTCCGGTGAGGTGACCGCTGTTCATCATCAGATCAAAATCATAAATAACGGGTAATCCCTCCTTTTTTTCCGAGATCGTACCGATTACCCGGTCCTTCGGATCATCGATCAACACCAGGATGTGAGGAAATTCCAACGGAGCGTCTTTGCGGATGCGTATACGGGGAGGGAGGCGGTCGAGAATCGTACCTTCGGTTGCTCTGACCAGGCTTTGTGAACCGCGTGAAAAGTCATACTTTTCAAGATCGAGGGCGAGCATTAACCCTCGGCGGGTTTTTCCGTCCACACTTCGCTCAACATAAATGATCCGGTTGACTGGCGAGAGAAGTCCGTCAGTAAGGTATTGGTGCATTCTTGAATTGATCGTGTGAACACGTTCCTGTTCCTCGGGTGTACCGAGCATTACTTCAGGCAGCGTGAGGTGCAGTGTGGATGGTGATTCACCCACAAGTTCAGCGACTTTTTCCCAGTATTCCGGTTGAGAGGTGAATTGATCACAAGCGATCACTGCCCATTTGGTTGGATTGATGTCTTTCACCGGAAGGTAGGTTGTGGGAATTTGTACACCGACTTGGGGAAAATTCTTCATTTTTATATTCCTTTCTGAACCTATTTTACCATCAGGCAATTTATTAAAAAGCCTCCCGGATATAATCTGGGAGGTTACGAATGGTTACAAAACCTTACATGCTGTGCATGAAAGCAAGTCCCAGCGCACCGGGACCGACATGTGTTCCCAGCACAGGGCTGACAGTGCTCAATACAGTATCGGTCACCAGGGAGTTAGGAAAACGCTTTACCGCTTTTTCCAATAGAGCGTTCCCATCATCGGGTGCATTGGCATGTACAGCACAGAGTCGAATTGGACCCGATTCATTGGCTATCCTTGCTTCAACCAGATCGAGCAGGCGATCAACAGCTTTGGAGTGCGTCCGTACCCTTTCAACGGGTTCAATTCGCCCGTCTTTCAATTCCAAAATGGGTTTAAGGTTCAGCATTGTGCCCATGAACGCCTGGGCACCGCCGATACGTCCGCCGCGATGCAAAAACTCAAGCGTGCTCAGAACAAAATACATTCCGGTTTTTTGGACAGCCTGTTCAGCAACAGCTTTACACTCCTTGAGGGTAGCTCCGGTCTTTGCCATGCGGGCGGCGCTGAGGACCTGAAAGCCCATTGCCATGCTCGTACTATTCGTGTCGAACAATTCGATATTTGCATTTGGAAAAGTATTTTTTGCCTGGATCGCTGAATCAAGCGTCCCGGAAAGCTTGCCCGAAATGTGCATACTGAGGATGTCGTAGCCTTCATCGATAAGCCTTCCATACATTTTCTTGAATTCCTCGGGAGTCACCTGAGAGGTAGAAGGCAATACCTTATCCACGGAGAGTCGTTTGTAAAAATCTCCAGGTTCAATGTCAATTCCGTCGCGCAGAATCTCGTTTCCCCAGATCACCTGAAGGGAGACTGAGACAATTGGATAGCCGTTTAACAAATCTAACGGAATATTGGCTGTGCTGTCTGTAACAATCATTACTTTATTCATTCAAATACCTCCGTAAATCAATCTGCAGTATCTTTGTTGTTGTTTTGCATTAATAACCCTGCGTACTTCACATGGTTGCTGCGGCGATGTCAACTGTGGAGGGTCTAGCTTCCTTCAAACCGATTAATTCCTTGACCAATCCTTTTTTCCAGACTAAAATCCTGCCTGAATGCCACCATCTGGTGTGGTGAGTCTTGTAATTGAAACGGGAATTCGTGTTTGACAATCTGACAGGCCGGTTAAACGAAATATTTACCAAGTTACGCCGAAAAGGGAAACTATCGGCGGAAGATGTGGACGCCATGATGCGCGAAGTCCGCCTGGCATTGCTTGAAGCGGATGTGAACTACACAGTGGTGAAGGGGTTCACCAGCCGGGTTCGTGAAAGAGCAGTAGGTACAGAAGTATCGCGTGCATTAAATCCGGCTCAGCAGGTAATCAAGATCGTGCACGAGGAGTTGATCACCACACTGGGAGAACCCGCGCGTTTGAATTTATCCGGTGTCAAACCTTTTGCCGTGATGCTGGTGGGTTTGCAGGGTTCCGGTAAGACAACGGCGGCAGCCAAACTGGCCAAACGGTTGCGCTCAGATGGAGAACGGGTTTTGCTCGTGGCTGGAGATCCATACCGGCCAGCAGCTGTAAAACAATTACAAACGCTTGGCGAAAAGATCGGGGTGGAGGTGATTGCAGATCCTTCCATGAAACCACCGGCACTGGCTGCGCAGGCTTTCGATAAAGCGCAAAAAGGCGGTTATTCGGTCGTCATCATCGACACCGCCGGCCGCTCACAGTTGGATCAGCCGCTGATGGATGAGCTCAAGGCAATCGCGCAAAAGGTAAAATTGGTCGACACTTTGTTGGTGGTGGACGCCATGATCGGCCAGGAAGCTTTGCATATCGCCGAGGGTTTTCGCGATACAATTAATATCACCGGTTTGATCTTTACCAAAATTGATGGTGATGCGCGTGGTGGAGCTGCCATTTCTGTTCGCAGTGTGACTGGTGTACCGATCAAGTTCCTGGGAACCGGCGAGGGGATCGATGCAATTGAAGTATTCGATCCAGTCAGATTGGCATCGCGCATCTTGGGAATGGGTGATATGATAGGGCTGATCGAAAAGGCGGAAGCCGCTTTCGATCAGAAGATCCAGAAAGAACAGGCTGAACGTGTTCTTAAGGGACAGTTCACGCTTGAAGATTTTGCCGATCAGTTGAAACAACTGCGGAAAATGGGTTCGATCTCCCAAGTGATGGATATGCTGCCTGGAGGATTGGGACAGGCGGCGAGAAATATCTCGCCGGAAGATACTGAACGCAGTATCAAGCGTACTGAAGCGATCATCAATTCGATGACGTTGCAGGAAAAAAGAAATCCTGATCTACTTAATGCGTCACGCCGCAGGCGGATCGCCAGAGGATCAGGAACCGATGTGCAGGAAGTCAATCGCCTGATGAAGCAATTCAGGGATACACAACGGTTGATGAAGACAATGCAGAAAACAGGCGGGAAAGGCCTTTCCCGATTGTTTAAGTGATCAAAAATGAAACAGCGGTTAGCGCTCCCTTCAGCGCCCCTCGCCTAAGTATAATTTTTGGATTCACTTCATATTTGATCATTGATTAGGAACAGGAGAAAAACCATATGGTAAGAATTCGTTTACGCAGGACAGGTCAGAGGCATCAACCCAGTTACCGCATCGTAGTAGCCGAAAAAGAAAGCCCGCGCGATGGTCGCTTCCTTGAGATCATCGGGTATTACAATCCAACCACTGATCCCTTCACCTTCGAGGTTCAGGAGGATCGTGTGTATGAATGGATGAAGAATGGCGCGCTTCCCAGTGAATCGGTTATGATGTTGTTCAAGATCGCCGGTGTCCTTGAGCGTTATGAAAGATTCAAGAAGGGTGAGGCTATTGAAACTCTGCTTGAAGAGGCAAAACAGGCGACTGAAGCTAGAGCTGCTAAGATCAAAGCTTAAAGATCATGCAACCTTCAAGCAAACCTACGCAAAAGTATCCAAGGACTATTGATCAGGAAAGCCATATTAAGGAACTGATCGAATACATTGCGCTATCATTAGTCGAAGATCCTTCCCAGGTGGTGGTTAGCCAGTACCGTGGGGGAGGCCGCGAGAACCTGGAATTACACGTGGCCAGAGAAGATATGGGGCGTGTCATTGGTAAAGGCGGTCGCATCGCCAATGCCATGCGTATCCTGCTGCGCGTAGCAGCTGCCCGGGAGGGTAAACAGGCCAACCTGGATGTCGCTGAGCCCAAATGAGTAAGGTACTGAAAGGTTTTAAACACAATGCGGATCCTTCAGGCTCGCCCAATCCGGGCGAGCCTGTCTACATGGCGGTCGGGAGATTGCGCCGCACGCACGGAATAAAGGGTGAGATACTCTTTGAGATGACCACCGAGCAACCGGAGAATATTAACCCGGGGCGGCAGTTCTTTGTTGGTGAACGCAAGGTGCCAGTTACTGTCGTTTCGATCCGTCAAACGGACAAGTTGTGGCTGATTGCTTTTGAGGGTTTTAATACCAACGAAAGCGTGGAGATATTTCGCAACCAGACAATGTTTGCGGATGCGGCACTGTTGCTGCCCCTGCCTGATGGACGTTTTTATCACCATGAGGTGATCGGGATGAACGTCGAGGATGAGCAGCATGCACCACTGGGTGTTGTTACTGAGATATTGGTAACGGGCGCAAATGATGTTTATGTTGTGAAAACCCTCGATGATTCTGAAATGTTGATCCCGGCGGTCAAAGCGGTTGTTCGAAAAATTGACCCCGAAAATCGAACCATTACCATTCGCCCCCAGGAGTGGGCTTAGGCTTACCAATGGACGAAAGATCATATTGGGTGGGGCTCAATCTGGTCAAGGGGATCGGCGCTGTCAGATTCAAGCAGTTGCTGGACTTCTTTGGTTCCGCCGAGATTGCATGGCAAGCTCCGCAAACCGCCTGGTCTTCTGCCGGCATTCCACAAAGGGTTGTGAACAACTTTGCTCAGATGAAACAACAGGTAGATCTTGAGCGGGTCATGGAAAAGATCGCTACAGGGAACGTCCGGGTGATCACCTGGTTGGACAGTGATTATCCCCGAAGATTAAAGGAAATTGACCAATCACCGCCAGTACTTTTTATCAGGGGCACGATCAATGTGGAGGATGATTGGGCTGTTGCTGTTGTTGGTACGCGCCGGGTCACGCCGTATGGCCGCCAGGTGGCGGATGAATTAGGCCGGTTCCTGGCACAGAATGGTGTCACCGTAGTGAGCGGACTGGCACGCGGTGTGGATGCCATAGCTCACCAGGCTGCACTACAGGCTGGGGGCCGTACATTTGCGGTTCTGGGCAGTGGGGTTGATGTGATCTACCCGCCTGAACATCGTAAACTGGCTGCAGAGGTCATCCGGCAGGGAGCTTTGATCAGTGATTATCCGGTTGGCACACAGCCGGACGGGATCAATTTTCCTCCCCGCAACCGCATCATTTCCGGCCTTTCGCTGGCCACGGTGGTGGTGGAAGCCGGCGAGAAAAGCGGTGCTTTGATCACAGCTGAATTCGCTGTTGACCAGGGGCGGGATGTTTTCGCGGTTCCTGGCAGCATCCTGGCTGCGCAAAGTCAGGGCACCAATCGCTTGATTGAGCAGGGAGCCCGACCGTTGCTAAAGATGAGCGAGATTCTTGAGACGCTAAAACTTGAGCAAATTCCTGAAAAGCAGCATGCCCGCAAACATAACCCGATGTCTAAAGAGGAACAAAGTCTCCTGGAGCATTTATCCAGTGACCCGGTCCATATCGACCAGTTATGTGAATTGACAGGATTGCCAATCACCAATGTTTCGGCTACACTCACGATGATGGAATTAAAGGGTTTCGTTACCGAGGTGGGTGGTATGAACTATGTTGCCATGCGTGAGATAAAAACAATTTATAAGGTAAATTAAAATGCCCGACCATTTATTCGCAGTGATTATGGCTGGCGGAGGTGGGACACGCCTGTGGCCTGTTTCGCGGCAAAAGAATCCCAAGCAATTGATCCAATTGTTTGGTGATAGATCCCTGTTCCAGATAGCTGTTGACCGCCTTGAAGGATTTGTTCCTTCTGATCACACTTTCGTTGTGACGACCGCTGAACAGGTGGAAATGTTGCGCGTCCAGGAACCAAAAATTCCAGTGGGTAATTTTCTGATCGAGCCCCAGCCGCGGGGAACAGCCGCGGTTGTGGCG
>AMWB02025574.1_pt1 | contig 18473 bp, 15 predicted proteins | sample 200311 | NCBI WGS metagenome assembly AMWB02 (sample SAMN02737377, study PRJNA173069) | bioreactor metagenome | biome: anode biofilm in microbial fuel cells | place: USA: California | collected 2010-12-16 | reverse complement strand
GACGGCACTATCGCGGAGGCAAAGTTTCTGAAGATATGAACCGTCACAGCCTATGCCCCGGTCAAATGGCCTGAGTACAGTTCATCTGTTTTTAAAACATTTTTTTATCAATGTTTTTTTGTTACTTTTATTAGCTGTAACCCCTAATAAACATGCAACTTATGGTAAAGATTTCCAGACTGGCCATCCTGCCGTTGTTTCTGGCATTTGCACTTATGCTGTTCGGATGCAGAAAGGATAACGGAGACGAACTCTCAGAAGATGACATCATCAAACGCGTTGAGAAGGAACATGCAAACCTGTCAACCTATCGTGACAACAGTACTGCCACGATGAATTACACCACAGCCAACCCCTATACGGTTGTCAAGCAGTCGAAACTGGTCTATTCCGGCGACGGAAGATTCCGGTATGAGTATTACGAGGTGGGAAAGGCTGACACACGGTATATCATTCACAGGGATGCGAATATGAAAGTGACGAGCTGGTGGGACGTAACTGATGTGCTGAGAGAGCATGACAGCCTTGAGGATCCGCTGGCAGCAGCAACCGGAGTATCTGACGGAACTGCCTTTCATGTACCGGCTCTGCTGCTTCCGGATGAATTCGACGGACATAATTTGTTCAAGACACTTACCCGTCTTTCAAGGGGCGAAGACGCTGTAATTGACGGTGATAATTGTTACCTCATCACCGGGTATAACAATTCTGATGATCTGTGCAGCATTTACATTTTGAAGGATACTTACCTGATCAGACGGTACAGCGACAGTCATGAATACGAGAATTTCGATTTTGCAAGGGTCATAGACTTCAACCCGGAGATGAATGTCACAATCCCCGATTCGGAATTCCTGTTTGGAACTTTGTAGCGTAAAACTCCCGGCAGTTGTTTACCTGGTAATCCTTACCCTTTTTTCGCCCCGGTAACTCCTGAGCTCTTTGTGTTTTTTCAGGTAGTTAATCAGTGCATCGGCAGTTGTAAAGAAGAGCGATTGCCCCGGATCAGCGTGCTCGTAATCGTATACCTGCGTCATGTAGCTGTTCATTGCAACCGTGTAGGTACGGTTCAGGTCAAGAGGAGCGCTATCCTCCGTCATGATGATGAATTCTGCGGGATTGCCTGCGGCATCAATCTTTACCTCTGTCGTGATCCCGGAGGGGTAGAGGGGCGATTTGTCGTCAACCGGCCAGGCGGCGCGCATAAGTGAAAAAATTTCCGCCCCGGTCAGTTTTGTGACCACCAGCTCATTTCCGAAGGGATCGAGCTGATAAACATTCTTGATTGTTACCGGTCCCTTGTCCAGGCGGTCAATGCGGACTCCGCCCGGGTTCATCAGGGCAATATTGGCTCCGGCAGCCTCGCGTTGCGCATCTGCCATCAGGTAACCCAGTTCTTCATATGATGAGAAGTCGTCGGCAGCGGTTGAAATAACCTCGTTCAGCACCGGGTTATCATTGTACCTGTCAACCATGGCCCGGATAGCCGGTTTCTCATTCTTAGAGTTCCTGATGTCAATCAGCTGCATGTTTCTGCTGACGGAGCCGTCACTGTTTACGGTAAGCTTTATCAGCGTGCCGAACTTCAGTTTGTTCTCGGCCTGGGTGATCATGATCCCGTTGTGGATCTGATCCTTTTCTACCCTGGTATGGGAGTGGCCTCCGATTATCAGGTCTATTTCCGCCGGCATTGTCTCAGCCAGTTTTACATCCTCCTCAAACCCGATATGGGTAAGTGCAACGAAAATGTCACTGCTGTCCTTCAGCCACAGGTATTCCGGTGCAGTTTCAAACGGGGATTGGAAGACGAAGTTCCTGACGTTGTCAGGATGGCTGTCCGGGATGCCGTTCTGCCCTAGTTGCAGAAGCCCCAGAAATGCAATCCTGAGTCCGTTGGGCAGAGTGAAGATCCTGTAAGGGCTCATCTTGACAGGATGTTGATCCCCTCCTGACACGTTGGCGCATATAAAGCCGAAGTTTGCTTTACCGGCCAGATTGCTGAACCCGGCCGGACCGGTATCGAACTCATGGTTTCCCACTGCGCTGAGGTTAAAGCCGACTGAATTCATCAGGTCAATCACCGGCCATCCCTTTTCGGGGTACTGGTCGTTTATGGGGTTGCCAGTCTGGTTATCACCTGCGGCGACAAGAAGCATGTCAGGGTAAATAGTTCTGAGGCTGTCGGCAATCCAGGCCAATTGTGGAAAATTATCGATTGCCGCGTGCATATCGTTCACGGCAAATATTATAGCCTGCCGTTCTGCCGTAACGGCTCTGCCGGCGTGAGTGTCGCGGAGATGTTTTTCAGATTCCGTAACAGTTACTGCACTCTTTTCCAAGGCAGGAGATGTACCGGTGTACCTCGCGGAGCTGCAGGAGGACAGAAGCCCGGCAGCGATGAGGATTATGATCATCCTGATGATCCGGGTTCTCTTTTTGCGTCCTGACAAAATGAACAGTGTGTTCCCGTCTGTCAGCGCCCCGTCGGGGGCGACTATGTTACCAAACCCGTCTTCGGCAACAGGCAGTTTTCCCGGTACTTTTCGCCCGTCGTGTTTATAAAAACCCGCAATTGCATCTTTTACCCTGGCTCCGTTATGAAGGTCAAGCCGGGTATCATTCACTGTGATTTTCATCTGTCAGGCCTTTGAGTACGATATGCCGGATCAAAATACAATTTTTTTCTGATCCGGTATGTCAATTCCTCCTGAACGACCTGGTAAAAACAGTCAGGAATGTAAACAGCTCAAGTCGTCCGATAATCATCAGAATTGTCATTGTAAACTTTGCAACGGGATTGAAGTGGGCGAAGTTGCCCATATTGCCTGACGGTCCCAGTCCGGGGCCTATGCCTGCCATTGACGTGGCCGCAGCGCCTGCGGATTCCATGATTGAAATGCCTGATATCTGAAGGATCAGGACACTGATTATAAAGATCAGAAAGTAGAGGGATATAAACACCATGGTCTGATTAACAACTATTTCCGGGACAGCACGGCCATTAAGCGTTACAGGGATGACGGCATTTGGATGATGTAATTTGATGAACGAGTTTTTGATGTTCTTATAGAAGATAATGTGCCTGGCAATCTTAATTCCGCCTGTTGTTGAGCCGGTAGACCCGCCTGAGAACATCAGAAGGAACATAACGAACCAGCCCAGGGGAGGGAAGGTCATATAATCTGTTGTAGCAAATCCGGAACATGATATCTGTGAAGCAACCTGAAAGAAAGAATGTCTGAAAGAGAGACCGAAGTTTCTGTCGGTGCCCGTAAAGAGTATTATTGTAACAACGGCAACTGCAGCTGTAACAGTGAAAATGTAGATCCAGAGTTCCTCATTGGCAGCGATCCGCTTGAAACTGCCTTTTATCAGATGGTAATACACAACATAGCTTGTGGCGGACAGGATCATAAAGATTGCCACCACATACTGAAGGTAAGGGGAGAAGCCGGCCAGGCTTGAATTACGGGTCGAGAATCCCCCTGTGGCTACTGTTCCGAAGGAATGGCAAAGACTGTCGAAGAGATCCATCCCGCCGAGAAGAAGGAAAAACGTTTCAAGCAATGTAATTCCCAAATAGATTAACATGATCCGGTTAACCACACCCTTGGCTCTGGGGTGAATCTTTTCCTTCATTGACGATTCCAGGCTGAAGAGCTGATAGCCGGTAACCTTCAGTGACGGAAGCACCAGGATTACCAGTACTATTATACCGATGCCGCCAATCCAGTGGGTCATGCTCCTCCAGAAGAGAATGGAGCGGGGCAGGGATTCAACATCCGTCAGTATCGAAGAGCCGGTTGTTGACAATCCGGAGGTAGCTTCGAAAAGTGCATCAACGAAGGACGGGATTGTTTTTCCGATGAGGTAGGGAAGTGCCCCTGCAAGGGAGATCATCAGCCAGGCCGATGTCACTATCAGGTAAGTATCTCTGTGTGTAATCTGGCTGGTATCAGCTTTCCTGGTCAGAAACCAGAGTAGCCCGCCTGCAAGACTGCATATTCCCGCTGATATGACAAATGGCCCTGCCGGCTCACTGTAAATTATGGATACCGGAAGGCACAGGAGGATTGCTGCTGCCTCTATCAGCAGGATGGAACTGAGCACCCTTGCAATATGGACCGGATTTATGAGCCTCATCAGATGTCAAGATAAACGCGGCTCAAAGTTCAATCCTTAATCATAAGAATATAATTAAGAATCGGACGGAGACTATAAAGATTTCATAAAGAGAAGGTCCCGGGGGTACACTTTGTCCGGCCCGGACTGAAGAATGCGGTTTCCCCGTTTCATGATCAGCTTCCGAACCTGTATCCGATCCCTGATTCGGTAATAAGCAGTACCGGCCTTGCCGGGTCATCCTCTATTTTCTTTCTCAGTTGTGCAACGAAGACTCTCAGGTACTGTGTCTGTTCGAGGTATCCGTATCCCCATATCTCCTTAAGGATGAACTGGTGGGTCAGTACCCTTCCGCTGTTCTTCGCCAGAAGGGTCAGAAGTGAGTACTCAGTGGAGGTCAGCTTGACTATTTCACCGTTTTTACGCACCACGTGGTTCAATATATCTATTGCCACCGACCCGAATTCAATAAGCGGAGTGTCCTTCTTTTCCTCGCTGAGCCTGATGGCAGCCCTTATTCTTGCAACAAGTTCACCGCTCCTGAATGGTTTTGTCAGGTAGTCATTCGCTCCGTTGTCAAGGGCATTGATGATGTCTTCCTCGGAACTGCGTACAGACAAAACAATCACAGGCTTGGCATACCACTCCCTCAGCTTCTTCAACAGCGTCATGCCATCGATATCGGGTAAGCCCAGATCAAGGATAATCAGCGCGGGACTGTGGGTTGCCGCCGCCACAAGTCCCTCTTTGCCGCTGGTTGCAAAGACGGTGTTGTAACCGTATGTTGAGAGGGATATCTCCAGCAGTCTTCGGATCTGAATCTCATCGTCAACTATCAGCAGAGTCTTTGTTTCCGTCATTCTGTCAGGTTTAAATGATTCATGTCAGGTAGCTTTGAGGGAATTGTTATTGTGAACTGTGCACCGCCGTTGTCATTATTCCTTACCGCAACGGTGCCTTTATGTACATCGACGAGGCCTTTTACTATTGAGAGTCCTAACCCGAGACCTCCTGCAAGCGAACCTTCTACACGGAAGAATTTGTCAAACAGGCGGGGCAGTGCTTCAGGCGGGAATCCGGGTCCATTGTCTGAGATATTGAGAATCAGATTGTTCCTTCTGTAAGATGCTTCCAGTTTAAGTGTTGTTCCGGGCCTGGCGTGTTGTGAGGAGTTCAGCAGCAAATTTATAAGCACATGCTCCATGAGAGCGAAATCTATTCTGACCAGGGGCATATCATCAGGAACTACAATGAGCAGCCGGAACGGCTCCAGCTCCTGCTTCAGGCTCTGGGTGGCCCTGTGAAACAGGTCATTCACATCATGCCAGTCGAGACGCAGTGAAATCCTTCCGCTCTCAATCCGTGACATATTGAGAAGGTTTTCCGTAAGCTGGTTGAGTCTGGCTGAGGCTTTAAATATTTCACCGTAAAGTTCCTCCCTGTTCTTTTCGGATGTCTCCGCAAGCATCAGTGTATCAGAGGCTCCCATAATTGCAGCAATCGGGATTCTGAACTCATGAGAAATCAGGTTGAACAGCGTGCCGTAGAAGCGGTCAGACTCATCCAGGACCCTGGCCTTGATGGCCATCTCCCCCAGGAACTCACGTTCCAGGGCGTTGGCTATATGCGTACAGTAGGTATCCCAGAATATGTCTTTGTTTCTGAACCTGTGTTCATCAATTTTGAATGCTACAACACCGGGACTGATTCTTGCTCCTGTCAGCGGGTAGTATGTAAGGGTTGTCTCGCTCATTGTACCGGTGTATCTTCCGGCTTTTTTCCGATTGCTGAAAACCCAGTTTAAAATTTCCGGGTCGGGCTTATCTGTCGCTAAATTGTCCGTATCAACAGATGGGAGGAGAAGGTTATTGTTACCATCCTGAATGATGAACCATGCTTCAGCGCCGAAGTGTTTCCTGAAATCTTCACCTGCCACCTTCATAACGCCGTCAATGCCCCTTGTCTTGGACAATTCTCCCGTAAGCTGGAACAACGCATTTGTCTCGTCTTCCCTGGCCCGCACAAGCCTCTCCTGTCTCCTGATCCGGTTTGTGAGTATCCCGTTGAGAAGTGCTATGATGAAGAACGAGATGAACATCAGCCTGTCCTCCGTCTTTGCTATATGGAAGGTATGGAAGGGCGGAATAAAGAAGTAGTTCCAGGCAATTGCACTCATTGTTGATGCCAGCAGGACCGGTCCTATGCCCAGAAATACTGCCAGAATTGCAACCACAAACAACAGGATGAAAGAGACAATATGATAGCTCTGCAGGTTAGAAAGAGGTATGCATGCAAGGGTTGTCAGACCAATTATCAGTACAACAAGCAGGTAAGGATAAATATGCCGGAATATTCCCTCCGGGGGTGATGTCTCTTTGCCAGTCATGGATTGTTATAATATCATTCTCACAAAGTTAAGTTCACTGGATTCAATATACGGTTTTATTCCCGCAACTAATTTGGGCATATGTTTATAAAGACACTATTAATATTACGTCCCTGACCGAAAAGATTTTATAAATATTCGGGTGGAATGTAACCCTGAAGCCCCCGGGGCCGTTTAACAATTTGCATTACACACCGGCGAGGGTATGTAGCCAAAGGTTCATGAAGAAATGGATCCTGTATATTGTTTCCGTATTACTGTCGTTGAGCGCCTACGGGCAGAGCTGTTCAATTCTCTCAAAGGCTAACAACATCACTCCGGATAAGCTCTGTTCACCGGTTACCGCCACCTGGACCGTCAGCTATACCGGGGTCAACGATGACGGTTACCCGGTTAGCATCAGGTATGACTGGAACAACGGGCACATTGAAACGATTCCAGCAGTTGAGACCTCTCCGGGAGTATTTGAGGCAACCTCAATAAACACATATACCTCAGCCGGCAGCATTTGCAACTATCATCCTCAGGCCACCCTGGTGGTCAACGGTGTTCTCTGTACCTCATCCTCGCAGGAACAGATTGTGACTGTCTGGGATGACGATGATCACAACGGCGGTCACATGCATATCAATCCGGAAATATACCCGATCTGCTTCGGCAACAGTGCCAATGTACGGTTTCAGGACCTGACGCAGTTCAACTGCGTGCCCCCCCAGGAGATGGATAATCCGAACGTAAACACAAGGTGGATTCAGTGGATTTACGGGACAGACAACACCATGACCGGGATTCCTCTGACAATTGACGGGCACAGCAGGACTTTCCAATACATTGACAACGTAATTACGCTTACCGGTCCCGTGACCGGATCAGGAGTATGGTCTGACGTGATCTTCGTGGCTGATGACAAGCTTATCGGCCAGTATTTTGAGGTGACTCTCCGGAACTGGAACTACTGCAATCCCTATGATGATCCAAACATCCCGGGACCTCCGCATGACCGTGATAACGGTGACTATCCGCCGGTGGAAACCACTGCCAGGATAATTATAGTTCCATACCCCGATGCAACAATAACCCCGGTTGACCCGATGTGCGCGAACGCATCACCGGTAACATTGTCGGCGGCTGAACCGGGTGGCACATGGACCGGAAGCGGGGTGAGCGGCAATATCTTCGATCCTTCCCTGGCCGGCCCCGGGAGCCATACGGTAAGTTACAGTGTAACCAATGGCGACGGCTGCAGCGATAATGACCAGACGGTTATCACCGTTTATCCGGTCCCTGATGCTACAATTATCACTGCGGGAATTGTCTGTTCAACTGATCCGGCAATAGTACTCCAGGCAAATGATCCGGGAGGGGTATGGTCCGGGACAGGTGTTTCGGAGAATATCTTCTACCCGGCCATTGCCGGCTCGGGCAATCATCTGATAAACTACTCCATCACTGATGCCAACGGTTGTACCGATACTGATTCCACGATAGTCACCGTAGCCACTCCTGATGCTACAATCACCCCAGTTGATACCCTCTGCGAAGACAGTCCTTCAGTGGTGCTGACCGCGCATGATCTGGGCGGTTTATGGTCAGGTCCCGGAGTGGTGGGCAACCAGTTCATGCCGGCTCTTGCCGGGGTGGGGAATCATATTGTCAGGTATGATATCCTGAACACGGATTGTGCAGCATGGGATACCGTGGTCATTACTGTCATGCCGCTGCCTTCCATAATTATTGATGATCCGGGAACACTTTTCCTGAATGGTTCCCCGGTAAGCCTCACAGCCTATCCCACAGGCGGAACATGGTCAGGTCCCGGCCTCACCGGCAATCTTTTTGACCCTTCCGGGGCCGGCCTCGGCACACATTTGCTTACTTATTCCATTCCTTCTGAAAGCTGGGGTTGTGCAGCGCAGCGTGACGTTTATGTCACCGTGATAATGCCTCCGATGCCTGTTGCTGATTTTGAGGGTGCAACAACAGGGTGTGCCCCGCTGACCGTGCAGTTCATCAACAAGAGCAAGCACGGCGAGAGTTATACCTGGGACTTCGGAGACAAACAATATTCGTCAGAAAAGGATCCTGTTCACACCTATTTTGTTCCAGGGACCTACCTGGTTAAACTTACCGTCCACAACATCGCGGGTGAGTCGGTCCGTAACGGTGTTATAACCGTGTATCAGAATCCATCGGCCATCTTTGACGCCTATCCCACCCACGTGGTTAACAATGAGCAGATCGTCATTTTCTACAGCTATTCATATTTCGCGGAATCATGGCTCTGGAAATTCGGTGACGGGGAGACCTCCGCCGAGGAGAACCCGTATCACAAATATGAATCACCAGGATCATATACGGTATCACTTTTAGTATCGACTCATGAAGGCTGCGTTGATTCTGCTGTCATGAAGACACCTGTAGTGGTGGAATGGAAGAGCGGCACCATTAAGTATCCTAATGCCTTTAAATGGAACGGAACCGGCTCCACGGGCGGAGAGTGGACTGAGGGAGTTCATCCCTCCATGGACCAGGTCTTCAGGCCGTTTTTCGAGAATGTAATGGAATACAGGCTCCAGATATTCAACAGGTGGGGCGTTCTGATCTTTGAAAGTTATGACCTCAATAAGGGTTGGGACGGCTATTTCGGTGACGGTAACCTGGCGCCCCAGAGTGTATACGTCTGGAAGGCCACCGGCAGGTATGCCGACGGAGAGTATTTTGACCAGGTGGGGGATGTGACCTTTTTACATTAGAAATCAGCTTATGCCCCTGCCGGGTTTCATTATCACCCCCAGCTTCTTCTTCCCATCTATCATAACAGTGAGCGGCTGTGGAAATCTTACATGCCTGAGAAACTCATCCCCGGATACAATTTCAGCATCAGAAAGGAAATCATAATCGATGAAACCATCGCCTCTGGAGGGGTTGATATTGAAATATCCGACCCTGAAAGCGGTGAGATTCTGAAGGAAATGAGTCCCCTGGCTGTGATCGATATGGTAGTTTTCAAGTCCTGATTCAATAATCACCCTTGCACCCGAGATCTGCTGCCATTTGATAGGTATGCCTCTCCACACGTCGGTTGAGCCCCACCTGCCCGGACCGATCAGGATGTAATTCGTATCTGCATCTATAAACTTTTCGTTAAAGCTTTCAATTCTTTCAGCTATCTCACGGTTTTTTGGAGGAAATGTCAATGTTCGCGGCAAACTCAATTTCAACAGGATTGTTAAGCTGTTGCTGCCCGATTTCAAGGACTCTCTTCAGGATGCCTGTCAGCGGGAAGAGGTCATATTTGAGTATATGTGCAAAAGTTATAACCTTCCTGCCGACCTCAATCATTTGGTCCCGCAGAATATCATCCTGGTAATCGTATGTTGAGGCTGCAAATTTAAGTGTTCCATCACCCTGGGCCAGCATGGCCTCGGCCACCATGACGAATCCTCCGATATTGGCTCCGTCGACATAATTGATGAACCCGTCTTTCCGGGTTCCGTATTTCACGCAGGTTGCGTGGATTTCTTTCATGATTCTGTGAAGGCGGGTGTCAACCTCTTCACGTGACCATGAAAGGCGCATTGAGTTTTGGGTCATCCCGAGGCCTGATGTAGCCACTCCCCCGGCGTGGATTTACCTTCGACATATTTACAGCCGTATTTCGCTGCATACTCTTTGATGTGTCCTCGCTTAACGTTCTTGAGGTACTTGACAAAGGCAAGCTTTTCCTCATTGATACCGTCAGGATCTCACTTCTTTCACAATGTAACTTCGATGAAGGTAGGTTATTTTTCCGTTCAGCACCGTGACCGGAACACGGTGCTTGACTGGGATATACTAAGCCGGCAGAAGGTGGTAAGCAGGAGAAAATTTGTCACTCATGTTCAGTTCAACAAGAGCCTGACTGTCAGGATGGACGGAAAGAAGCGGATTTCAGTGATTACCTGGGAGTGAGTCCGGAAATCTCCTGTATTGGTCACAGGCAAACTGTGTCTTCCGGTCTGTCATATGCTAAGCCTTAATTATCCCGGACGTTCTGCAGTTCCTTTTGGAATATCCTGAACTTCTTTACCACCTTGCAGCCGATCCGTTCGTATTCGCCCCTCATTTTGAGGTTGTCTTCCAGAACAAGGTGGCTGTCAATGGTTTCCATCCTGCTGTTTATGGCATCACGAAGGATTTTCACTCCCATCAGCACATCTATACCCTTTCCCCGGTGTTCTTTTTTGACCCCGCCGAGCATCATGATCAGTTTCCGGCTGCGTTTGGATTCCCTCAGCACTTTCAGGAATCCGAACGGCAGCAGCCTTCCCCGGCAAGCCTTAATACCGTTGCTCAGGTCAGGCATTCCGATCGCGAAACCGATTGGCTCCCCGTCCTTCTGCACCGTCTTGATGAATTTCGGATCAAGGATAGGCAGGTAACGGGCGGCAAAATCAGATTTCTCCTTATCATTGAGCGGGACGAATCCGTATATCTCGGCGAAGGTTTCGTTCATCAGCTCCAGGATCGGGATGATATAAGGCTTCAACTGTTTTTTGGACTGAAATTCTATAATTTCGAATTCCTTGCTTCTGGTAATCTTTTCAAGAACCCTCTCATAAACCTGCGGAAACTCTTTCGGGATATCTCCAAGGTAATTCACAAGGTCAATTTTTTTTGTATATCCCTCATTCTCAATGAGAGAAACCATATAGGGAGAATTGTTGGCGCTTGTGATGAACTGAGGGTACCGGAACCCCTCTGTCTGGAAGCCCTGCGGATCCTTGTCGGAGAATCCCAGGGGCCCTACAAGTCTGCTCATGCCGTTTTGCCTGGCCCACTCCTCAATACTGCTGATAAGAGTATGAAAGACCGCCTGGTCATTATAGCATTCCATAAAGCAGAACCTGCCGTGGTTCTCATGATTGATCTCGTTGTATCTCCTGTTGATTATACCCATGATTCTGCCTACAGGCTTATTGTCTCTGTAAGCCAGAAGAAGCAGTCCGTCGGCATATCTGAACGATTTGTTTTTCTTCTTGTCATACAGTTCCCACTCATCCATATACAATGGAGGGAGCCAGTCAGGTTCATTCCTGTGTACCATTTCAGGCAGATAGATAAATTCACGGAGGTCTTTGCGTGATTTCACCTCCTTAACGGTAATTTCTCCCATGTCAGTCAGGTTGAGTGGCTTTAAAGATAATCAAGTTTTTTCTTGTCGTTCCTGCTTGTCAATTTCATCAGCCACTCTCAGCAGATGCCTGGTGTCGATGACATTGACAAAAAAGAGTACAACAACCACAAAACATGCTGAATAGTTGAGAGATCCGGGCAGCAGCACCTCGGCGATCATAATCAGGCCGACAATGATTCTGACCTCCGTGGGTCCAAGTTTTCCCGAATCGATGGAGTATTTGCCTGTGATTTTATAGCGGATAAGGGCTATTATCATCTCCCAGCCGTAGAGTACCACGAAGCCGTAACCCAGCAGTATCCATGCACCTTCAGCATAGAACATATAACCGAAACCGATCAGGATGATGCTTATCCAGTCTATCGTTATGTCGAGGGTGAATCCGTAATTCTTCCTCGGAATGTTCCTGAAGTATGCAAGTCTGCCGTCCAGGGAGTCTCCGAACCAGCTTATTAAGAACCCGATCAGGCCCAGGAGAAGAAAGAGCCTGCTGGAGAATGTCGCCAGGATGAAGCTTGATGCAACTATCACGTTCCCGAAGAACCCTATGCCCGTGAGCATATTCGATGTAATGAAGGGAGGAATCCTTTTTACCAGCCAGGAGATGGCCATCTGTTCCTGCTTCTTCAGGAGGTTGGTTCTGGCCCTGTCAGCGAAAACATTCTTCAGCACCTCACCGTTAAACAGTGATTTCAGGGTGCTTCCGTGACTCTTCTTTTCAGGCATAGGATGAATTTGAGGCGAAGTTAAACTAAATTTCCGGGAACAAATGCCTCAGGCATGGGCATTCCATAGACTTTTTTTCTGAGGAAGTCACACTGCGAAGGCAGGTCAGGGTAGCACGACAATTCTCCTGGGCTGATTAACTCGCCGATACCGATCCGTTGAACCTGGTCACGCTTGTTAAATACTTCCGACGGCAGTCTCAGTAACCTTATCCTCCAGTTGATTAGTCCCAGAAAATAGAAGAAAGGGGAGTTTATATCGAAGAATCGTAAAGGCAGCACCGGTACCTTCGCCTTGTTGATCAGGTGGATGATGCTTTCCTGCCATCTGCGGTCTCTCACCTTCATATCCCTGAGCGTGAAGTCGGAGACGGCTCCTGAAGGAAAGACTCCAAGGGGATGCCCGTCGTGAATATGCTCCAGGGCTTCACGTATCCCCTTTATACTTGCTGCCTTTATGCCTGTTTTCTTGTTTCCTGCCGGAATCACCGAGATGAAGTTCCCTTCCAGGGTTTTGATCAATGAGAGAATCCTGTTTACTATGAATTTGTAATCAGGTCTCAGTCTTGCAAAGAGATCAATTGTCATTATTCCGTCAATGCCGCCGTAAGGGTGGTTTGAGATAGTAATAAATGCTCCGTCAGGCAATTGCTTAAGCCGCCAGGCATTGCCAACAGCATACTTCACTCCCAGGTCATCAAGTAGTCTCGAAGTAAAATCTGCACCCGTCCAGGCTCCCAAATTGTCATATACCCTGTTGATCTTGTCGATAGCCAGCAAATGAATTACATGTTCAGCAAGGCGGTGTCCAATTCTGCCTCTGAACAGGAATGACAGTGATTCCAGATCTTTGGGCTCAATAACCTTCATAACAGTAAAGACAAATTTACGAATAAAATTAAATCATACCTCCGGGCAGAAAAGCAGAACCGGTCTGCAGGGAGCCTATGACTTTCATCCTGAAATTACTGGTCCAAAAACCATATATTTGAAACCAATCAGATCAGATACTGAAACAGAGTAAAACAGAAAACCAATGAAAATGCCATCTCTCATCCCGGCTGTCATTGCAGCCGTTCTGCTGACCGGCTGTACAGGCAGCGCCTTTGAGCCGACAGATCTTGCTAAAAACAGCATCATCCCGAAGCCGGTTTCGGTTACTGCCACCGGTGAATCATTCACTCTGACAACGAAAAGTGACATTTTTGTCATGCCGGGCGCTCCGGCTGAACTCACATTCATTGGAAATTACCTTGCAGAAATGCTTAATCCCTCCACAGGTCTTGATTTGAAGGTTATCACTGATGGACGCAAGCCTGGCAGGGGAGACATTCTCCTCAACCTGACAGAGGGCGACAGTGAGCTCGGGGATGAGGGGTATGAGCTTGTGATAACAGATAAATTGGTTACAATCAATGCAAACAAGCCGGCCGGGGTCTTCCACGGTGTCCAGACGGTAAGGCTTTTGCTCCCTGATGAAGTGGAAGCTGACACACTTCAGGCCGGCCCTTGGGTTTTACCCACTGGGACAATACGCGATTATCCCTCATACGGATATCGGGGAGTTATGCGGGATGTCGCACGCCATTTCTTCGGCCCGGATGATATCAGGCGATACATAGACCAGCTGGCGATGTACAAGATAAATGTTTTGCACCTTCACCTCTCCGATGACCAGGGATGGAGGATAGAGATCAAATCGTGGCCAAACCTTACTGTCCATAGCGGAAAGACAGAGGTTGGCGGTGGCGAAGGCGGCTTCTATACTCAGGAAGAGTATTCGGATATCGTTAAATATGCTGCTGACAGGTTTATAACAATTATTCCCGAGATTGACATGCCCGGCCATACCAACGCGGCCCTCTCATCTTATCCTGAGCTCAACAGGGACGGTAAGGCACCGGAGCCTTACACAGGCACGGATGTGGGATTCAGCACGCTTGATACCCGTTCAGAGATCACCTACAAATTCGTGGATGATGTGGTCCGGGAGCTTGCCGCAATCACGCCCGGTGAATATTTCCATATCGGTGGAGACGAATCTCATTCTACAAAAATTGATGATTACATCTATTTTGTTAACAGGGTGCAGGATATTGTTGAATCCCACGGGAAGAAAGTTATCGGCTGGGATGAGATAGCTCATGCTACACTTAAGCCTGGCGCTGTGGTACAGTACTGGGCAAGGGCTGAGAATGCGATCAGGGGGATCAGTCAGGGGGCGAAGGTTCTGATGTCACCGGCTCAATATGCCTATTCCGACATGCAGTATGACACTGCCAGCATCTTCGGCCTGCACTGGGCGGCATATATTGAGGTGGATGATGCATACAACTGGGATCCCGCCACTCTGGTTCCTGAGATCACCAGGGAAAACATTGTCGGGGTTGAGTCTCCTTTGTGGGCTGAGACCATCTCCACCTCCAAGGAGGCGGAATATCTTATCTATCCCCGACTTCCCGGGTATGCCGAGATAGGATGGACCCAGGCCTGGATGCGCAACTGGGAGGAGTACAGGACACGTCTCGCTTCTCATGGAAAGCGTATGCAGATATTGGACATCAACTTCTACCGTTCCCCTCTTGTACAGTGGGAGCAGCAGGGTGAGTGAGACCTTTCTGAAGTGGCGAAAAAATTCGACTAATAATTAATTACTCTTTCCGGATATGGAATTTCTGTATGAAGGACTGATTACCATAACCTGGCAGCAGGTGGTGATGTGGGTTATCGGGGGATTGCTTGTATACCTGGCCATTGCCAAAAAGCTTGAGCCGCCACTGCTTCTTCCGATGGGGTTCGGGGCCATACTGGTCAACCTCCCGTTGTCAGGCGCACTGAACCAGACGCTTCCGGGAATAGGAGAGGTTACAGGGATCATCGACTGGCTCTTTAAAGTCGGGATTGAGACCTCTGAAGCGATGCCGTTGCTGCTGTTCATCGGGATAGGAGCAATGATTGACTTTGGCCCGTTGCTCTCCAATCCCAGGCTTTTGCTGTTTGGTGCGGCCGCACAGTTCGGCATCTTTGCCACAGTTACTGCAGCAGTGCTTCTGGGATTTGATCTCAGGGATGCTGCTGCCATCGGCATAATAGGCGGTGCGGATGGCCCCACATCGATCCTCGTGTCCCAGGTGCTGAAGAGTGACTATATCGGACCTATTGCAATAGCAGCATATTCTTACATGGCGCTGGTACCGATAATACAGCCCTTCGCCATAAAAATGTGCACCACGGAGAAAGAGAGAAAGATACGGATGAACTATAATCCTAAAAGTGTATCAAGGCTCACAAGGATACTCTTCCCGATAACGGTCACAATCATTGCCGGTTTAGTGGCCCCTGCATCAATAGCCCTGGTGGGTTTCCTGATGTTCGGCAACCTGATAAGGGAGTGCGGCGTGCTCAAGTCCTTGTCTGACAGTGCACAGAAGGAGCTCGTAAACCTCATAACGCTGCTGCTTGGAATAACAATCGCTGCAAGCATGCAGGCAGAGAAGTTCGTGGCGATTGACACGGTAAAGATCATGGGACTGGGGCTGCTGGCATTCATTTTTGACACAATTGCCGGAGCATCATTTGCCAAATTCCTGAATTTCTTCCTCAAGGAAAAGATTAACCCGATGGTTGGCGCGGCAGGCATATCAGCATTTCCCATGTCATCAAGGGTCATACAGAGAATGGGCCTCGAGGCTGACCCCACGAACCACCTTCTGATGCATGCTGCAGGGGCAAATGTTTCAGGTCAGATTGCCAGTGTGATAGCAGGCGGAGTGATAATCGGGTTGGTACCGGGATTACTTTAAAGGAGGTGAATGATGAATGCAGATTTGTTTAAGTCGCTTGATTTGATGGGGAAGGGCATGACTGCCATCTTTGTCGTAATAATTGTGATCTATCTTGCGGTTCACCTGATACTGAAACTGACGGGAGACAGAAAGAAGGAGTCGTCCGAACCGGATTCCGGTGAAGCTTAAAAATCGCCCTCGGCATTGCCGAAGATCCTGAAGTTGTAGGTCAGCATGAAGATTGGCTTTGCAAAGATTGTCATCTGGTAGCCTTTGATAAAGCCATTTTCGTTCTTGAAGAATATTGAATAGGGATTTTTCCTTCCGAGCACGTTGTAAACTGTGGCAGTAAAGGAGGAGTGGTTCAGCTTTTTGGCCTGGAGGTTACCGTTTATCGTAGCGGCCAGGTCAAGCCTCATGTAATAAGGGATGCGGTAGTCATTCCTGTTGGAGTAGTATACATGGGTGGAGTTGTAAAAGTTATAGAAAGCCACAGGGTATGTTATAGGCCTGCCTGAACTGTAAACGAAATTGGAGGTCAGGTTGAACCGTCGAGATGCCTTCGCATTGAGAACTATTTTAAGGTCATGGGGTTTGTCATAGTTGGCAGGGAAATATCTGCCCCCGTTGACCTTTTCCTCTTCAAACTGTCCGTCTACCTTCAGGAAGACTCTTGACCAGGTGTAGCTTACCCAGCCGGTGAGGCTGCCAGACTGTTTTTTCAGCATCACTTCCACGCCGTATGCCTTGCCGTCACCGTTTATGATGTCAGCTTCGAGAGCCGGGTTCATGAGAAGTTCTGCACCTCCCTTGTAATCGAGGGTGTTTGTGAGCCATTTGTAGTATCCCTCCACGGAAGTTTCGATGGCCCGTTTGTCAAAGTTGAAGTATAATCCTGCTGATGCCTGGTCACCTCTCTGAGGCCTGATGTATGTGTCACTCAGTTTCCAGATATCGACCGGGGACATCGATGTGGTATTGGAGATCATATGGAGGTACTGATAAGCTCTCTGTGCCCCTATCTTCAGTGATGCGCCGGGTCCCATCATGAAACGGGAGGAGAACCTGAAGTCAAGGCCCGGGTAAGTGCTTACGACATCTTTGTTCCCGTAGCTGACCGTATCCATTATTGTTTCGGTGCTTCTGGGCAGTCCTTCGGCATAAATGAATTCGCTGCGCGGTCCAAAGCTGGTATAGAGTGTTCCCCTCACTCCGGCTGATACCGAGAGCCAGGGTGTGATCTCAATTTCATCACTGAGGTAGAGTGAGGGCTCGATTGCCTTTTCGCTTTGCAATTCAAGCGGTATTGCCTCCGACAGTTCACCTAAGGGCTCGCGCCTGCCTGGCTCAAGTGAATAGAGTGTTGCATCAATGCCGAACTCCATCCTGTTTTTTGCCGAGCTGAGAAATGTAAAATCGGCTCTGCCAATCTTCTGATCAAGCCTGTAATAGGTATTGTTTGATTGAAGCGAATCGGCTGATGATGTCAGACGGTAGCTGTAGTTGCTCATAATGGCGAAGTACTGACCTGTCAGTCTTTTGCCGAATGAGTGTTTCCATTTGAGGGTGGCTGCCGTGTTGCCGTATTTGAATCCGCTCTCCAGGAAGTAGTCGAACCTGTCATCACTGTAGTACCCGGAGAGGGAGACAGAGTTCTTTTCGTTTATGTCAGCGGTAAGGCTTCCCTGGAGGTCATAGAACCCTGCGGTGCTCTTCTTCAGCCTCTCGTCGTTGAGCATTACCAGGAGCCAGTCAGAGTATGTAGAGCGGGCACCGAGGATAAAGGAGATTTTGTCGCTGAAGAGCGGGCTGTCAATCATCAGCCTGCCGGTAACGGGACTGATGCCGCCGCTTACCTTAACCTTGTCACGGTTGCCTTCTGCGGGGATGATTTCCATTACAGAAGAGAGTCTTCCCCCGTATTTGGCCGGCATCCCGCTTTTAAAGAGGGTCACGTCGGAAATCATGTCAGAATTGAAAGCCGAAAAGAATCCGAAGAAGTGAGATGCATTTATTATAGGGGCATAGTTCAGCAGGACGAGATTCTGGTCGGTGCTGCCGCCACGCACGTTGAAGCCTGCCGATGCTTCGCCCACGGTCTGGATGCCCGGGAGCATGAGGGTGCTTTTAAGCAGGTCAGCCTCTCCGAGGCCCAGAGGTATCTGCCTGAGCATCTTTACGTTTATCTTTTCAGTTCCCATCCGGGTGTTTCTGACACTGTTGTCACGGTTGGCAGAGATAAATACCGCATCAATTTCACTGGGGCTCTCCGTCAGTGA
>AMWB02009575.1_pt1 | contig 18479 bp, 20 predicted proteins | sample 200311 | NCBI WGS metagenome assembly AMWB02 (sample SAMN02737377, study PRJNA173069) | bioreactor metagenome | biome: anode biofilm in microbial fuel cells | place: USA: California | collected 2010-12-16 | reverse complement strand
CTGCTGGAGAAGAACGGATTCTACGCCGGTATTTACAACAGCCAGTTTGAAGAAGCTGATATTTACTAACCTGTTCCGCGAGTAGTTCAAAACCCCTACCGATCGGTAGGGGTCTTTTACGTAAGCACTCCCTGGTATCAAACTTGACCGTCACAAGCCCCTCAAGTTGTGGCATAATCATTCAAAACACACTCACACAAGGAAAATGAATGGAATTCCAGCATATTTGTGTCATCGGTTTGGGTTACATCGGTTTGCCGACTTCCAGCATGTTCGCCCGCAACGGTGTACGCGTAACTGGCGTTGATATCAACGAACAGGTGGTCGCGAGCCTGCGCCAGGGAAAAGTGCACATTTTTGAACCGGGCTTGAACGAGGTGGTGAAAGAAGTACTGGATAACGGCACGCTGCAAATTACCACCAGCCCAGTGGAAGCAGACGCCTTCATTATTGCTGTCCCGACACCTTTCTACGAGGACAAGAAAGCCGACCTCAGTTACGTACAGTCTGCAGCTGAGTCGATTTTGCCGGTGCTGCGCCGCGGAAACCTGGTGGTGCTGGAATCCACTTCACCCCCGCTGACCACGCGTGACGTGGTCAAACCCATCCTTGAGCGGTCAGGCCTGGTGGCGGGAAGAGATTTTTTGCTGGCTTATTCGCCTGAGCGGGTGCTGCCGGGTCAGATCATGCAGGAACTGGTCGAAAACGCGCGCGTAATTGGCGGAATCGATGAGGCATCCGCACTGGCTGGCGGCGACCTGTACCGTATCATTGTCAAGGGCGAGATCGTCCTGACCGATTCCACGACTTCCGAGATGGTCAAATTAATGGAAAACACTTACCGCGATGTGAACATCGCGATTGCCAACGAGTTCTCACGCCTGGCGGACCGCTTTGGCGTGGATGTCTGGGAGGCGGTGAAGATCGCCAACCTGCATCCGCGCGTACGCATCCTCAACCCGGGCCCCGGGGTGGGCGGGCACTGCATCGGGGTCGATCCCTGGTTCCTGGTGGAAGCTGCACCGGACATCACGCCGCTGATCCATACCGCCCGCCAGGTGAACGATGATCAGCCGGCGTTTGTGCTGGAGACACTCAAGCAACTGATTCCCGATCTGAAAGGGAAACGCCTGGCCTTGCTCGGGCTGGCATACAAACCGGATGTGGATGACCTGCGAGAAAGCCCGGCAATAGAGATTGCGCATCACCTTGTCAAAGCCGGTGCGGTCGTGAAGGCTTACGAGCCCTTCCGTACGAACTACCCGCTGGCAGGGGTCACCATGACCACCAACCTGGCGGAAACCATTAACGATGTTGAAGCGATCCTGCTGCTGGTGGGACACGCGCAATTTAAGGGACTGGATCCGCTTGAGACCGCCCGGATGACGCCGGCCAGGCTGGTGCTGGACGCAGTCAACGGTTGGTCACGCGACGGGTGGTGTGCGGCTGGGTTTACTTTTGAGAGGCTGGGAGACCGGAAACACTCCATCCGATGACACTCATACGTGTGCTTTCCATCTTTGGCACCCGCCCCGAAGCCGTGAAAATGGCTCCGGTGGTCAGGTCGTTGAACGCGGATGCGCGCATTGAGTCGCGCGTTTGCGTCACCGCGCAGCACCGCGAAATGCTGGACCAGGTACTGGAACTTTTTACAATCCAACCTGATTATGACCTGGACCTGATGCGACCGGACCAGACGTTGGCGAACCTGACCGCGGAGATTTTTACTTACATTGACCCGGTGCTGGAGAGTGTTAAACCGGATTGGGTGCTGGTTCAGGGGGATACCACCACCGTGATGGCCGCTTCCCTGGCAGCGTTCTATCGCGGGATCAAGGTGGGGCACGTTGAAGCGGGACTGCGCACCGGCGATAAACACCAGCCTTTCCCGGAAGAGATCAACCGGCGTTTGACCAGCGTAATCGCGGACCTGCATTTTGCCCCGACAGTATTAAGCAGGAACAACCTGCAGCGGGAAGGGATACCCGATTGGCGCATCAGGGTGACCGGTAATACCGTCATCGATGCCCTGGATATGATCGTAAATGCACAAGCACCCGCGCAAGTGATGGAGTGGTTGAACGAGTGGGGGATCGGTGCAAATGATCGCCATTTGATCTTGGTGACCGCGCACCGGCGCGAAAATTTTGGCCAACCCATCCGGCAGATCTGCACGGCGATCAAAACGCTCGCGGAGTTGTACCGGGATCATGTGCATTTTGTATATCCAGTGCACCTTAACCCGCATATTCAGAAGCCTGTGCACGAAATCCTGGACGGGCAGCCCGGGGTCAGCCTGATCCAACCGGTGGATTATCTTTCTCTTGTTCACCTGATGAAGAACGCCCACTTTGTGCTGACCGACTCCGGAGGGATCCAAGAGGAAGCCGCCGGGTTGGGTAAACCCACCCTGGTATTACGCGAGGTGACCGAAAGACCCGAAGGCGTGGAAGCCGGTGTGCTTAAACTGGTTGGCGCGGATACCGCTGCCATTGTTCGCGAAGCTACCAAATTAATGGAAGACGGTGAAGCTTATACCGCCATGTCTCGCGCATCCAACGTATTTGGTGATGGCAAAGCCGCCGCCAGGATCGTTGACGCCCTGGTTAATTTCACCGAGCAATCCGTTTAATTCGCTAAAGGATAGTATTTTGACCCCGCAGCCAAAAAAGATCTGCATCCTGCCCGCCAGGCTTGGACTGGGAGGTCCGGCCTCATTCCAATCTGGTCTGATCAATTCATTCAAAGCCCGGGATCTGGAAGTGACCCATGACCCGCTCGACCTTTCAGTTGCAACGATCCTGTTGTTTGGTGCGGCGCGAAACCTGGGGGTGGTCAGGCAGGCGCAAAGCCGCGGGGTCAGGGTGGTGCAGCGCTTGAATGGCATGAACTGGGTGCACAGAAAAAAGTACACCGGATTGCGCCATTTTATCAAGGCTGAAGCAGGAAATTTAAAGTTACGCGCCGTGCGCAATATGGCGGATCGGGTGATTTACCAGAGCCAGTTTGCGCGGGAGTGGTGGGAGCGGGAACACGGCGTGTTGACCAAGCCCCAGTCGGTCATCCACAACGGGGTTGATATTGATTTGTTTACCCCGCAACCGGAACACAAACCGGTCGATCGATATCGTTTGTTGATGGTGGAAGCGCATCATGGAAGTGGTTACGATGAGGGTTTGCGTTCAGCGTTGCAGCTTCTGCAAAGACTTGAAAACCGGCTCGATATGCCGTGCGAACTGGCCGTGGTAGGGGACGTTCCCCCGGAATTGCAGCGACAATTGAAAAGACCCGGGGTCACCTGGCTGGGAGTGGTGAAACACACGGAAATCCCAACGATCGACCAGACAGCGCACCTCTTCTTTTCCGGGGACATCAACGCGACCTGCCCGAACGCGGCGCTGGAGGCTATGGCTTGCGGATTGCCGGTGCTTGCGTATGACACCGGGGCGATGCGTGAACTTGTACCACCGGGCGCAGGTCGGGTAGTCCCATACGGGGGAAACGCATGGGAGTTGGCGGAGCCGGATGGTGCTGCCCTGGCGGATGCCGCGCGGGAGATCTTATCCGGGCAGGCGCAATACAGCCGGCAGGCACGCCAGCACGCGGTTGAGAATTTTAATATTCGTGATGTTGCTGATAAGTATCTGGAAGTATTATTGGGTGAATAACCGGTAAACGGAACGCGGACTGATACCCGGGGTTCAGCCTCGGGTTTTTCTGTTGTAACGGCGGATGAAGAGCAGTGTGCCCAGTATCACAATCACCAGGATGCTCACCACGGCCAGAACGACGCCGTTGGTGAGTTTGTACTCTGAAGAAAGGATCGCAGGGGGTTGAGCAGCTGTGGTTGTTCCCTCTATCACTGGAAGAGGAGTGGGTCTGAACAGGGGATCGAAATCGCCCGGGGGTTTGGGGCCTGAAAGGATCATCGCGGCAGCCAGGACAACCAGCACGATCAACACCACCAGGAGCCTGCCTGCAAGGCTGGAAGTGGTGACTGTTTGCCATGTGTTTCTGATCAATTTTTTCATTAATCGTTATTACTCAGAAAGCGCTTTCAGTATCTTGTTGGATGATTCGATATAAGAGGTCTGTTTGCGGATCATCTCGATCGTTCCCTGTTGAAGAAGTTGCCCGACCTCGTTGATCACGTAGTTGAGGGGGAGCGAACGGGCGGATCTGCCGATCTCAAGTAGTATACCTGAAACCGCCGTGTTCTTCCACCCAAGTAAAACCTCCTCGCTCACCGGCAGCAGACCGGCGGCTTCGGTCCACCTGCTCTGGAAATCGGTGTCCAGGAGGTGTTGAGCCAGCAAGTGATAACGCGCGAGCTGCTCACTGGAGGTTTGCGGGAAGGCTAATACCCATCCATCAGCCAGGGTAAAGGGCTGGTCATCCGGGGCGGGCAGGCTGGCTACGGTGATGTTTTCGGGCAATTCAACCAGGTATTGCGAAGTCCACACCACCGCGTATGTCGCGTTGGAATCCTTGAGAGCTGCCCAGGACTGGTCGAAGGTTGCATAATCGATCAACCAGTACGGGAATGCATTTACATTGGCGCCATCGGAAAGCAACAGCAGGCTTTCCTGCAGCGCATCTTCACGCAGGTTGATCACGGTTTCATCCGTACCAAATCCCCCGCCCAGGCTCATATACAGCAGTAGGGGGAGGATGCCTTGTGGTTCGGCGGCGGGAAATGCCATCGCTTTTGCATCCGGTTGGATCAATTCCTGCCACCTGGTGGGTGGGTAAGCAACCTGTATCGGTTTGTACACCATGCAGAGTGCATCACCGGCGAACGGTAACGCATAACGGGTACCCTTAACCGACGTCATATCCTCAGCAAAGGGGAACAGTTTGCCCGGTTTCACAATGGCTTCGATCTCATCGACCGGCATCAGTAATCCCTGTCGCGCGGCTTTCTCGAACTCCGAACGCGGAAGGATCAGTAAGCCCGGCAGGACATCAGGCGCGGCGAGACTGGCGGTCGTGAGCGAATCGAGCAGACCCCCGGGTCCGGTGGGCGCCTTGATCCTCACGTTAATCGTCATCTCTTCGTGGTCAGCGGAAAAGTCATCCAACTGCTGTTTTAGCAGGTTGGCAGCGGGCGATCCGTTCTCAGGGTCGAAAACCGGCGGCAGCCACAATGTGATCTGGTTGAGTTGTTCAGCCGGCGGTAACGAGGTGTTGCTGCCTAGCGGGGTAGGAGCGGGCGTGATCACGGCAGTGGGGACCGGTTGCGTGGGAGCTGGCGTACGGGGGGTGAAAGGTAACTCCGCAAGCAATTGCTCACACCCTGCCAGGAATATGACCATGACCAGTGTGAGCAGAAAAAGCAACAGCCGCTGTGTTCTTGCATTCATGATCAGCCTAATTTTACCGGATGTGCCAGTAGATCTACCAGGAGTTTGATCGTATTTTCATAATCTGTCATATCGATCATCTCTGATGGAGAGTGAACGTAGCGGCATGGCAGGGAGAGCACGCCGGAACGCATGCCGGATTTTGAGATCTGCATGACACGGGCGTCAGTTGAGCCGATATCGAGAACTTCCAGCTGGTAAGGGATTTTGAGCGCTTTCGCACCGGCCACCATCCAGTTCACCACGGCACTGTCGGCAATGAAGCCGACATCGCGTACCTTGATGGCCGGGCCTTTGCCCAGGTTCACCTGCAGCTTGATACCGTTCAGGTTGCCGACCGGGGTTACATCCAGAGCTATTCCCAGGTCCACATCCAGGCTGAAAGCCGCGGTCATCGCGCCGCGCGACCCGACCTCTTCCTGGGTGCTGAATACGAAGTACAACTCGTGCGGTGTGTCTTTGAGCGCTTTGATGGTCTCGATCAGCATGGCACAACTGGATCGGTCGTCGAGGGCTTTTGAGGTGACTCGCGTGCCGAGGTCCACAAATTCGCGGTCGAAAACAGCCAGATCGCCGACTTTTACCGGGCAATCCTTATCGCTGGTTGCTCCAACATCAATAAAGAACTGACTGATCGGCTGTAGCCGCGACAGGTCATCCGGTTTATCGCTGTCGATCACGCCACGTGTGCCATTCAGGAATCTGACACGGCTGCCAGGAAGATAGCGGGTCATAATAAAACCCATATTGCTGAACCTGACTAGACCGTCTTTCTCGATGTGGCTGACGATCACGCCGATCTCATCCATGTGAGCGCCAACCATAATGCTCAAGCCCTGCTCGGTTTTCCTGCCGACAAGGGCGATCAGGTTGCCCATGGCATCAACCCGCATTTCCTTGACGTAGGGCTTGATCTCGGCGCGAATGGCTTCGCGAACCGCCGATTCATATCCGGAAGGACCCGGGATTTGCGTGATTTTTTGCAGTAGTTCTTTCATGATGATCCTCTTCTCGTTATTGTTATCTGTCTATAGCCAGGATGGACCGGTCAGCATGATCAAGAACCAGTCTCAGAAGGTCCAGTGCGTTCTGCCAGTCTTCGATCTTTGCATGCAGGATGGGTGAGTGTGCGTAACGCCCGGGAATGGAAATGGAAACACTGGGGATTCCCTCCCGGGTGATGTGGATGGCACCGGCATCGGTACCACCGCCACCCGGTTGACGGAATTGGCAGGGGAGAGCATTCTCTTCCGCCAGGCGAACCAAAAAACGGATCAGGCGGGGATCCGAAATGGTGCCGGCATCGGAGAGATAGATTGCTGGACCTGCACCAAGACGGCAGTTGTACTGGGCATTTTCCGTTTTATCATCCGGCAGAGGCAGGTCAAAGGCGGGTGTGGAATCGATCACGAAAGCCATATCCGGTTGGAAGTCATAAGCGGCAACGCGCGCTCCGCGCAGTCCGATCTCCTCCTGGACCGTGAAAGCGAAAAGCACCTCCTGTTTGCCAGGGTTAAGCCTGGCAAGTTCAAGCAGGGTGGCCACACCCATGCGGTCATCAATGGCTTTGCCGAAGAGACTGTCACCACTCTGCTGGAAGCGGGTGGCGAAGGTGGCGAAATCACCTACCTTAACCTTGCCGGCGTTGGAAGGGCTGACATCGATGCGCATACTGCCGTGGGGGATGGATCTACTGCGTTCTTCAGGTGTGGTAAGGTGGATCGGTTTGCTACCAATCACCCCCGGTATGTGGTCTTTGCCAACCAGCACTGGCTTGGCTGCCAACTGTCTTTCATCGATCCCGCCAACCGGCTCAAATATGAAGAGTCCTTCGCTATCCTCCTGGACCAGCATAAAACCAACTTCATCCATGTGGGCGGCGAACATCACACGAGTCGCGTCAGTGGTTACAGCGTGCTTTACAGCCAGCACGTTGCCGAGCGGATCGACCTTATATTCATCCACGTACGGTTTCACCTTTTCAATGACGATCTGGCGGATCTCGTCTTCATTACCCGAAACGCCAATGGCATTGCTCAGTTTTTCAAGTAATTTGACCGGTACTTTGCTCATGGAAGTATTCCTGTAATAAGAATGGATGATCTCATTTGCCCTCTTCGCTGAAGAGGGAGACGAGTGAATCAGCCTCCAGGCTGGTGATGAACCTGGCGAGCAGACGACCTGCCCGGCGAATATCTGTCATCGTCGTCAGTTCGTACGGAGTGTGCATGTAGCGGATGGGGATGCCGATGACCATTGTTGGGACGCCGGCGGCTGTGATCTGCATGGCCATGGCATCGGTACCTGAACTGCGCGGCATCGTTTCAACAGAGTAGGGCAGATCGATCTCACGGGCGAGCTGCGTGAATTTGCGGTGCAGGGCGGGGTGAACATTGGCACCCAATCCGATGGTGGGGCCTTTACCAAGCGGGAATGTTGCGTGATTCTTCAGTCCGGGCTCTTCCGCGAATGTGACGTCCAGCGCAACACCCAGCGCGGGTTGCAGGTGGAAGGTGGAGGTGACCGCTCCAAGGAGGTGCATTTCCTCCTGAACGGTGGCGACGCACCACAGATCCCACTCCAGACGATAATTCTTCAGTTCCTCCAGGCAAACGGTGAGGGCGGCAACGGACGCCCGGTTGTCCAGACTGTGTCCGCTGATGTACCCATCGGTAAACTGGATGGGTTTACTCGCGAAGGAAATGATGTCACCAACGCGGATATTGTGTCTCAGCTCGTTTTCGCTCAGACCAGTATCCACAAAAAGGCGCGCATAATCCGGGGGGCTGCCCGCTGAACTGCTTTTCAAGAAGCGATCCGGGATCATTTGCACGATGCCGGGAAACTCGCGCACACCATGAACGGTGACTGCCTGCCCGGGGAGTACGCGGGGATCGACCCCGCCGATCTGGGTGATCATCAGAAAGCTGCCTTGGATGTCCTTGACCATCAGTCCGATCGCATCCATGTGCGCGGCTAGCATGATCGCCGGTCTTGGTTCAAATGCCCCGGCTTTCCTCAGGGCGTGCAAGCTTCCCAGGGGGCTGGTGGTTATTTCATCCACCAGGGGGCGCCATTGTTCAGAGATGAGCGAACTCACCGGTTTCTCAAAGCCGGATAGCCCGGGGGCAGAGAGCAAAGCGTGCAAAAAGGTTTCGATCTTATCCATAAGGCTCCAGTGTCAGGGTGTGCTGGTTACATCGGGTGCATTCGGAATGTCCGGAGTAGTCGGTTCCACTGTAGGGGTTTCCGTATCAACAGGCTGCGGGGTTTCGGTATCCGTGGGGGTTGGCGTGAGGCTGGGTGTGGAAGTTGGAATGACATAAGTACGCGTCAACGTGAGCGTGAGTGTGATCGTAGGAGTGTTTGTGCTGGTGCGGGTGGGGAAAACGGCTGTTGGCAGCGGCAACGTCGGGCTGGGGGTGACTGAAGCAGATACCGGCGGGAGGGAAGCCATCGTGGTGATCGTGGGGGTGGCAGTCATTCTTCCGCTTGCCCCACGGTCCACGAGCAAAACAATACCACCCAGTAGATAACAGGGGATGGTGGCAAGGCTGATGATAAGCAGCGTTCGTTTGACGCGCGATCGTTTAATTGGATCCTGTATCATGAGGGCTTCTCAAACCTCATAATAACACGGGCACTTGAACAGGGCAAGCATCCAACAGGTGATGAATTTACCGGTTTTTAGGGTCCAACGTGGTTTGTGAATTCACCTGGCGGATCTCCTGTTGCACGGTGAAGAACAGGCTTTCGGCTCTGAGGTCGGTGATGGTGTAACAGGGTGCCTTGAGGTGATCTGCGAGGGCTTGAGCCAGTCCCTGATCGAAAGCGGCGTGTTCCATGTTGATGACCACGCTGTGGATATTTTCACTCGCAATCAGGTTGGCGATGTTGTAAGCTTCTTCCTGGGGCGAACTGAATCCGATGGAGACATTTCCGGCGCCATCCGTGAGGACGATGAGCAACGGCATGACCTCAGGATGGAGGAGTTTCTCTTTGCGCAGGGTTTCATAGGACATCATCAGACCGGCACTCAACGGAGTTTTACCCCCGACCGGGATGTTCTCAAGGGCGGTTTCAGCCAGCATGACAGAACTGGTGGGGGGGAGAACAAGCGTGGCAAGGTTCTTCTGAAAAACGATCAATCCGACGCGGTCACGGCGCTGGTAGGCATCGGTCAGCAAGGAAAGGATGGCGCCTTTTGTAGCGGACATGCGTTCTGCCACCGCCATTGACCAGGAGGCATCCACGAGGAAGAGAATCAGGTTGGCGGCTTTGCGCACGCGCACCTTTTTCATGTAATCCCCGGGTTTTACGGCGAACGCCACGTGGTTCCTGTTTTTTAGCTCTTCGCGTTCTTTCTGGAATGGTGCAGCAGCGCGCACCGTAGCGTCAAATGCCAGGTCATCGACACGACCATGGGAGGGTCGGGATTGAATGTAGCGTCCTCGTTTGCGTTCTGTGCGGGTGACCGAGCGTCGGCCAGCGTACGAGCGCATCATTTTATCCAACGGGGTATCCAGTTTGCGGGGATTAAATATTTCACCATCCGGCAATTTTTTGCCGCCAGCCCACCAGAAAGCGTCGTTCTTATTAAAGGGATTTTGTAGAGAGGGTTCTGGTTGACCCTGTTGTGGGGTGGGTCCGCCGGTTTCTTCCGGCGTCAGGCTTTTTTTGAGCCGGACGGGTCCTCTTTTTCCTCTTCAGATTCACTTAAGGAATCCTCCATTGCCCCTGCAGAAGATCCGCCTTGTAGTTGTTCGATGCGTTCCTGCAGTTCTTCCATTCCCATTTCCTCGTGCTGGAAAGGTCCACTCTTGAGGCGGTGCGGAAGGGCAAGTTCGGCGGCCAGTGCAATATCCCGGTCATTGATCTTCCGGCGGCCTTCAAAAGCAGCCTGAGCCCGGGCGGTTTTCAGGATGACCAGATCTGAACGGTGACCATCAACATTTAAAGAAGCTGTCAGCGCGGCGATGGAGAGTAGATTCTGGCGGGTGTACGTAACTTCATCAACCAATCGGCGGGCATTTTCGATCTGCTGCGAAAGATCGGTTTCCTTTTCTTTCCATTCCTCAAAGAAGCGGCCGGCGTCTTCTTCGAAGGCGATGTTACGCTCCATGATCTGAACACGTTCACGGGCGTCGCGGATGCCGCGGATCTCAACAGAAAGGGCGAACCTATCGAGGAGCTGTGGACGCAGGTCGCCTTCTTCGGGATTCATCGTTCCCACCAGGATAAAGCGTGCGGGATGTGTGAAGGAAATCCCCTCGCGTTCCACGATGTTTACGCCCATCGCAGCCGCGTCCAGCAGTACATCCACCACATGATCATCCAGCAGATTGACCTCATCTATATATAACAAGCCGCGGTTGGCGGCTGCCAGCACCCCGGGCTCGAAGCTGCGCACACCCTTCTGGATCGCTTTTTCAATGTCCAGCGTACCCACCACACGGTCTTCCGTGGCAGAAACCGGCAGGTTAACGAATGGGGTGGTACGGGTGATCGATTGCAGCACTTCGCCATGTTTAGCCCGTTCACGGCATTCGGTACACCAGGTATTGGGTTTATCCGGATCGCAGCTGAAACGGCAATCACTCACCACGCGAACGTTGGGCAGCAGGGCTGCCAGCGCCCTAGCGGCAGTGGATTTGGCTGTGCCCCTTTCACCACGGATGAGCACTCCACCAATACGGGGATCCACCGCGTTGAGCACAAGCGCACGGCGCATTCTTTCCTGACCAACGACTGCTGTGAATGGGTAAATTGCAGGCATGAATTTTATCCTTGTTTTGTTGTTGTTTTCGGACTAAGTTTACCATAATTCGAATATGGCGCTGAGCCTGCACCAGTAAAAAACCACTGCTTGTTTAGCAGCGGTTTTTAGCAGTTAATAATTGTTCGCTGTTACCAGCCGAATGGCCAGAAACCGTTGATGATTCCGGACGTGCCAGCAACCGCCGGGATGAACAAGGCCATCCCCACAATAATCAGAACGAGCACCAGCAGGGAGACGCCGATCATCGTGTAGCCAAGGATCAGGCCAGCCAGTGCCATACCATCGCCAGACATGGTTCCGCCGCTTTCGCGGATCTCCTTCTTAGCCAGGTGACCGGTGATAACGGCAACGATCGAACCGATGAAGGGCAGGATCGTCCAACCTACGATCCCAGCGATGAGACTGACGATAGCCAGTGAGCTCTCGCGTTTCAATGCAGGCGAGGGGTAAACCGGGGGAATGTTGTTTAATTCGGGTGTGCTCATTTTTTCTCCTATTGTGCGAACTGATTTCTACTTATATACGGAAGATCACCGTAATTGTTGCAGACTAGAAAAATTTTGAAATTCCAGAGTTGCTGATAACTCAGATCAAAACAGCCAATTGTTCGCCCGCGCGATCAGCATGAGGATGATCAGGACGATGGCCGTCAACACCGCGATACCAAACGCAATGTATCCCAGGATCAATCCTGCGGTTGCCATGGAATTGCCAGTCAGTTTCCCCCGGCTTTCCTTGATTTCCTTTTTTGCCAGGTGACCGGTGATGATGGCTGCAATTGCGCCAAATACCGGTACCAGTGTCCATCCAAGAATGCCGGTAACGAGGCTGGCGATGGCTAATGAACTGTCCTTTGCGTCAACGAAAGTTGAATTTGTTCCCTTTTCTTCAGGGATATCTAATGCAGGTGGTTGTTCCATTCTTTCCTCCTTAATTAATATACGCATCTGGAAATTCCAGGTTGCAGTAAAGAGAGATCGATTACACCTTCTGCTGTGTCATCCCTCCATGCTTGTCTCTATTATAACCATCCCCCATCCAGAAGATTCACCGTTCTTCACGGAAAATCGGGAGGAATTACGGGAAAGAATATATGTAATTTACTACTCGATTTTTTATGGAGACTGTAGAATTAGGAAGGATATAATCTTAACAGGCTGGAAAAGGAGAGGTTTATGGCAGACAAGAAGATTCGCGTCTTGATAGCAAAACCCGGTCTTGATGGTCATGACAGGGGCGCAAAAGTGATCGCGCGCGCGCTCAGAGATGCAGGCATGGAAGTGATCTACACCGGTTTACGGCAATCACCGGAGATGATCGCTGAAGCAGCGCTGCAGGAAGACGTGAATGTGATCGGGCTTTCCATCCTTTCCGGCGCCCACCTGGTGCTTGTACCCAGGGTTGTGGACTTGGTGCGTGCCAATGGACAGAAGGATGTCAAGATCTTTGTTGGCGGCATTGTGCCGGAGACCGACGTGCCGGAATTATTGAACGCCGGGGTAAGTGCGGTTTACGGTCCGGGCACCCCAACCACAAAAGTGGTTCAGGAAATCTTCAACGCTTTTCCTGCGGTCTGATTGGTGAGGATGTAAATGATGGACCTGCACGCGGTTACCGGCGGTAACCGGCTGGCGTTATCCCGCCTGTTGACAGAAGTTGAAAATGAAACCGAGACCGGTCGCGCTTCACTGGACCGTTTATTTGTTAATTCCGGCAGAGCACACCTGGTGGGCATCACCGGGTCACCGGGAACCGGGAAATCATCCCTGGTGAGCTGTCTGGCCAGGCAAATCCGCAGGGAGTATCAAAAGACAGTGGCTATCGTTGCCATTGATCCTTCCAGCCCGTTCACTGGTGGTGCCATCCTAGGCGATCGGGTGCGCATGCGTGACCTGGCGGGAGACCCCGGCGTATTTATCCGTTCGATGGCATCACGCGGCGCGCTGGGTGGATTGGCGCGCTCGACTGCCGGTGTTGTGCAGGTACTCGACGCGGCCGGATTTGACCTCATCCTCATTGAAACTGTGGGTGCAGGGCAGAGCGAGGTGGATATTGCGCGCCTGGCGCACACCACCATTGTGATCGAAGCACCGGGACTGGGCGACGACATCCAGGCAATCAAGGCTGGCATCCTTGAGATCGCTGACATCCTGGTGATCAACAAGGCTGACATGCCCGGTGTGGAGAACACGGAACGGGCACTGCGCGCCAACCTGGACCTGGGTCATTCACCGCGTATGAACCACAATGCCGCTCACATGATCTCGGCAGGTGAAGATGACGCGGCTGAACAGGAAGGCTGGATGCCCCCCGTATTGCGAACGATCGCGACACAGGCAAGTGGTATCGAAGAGGTGGTTGAAGTCATTTTCTCGCACCGCGCATACCTGCAGCAAACCGGTCTTTGGCAGCATCGCGATCATGAGCGCTTGAGGGCAGAGGTGGGGCACCTGCTGCAGAACGCGCTGATGCAGCGCTGGCAGAAGACGGTTCCCGCGGAACGTTACGAAGCTGTGATGCAACAGGTGTTTGACCGCAAGATTTCCCCCGGTTCCGCGATTAATAACCTGGTGAACGGCGGGAATAACTTATAATTAGTCGGCAATCATATTCGTAATTAAGTGAGGAAGCATGGAACGCACATTGATCAAAGACTTGCGTAGCAAGTTGGACCAGACGGTGAAAATTCAGGGCTGGTTGCAGACCCTGCGCGATCAGAAGAAGATCCAGTTCCTGATCCTGCGCGATGCCACCGGGCTGGTGCAGGTGGCGCATTGGAAACCAAACGACGAGGACCTGGCAGCCAGGATCGCCAGCCTGGGTACAGAAAGCGCCCTGACCATTACCGGCAAGGTGATCGACAACCCCGTGGTAAAACTCAACCAGCTTGAGGTTCAGCTTGAATCCCTCGAAGTGGAAAACCTTGCAGATAGCCCGCTGCCTTTTGATCCATTTGCTGAAACCCTGCCTGCCCTGGATTACCGCCTGGACTGGCGCTACATGGATCTGCGCCGCGCATTCAATTTCAATTTGTTCCAGGTGCAAACCACGGTCGAGATGGCCATGCGCGAATACTGGTTGCAGCACGGTTTTCTCGAAGTGCATTCCCCCAAACTTACCGGAAGCCCCAGTGAGAGCGGCGCGGAGTTGTTCTCTCTGGATTACTTTGAACGCAAGGCATACCTGGCGCAGAGCCCGCAGTTCTACAAACAAATGGCAATGGCCGCCGGGTTTGAGCGAATTTTCGAGATAGGCCCCGTTTTCCGCGCTGATCCCTCTTTCACTGCCCGCCACATGACGGAATTTACCGGGGTGGACATGGAATTCTCGTGGATCGATTCACACGAGGATGTGATGGCGTTCGAGGAAAACTGGCTGCAGTATGTGTACGCCAGGGTGAAGGAGCAGCACGGGAAAATGATCAAGGAAACCTTTGGCGTTGACCTGGTTGTTCCGCAGGTGCCCTTCCCGCGTATTCCCATGCGCGAAGCGGTTGAGATCCTCAAGTCACGCGGTTATGTGATGCCCGCGGATAAAAAAGGCGATATCGACCCGGCGGGAGAACGTGAAATTGCCGCCTACGTTAAGGAAAAATTTGACCATGAATTCGTGTTTCTCACGGATTGGCCGATCACGGTGCGTCCGTTCTACCACATGCGCCTGGCAGGAGATGAAACCCTGACGCGCAGCTTTGACCTGATCGCCAATGGACTGGAGATCACCACCGGGGCGCAGCGCGAACACCGCGTGGATGTGCTGACCCGGCAGGCACTGGAAAAAGGGCTCACACTGGAACCCATCCAGTATTACCTCGATTTCTTCCGTTATGGATGCCCGCCGCACGGAGGATTTGGTCTTGGGCTTACCCGCTTGATCATGGTGATGCTGAACTTGCCCAATATCCGCGAAGCTGTGTACATCTTCAGAGGTCCTACACGGTTGAACCCGTAACAAATTGATTATGGAGAGAATATGATCCTGGGAGAGAAAATCCGGCTGCGCGCGATCGAGAGTACTGACATTCCGCGTTTTGTGCGCTGGATGAATGATCCGGAGGTTACCCAGTACTTGTTGATGTCTTCCCCGCTGTCCTTCGCCATGGAAGAAAAATGGTTCGATGAGCAACTGCAGCGCCCTCCCCACCAGGGGCAGATCCTGGGTATAGAGGTTCAACGCGCGGATGATTGGGTCCACATCGGCAATACCGGCCTGCACGATGTTGACCTGGTCAACCGCACGGCTGAATTCGGTATTGTCATCGGTGAGAAGGAATACTGGAACAGGGGGTATGGTACACAAGCGACCCGGCTGATGCTCAAGCACGGTTTTGAAAACCTTAACCTGAACCGGATCTACCTGGAAGTTTTTGAAACCAATCCGCGCGCCATGCAAACTTACATTAACGCCGGTTTCACCCATGAGGGTGTGTTCAGGCAGGCAATATTCAAAAATGGTCGTTACATCGACGCCATCTTCATGAGCATCCTTCAATCTGAATGGATGGAAACAAACAAAAAGTGAGGAAGTATGCCAGCGATTTATTCTGCCCGTCACGATCGAATGAAATATGGAGATATCAAACTTTACACCGGCTCATCCTGTCCTGATTTAGCCGCGGGGATCGCTCGCCATATCGGTCTGGAACTGTGTGAACGGGAAATTGTAATGTTCCCGAACGAAAACCTTTTCATCCAACTTCATTCCAGCGTGCGCGGGCAGGATTGTTACGCGATTCAGACCACCTCAGCGCCGGTTCATCGCAACCTGATGGAACTGCTGATCCTCCTGCAAACTCTGCGCCTCGACTCAGCGGCGCGAGTCACCGCGGTGGTACCGTATCTCTGCTATGCCAGGTCTGATAAGAAAGACCAGCCGCGCATCCCGATCACTGCCCGACTGGTGGCAGACATGATCGAAGCAGCCGGCGCGGACCGTTACATTTTTCTCGACCTCCACGCAGGCCAGATCCAGGGCTTTTTCAACATCCCCGGTGACGTGCTGACCGCTTTCTATACGCTGATCGAATACCTTAAAGACAAGAAAGCCGAAATGTATCGTCCGGTCGTGTTAACCGCTGACCTGGGTTTCGCCAAGAAGGCGCGCAATTTTGCTGAATCCCTGGATACACCACTGGCATTCATTGAGAAACGCCGTGTTTCAAACGATTCCAAGGCGCAGGCGCTGACGATTATCGGTGATGTGAAAGACCGCGACGTAGTCATTGTGGATGATGAGGTGGACACCGGTGGATCGATGATCCAGGCGGTGAACCTGGCCAGGGAAAGTGGAGCGCGCAACGTGTACATGGTGTTCGTGCACCCTGTGTTCTCAGCCAATTCTGCTGACCGTTTATCTGCGCTGCCTGTTACAGAATTTATCACCACCGATACCATCCCCATCCCGCAGGAAAAACTGGTCAAGTTTGGCGGACGTCTGAAGTTATTGTCGATCGCCCCGCTGCTGGGAGAAGTGATCCTGCGCGCGAATGAAGGCCGCAGCGTGGGCGAACTTTTCAACGAATAACCCCAAAAATCCACATGCCAGAGCTGCCTGAGGTCGAGACCATCGCCCGTTCCCTCCGCAACGAAGCCGGGTCGGTGTTCACCTCGAACCAGGGGCTTGCTGAACGCCCCGGAATACTTGAGCGGACGATCCGGGATGCCCGGGTTGCCTGGGCGCGCAGCATTGCTACGCCTGATGTGTTCACTTTCCAATCCCAACTTGCAGGGCAGAGCATCACCGGCGTCGCCCGACGCGGCAAATATCTGGTGATCAGGCTGGATCGGGACTGGTTGCTCATTCATCTGCGGATGAGCGGCGATATCAGGGTTGAACCGATGAAAGAAGACCTTGATCAGCCGCATGACCGGGTGACCCTGAATTTTTCCGATGGGGCAAGGTTGGTTTTCAACGACCCGCGGAAGTTCGGGCGCCTCTGGCTTGTGAATGATCCGCTGAGTATTTTAAGTTCACTCGGCCCTGAACCCCTCTCCGTTGATTTAACGGATGAGTTGTTTTTTAACATGCTGCAGCAGCGCCAGGTGGGGATTAAAACGCTGTTAATGGATCAGCATTTCATCGCCGGTATGGGCAATATTTACACTGACGAGGCACTGCATCTGGCTGGGATTCACCCACTGCAGAAAGCAGGTTCGCTCTCTGCGGAAAAGGCGGGACGACTTCTACAAGCGGTCAGGGTTGTGCTGCGGGAAGGGATCGAACGAAACGGTGCCAGCATCGACTGGGTTTACCGCGGAGGCGACTTCCAGAATTATTTCAAGGTGTACCAGCGAACCGGCGAAGCCTGTTTGACCTGTGGGACACTGATCGAACGTATCGTGATTGGTCAGCGCGGAACTCATTTTTGTCCGCATTGCCAGATTCTCAGCCGTCAAAATTGTTAAATGAACTTCTTGTTGCAAAAAAATGATATAAAGTGGATAATAAAGTTCAAGAATTCATCATAACAATCGTCATTGGACCCAAGTTGAGGTGACAGATGAACACACAAATTCCAACGCTTTACCTGCTACTGGCCGCGGTCATCGGTATATTCATTGGGCTTTTGATCGCTAGTTTATTCTCTACGCGTGAGAGCCAGCCCAAGAAACAACCACCCAAAGAAGTAGTAAAGGAAGGGTTTGGAGAAGTCGCCCGCTTGTGGTATTCTCCGGCCGGCAAGAAACTCCTTGTGGAAATGGAAGGTGGCCATTACAAAGGGTTTGATGCGTTAAGCAAGGAACAGCAGGCAAAAGCATTGCGCCTGGCTGATCTGCTTAAGGACTGGACGGTTGTGGAAGCCACACCTGAGCCTGAAGCCCCGCCATTGGCAGAATCAGCTGCTTATGTGCCGATCGTACCGGATAGATTTGGTGAAGAGGCTGAATCGTACGAACCACCTCACAAAGAAATCGAGTATACAGATCTGTTCGAGGAGTTGGAGGAAAGCAATCCAACAACAGAACCAGTCAATCCGTTTGTCTCCGTATTAGAGGAGGAACCGGATCTTGTCAGTGTGCTGCAGCAATCGCTTGACGAGGACGAGACCGCCACTGCTGCAAAACCGGAAATTAACGCGAATCTCTCGATCACTCAACAGATCAGCGCAATCCTTGATGAAATGTTGACTGGTACAGAGCTGGCTGATGAAGGCATCAAACTGATGGAAAACGAAGAACACGGTGTTGATGTATGGGTGGGGGTGGAAAAATTCACTGACATTGACGAAGTGCCCTATCCGCAGGTCAGGCAGGTGATCCGGGATGCTGTATTGCGCTGGGAACAGGAAAACGATTCGCAACAGCGCATGGGCGAATAAGACACTGCAAAAAATCAAA
>AMWB02164270.1_pt1 | contig 18481 bp, 11 predicted proteins | sample 200311 | NCBI WGS metagenome assembly AMWB02 (sample SAMN02737377, study PRJNA173069) | bioreactor metagenome | biome: anode biofilm in microbial fuel cells | place: USA: California | collected 2010-12-16 | reverse complement strand
CCTTTGCACGGGACGCCATAAACCCATCCCTGGGAGCTTGACCGCAGCCAGCCGGGCTGCGGAACACCCATGCAAAGGGCACCTCATAACCCTCTTGACCTTCCAAGCTGAACTTTAGTGGTAATCAAATTTTTCTTTATAAGTGTCTTTCGATAAAGAGCAGGAGACTACCTTGATTAAAGCAATCAGTGACCAAGAGATTGTTGCTTCTTTCAGCAGTGGAATTGTTGTGACCGACTGTCAGGGGATTATCAGCCATATCAACCGGCAGAGTGAAAAAAAACTGGGGATTGTTGCAAGTGAGCTGATTGGTAAGAGCATTGCAGAGGCTCTGCCTTTTTTTCACACCTGCATAACGGAGTGTTTAGAGAGTGGCAAACCTCTCATGAATCAATTGATCGAGGTGGTTCAGGGGCAATTGGTTGTCAATGTCAATCCAGTATTGCGCGACCAGGTAATAGTCGGGGCAATCCTCAATTTTCGCGCCTCGGATGCCTTCGAGGCCTCTGCCAGAAAATCTGATTCCTATAGGGAATTGAACCGTCAGCTCGAGGCTATTATCGCAGCTTCCTCCGATGGTATATGGGTCTGTGATGCAAAGGGCTTTGTCGTCACTATTAACAGTGCGTCGGAAAAACTCAATGGCATCAAGGCAAAAGATGTCATCGGTAAAAATGTTTCTGAGCTTCTCGATAAGAAGAGCTTTGATCAGCTGGTGACCACCAAAGTTATCGCCAGCGGCAGGCAGGAAACTATCGTTCAACATATTAAAAAGACCAACAGGGTTCTGTTGTGCACAGGAACCCCTGCGCGGGACGAAAATGGCCGTATTGCGCTCATCGTTGTCAATGAGAGAGACATGACGGAACTTGAAAATTTACGCAAAAAATACGCGCAAAGCCAGAAGATTACTGAAAAATACAAAGAGGAATTGTCGGAGCGGACATTAAGAGAACTCGAAAATAACACCATTATTGCCGACAGTGTCCCAATGAAACAAATTATCCAGAAGTCTTTGAAGCTTGCGCATATTGGTGCCTCTAATATTTTGATTCTGGGGGCGTCGGGAACCGGAAAGGGGTTGTTGGCAAAATTTATCCACAAAAACAGCAACAGGCGAGACGATCCTTTTGTCGAAATTAACTGCGCAGCAATTCCGGAAAATCTTCTGGAAGCGGAATTATTTGGTTTTGAAAAGGGTGCTTTTACCGGGGCCGCGGAAATAGGGAAGGTTGGTTTGATTGAATTGGCCCAGGGAGGAACCCTGTTCCTTGATGAGATCGGTGACATGCCCATAAACCTGCAGACAAAGTTGCTCAAATATCTCGATGATAAGCAATTCAGGCGTCTTGGGGGAACAAAATCTATAAATGTTGAATGTGCCACTATTTCGGCGACTAACCGGGATTTGCGGGATCGTGTGCAAAACAACCTGTTCAGAGAAGATTTGTATTACCGTCTCAGTAGTTTTACCCTGGAAATCCCCTCCTTATGTGACCGCAGAGACGATATTCCGCGGCTGGTCCGCTTTTATCTGGAAAAATATAATAAAAAATATAACAGATCGACCCACATCAGTTCCAAGGTTGTCGCACAACTGCAAAATTATTCCTTTCCCGGTAACGTCCGCGAGTTAAAAAGTTTAATAGAAAATGGAGTTGTCCTCAGTGAGGACGCATCGTTGGATAGCTACTTTGCAAACATTGAAAAAAAAAGCAGTCCGCTCCTTCCTGTCCTCGATATGCCGACATCGTCAAAGCCCATAGATTTGTCCGAAACTCTTCGTGAAGTTGAAAAACAACTTCTTGTCAAGGCGAGACAGCACTGTGAGACAACCCGACAGATGTCTCTCTATCTCAATATCTGCCAATCAACTGTGGTAAGAAAATTGCAAAAGCATGGCCTGTAAACAATCGGGTGCAGCGTCTTATGGCGACCGCATCCAGGGGTGAAACATTTAAAATCTAATTGGAGCTGCACCATGCATCTTGAACCGGATAAAGAGGTTAAGATCGAAGTAACTCAATGCGAGTGCCATCTCATGAAAAAAGGGGACTGTCTTTATCTGAAGGGGCCTATGATTGACAAGGATAAATCGGATACCATATGTGTGACTGCGCTTCTGGCGATTTATCCCTGGATTATGACGGCCCGGTTTGGTGTTGAATCGAAAAATCTGGAATTTGATCAGGGATGTTATAGGGTCTGGTGTCCCGAAAAACTGGTGGAGTTCAGTATCCGGCCGGTTTAACCAATCAGTCACCCCTGGTGGTGCGGCTGCGGCACAGTCATAAAAGACCACGACAAGAGAACATCGATGCGATAACGCATCAATTTCCGCTGCTGTTGGTACCGAACCCCGCGAAATTGACATCGGGGCATTTTACAGGAAGTCTAGGTTCCTTCATAAAAATACATCTGATTCGCTCTAATTATTTGAAACAAAAAGCATAATTTCTTGTCGCTTTGCGAGCCGGCGTATCTGCCGGTTGCTTTGATGCAATTGTGCATTGATATAAAAATAAGTAAAAACAGTGTTATGTTGATTTTTGATGCATTTTGGCATCGATTCTGGCTGTGACTTCGGCCCTGTGTGCCTCTCTTCCTGTTGTGTTCTGGCGGTCTTATCTATGTTCTGCGGTTTGGTATCTTTTTTGCTATTACCGTTTCAAGCATATGAGCCGTCAGATAAAAAATCAAAACAAGGGGTAGAAAATGGCCAATACAAAAACCAATGCAGCTCTCCAGGAGCGTCGCAATACAGTCATCGCCAAAGGTTTCGGCAGCTCCACAAGCAAGTACGTTGCCCACGCTAAAGGGGCCGTTATTACCGATGTAGAGGGCAACGAATATATCGATTTTGCCGGCGGTATTGCGGTGATGAACGTAGGTCACTCCCACCCGAAGGTGGTTCAGGCTATTAAGGATCAGGCGGAAAAATTTACCCATACCTGTTTTATGGTTGCCCCCTATGAATCGCCGGTAGCGCTTGCTGAAAAATTGTGTGACGCAGTCCCCGGGGATTCCAAAAAATCCGTCATGTTTGTGAATAGCGGTGTTGAAGCTGTTGAAAATGCAATAAAAATTGCAAGGTATTACACTCAGAAAACGGCGATCATTGCCTTTGACAGTGCTTTTCATGGCCGCACCTTGATGGGCATGTCTCTCACCTCCAAGATCAAGCCATATAAACACGGCTTTGGCCCATTTGCTCCGGAAGTTTACCGTATGCCCTACGCCAACTGTTACCGCTGCCCCTTCGGCAAAGAGCACCCCAGTTGCAATATTGCCTGTGCAGACCATCTGGAGGATTTCCTGATCAACTATGTTGGTGCCGCACAGACAGCAGCAATCATCGTTGAACCGGTTCAGGGTGAAGGCGGGTTTATCGCTCCTCCCAAGGAGTACTTTCAAAAGCTGAAAACTCTCTGCGAGAAAAACTCAATTCTTATGATCGCTGATGAAATTCAGTCGGGGATGGGCAGGACCGGGTATATGTTCGCCATGGAATATTATGGCGTTGAAGCCGATATCACGACTGTTGCCAAGAGCCTCGGTGCCGGCATGCCGATCAGTGCAGTCGTAGGCAAAAAAGAGATAATGGATTCCGTACACCCCGGCGGAATTGGCGGAACCTATAGTGCTAACCCGATTGCCTGTGAAGCAGCTTTGGCTGTTTTTGATATCTTTGAATCAGAAAACCTGCTTGCCAGGGCAAAGGTCCTGGGCGAAAAACTTCACTCCACGTTAAAGGCACTTCAGGAGAAACACGCACTTGTCGGCGACGTTCGAGGTCTCGGTCCCATGATTGCTATGGAACTCGTTTCTGACCGGGAGGCAAAGACACCTGCGCCTGATAAGGCAAAGCAGCTTGTAGAGTTTTGTCTGGACAGAAATCTTATCATTTTAGCCTGTGGTACGTATGGCAATGTTATCCGGTTATTAATGCCTCTGGTGATTAGTGAGGAGCAACTGACGAAGGGGATGGAAATTGTAGATAATGGGCTGACTGCAATCAGTTAATCCCCTCTTCGTTGCAGGGCGTGAGATGTACCCTGGAGCCTGTCGGCATGCGGATTTCGCAAGTCCGGCAGAATCCAGGGGAATTCTTGTCTGCACTTCACGAAAAATTTTTGGGTGCGAGGAGGCGTTCGATCGCAGTCTGCCATCAACTTCCCGTTTATCTGCAGAAAGCAGGGCGCGGAAACGCTCCCCCGAAAATTAACAGGGCTGAGAAAAATAACTGACTGTTCAGTTATTCATCTAGCTTTGTCTTACTTATGATCAGCGAGGTAATAGATGTTTGGATACTATAATCGGATTTTGACGATCAATCTCAGCACCAGGATTGCGACCATAGAACCAATTGCGGATGCGGTGCTGACGGAATGCTTCGGCGGTAAGGGATTGGCCACCCGGCTGCTCCTGGAACGTAATAAGCCGGGCGTCGACCCTCTATCGCCGGACAATCATCTTATTTTCGCAACGGGTTCGTTCTGTGGCGGGCGTTTGTGGGGCGGGAGCCGTTATGGTGTCTACACCAAATCTCCGCTCACCGGTTTTTATGCCGAGTCCTATTCCGGCGGAAAGGTTCCTGAAGCCATAGACTCTGCCGGCTTTGATGCAATCATTTTAAGCGGCAAGTCCGAGTCGCCTACCGTGCTGAGCATCACCCCGGAAGGTGTCGAGTTCCACGATGCCGGTGATTTGTGGGGAACCGACTCCATTACTGCTGAAGAGCAGGCCGTTGCGCGCTTTGCCCCGAACAGCGAAGGCTATCGAAAACCGGGCGCCGTGTCTATCGGGCCTGCCGGGGAAAATCTGGTGAAATTTGCCCTGATCGCCAATGATAAGTGGCGCTGCGCCGGCAGGACAGGAGCGGGCGCGGTGATGGGCGCAAAACTCGTCAAGGCCATTGTTTTTCAAGGGGATAGAAAACGGGAATATTTCGACCCAGATGGTGTTGCTCAGTATGCCCGGGAGTTTGCCAGCAAAAACAGCCAGCTCCCTGGAGTAAAGGGATATAAGGCCATGGGCACCACGATGATGGTGACCCTGATGAATTCTGTTGGCGCTTTTCCCGCCAAGTACTGGAGCCAGGGCTCCTGCGAACACTCGGAGAAGATCAGCGGTGAGCGGTTCCATAAGGAACACGATGTGCAGCCGCACGCCTGCGCAAAGTGCTTCATGGCCTGTGGGCGTATGGCAACGATCAAAAAAGGACGGCACACAGGCTTGAAGATTGAAGGGCCAGAGTATGAAACTATTTACTCGTTCGGTGGTCTCTGCATGGTTGACGATATGGCCGAAATTGCCCATCTCAATGACCTTTGCGACCGATTGGGCATGGACACAATTACCGCTGGTAATCTTTGTGGCCTGGCAATTGAGGCGAAAGCCAGAGGCAGGATTGACTTTGACATTGAGTATGGCAACGCCGACCAGATCGCGACCCTTGTGAAAATGATGTCGGCCCGTGAAGGTATCGGAGAAGTTCTTGCCAACGGTATCATCTTCGCCTCGCAGCTCTGGGATTTAGAGGATATTGCCGTCCATGTAAAAGGACTCGAACCTGCAGGTTACGACCCGCGTACCCTGAAAGGAATGGGGCTTACCTTTGGTACCTCGCCAAGAGGTGCATGTCATTTGCGAACAACCTTTTACAAACCGGAACTTTCCGGCCTCATCCCACCGGAGCAGATCGAAAAAAAAGCTGAAATGCTCATAGATTATGAAGATAGGCTGAATATTTTCGACACCCTGGTACTGTGCCGTTTTTACCGGGACATGTATACATGGGAGGAGCTCGAAACGATTCTGTCGCGTGTGACAGGACAATCAAGCGACAGGGAAGAGCTGCTGCGAGTTGCGAAAAACATAATCAACATGACCCGGGTGTTTAACCTGCAGGAAGGGCTGCAGGTTCAGGACGACCGATTGCCCAGACGTCTTACCAAAGAGGCTCTGCCTTCGGGGAAATCTCTTTCGGAAGACGAAATGGAATATATGCTTCAGGATTATTATCGATTGAGAGGTTGGAGCGAGGCTGGAATTCCCGGCAAAGGGTGAGATCGCTCTCTGCCGGTGGCTGTGAATAACACCTGCAGATTGCATCCCGGTAAACGAGAACAAAGCCGGGTTAGGGTTCTGTGCCGGTGTGGAACCTTCGCTGTATGGTTTCTTAGGATCGCGTCTGCCACAATAATGATCTGGTCTGTACTCCAGAGGAGGGTACTATGAACAAGCCTGTAAGCATCCCGGAAGCCGTCACCCGCGGAGCCGATATCATCAATAAAGCGCAAAATGTCGGTCTGGCTCCGCGCATTCTATATGAAGCAGTTATTGATCTGTCCTCAAAGGGACTCATCACTGCCAACTGTATCAATATGGCGGCGGGAATTCTGTTGCAGGATCTCGGCCTTCCCCTCTATTTTTTCCAACATATCCAGAAAGACTCATTGATCAATCTCCTTGAGTCCATTGCCACAAGCATTAAGCTGGTTGATGGCAAAGTTGTTCTTTTCGGCCGGGTTGCCCATATCGATTTCGATCTTGCGCAGGGAAACAATAAGCCGCGGGAACGGGTCAGGATAGCCACTGAAAACACCCGAGACAATATGGAGTCGGTGCTGGAGGAGCTTATTACCGGACACCGGCGGGATTATTATTACAGCCCGGAGAGTAAATACTATACCTATCTTATCCGTCCTGAAACCGTGACCGATTTCGCCACAACGCAGTTTGCCGGGTCGAAATTTCTCTTTGCCCTGGCGGGCGATTTTGAAGAAATGCCGGAGCCGACCAGGAAAAGATACGAAAGATTCCTGGCAAACCATGAAAAATCCGTTTCACCGCTCATTGAGGTCTTCAACCTGCCGGAGACCGGAGAGACACGGTTGATGTTCAACAGCGATTTTGAGAGACCTCAGCTGCCTTTGTTGCGAAAACTGCTCGCAGACCATGATCTGACGCTCTTGCGGGCCTATTGGGAGCCGTATCTGGTTACGTCTTCCGTGCCTTCTTCGGTATGTACACTGTATCTCCAGGGAGAGCTGTCCCGGGGTAAAGAAGCTGCATTGCTTGCCGATCTCCGATCAGTTCTGGCATTTGCCATAAACGGTGCAAAAGATCTTTATTTACAAGGAAGCATTACCTTTAAAGAAATGCTCTTTGCCGGCAATGCCATCGATTTCACCCACATGTTTATTTTTAAGGAAAGTGAAAATGCGACGGACCGTGACATACTCGGGAGCCTGACGAGCAAAGACCACCGAGACGCTTTTGCCAAGCGACTGCAAAGTTCCAATAAGTCAACATACGGGAGTTCGCTGATTGAAAGTACGGTGGCAGGTAATGCGGATCTCATCAAGTTTCTCTATGAAATTTTTACCCGGAAGTATGATCCGAGGTCCACGTCCAGGATAAGCCCGGAAAAAATTGAAGAGAAATGGCAGGAATTCGATAAAATTATCTCTTCACGGTTCATCGACTTCAATCTGGGCTACGACATATTTAAATTCATGTTCAAGATCGTCACCAGTACCCTGAAGACGAACTTTTACAAGGATGAAAAACGTTCGTTCGCCTTTCGTTTTGACAATGCCATTCTCGATCCACTGGTGTTCAGCCAGTTTATACACGGTATCTTTTTTGTGAACGGCCATTATGCCTGCGGAACGCATATGCGGGCCGAAGACATCTCCAGGGGAGGATTGCGGCTCCTGCGCATCTCGCCGTCCAATCATGAAACCGAGCTGGATAATGCCGTCCTGCTCAATTATGCCCTCGGACCGAAAGCACAGCGTCTGAAACATAAAGACATCTGCGAGAGCGGTTCCAAAGGTGTGGTTGTTCCGCATCCGCAGTATGCCCGTTATGGCATGGAATCTTTGTATGATTACACCGAAGGTATCATGGATCTCATGCTGCTCGACGATTCTATTATCGATTATTACGGCAGGCCCGAGCTCATTTTCTTTGGACCGGATGAGGGAACTGCTCCACTGATGGATGCTGTTGCCCTGCGCGCCAGAGAACGCGGATATCCCCACTGGCGAACGCTCACCACCGGGAAAAGTTTTGGTATCCCCCATGACACCTTCGGCCTTCTGGATACTGGCGAACTCTTTGGTCTCTACGACGAGGGTGAGGCAGGGGTCGACCTGCAGATTGATGGTGCGTCGGTCATCCTTACCAACAGCATGGATGCAATCTATGACAGAATTGGCGGACGAATAGAATTAAGCGGGATGACAACCACCTGTATAATGAGCTCGTTTCGCACACTTATCTCGCACTGTAACTGCAGGGAAGAGGAGCTCAACCTGATGATTACGGGGGGGCCTGACGGCGATCTCGGCGCAAATGAAATACAGTGTTACAAAGGCAATATCTGTCTTGTGATCGATGGGGGATCGGTACTTTTTGATCCTCTGGGTATCGACAAAAAAGAGTTGATGAAAATCGCCTTTATGAGAAATTCATCGCCACGGGCCAATTCTACCAGCTTCCCGGTGGGAAAATTGAGTGCAGAAGGATTTATGGTTCCGCTGGCGGCCAAAAATATCAGCCTTCCGGACGGCACATTTGTCGAGGATGGGGCGCTTTTTCACCGAACCTTTATAACCAATGTTAAAAACAGAAAGTATATCAGCCAGGCCAATATTCAGGCGTTTATCCCGTGCGGCGGGTATAAGGACACCGTCAATCAGCGCAACGTAAAGCAATTTGTTGATATTTTCCAAGAGCTTAAATTTATCGTTGAAGGTGCAAACGTCTTTTTTGACGATGTGGCAAGACGCTATATTGCCACAGCAACCGACATTAAGCAGATAAAAGACTCCACGGCCAATAAGGGCGGGGTTTTCAGCAGTTCCATCGCGGAGGTTCTCACTGGTTTTCTGTTTCAGGATACCTATGAAGAAGAACTGCTCAATGACACAAAAACGAGATGGGCGCTGATAAAAGATATCATCCACCTGGTCGAGCGCTATTCCCGCCTGGAAACAGATCTGCTGCTGCAAATCCATGCTGCAGATCCCAAGATTCCACTTTTCGACCTCTCCGCGAGAACCAGCGAACAAATATTTGCCTTGCAGGATGTCCTGGTGGGGCGGTTAGACAAGATACTGGCAGATGAAGATCTCGTCTGGCTGGTAATGACCCATTATGTACCGTCGGTGCTCATCAGTAAACTTGGTCGGGAAGCGATTATGGCTATTTTTAACACGCCTGATTTGCAGGCATATCGTGATGCGATTGTGACCAAGAAACTCGCCTCCATGGCGTTTTATCGGTTCGTTAAAAACTGGGAGAGTTACCTGAAGGAACTGGAAAAGGAATTTCCCGGGCCACTCTACAAGGCACTGCCAAAGGAATAGACATGAATCCCCCGGATATCTTGCTCATCAGGTTTATCCATAGTGAGCTTTGATGAAAAAGATCTCTTTTTATGACATAGGCACTATCTTTCTGAATCAACAGCACCTGGATCGGAAAAAAAAACAACCACGGGAGTAAATGATGTACAGAGCAAATCAAATCAAAAAAGTGTTGGAGTTATTAGCTGAGAATGTTGCAACAAAGGTTCAGCCTGACCTTGTTGATTCCGTGCAGATTGCCAACGAGTTGCAGTTGACGGTTCCAGAAACCAAGCAGCTACTCAAAATCATGCACGACATGGGGGTGATAGAAAGTAATATGGACGCAGAATATTCTATCATAACCAGACTGGGCCTCAATAGGCTGGATGCATAAAATTCAGTGTTGAACTGGGGTGCTTCTGGACTGTTGTGTTGATCAATCAGCAGGGTGGGTACTTCCGAGTCTCTTTCTGGTAATGGGGAATCTGGCTGTTTATGGATAGCAGTTTTTAAATGCCCCCATCGAAACCAACAGGGATCTTTCCGAGGTGCTGTTTACTTATGATAACAAGAGATGAAAAATTATGTTAAAACCAATCCGGTCTATTTTGTTTGCCACAGATTTAACACCAAATTGCCAGCAGGCACTGGACTTTACGATTGCCATAGCTACTTGTTTTAAGGCCACTATCTATATGTTGTATGTAATTGAAAAATTACCTGATCGTCTTGTAAGTGGAAAATTGCGGGGCCTGATTGGTACGCATCAATGGAAAAGCCTGATTGAATCCCACCAGATGACGGCACATAGATCACTTCTCGGCAAGCAATCTACTGACAGTCATGTCAGGGAGGCGGTTCGTAATTTCTGTCAACAGGCAGGGATTGGCGATGATTCCGGTGATTTCAAATCCCGGGAAATTATAATCAGCGATGGTGAACTTATAGAAGATATCCTGATAAATGCCGAGAAAAATGAATGTGATTTGATTGTGCTTGGTGGCCATAAAAACGTGTTTGCCAACACCTCTCTCGGCGGTACCGTTAAGGGAGTGTTGAAAAAGAGCAAAATTCCAGTAACAGTCGTTCCATCAGGATTGTCCTGAGCTTATTCAATAGTCAGGGCTGTGCGGTTTTGATAACGTGTTGTCGGTAGAAACCTTTGCGCGGTAGAAATCATCAAGAGCACCAGCGCTGGAGCTGTCGCTTGGGAAAATTACCCGGCGGCTGCGTCTGTTGTTTGCTCAGTCATTGAAAACGTTCAGGCGTATATGGCTGAGAGAGGGTAGCTTTTCCCGAACTTCTCTGATGCGGGCGTGTAAGATCTGAGAGGTGACCAGGGCTTCCCCTTCTCCTGACCCGGCAAGCATGACACCGAAGGGGTCGAAGATTGTGGTTCTCGCCGCAAACTCGGGACCGCAAAGGTTCGCGCCGCAGACATAGATAGTGTTCTCAATGGCCCGCGCCTGCAACAGGGTCAACCAGTGTTCTTCCTTCATCGTTCCCGCGTACCAGGCCGAGGGCACAAGTACCGCTTCCGCCCCTCGGAGCGCAAGATTTCGGAATAACTCAGGAAATCGAAGGTCGTAACAGATCGCCAGCCCCAGGACCATTCCTTTGAGAGTGAACACCGGTGGTGGGGTATCACCTCCCAGCATGCGGTCAGATTCCCGAATACTCAGGGCATCGAACAAGTGGACCTTATTGTAACGAGCCAGTAACGCGCCATCCGGGGCAATCGCTATGACAACGTTGGCGGCCCGTTTCGCATCACCCTGGACTGTTTGCCAGATACCGCAGATTATCGCGACGCGATGTTCTGCAGCCATTGCCGACAGGGCGCTGACAAATGGGCCGTCGATCGGTTCGGCAACCGCCGTCAAAGAGATCCCTTTCTGCGGCAAGGCCATAAACATTTCAGGGAAAACGATCAGGTCGGTTTCGCGCGCGACGGCCTGCTGGATGAATCTCCGGGCAGTTCGGAGATTTTCCTGCGGGTCCCGGGTGACGCTGGTCTGAGCCAGACTGACGGTAAGTTTAGTGGTCATTGTAGTACTCCTCGATCTCGCTGTGTGCTGCCTTGCCATGGAAGGGGATATGTCTGCCGCACATATCTTGCCTGTCATTATAATCCCGAACTGTGAGAAGGTCGAGTTGCCGTACATTCAGTATAGACAGAATAAGAAGTGTTGTCATCATGACGATGGCGGCGGGGGATAAATGTCTCCACCGCCAGATAACCATACCTCAGCGGGATGATTACCCTGCGACCAGGCAATGGATGTGCCACGCCGCAGTCAGGCCGATCTGCCGCGCACCATGAATATATAGGCACAGGCCCAGGCGTAGTTTCCGCAACCGCAAAGGGCGCATCGATCTTGTATGATTGATGCGCCCTTTGTTGTTTTTCGGCAAATTACGCCTTATAGTGACATCTGGTTTTGCAAAGCATAAAAAGGGAGCGAGCATGCACGCATCAGTCAAAATGGATAATGATTACCGGGGATTTGAACAGGGCCCGATTCGTCCGCCCAGTGAGGCCGGCAGCCTGCTTATCCGCATCACCCGAAATTGCCCCTGGAACCGGTGTACCTTCTGTCCGGTGTATAAAGGCAGTGCATTTTCCCTGCGTCCCGTAGACCATGTTCTGGAAGATATTGATCGGGTGCATCGTTATGTCCTTGAAATAAGAGCATGTGCCGCCAGAAAGGGCAAGATCGCCCCGGCCGATGTTGATCGACTTCGCCTGCTTGACGGAAAAGGCGATCACGCTGCACTGAACGCCGCGCTGAACTGGGCCAGGGCCGGGATGGAGTCGATATTCCTTCAGGATGCCAACAGTCTGCTCATCAAGCCGGAGCGGCTTCTTGCTATCCTGCACCACCTGCAGCATTGTTTTCCCTGGATAAAGCGGATTACCTCCTATGCCCGCTCCCATACCGTTGCCAGAATCAGCGATCAAGATCTGCAGCGGATGGCGGCGGCAGGGCTGTCGCGTATCCATATCGGCATGGAGACGGGTTCGGATAGGGTGCTTGCCCGGATAAAAAAAGGGGTGGATAAAAAGACCCACATCAAAGCCGGCCAAAAGATAAAACAGGCGGGAATGGAGCTGTCCGAATATATTATGCCCGGTCTCGGCGGCAGGGATCTTTCAACGGAGCATGCCCTGGAAAGCGCCGATGCGCTGAATCAGATCAATCCGGATTTTATCCGGCTGCGGACCCTGGCCATCCCCAATCATGTCGAGCTGTATGATGACTATAACAATGGGGATTTTCAAAAATTAGGCGATGTGGAAACAGCGCGGGAGCTGCTGGTCTTTTTCGAGGCATTGACCGGGATTACCAGCACCATTAAAAGCGATCATATTCTTAATCTGTTCGAGAACCTGGAAGGGCAATACCCGCAGGATAAGGAAAAGATGGTCGGTATTATTACGCAGTTTCTGGAGCTAGACCCAACCGAGCAGATGTATTACCAGGTGGGCCGCAGGATAGGGCTGTTCAGAAGCCTGGAAGATCTGCAGTCGGCATCGAAACGACACCAGGTCGAAGATGCCTGCGCCCGGGCCGGTATTTGTCCGGACAATGTCGATGAGGCCATCGACGAGCTGATGAAACGTTTTATCTGATGGCTAAGTAAAAGGCCCGATCTCCTTCGTTGTTGGTTTTTGGCTGGTTCCCGACATATTACTCGTATAGTCGGAAACCAGCCAAAAACCTACGCCTCGAATATGAAGCTTTTGACTAAACCATCCTGAACTTGAATTTTTTACATGTTCATCTTATTGAAAAAATGCAGAAAAATACTCGACGTCTCTCACGTCTTAAGAGGATAGAATGGGCCTATACAATCGGCATTTAGAAAAAGACAACTGTGGCTTTGGCTTGATGGCTCATATGGGTGGTGAGGCCAGTCACCGGCTGGTTCGAACGTCGATTGCCTCTCTGGCCCGGATGGCCCATCGGGGAGGTATTGCCGCTGACGGCAAAACCGGCGACGGCTGTGGTCTGCTGCTGCAAAAGCCCGATAATTTTTTTAAGTCCATCGCCAGGGAAGAGGGCTGGAATCTGGGCGGCAGGTATGGCGTCGGCATGATCTTTCTCAGTCCCAGCGACGCCCTGGCAACGGTGGCGAAGTGGGCCATTGAAGAGGAACTGGCGCGAGAAAGCCTGACCGTTGTTGCCTGGCGTGATGTCCCTGTTGATCCGGAGGTGCTCGGTGACCTTGCCCTGAAAACCTTGCCGCAGATCGTGCAGGTGATTTTTAACAGCCCTTTTGGCTGGGGATCGAAGGATCTTGAGCGGCGCCTGTATATGGTCCGCCGCCGGGTGGAAAAGCGGGTGACCGATGATCCCGATTTCTATATAGCCAGTCTGTCCAATCTGGTGATCGTCTATAAAGGACTGTGCCAGCCAGTCGATCTCCCTTTGTTTTACCCGGATCTGGCCGATATCCGGATGCAGTCGGCGATTTGTCTCTTTCATCAACGTTTTTCCACCAATACCCTGCCCAGGTGGTCGCTGGCACAACCGTTCCGGTATTTAGCCCATAACGGGGAGATCAATACCATCACCGGCAACCGGCAATGGTCGCGGGCCCGATCATATAAGTTCAGGTCGCCGCTGCTACCGGATATGGCCGAAGCCGCACCCTTTGTCAACACCACCGGTTCCGACTCCTCGTCCCTTGATAATATGCTGGAGCTGCTTCTGGCCGGTGGGATGGATCTTTTCCGGGCGTTTAGGCTGCTTATCCCGCCTGCCTGGCAGAACCATCCCAACATGGACGAAGACCTCCGGGCCTTCTACGACTTTAACTCGATGCACATGGAGCCATGGGACGGCCCGGCGGGGATTGTCATGAGCGATGGGCGTTTCGCCGCCTGCGGCCTTGACCGCAACGGGCTCAGACCGGCCCGCTATGTGGTGACCAAGGATAACCTCATCACCCTCGCCTCCGAAGTGGGCATCTGGGACTATACTCCGGACGAGGTGCTGGAGAAAGGACGGGTCGGACCCGGGGAACTGCTGGTGATCGATACTCTTTCCGGCAAGCGCTGGACCTCCTGGGACATTGACCGGGAACTGAAGAGCCGATATCCCTATAAGCAATGGATGGAAAAATGCTGCCGGAAGCTTGTCTCTTTCGATCAGGATGAAACGCTTGCGACCGGGGCCAGGTCCCTTGACGATGACCGCCTCCTCTGTTATCAGAAACTGTTCGGCTATACCAATGAGGAGCTGGATCAGGTTATTAAAGTGCTTGGCGCAACCGGGCAGGAACCGATATCGTCGATGGGCGATGATGCCCCTATGGCGGTGCTGTCCACCAAAAACCGCAGTCTCTACGACTATTTTCGACAGATGTTCGCCCAGGTGACCAACCCGCCAATCGATTCTTTGCGGGAGAGGCATGTCATGTCGCTTGCCACCTGTATCGGCCGCGAACAAAATGTCTTTGACGAAGCGCAGAGCCATGCCTACCGGGTGATGTTTCAGTCGCCGGTGCTTGTCTACAGTGATCTGCAGCAGCTTCTGCAGCTCGATCAGAATAATTATCGTCATGTCGTCCTTGATCTTAATTATGCGCCGGAGCTCGGGCTGCAAAAGGCCATTGAAGAACTGTGTCATGCGGCCAGAAAAGAAGTAGAGCAGGGCGCGGTGCTGCTGGTCCTGTCGGATCGGCATATCACCCCGGAAAGCCTGCCAATCCCGGCGGCAATGGCCGTTGGTGCGGTGCAGCGGACGCTGGTTGAGAGTCATTTACGCTGCGATGCAAACATTATCGTGGAAACAGCCAGTTGTCGTGACTCGCACCATTTTGCCGTGCTCATCGGCATGGGTGCAACGGCGGTCTATCCCTATCTGGCCTATGAGTCTCTTGCCCAGCTGGTCGATGCAGGTTCGATGCCGGTTAGTCTGCGCAAGGCCATGACCAATTATCGGCATGGCATTGACAAGGGACTGTTGAAGATACTTTCAAAAATGGGCATCGCCACCATTGCCTCCTACCGATGCGCCCAGCTTTTTGAGGCAGTCGGCCTGGCCGGTGAAGTGACCAGGCTCTGTTTTAACGGTGTCGTCAGCCGTATTGAAGGGGCCGATTTTGGTGATTTTCAGGAGGACCAGCAGCAATCGGCCCGCCTTGCCTGGAAAAGGGCGCATAAACCCCTGGATCGCGGCGGACTCTTTAAATACATCCACGGCGGCGAATACCATGCCTATAATCCGGATGTGGTCCAGGCCCTGCAAAAGGCGGTGCGTACCGGTCAGTATGGTGATTATCAGCGCTATTCCAGTTTTGTCAATACTCGACCTGTTGCCTGCCTCCGCGATCTGCTCCAGCTTAAAAAAGATGGTGTCGCCATTTCTCTTGACGAGGTGGAACCGGTGGAAAATTTCTTTAGCCGGTTTGATTCCGCCGCCATGTCCATCGGTGCCCTGGGGCAGGAGGCGCATGAGGCGCTGGCTGCCGGCATGAACAGGCTGGGCGGTTTTTCCAACAGTGGGGAAGGCGGAGAAGATCCCAGCCGCTTCGGCACCGAGCGGGTCTCGAAAATAAAACAGGTCGCGTCCGGGCGTTTTGGCGTCACCCCGCATTACCTGATGAACGCCGAGGTTATCCAGATAAAAATGGCCCAGGGGGCAAAGCCGGGGGAGGGTGGCCAGTTGCCCGGTCATAAAGTGACCGCGCAGATTGCCGCGCTGCGCTATTCAGTCCCGGGGGTAACTCTGATTTCCCCGCCGCCGCACCACGATATTTACTCGATTGAAGACCTGGCCCAGCTCATATTTGACCTCAAACAGATCAATGACAAGGCGCGGATCAGCGTAAAATTGGTCTCTGAACCGGGCGTCGGCACCATCGCCACCGGGGTGGTCAAGGCCTATGCCGATCTGATTACCATCTCCGGCTACGACGGTGGAACCGGGGCCAGCCCGCTCACCTCGGTAAAATATGCCGGCAGTCCCTGGGAACTCGGGCTGGCTGAGACCCAGCAGGCCCTGGTGGCCAATGGGCTGCGCCATAAAGTGCAGCTGCAGGTTGACGGGGGCCTGAAAACCGGTCTCGATATTATAAAAGCGGCCATTCTTGGTGCCGAGAGCTTTGGCTTTGGCACCGGGCCGCTCATTGCCCTTGGCTGCAAATTCCTCAGGATCTGCCATCTCAATAACTGCGCCACCGGTGTTGCCACGCAGGATGAGACACTCAGAAAGGAATACTTTGCCGGGGTTCCGGATATGGTGATGCACTATTTTCGGTTTATGGTGCAGGAAACGAGAATGCTCATGGCTGAATTGGGCATTGCCAGGCTGACCGATCTGATTGGCCGGACCGACCTGCTTGAAGTGCTGCCCGGCATTTCGGCCAAACAGAGAAAACTGGATTTGCGCCCTATTCTGGAATCCGTTCAACCTCCGCCGACCAGCACTCTTTTCTTCAGTGAAGCCAATGTCCCCGAGGATCCGGGGAGACTGAATATCCGGATGGAAGAGCGCTTTCGGCAGGCGGTTGAAACCATGTCCGGCGGAGGGGGGAGTTTTACCATTCGCAATACCGACCGGAGTGTTGGGGCGCGGCTGTCCGGAAAGATCGCTGCCCTCCATGGTAATAACGGCATGAAGGATGCTCCTGTCCATCTGCTTTTTAACGGTACCGCCGGTCAGAGTTTCGGGGCCTGGAATGCCGGCGGCCTGCATATGGTGCTCACCGGCGATGCCAACGACTATGTGGGCAAAGGAATGGCCGGTGGCAAGCTGGTTATTCGTCCACCACTGGGGGTTGCCTATAAGAGCCACGAGGCGGTGATCATCGGCAATACCTGCCTTTATGGGGCGACCGGGGGGTGGCTTTTTGCCGCCGGCCGGGCAGGAGAAAGATTTGCGGTCAGAAATTCCGGGGCAAAGGCGGTGGTCGAAGGAATCGGTGATAACGGCTGCGAGTATATGACCGGCGGTATTGTTACCATTCTTGGCGAGACCGGGGTCAATTTCGGTGCGGGGATGACCGGCGGCTTTGCCTATGTTCTCGATGAATCCGGTACTCTTGCTTCGAAGATGAATCCGGAGCTGGTTGATATCAACACCCTGGAAAATCAGGCCGTGCTGCAGGAGCATTTGCGGGGAATTATTGACGCCCATTTTCAGGAAACGGGCAGTGAGCGGGCCGAGCGCATCCTGACTGGTTTTGATGGGCAGTATATGAGCCTTTTCCGGCTGGTCAAACCAAAGACATCTGATCTTGCAAGTCTGCTGGGACATCGGGGAACCTCGCCAAGAGAGACCCTGGCCGTTGTTTTTTAAGGGGAAATTATGAGCCAGAATTTATTCCAGTTTATCGAGGTCGCGCGGGTCGATCCCCAGAAAAAAAGGATCGAACGGCGCCGCCATGAGTTCGTCGAGATCTATCATCCATTTCAGCAATCTCAGGTGCAGATGCAGGCGGATCGCTGTCTTGACTGCGGTAATCCCTACTGCGAATGGAAATGCCCGGTACATAATTATATTCCCGACTGGCTGCAGCTGGCCAACGAGGGACGTATTGTCGAGGCGGCGGAGCTCTGCCACCAGACCAACAGTCTGCCGGAGGTCTGTGGACGGGTCTGTCCGCAGGACCGACTCTGTGAAGGTGCCTGCACCCTGAATAACGATTACGGGGCGGTGACCATCGGCAGCATTGAAAAGTACATTGTCGACACTGCGTTTCAAATGGGCTGGCGTCCCGACCTGTCCAAGGTTATACCCACCGGCAAGCGGGTGGCGGTGATCGGTGCCGGGCCTGCCGGCCTGGGATGTGCCGATGTGCTGATCCGCAACGGCGTGCAGCCGGTGGTCTTTGACCGACATCCGGAGATAGGCGGATTGCTGACCTTTGGTATTCCAGCCTTTAAACTGGACAAACGGGTGATGGAGATTCGCCACAAGGTTTTTGCCGGGATGGGCATTGAGTTTCGCCTGGGGGTGGAGATCGGCCGCGATCTGCCCTTTGCTGATCTGCTCGCTGAGTACGATGCGATCTTTATCGGCACCGGCACCTACACCTCCATGCGCGCCGATCTGGTCAACGAAGATGCTGTCGGGGTGTATGCCGCGCTGGATTATCTTATCGGCAAC
>AMWB02099169.1_pt1 | contig 18517 bp, 12 predicted proteins | sample 200311 | NCBI WGS metagenome assembly AMWB02 (sample SAMN02737377, study PRJNA173069) | bioreactor metagenome | biome: anode biofilm in microbial fuel cells | place: USA: California | collected 2010-12-16 | reverse complement strand
GTCAAGCGTGTTCTTGCTGTCGTCGCTGCTGTTTTCGTTGTACCCGGAGCGTGTCAGGGCTGCGTAGTACGCGGCTTCGGTGGCGATACTCTCTTGCCTTACCGCGTCTGTCACCGCATCCGCGTCTGCCCATACACGGGCGTGATACTTTTCCCCAATCAAGCGGATGGGCGTACCAGCGGTGGGCATGGACTGAACCGAGAAGTAATCAATGTGCAAAGTTCCATTCTTCTCGTGCCAATGGCGCAACGGCGTACCCCATTCATACGGCGCGGTTGTGTTGGTCGCCACTTGCACGCGCTTTACGTTGCTCATGCCCGTGGGGATGGTGTAAGTTTCCTGGTCTGCTACCACGTCCAGCGTGTCGTCAACCGTGTCAAGCGGTCCAATCATCAGTAAGGCGGTGTTGATAGCTGCCACCAATGCCTCGCGCGTGTAGTTCGCATCCATCACGGCGTAACGATCAGCCGCCGCGCATACTGCCGTTTGCGTGGCAAACGTGAAGGTGTGAGATGTAAGATCATAGTCTGTGATAACCGCGCTTTTCCCGGCGTTTTTTCCGGTCAGGAACCAGATTGTTCCATTGTCAAAGTAATCGTCCGGTTCTGCCATTGCGGTATCAACCAGCGTAGTAGCACTCCCGCCGGTTGCTGTGCCGTAGCGCAGTCCGCGCAGCAGTTCGGCGGTACGTAACAGTAGTTCGGCGGTTGTAGCCATTAGACAATATCCTCAATCCAACTCAGCGTGACAGAACCCGCGCCAAGGTTTCCACCTTGCGCAAGTACGATTTTGATCCGGCCATCGACGATCATCATAATGTCGTTGGTTCCAGCCGTAGCCGCGCCAGCCGTGGTGCAACTGTCCGCGCGGGGGTAATACGATCCAGCCGTACCAGCCACAAGGTTGGTGATGGTCAACAAGGTGCGGTTGAAATCGCCGCCATCCGTTGAGAAAACAATGTCGGCATTATCCGCAATCGTGCCTTTTGTAACAAACACGGAGTAAAGCAAACCATAATGCGGCTTGGTGTAAACCGTTACGTCGCCGCTTGCGTCTGCAACCAGGCTGATAACTTCCTTGTGCAATCCGTTCATTTCTTCCCTCGCTTCTTCGCTTCATAAGCGACGACAATATCAATTCCTTTGGGTTGCTTGCTTTCCTCATACTCGCGCAGCAGTTCGCCAATCTTGCCGCGCACCAGGTTGTTTTGGTCAAGGGGCAACCCGATCCCCACTAACGGCTTGATCTGTTCAAGCAGTTTCGCCATCTTGTCGATCAGTTCCATCTTGTCCTTCCTTCTTGTGTAACCACGGCAAATCAGGCACGGTAAAGGTGCGCCGGTGAATGGGGTCTGGCGCACGGTTCAATGGTGCAACCACAACATCACCAGGCAATACTTCCCCCTTCTCTCCGTAACGCGCTTCGATCTCCCGCGCAAGTCCGGCGTCATTCACGGTAAAGGCGTTTGACTTCTTCCCAAAGTCCTTACTGTGCTTGTCCACGTCAACGCCTTTGGTCTTACGCAAACTTGATTTCACTACGATGTAATCTTGCTTTGGCATACTTCCCTCGCGTCGGGAGGGGCTTGCGCCCCTCCCTTCGGGTAAAGGATTGGATTAGCTGTCGGCCACAACCCACACCTGCGAGCCGCCACCCTGGAAGGTGAGCCACTGCGTTCCGTCGCAAATCACCATCAAGCCTGCGCCGATGACATGCCCGGCAGTGGATGAGGTCAGGGTATCAGCGGTGGCGTTGTTGTCCACAACCAACTTGTCGGTTGGGTCAGACGCAACCACGATATTCTGCCCGGCCACGGTGAAGAACCAGTAAAACACGCCAGCCAGCGCGGTTGCGATGGTCGGCAGGGTGAAGGTCACGGAGCCGCTCGCGCCGGTGTTGGTGAACACCGTGCCGCTCTCGTAATCCTTGACGGTGTATGCGGCGGTCTTGGCAACCACTTTCAGGCGCGCCGCAAGATTCTCGATCTGACCCTGGTCATTCAGGCCGGGGGTCATCCCCATGTAAATGGGCATTTGAGTTTGAGATGCCATTGTCATTACTCCTTATGCGTCAATGCCCAGCGAAACTTCATACCGCCAGAGCTGGTTCTGCGAAACGATGCCGTAGCCGCCGTACCACTTCCAGCCGAGCAAGTCCCACTGATCCACGATACCGGCTTTCTTCGGGCCGACGAGCTGGCCGTACTCACCGATTTCGGGCTGGTACACCTTTGCCATAGATTCGGGGCCGCCGAACAGGACGGGCATAACGTTGTCATCGTTGCTCACGGCTTCGCCGGAGGCGTGGTCATACAGCAAGCCGCCATTCTCGCCCTGACCAACAAAGGACACGGTAACGCTGTCAATGCCGGTCACGTACACCCATTCGTTCGTCGGGTAGAAGGTGGAGCCGGTTTCGTGCGTGCCAACCATCAGGCGTTGCCCGGCGGCGATGTTCGTGCCAGAAGCAACGGTGAGGGTGGTAGCCAGCGCGTTGGCGTCTGCGGCCAGCGTGGTTTCAACAGCGGTTCCATTGGCCGCGCCAGCAGCAAGGAACAACTTCGCGCGCGGGTCGGTGATGATCTTGATGCCGTTGAGTTCGCCAATTTCGCCGTTGAGGATCATTTCTCCGGCCTGGTATTCGCCCACGGCCAGGATGACGCTATCAGCCAACAGGTCTTTCAGGCCGAGCGGGTTGAACAAGCTCATCCAGCGCCCACCGCGCGGGGTGTCGGCTTTGGTGATGCCGATGCTTTGCAACATGGCGGCGGCGTTGATGAAGGTATCGCGGCTCAGGCGGTTGTTAGCAGTACCGGCGTCCAGGGAGGCGCGGGCGGCTGCGCGAGTCACGAGTGACCCGGCGAGCGCGGCGTTCATGGCAACCTGCTCGATGGAATTCTGCATCTGCTCACCAACACGCTCGTGCGCCCGCGCGGTGTAATCGGTGAACGCCTGCAAAGACAGGGCTTCCGAAAACTGGATCGCGGCGGTGCGGCTGGTCGGGGTGATGGTGGCGGTCGCATCCCGCATGATGGTCGGAGTAACGTCATTGACCTGCGAGATGGTGGTAGACGATGGAGCCAGGTGGCTCATAAACGGCACGATTACGGACGAGCCTTTCGCAACGTTGCTCATGTCGCTGGCAACGGGAGAGGCGAACTGATCGTACAGGCGCGCGCCCAGCGCACCTTCCACATATTTGGAAAGGTACTGTGCGCGGATGCTGTTCGTCAGATTGGTGGTAACTTGGATAGTCATGGTTTACCTCGTTAGGTCGGCCAACCTCCGTTGAACGTCCTTGATCTCTTTCAGGTTAGCCGGATTAGGATGCTCAATAAGTTGGGTAAGCCGGGCGGTAAGTCCGTCAATGCTCTCTGCTCCAAGTCCGCCGGAGCTTGCCCCAACTAAACGATTGGCGGCATTAGCCTTTTCCTGTTGCGCCATCCTCTCGCGCTTTCCCTCCAACGCTTCCCGATATGCTTTCTTGAATTCGGGCAACGTCTTGGCTTCTTTCACCTTCGCGGCTTCCGGGTCGGCGTCGGTAAGTTCTAACCCAAACGCTTCTTCGATATGCGCGGCAAAGGTATCAGCATCGGCGGTGGCTTTCCCGCTTACGGGTTGCTCCTTGCCCTCAGCCTGGGCGGGCTGGTCGGGGGAAGCATCCTCGGCAATCACGTGCTGGCGAATGGATTGCTCCACGGCTCGCATTTGGTCGGGTTGTAAGGTGGACATATCCACACCGGCTGCTTTGAGCGAACTTTGCACAGCTTGTAATTGCTTGTTGAAACGGGCTTCTTGCTTGTCGCGGGCACTCTGCTGTTTGCGATTGAAACCATCTAGGGTTTCTTCCACCACGGCACGAATGTCCTCTTTGGTAAGAATGGGCTTTACCTGCTCCTGTACCTGCGCTCCCTCACCAGAAACGCTGTCGGGCTGCCCGGCCTGTGGCACAGAAACTTCGGCTTTGATACTCATCTCACTTCTCTCCTTCGGTTTGAAAATAGGGTTTGGCTTTTGCCTAAACAAGCGATCAGCGTACAATCGCTGGTTTTACATAAAGGTCGATAAACTCGTCCAGGTCGCCGGGTATTCCAAAGTCTGTTTTCAATTGGCGCAACTCGCGCTTTGCCCCGGTTCCCAACGTGCCGCCACCATAAAGGTATGCGTATAGTTGTCTAATCAGTCCGGGTTCAAACTTTGCAATCTCGGCGGGTGTAAGGAACGGGGCGCGGTAATCAGCGGGCTTGTCGTAAGTCGCGTACCCGGCCTCGGTTCCGGTGGATGTTGAATAGGTGTCGCCGCGTATGTACCCGGCAAGGCTTTCATCACTCAGGATGTAGGCCGCTGCCTTTGGGAAGTTGGCGGCATAGTCCTTGCGGAACGCCCAATACTGTTCAAGTTCGGGGTGTTGCGCTCGGTACACCTTCTTCTGCTGGCTGTCGGTTATGGAAAAGTAACGCTCCTGCACATCGAAGATGTCGGGGAAACTTGCGTCGCGTTCTGCCCGGTAGCTGTACACATAAGCGGCAATGTCGCTTGGCAATCCGTTGAGTTCGTTTTCCTCGCTGGTCAGGTATTGGATTAAGTCTGGGTTCTTTGCCATCCACTCATTGCGCCACTTGAAATAAGCGTCAATCTGCGCGTCTGCCACCGGGTTCTCGCTTGCGTAATACTTGGTTAGCTTCTCGGCTATACCTGGGAACCTGTCATCACGCTCGGAGTAATACGCTTCGCTGGCTTCCACCGTCTTTTGCTCTGGCATATTCACGGGCATGGTCACGCCCTTCGCTGCGTCTGGTGTATTGCCGCCCATCGTCTTGACCCAACTTGCTAGTGTGTCGGTGTCAATGGCGTCATAGCTGCGCGTTTCGCTTGACAAGAAGGCGTCGGTAAACATTTCCCCTAACCCGTCACTCATGGCTTGCTTCTCAATCTTGCTCAGGGTGTTGTACTGATCCCACACTTTGCCAATGAGGAAGTTGCGTAAGCGTTGTTCTGGTTCTTTGAACGACGCCAACCGCGCTTCATAATCCGGGTGCGCTTCAAAGAACTTGGTCAAGGCGTCGGTGTCGCCGCCCTTCTTGGCGTTGATTGCTTTGCTATACTCTGCGGCTAATTGACGCTGGTTCTTTTCCCCTTCCGGGTAAAGGTCGGCAAACAGGCCGGGTAACAATTGCTTGATGCCGCGCTCTTTCCCAATACGTTGCATGGCTGTATCGTATGCTTCGCCCTTGCGGTCAATCATAGCGGTAATGGCTTCGTCTGCCGTGATGGTTCCATCCCCCACCATGTTCGATAAGGCGCGGTCAATCTCCCAATCTTGCCAGGAGCTTTCAAACGCTCCCACGTTCTCGGCGTTGTCGATGCCCAACCCCTTGCGTACCGGCCCCTCTAAGTCAATTGCGTTGCCGGCCAGTCCGGTAAGCCCTTCAATCAAGCGGGTAAATGGCAACTTCCCGATCTTCTCTTTCTGTCCGGTCAGCGCGTAGTAAGCATCTGTCACCGGCTTGGCTGGTGAAAACAGGCTGCTCATAATGTCGTAAGGTTTGTCTAAGTCGTCGGCCAATTCCTGATTAGCCTGGGCAACCGCGCGCTCCCAATCCGCGCCCTTCTTTTTCAGGGCAACCGTACCCTTGTCCTGGCTGATGGTTTCGGCTTCAATCCACTCATTCACAATCTGCGTGGCGCGTTTCTCCACCATGTTCTTGTTGCTGCTCAACATGGTCAACGGCTTATAGAAGTTTTCCCACGGGAAGATTTGCCGCTGCGGGTCGATGTAAAGGTAATCCCCAAATTCATCCGGCATGAACGGCATTGGAATTGCTATCTTGCCCTTCAACCGCGTGGGTATTCCCTTGCGCTCATTGCGGTCGCGCATCATCTGCAACCGCGCGTAATTGGATAGGATGGCGGGGCGGTCAATGAACCGCTGCGCCCAATTCATCATGGTGCGCGTTCCCCAAAATTGGTAGGGGAGGATCGCCGTAAGGTAAGTGTCGATGTTCGTGCGGTGGTTGTAATTGAGCAGGGCAAAGTCGCGCTTGGTTTCCCCTATACGGATCGCGGCTAACTTTGCGCTCGACATCTGGCCTTTGACTTTGGCTAAATGCGCGCTTACCTGCTGGCGCGTGTCCGCGTCAACCTGCGCGCCGCGTATTCTTTGCGGGGCAGTTGCGTCTGGGCGCGTCATGCGCTGCTGTAATGCGTTCAGGATCGGCTTGACCTGGGTGCGGCTGGCTTCAAACATGGCCTCGGTCACCGGCGCGTTGGGGTCAATCTGGTCAAGCGTACCCACCGGGGCGTTGACTGCTGGCGCGGGTTCTGCCGCGCGGTCAAGTGTGTCAAGGTGTCCATCGGCAAATTCAATCAGCCACTTGTTTGCGTCATTCACGTCAAGGCCGATGATGTGGAACCTGCCGCTGCTGCTGTCCTGCCATTGTGCCGTAGAGAAGGCTTCGGGCAAGTAGGCAATCAACTCGCGCTGTTCCCCAATCACGCGGTACACGTTGGCAACGATCTTCATGCCGCCGTGCGTGTCGGGCTGGATGGATTCGGTAACGATCTTGCCGTCTGGAAAGAACTCGCCCTGACGGTAAGAGGTCTGGAATAGCGTATCGGTGTTGGCAAACAGCCCGCTCTCATCGCCGCCTTGCTTCGGCTCGATGTTCTTCAAATACTCGCCCGTTGCAAACAGCGCGTCTTGCCCGCCGGTCTGCTGCGGAGCAAACGTTTCCTGCTTGGCGGTCATGGGCGTGCCGCTGAATAACGGGGTATCCTCGCCCGCGCCGAACATGGTTGTCTGACCCGACTTCATCGTGGCGAAGGTGGGCTCTGCCTTCTTCGGCAGTTCTGGCAGCGGGGCGGGGGAGGCGGGTGTGTGTAATCTTTCGTAGGCATCTAACACGTCACCGAGATAAAACAGGGTAGCCCCACCAGAAGATTCGCCACCTTGCCGGGACGAGTTCATAACCCTCTTTGCTTCGGTTGCGGTTAGCCCTAACGCGCGTAACAATGACGTGCCTTGTGTTTTTGTTACACGCTCGTATCCACCAGTTAGTTTCTTCGCGTCTGCTTCGCTGGCGTTCTTTGCCGTAATCTCTCCGGATTTGATTCGCTCAACCACGCTATTCCACGATTCGTGTGCCGCTTGTACATCCGCGCCCCTTGCTTCTACCTGCGCGTTGTCGGCAAGCGCGGCTTCCGGTGTTTCAAAATATCCGCTAGACAATTTCCCGTCAACGTCAAGCGCCCACTTGTTTGCCGTGTCGCCAAATCGCCCGTTGCGGAATGTCATTCCGTTGTACTCCGTAACCTTGTCACCGGCCCATGTCGGCCGCGCCAATGGCGTAGCTTCTGGCTCGGTAGCCACGGGCTGCGCTTGCTCAACCTCAACGACTGGTGGTTCAGGCTCAACCACTTCGTACTTGGCTTTATGATCCCTGAACGCTTGCTCTGCCACGTCAGCGGGAACTTCGCTCAGGTTGGCATACTTCTGTCCTTCGGGCTGGCGTTTGTTGATGATATTCAGCGCGGCCTTGTCCATCGGCTTGCCCGCTTTGGTCATGGTGGGTATGCCGAACTCTTGCGCCAATCTCAACACCATCGCCTTGTCACCCACGCGGGCGGCGGTGTCCACGTCAACCGGCTTGCCCTGTTGCACGTCTGCGATTGCCTGTGCGCTCACGTCACCGGGTAAGTCGGCTTCGATGTCGTAATCCAGTAGCTTGCTAAATGTGTCTGTATCCCCAACCAATTGCGCCCATGCCGCGTCATCCAATTCTGCGGAGATGTTGGTCATCATCCACTTCTGCACTTGCATGGCGGCCTCGCGCGTCTTGCCCTGTGCCACGTAATCGCGGGGCAGGGGTTCGAGTATTAGTTGCTCCACCAGGTTGATACCCTCTGGCTTTGCGCTATCCAGTTCGGAAAGCATGAAATCCCAAATAGCATCCTTGACTGACAGGATGGTTTTATCGTTTGCCTTGATCGTGTCGTCACCGTCAATGATGCGCTGCAATGCGTTCTCTACGCTCTTGCGGTTCAACTGCCGCCCGGTCTGCGCGTAACGCTCGTACATCCTTACATACCATTCGGGGTTCTGGCTCATACGCCCAACGGCTTCACCGTCCGCGTTCTTGATCGTGACAACCGCGCTATCCGATGAGGGAAGTAACCCCTGTAATTGCTGCGCGTAAATCTTGATGGATTCGTTAATCTCGTTTGCAACCACTTGCGGTATATTCATACGCTCGCCAATGGTTTCGCGCGGGCCGTTGGTTCCCTTGTTTAGCGCGGCAATCCGTTCTTCCTTCGTTGGCTCGGCGGGGCGTGCGGCAAACGGGTCAAGCTCAGGGTGCGACTGGATGTCATCCAACGCTTCCTGGTACACAGACCAGTCAACGGTGTCGCCGTATGGGTTAGCCGATGGCCGTTGCGTAATCTCGAATTGTTTCGCGGCGGCTTCGGCTTCGGCCTTCGTGCGGTACTTCTGGAAGATGTCGCGGTAAAGCCGCGCCTTGTCGCCTTTGTAATCCGCAATCAGGTCGTCAATGTATTTGCCGCTGTACCGGGCGTCCGCTTTCTCGGTAAACATTCTGTCGAAGATGCTGCGTAATTCGTCAGTCATCTTTACGTCAATGTCGCTGCCCTTGATCTGGCGGTAAATTTCCATCATCCAATCGCGCATACGCTTGAAGATGTTGCGCAGGTTGGCGGTGGGGGCGCGTCCTTCTCTCAGGTAACGCTCGAACCCGCGGGCAAACACTTCCTCTGCCCATGTGCCGGTGTCCAGCGTTGCGCCCCGCTCTAACCACGGGGCTTTGTCCGCGCCAACGGTGGCCTCGCCGCCAAACCGTCCGGTCTGCGCGTCGTAAGTCACGTCAATGTCGTACTCGCGCTTCAGGTATTTGATGTAACCATTCACGTCACTCGCTGGCAACTGACGCCGGAACACATGCCCGACCTCATGCACAAGTTGGGTGATGTTGCGCGCCGTGCCAAGTGCGGAGAATACCGCGCGTCCATCGGGGAGGAAGGTGGTGGCGGCGGCGTTCTGTTGGTGATAGATATTTGGGTTGTTCGGGTCGAACGAACCAACGTTGTTGACTGACTTAATCTGGTTCGGCTCGAATACAACGTAATCATCGTCTAACTTGATTCCGTCGTATCCCATCTGAATAAGCTGGTCGGTGGTGTACTTGTCGTACTCGTCCCATCCCGCTAACTTTTCAGCCTTCAAATAAACCGGCATATCAACGTTGCTTCCGGCTGCGCCAACCTCCGCGTCCGGCGTGGCTGTAAACCAGAACGAACCGTCTTGCGTCTTATCTTTGTCAAAAGTTGAAAACGTGTCGTTGGTTTTGTGGTGAACAGCCAACGGCTTCCCGCCATCATCGACAACTTGACTTTTACCAAACCACGTTTTGAACTCCGGTGTATCAATCTTGTTCGATGATTGGAAGAACGTATCAACCTTGACGTTGGCAATCTGCTCGCCGTCAAACACGACGTAAATATTCGGGGTCTTGCCCGTTCCTTCGGTATATTGCGTTCCTTTGAATATGATGCCGTCGTAATCCAGGTCGCGCGCTATCTTGTTGATGATCTGCCCGTTCATCTGGAATACGACCTTTAATAGCCGTTCTTGCGTGGGGTCAAACGTGCCATAAAGGATGCCGTTCAACTCGGTCAGGACGCGGTAATATTCCGCGTCATACGTCATGTACTTGAATCCGGTTTCGCCTTTGAGCAAGTCGTATGCTTCTCCGGCGAACCTGCCAACGGCGTTGCTATCCCGCAAGTCAAGCGGCTTGACCATCCTTACAATCGTTTCGTACAACCCCGGCTTGGCTGCGTTGTGTGAGAAGGCGTAAGTACGCGCAATCTCGGCGTCATCAGTCAGGTAAATGCCGCGCCCTAACAGGTTCTTGCCCGTGTCGTATCGCGCATCGAAGTCGTCGTAAACTGCGTTGCCCGTGCCGTGGAACAGGTGAATTGGGTCGCCGTTTGCGTCAAGCGTTGCGTTGCCCTGTACGAAGCGGATGTACTCAGGCGTTCCCTTGACGGGTGCGGTCTGGAATAGCGTCTGGAAAGCAGGATCGCCAAAGTCGGGCAGTTCCAACGTGCCACCAGCCCACATCTCAGCCCACAATTGCGCGGATGTTTTGCCCTGCCGCTTGGCTTGCAATTCCATCTTTGCATCCATCATCACAAGCACGTCATCCACGTCGCGTTGTGAGTAACCTTCGTCTAACCACGATTGGCGCAACATGTTGCGTACCTGGCCGCCGTCAATCTCTTGCACACCGTTCTGTCCGGCGTACCATTTGACGCGCTCGCGTGCCGCCACCTGCGCCGCTACTTCCTGCGCCACTTCTGGCATGGTCGGCTTGGGCGTGGCAACCGGCTGTCCTTCGGTTTCTGCCAACTTACCCACGGCCTTGTCAAACCGCGCCATCCATTCTGGCGTGGGGGTGATGTTGTAATCCATCTCGGTAAACGGTGGGTCGGAAGGGTCAAGGTATTTGCTCAATGCCTTGTACTTCGCGTTCCATTGGGTGTCATTCCCAATACCAGCTAATGCCAACTTGGTGCGTAGTTCAGCAATCGTGTGGCGTACCACGTGTTGCACGTTGCCAGTCTTTGCCGCTTCGCCCCAGATGATCTGCGCCATACTCCGCGCTTTTTCAAGGTTGGCTTCCGTCAATTCTTTGATGCGCGGGCGGTATGTTTCTTTGAGGAACTTTCCCCACGCCGTATGTTTCTCTGCCGGGTCAAGGTTTCTCAACGTCTTGCGGAAGGCGCGCATTTCCTCGCCCATGATGTTGCGAATTTCGCGCACGCCTTTTCTCCACGCCGCCGCCGCTGCTCCGTTCCCAAAGAATTGCTTGCTAAACAGTTGCGCAAAGATCGCGTCGGTGTCGGCCTGTAATGCTTCCTCTGCCTTCAAGCTCTCGCCGTATAGGGTGTCAAGAGCCTGGTCAACCTGCGCTCGTGCGGCTGCGCGTTCTGCCTTGTCCTTGTAAACCGCGTTGAAATATTCATCCCACATGCGGCGGCGTTCCGCGTAGAAGTTGCCCCACACTTCGCGCGTGTTGAGCATGTTGTGTTCCATCGCCTGTACATTGGCGTCGTCACCACCCAGACCACGGAAGATGCCCGCCATCTTTGCGGCTTCCATATCCCTGATGCGGTTCCACTCACGATCAGCCACGTCTAACTGCGCCCGGATTACTTGGTCGCGCTGTGTCGTGGTCATGCTCTCGGCGTCACCAAACACAGTTTCGAGGTCAATAAAATGGCGCATCCAAAATTCTTGAATGTCAAGATGCAGGTTATCAAACGTTTCCAGCGTACCCGCCACGCCCTCAGCCTTTGCCTTGATCGTCTGCCGTTCCGCTTCCGTGGAGAAATGCACGCGCCCCAATTCGTCCAACTTGCGCTGGAGCATGTCATTGGCAATGGCAAACGTGGACTTGACTGCCGCCTCGTCCTTCGCTTTGGGCAATTCGTTTTTCAAGAAGTCGTACAGCCCGGAGGTTTGCAGCACGTCGCGCACGCCACCGGTGTCAATGTCCAGCCCTTGCGCTTTCAGGTCGCTCACAATATCAGGAATGGCTTGCTCTAAGGTGATGCGTTCCGCGCCTTCCCAAATCTGGTCAAGCAGTTTCACGTTTCCACCGCTGCCAGCAATCGCGCTTTCCACGGCCATCGAAAGACCGGGGGTAATGTCATCCAATTGTTTCGCCAGGATCGGTGGCAACTTGTCGTAACCAACGCCCGCCACCATCAGCCGGTTCATGGCTTGCATTGTGCCAGCGGTGTAAGCCTGGGAGGATGACCATTGTTCAACTTTGGCCGATGCGTTCTGCGCAAATTGCATCTTCTTGCGCCAGCCGGATTGCATGGTGTTTGCCCACTTTTGCAACATGCCGCCATCCGTGCCAGCCGCGCGCACCGCCTTGCCGAGTTCGATATTCTCGCCCATTGCGGAGATGCCCACGCCAGCCTTCAAGCGGGCAGGGGTCACGCCCATGCCATCCCAAAACTTCCCGATCTGCTCAGGCGTGCGCAACCCAAACACGCCGCCCCACGCCATCGTGACAACGTTGTTGATTGCGTTATTCATCAGGTAGCCTGGGTTCAGGCCGAGCAGGAACGCGCTCTGCGTGGCCTTGACTGCCGCGCTCAATCGAATAAACGCGGGGTCGGGCTTGACCTTGAAATACTTGGCTGCCCATGCGTCCGCGTGGTCTAACAATGCGGCGTATAACTGCGCTCTGAATTCTTCGGGGCCAAACGCCACGCCCTTCTGGAAGTTCTCAACCATGCCCTCCAACACTTTGCCGGTGAGGGGCTTGCGCTGGTCGTTGATTGCCTTCAACCATTTCTGTGCGCCCTGGTCGCCCGCTGTCATGCGCTGTGCGAGTAACCCAATCTCTTGCTTCAAGATTGCGTCAGCCTGTCCGGTGGCAATCTTTTGCATGACAGACGCCGGATCAAGTTCAAGGTCGGCGGCAATGCGGTTGATTAGGTTGCGCTGCCAATCGTACTTGTGATAAACGTCCAGCATATGACCACCGGGGGTAGATACCGGCTTGCCCGATGCGGGGTTGAGGTCGTCCATGCTGATGAAATCGCGCAAGGCCATCGGCAATGCCGCGCCTTCGGGTGATTGCGTCCACGGTAACTTGGTTGTCAGGTCACTTGCCGCTTGAATATCAACGTTGCCCAACGCGGCGGTAATGCTCATCATTCCTTCGGGCGTGTCGGCTTCCTGTAAAGCAAGCTGTAAGTTTGTCGCCGCGCTTGCAAGGTATTCATCGGCGCGCGCTTTGGGGGTAAGCCCAAACCACGTGCGCGGGTCGTACCATTTGCCCGTGCCGCTTCCGGTCAATAGCGTTGGGGTTCCCTGCTTGTCCACGCCAGCCAGCCAACGGGTAAAGCCGTCCATCTTTCCAAGCTCAACGTTGGTTGGGGTTTCGGGCAATGCCTTCGTCCGCAATAGCGAACTGTAATTCTTCAGCGTATCCACCGGGCCGTTGCTCATGCGCGCAGCAGTTTCAAGCGTCACGTTCCCGGTCGCCTTCGCAATCTTGCCGGTGATGCCAGTCGATACATCGCCCGCCTTATTCAACGGGTCAAGCGCAAGGCCAGCGATAAGGTCAGTTGCCTGTCCACCCAATCCATACAGATTGAATAGCTCGTTCTGTACTTCCATTGGGGTCATGCCAGCTTTGAGCATCTCGCGTGCTTGCACAATGCCGTATTCAGTTGGGTTCATCCCGGCGGGCATGGCAATCTTCTCTTGCCCAGGCTGATCCATTGGGTCACGTAGGAAGTAACCGCCTTCGGTTTGCAATTCCTCGCGCCGTTGTTCGTAGTATTCCTTGCTTGCCGGGTTCATCATGCGCTCGTACCCGGTCATTCCTTCCGGGCCGTAGATGCGCTCCCCCGTCACCGTGCCACCAGAATACTCGCCCTTCACGCCCATCGAAGCATAGAACGCTTGCCCCGCCTCCCAGTTCGTGTTGATGTTCTTGAACAGGTCGAGCAGATCACCGTAACGTTCCGGGTTTTCAATGCTCATGCCCATCTGTGTAATAAAGCCGAGCAGGTTATTCGATTGCCGGAAAGCCGCGTCTGCTTTTTGCGCAACCCAACCGGCGGGGCCGAGCGTGTAATTCTCGCCCATGCGTTCCGCGCGCTTCTGCTCTATCATTCCAAGACCGGCCATACCAGCACCGATCAAGCCACCAATCGCGCCACCTGGAAGGCCGCCAGCAATTGCGCCCGGTACTGCGCCCTGTGCTACACCGGATGCAATCTGTCCTGCTCCGGTTCCGAAAGCGTAGTTTGCCAGCTTCTTGTAAAGCGGCATGGCTTCCCACGTTGCGGCGTCATATCCGAACGGGTTGTTGTTGATGTCGGTCAGTTCGTCCGGCGTGTACTGCGCAACTGGATTACCTTGCGCGTCTACTTCAAGCGGGTTGCCTTGCGCGTCAAACTGTTGCGCGGCTGCCGGGTCTTGCACGTCTATCATTTCAGGCGGTCGCCAGTCCAGCCGTCCGGGTGAACTGAATTGACTGGCCACCATTTGCGCGTATTCGGGCGGGGCTTGCCACGATCTGACTTCCGGTACAATCGGGTCGGCTTCGTCTAACTCATCCCACATATACCACGGCTTACCCTGGTTCTTGTTGAGCAAGTAGTTGTAAGTCTGGTCAAGATTGGATGGCATCCAATCGGGGGATGTTTGCCCTTCGGGTAACGACTTCTTCAACCAATAATAGCGGGCAATCCGCGCCGGGTTATCCCAATAAGTTTTATTGGTTCCCTGTGGCACGTTGCCGCGCTGCTTGTTGTAGAGATAATAGCCGCGTGGGGTATTGATGTTTACGGTTTCGTCTTTGCCGTCGTCGCCCTTGTACGTAATTGGCATGGATGCCCCTTAGATTTTCCACACTACGGATTGCAGATACCACTCCGGCGGGGGAGCCTGATACGTTGAACCACCACCACCACCCCAATTGCCATAGTCGGCATACCCGCCGCCACCATAATTGGGCTGCGCGGTATCTTCCGGCGGCACGTAACTCTGAAACTGGTTGAGTTGTCCATACAATCTACCGGCCCATACTGCGTTCTGCTTATCCCGCCATTGGTTGAACCACGCCTTGTACTGTGCGGTCAGGCGTTCCCCGTACAGTTTGTTCAGACGGTCACGCTCTGCCTGTTGTCGCTGCCGGTATAGACGCTCGTTCATGTCCATGCCAACGTTTCCATACTGTGAACTCGGTCGGCGCAATCGCTCGTTCATGTCTGCCCCAACAAAGTTAGGCGCACGCGGCCCGATGTAAGTCTGTTGCGCCGGTGGCTTGCGCTTCTTCGTTCCGCTTTCGTTTCCGCCCTGGTATGTAATCATGGCAACTTTCCTCCGAACTGACGCTCAACCTTCTTGTATTTCACCGGGTCTGCCGCTTTCATCTGTGCCTTCACTTCATCGGGCAAGGAGTGAAACACCATACCCGCTTGCATGTCCATCACATCGCCAAAGTAATTAGCTGCCCACTTGCGCTGAAACTCGGTAACTCGTGCGCGGGCGTTGCTTTCCATGTTGTCCAGGTCTAGGAATTTCACATCCCACCCCCCATCATTTCAGGCGGCATACCCTCGCCGCCTTGCATCTGCTCTGGCATTGGCTCAGTCATGGGTAAGCCAGACTGTGCGCCCTGATACTGCGGCTGCGGCGTCTGTGTTACCGGCCCTTGCATCTGCGGCTGTCCTTGCGGGGGCATACCCTGTGGCATACCCTGTGGCATACCCTGTTGGGGTTGCGCTTGCTGTTGCGCCTGTTGCTGTGCTTGCTGGATCAACTGTTGCAATCGCATCTCGGCCATTGCATCGTCGTACTGCTCGCCCCACATGGCGTCAATCTCGTCATCCGGTTGCCCGATATTGAGGAACCGTTCCATCGCTGCCTTGCGGCTCAGTAATCTACCCTCGACCAACTGCTGTGCAACGGCGGCATTACCGCGCTCGTCCTGCGGCATGGAGATGTCAAGTGTTGCCTGTAATTCCATGTCGTCCTGATATTGTTTCGGGTCAAACTCCATCGTGCCGGGTTGCCGCTTGCCACCGCTGTAATTGGGCATCTTGACCTTGCCCTTGCCAATGTCACGCAGCATGAGCATCCCGATCTGCATTGCTTCGCCTAACAACTCGCTCAACATTTCCTGGTAGGGAACTAATGGCAACCGCCCCGCCTGGGAGAGCAACGCCACGGTTGAATATGTGTCGCTCCCCAACGGTTGCCCTAAAGTTTGTGAGTAGATGGTGCTTTCTTCAACCATGTTGCGGCTGATGTTGTAGGTATCCTGCAACGCCGGGTCAATCGCTTGCCGTTGATATGGGCGCATGTCCTCGTTTGGCCCAACCGTCACCACGCCACCACGGATTGAGTAATCCACCGGCGGTGCTTGCTTGCCGTCTGCATTGGCATGGAACACGCTGATTGGACTGGTTGCCACGTTGAATGTGTTGGTAAACATGGCGGTCAATGCGCGGTTCTGTGCCTTCCACACGCCCGACTTGCTCAGGCCATAGAGGAACGGCATAACATGGTACTTGGCGTCGAAGATGTCGCTACCTTCCACCACCTTGCACGCAATGGGGATAAGGTTCAGTCCGTGCGGTTCGCACATGATGTCACCGGCGTCAAGCCAGACGGCGTGCATTTCCCAATCCCAATATTCGTTGTACTCAACCAACTTGGTTAGCTCTACGCCACTCAGTAACCTGGCCGCTACTTCACCATGCTTGGCAATCACATCAGCGGCGGTCAATTGGCGTTGGTAATAATGCGAGTTCAGCCCGAAGTCGTCGAACAGTGGGTAACAACTGGCCGGGTTCAACACAGTCCACAATAGCGGCGTGCGCGCGTAGGCTTTCTCTGCCCGCGCCTTCTGGATCGGGTCTGTCGTAGTGGTAACAATGTCATTGGTCAACTTCACCGCAAGACTTACCATCGAGTACAGCCCGCCCGCCAGGACTACATCCTTTTCAATCGGGCGTCCGCGCACTCGTCCAGCCTGCTTCCACATGGCAGACGCTGCCTTTTCAATTGCACTCGATGCTTCCATGTTGTCCGGGTCATTCACGTCAGACGGGATGCTCCACTTGGGTTCAGTCGCGGTCAGCAAGCGAACCATGCCCAAGATTTTATTGCGCGCGTCTGGGCTAATGATCTTTACAATGTCCTCGTCCGTGGGCAGGGAGGTATCTTCGAGCGCGTACATCTTGATTACGTCCGCATACAGGGTGTCGCGGTCGCCGTACATGCTCTTGATCTTCTCGGCCTTCGCCTTGATTTCAGTAATAGTCGCTGGCATTTATCCTCTTTTCCACGGGTCGGGCTTGCGTACTGTCTGTGCGCGTGGAGCCTGGTTCATCGCTCTGACCATCAGGGCGCGGGCAATTACGGTATCATCGTGAAAGTCCTCGCCCTCTGGTGCGCCGTATTGTTTGTGTCCGCTTTTGCTTGTGCTTACTTCGTAGGCTTCGAGTTCGCCTGTCCAGTAGTCATCCGGCTGAAATTGAACCGTTCCCTTTTCCAGTTCAAGCGCAAGCTCTTGAATCAACGGCGGCTTGCTGCTGGCCGTGGTGTCGAACCCAATCAATCCCTTCACGCCCTCGCGCGCTAACTCTTGGAAGTTTGGCAACCCAATTGAGTTCAGTTCAACAAGTTCGGATGTCACTTTCCATGTGTCAATCAAGGTGCGCAACCGCGCCCGCTGAAAGTGAAAGTCGATCTGGTTGAACCGATCCCTTGCCACCTCTTGTCTGCACGTGGCACAACCCACGCTGATGGCGGTATAGTCACGCTGGCTGCCCCAATCCACGCCCGCTACCAGTACATGATCGGCGTGCTTCGCTGGCGTAGTGATTGGCGCAATCATGCAAGCTGTAAGGTTGCGGAATACTGCGCCTTCACCTTCAAGGAACTCGGCTAGAATTTCTTGCCGATACGCCTCCTCAGTCATGGTGTCGCGCAATCCGTCTAATTCTTTGCGGTCAAGGAACGGGTTGTCGTAACTGGTGCGCGTCCATGATTTCCACTCGGCGTTGTCGGGGTCGCGCCCTAACAGGTGCAACTTGTAAAATCCGTTCTTTCCGTTGGGTGTAGATAAGAACCAGGCATCACCCTTCAAGTCAATCAGCATCGGGCGAATAACCTTGTTCCAATGTTCGAGTAACTTAGGATCTTGCGCGGCTTCGTCCAGGATGACGCGCTTGTACTTATGGCCTCGTGCTGCGTCCGCGTTTTCCAGCGTCCACATATCCAGCACGCCGCCGGTAATCAATTTGATCTGCCGTTCCTGTTCGCTCTTACTGGTGGTGATGGGTTGGAGCCGGTCAACAAACCAATCCCACATTGGGGAAAGCGTCTTGTACTCAGGAGCAAACCACGCCACGGGCGCGCCTTCTTCCACCGCCGTTTCACTTACTAACGTGGTGGCAAACGAAGACTTGCCCCACCGCCGCCCGCAGTTAGGCACATTGAACCGCTTCGCTTCGCCGCGTATCTCTGCTTGCGAATCGTACAGCTCTGGAATGGTTATCTCAAAGACCTGACTTGACATGCCGAATGATTAGCTCCACCGTTGAATCGGATTTTAAGTTCATGTTCTCGTCTGGCTTTCCAACCAAGTAATTGCTCAACCAAGTGCGCGCCGCCTGATCCCCCCTCTCTGCCTGTTCTGCTGCCTTCCTAACAATCTTTACCCAACGCTCGAAGGGAACAGAAGTCATAAGCAGGTCGTAGTATTTTTCCTCACGCTGCTTTGATGGGCGTCCTGGCCCACCAGAATGACCCTTTACAAACTGCCCCTTGTCGTCGCGTTCTGCCATTTCTTTGCCCATCTAAATGGTTAGTCCTGAAACTCCATCACGATCTTCACCATGCCGAGCAACTTGTCCAACATGATCTTGACCTGCTCCGTGTTGTACTCCGGCACGTT
>AMWB02057739.1_pt1 | contig 18527 bp, 11 predicted proteins | sample 200311 | NCBI WGS metagenome assembly AMWB02 (sample SAMN02737377, study PRJNA173069) | bioreactor metagenome | biome: anode biofilm in microbial fuel cells | place: USA: California | collected 2010-12-16 | reverse complement strand
ATGCTGAAGCTGCCCGCCGTCCGACGGACGGCGGGCCGGTAGAAGGGAAGGGATTATTCCGCGGCCTTTGCCGCCTTTTCAACGCCCTTGCTGAAATCGGTGGGCACCGTGGTCATCCGCCCGGCCAGATCGCGGTCGAGCATCATCAGGCCCTGGGGATGGTCTTTGATGAGCTTGAGCTGGGCGATGATGTCGTTGTCGTTTTCCTCCTCCTCGACCTGCTCGGTGATATACCACTGGAGGAAGATCTGGGTGGCATGATCCTTTTCGGCGACGGCGGTTTCCATCAGGGCGTTGAGAGACTTGGTGATGAACCGCTCGTGCGCGAGGGTCTGGGTCATCATGTCGAGGGCGGAGGCGAAATCCGCGGTCGGCTGGGCGATGGCCTTCAAGGTGATCTTTCCGGCCTGGCGGCCGACATACTCGTAAATCTTCATGGCGTGGTACATCTCTTCGTGGAACTGCACCATGAACCAGTTGGCGAACCCCTTGAGCCCCATCTCGGTGCACTGGTTCGACATGGACATATAGAGATAGGCCGAGTACATTTCCCGGTTGATCTGTTCGTTCAACGCATCGTTCATTTTTTCACTCAACATCGGATCACTCCTTATTTTACGGATAAAAGACGTGCCGCAGCATCCATGCGCCCCGGCGGCCGGATTATTGGGCGTGGCTCATGATGAAATCGGCCACGGACTTTCTCTCCACCACATTCAGATTCTTGGTTTTTTCCAGATGCGGCTTCATCAGGCTTGCCGTATCCGGACGGACGATGGGCCCGGTCTCTCCGTTGAGGTATTGGAGCATCTGTCCGGGTTTTCCGCTATAGGCCTGGGCGATCTCGGGCAGGCTCGGATATACCCGCGAGTTCGCGTCGGCCTTGTGGCACCGCATGCAGCCCTCCGCCTGGAAGATCTCCTCGCCGTCCGCCGCAAGCGCCGCCGCGCCCGCCAACATCCATCCCGCGATCATCAATATTGCGATTTTCTTCATCGAATGTCCTTTCTTTGTCGTTAAACGTCTTCCTTGAGGTTTCCACGCCAGTTCCGCCGGTTCGATCGTTTATGATTCCGATGTTGCCGCAGACGCTTCACGTCAAGACAGTTCTGTCGGCAAGCGCATGTTTACACGAGAGTATATCATATTCCGGCCGATGTTTCATGCCATTTCGAAAAACGCCGCCGGCGGAACATCGAAGCCCAGACCCGGGCGGCCGGTGGGGTAGAGAACACCCCGCTTGATGACGACGGCGCCGGCGGCCGGGTCTCCGATCAGGTCCAGGTGCCCGTCGAGATCGGCATACCGGACATTCGGGCGGGCCAGGGCGAAATGGAGTCCTGCGGCAATCGCAAGCGCCGATTCGTCCATGCACCCGACCATTGCCGCGAGCCCCGCGGCCCGGGATACGGCGTTGATTTTCATGGCCGCGTCGATGCCGCCGACCTTCATGAGCTTGATGTTGACCATGTCGACCACACCGCGCTGGGCCAGCCGGAAGGCATCCTCCAGGTTCACGAGGCTTTCGTCGGCCATGACCGGGATCGCGGCGGCGCCGGCGACCCGGCCCAGCATCGCCTCCTGTCGCCGCGGCGTCGGCTGTTCGAGCAGTTCGAGGCGCGCCCGGCGGGTTTTTTCCACAAAATAGAGGGCGGCGGCCTCCGAATATCCCTGGTTGGCGTCGAACCGGAGCCCGATTTTCCTTCCCACGGCTTCCCGGACGGCAAGAACCCGGGCGATGTCGTCATCGACGGCGATGCCGCCCTTGAGCTTGAGGGCTGAAAATCCCTCGTCCACCAGCGAGACGGCACGGCGCACGGTATCGCGGGCCGGCAGAATGCCGATGGTGACGCTCGTTCGCATGCGGTCCCGAAAGCCGCCCAGGATCTTATAAAGGGGGAGACCCGCCGCCTTTCCCAGAATATCATGAAGCGCCATATCCACCATGGCCAGTGCGGCCGGCCGGCCGGCCAGACAGGGCCGGATGCTTTCCATGATCCGGATGCGGTCAAGAGGGTCCGCCCCCGTGAGGGCCGGTGCGATCACGTCCCCTGCGGCCTGAAGGACCGTCGCCGGGGTTTCGCCCGTCACCGCGAGGTCCGGGGCCGCGCAGCCGCAGCCGACGATCCTGGTGGAGGTTTCAACCCGGAGGAAGACGTTGACGGCGGCATCGACGCTTTCATACGCGATGGCGTATGGTTCGGTCAGCCGCATCGTTACCGGGCGCGCTTCGACGCGGGTGATTTTCACGGGATCAGCATCTTCAATCGATCACTTTGAGGTCCATTACGGGATTAAGGCCTTTCCCCGTCTTCAGAACGGATGACAATAGGGGTTGAACGATACGGCGCGCGTCGCCGGTTTTCCCCGGTCGTGGACAAAGGGCATCAGATAGGCCGCAAGCTCCTTTCCGCCGTCGGCCAGAACATCGTAGGCCGGAACGCCCACATCCCGGCAGACCGCGGCGCAGATCGTCGGGATCTTGTCGGGGTTTAGATTCTCGTGGTTGATCGTCACGGCCGCGACCGGCCTTCCGGAAATCGTCTGGATCGCCTGGATCTGGTGGACGAGCGGCTGAATGGGACAGCCGGGAAATCCGTCGTAATCCAGGCGTGCGGGGGCATGCTGCAGCACGACGACGTCGGGCCTGCCGGCCGCGAGGATCTCGAAGCCGCCGGGATAGGCCGGATTCATGAGACTTCCCTGGCCTTCGATGACGATGACGTCGGGCCGGCTGTCGGTCCATGCGCGCACAACGGCATGCTCGATTTCGCCCGAGACGAAATCGTTCACCAGCGAATCCAGGATCAGGGCGTAGCGGGCGCCCTGCATCCAGGCGGTCTGCCCGGTGCCGATCATCTCGGCCCGGCAGCCCAGGGCTTCGAACGCCGCGACGAGAATCCAGGCGGTGGTGCGTTTGCCGACGGCGGAATCGGTGCCCAGAACGGCAATCTTGAAGGCCTCCACCGATTCGATCCGGCCGGTGAAGAAATGAAGCGCCGTGCGCGGCGGAGGCTTGCGGATGTCCCGGATCATCACGCCCGCCGCGGCCGCAAGATCGCCGACGGCGGGGTCCTCGCCCAGAAAATCGTGCAGGCCGCAGTCCACGTGCAGCCCCATCCGGATCGCCTGTTTCACGTCGTCGCGGGCCGCATCGCTCAGCCGTCCGCCGTCCGGCGCGATCCCGACGACGAGGTGGGTGGCCGGCCGGCCCGCGGCCCGCGCCTTCGCCGCGGCGTCTTCTATGGACCGGGTCACCGGAATTCCCGTCGGCTTTCCGTCGAGAACCTCGCCCGCGTCGCGACCGGCATAGCGGGAATCCACAACGGCAACGACGTCGTAGCGCCGGGTGAAGCGGACCAGGCCGTGGGCGGTTTTTCCGTTCAGGGTGTTAAAGGCCCCTTCGCAATAGACGACGGCGTTTCCATCAGGATGCATCAGGATTTCCTTTCCGTCAAAACGACCACGTACCGGTCGGCCGGCAGCGTGTATTCGAGGTCGATCATTTTAAAGATCTTAAAGATCATCCATCCAGGCCTTCCTGTTCTGGCGGGTTCTGAAGGGTTCGAAGGTCTTGTACAGAAAATCCCGATAGTTTTCATAGCGCAGCTTGTCGACGTACAGGAGGCGGACATGATGGGTCGTGAACTGCTGGAGTTCGATATAGACGCCGTCACGCTCCCAGAGGACAAACGGATAATCGGAGGTGTAGTGCTGACCGGACAGATGCCGCTTGACCAGCTTGTACCGGCCGTCGAGCTCATCCATCAGGATATTGAAGAGTTTCGGATCGACATTCAGGATGACGGCGTCCAGCATCGATTCGCCGCCGAAGAAGAGGGTGATTCCGGTGATATCGTCCAGTCCTTCCGGACGGACCCTGAGAAAGGTGTTCCTGCCGCGGCGGGGGGATGAGGCATCCAGGGTTTTGAAGTGCCTTTTATCATATTCATCAAATGTCCAGCCGCGCTTCTTGAGCATGTCTACAACACGGGGGTAAGAGGTCCGGTCGATCGCGAATCCGAAGGGTTTCGGCACATCCCCGGACGGGGCGGAAGATGCCGCATTCCCCGGAGGCAAGGTGCCGGCAAGGATCATGAAAATGTAGAGCGGTAAGAAGGTGCGCTTCATGACGTTTCTCCGGAGGTGAAGGATATGCGCGGCCGCATGGGATTCACTTTTTCAAAACCCCGACAGGTGCCGGCCGATCTGATAGACGGCCGTTGACATGCCGAAGGCCATGACGGTCGTGTAGGTGACGCTGAAAATAGCCCACCGCCAGGAAGATTCACGGGCCATGGCGACGACCGTGACAAAGCAGGGCGCATAGAGCATGACAAAGATGATCATGCTGAGGGCCGTCAGCCGGTTCCAGTGGGGATCGCGGCGAAGCCGGTCGCCCAGGGTTTCGCTTGTTGCCGCCGCGACATCGCCCATGGCATACGCCGTCCCGAGGGTCGAAACGATCACCTCCTTGGCTGCGAACCCGCCCAGAAGGGCGATGTTGGTGCGCCAGTCGAACCCGGCCAGTCGGGTAACGGATTCCAGGGCGGTGCCCAGGCGTCCGGCATATGAATGCCGCAGGGCGGCTTCGGCCTCGCGGTTGTCGATGGCGGAAATGTCGCTTTCGGTCGCCTGCTTCTCCCGCGCCGCCGTCCGTTCGGCCTCGAAATTCCCGGCGACATCCTGTGGAAGGGAGGGAAAGGTCATGAACGACCAGATGAGAATCGAGATCGCCAGAATGACCGTGCCGGCCTTTTTGGCATATTGCCAGGCGCGTTCCCAGGTATGGATGCAGAGGCCTTTGAATGTCGGGAGCCGGTACGGGGGGAGCTCCATGACAAAGGGGGTGGCTTCCCCCCGGATCACCGTGTTTCTGAGCACCCACGCCACGACCAGCGCCGTCATCCATGATCCGATGGTGACCCAGAAGAGAACGGTCGCGGCGGATCGTTCGAAAAATGCCGCTCCCAGGAGGAGAAAGACCGGCACCTTGGCCCCGCACGGCATGAACGGCGCCGTGAGCAGGGTGGCCAGCTTCTCTTTGGGGCTCCTGAGGGTCCTGGCGCCCATGACGCCGGGCACCGCGCATCCGCCGGGAATCCCGCCGGCCACGATGAACGGCATGACCGAGCAGCCGTGAAGGCCGAAGATCCGGAGAACCCGGTCCATCATATAGGCCATTCGGGCCATGTAACCGGAATCTTCGAGAAAAGCGATGCCCATGAACATCACCATGATAAGCGGTACGAACCCGAGAACGCCGCCGACCCCGGCGATGATGCCGTCGACGATCATCGACTGGAGAAGCCCCGGCGGCGTCAGCCGGACGACAATGTCCGCAAGCCATGCGAAAAACGTCTCGAGCCACCGCATAGGGATCTCGCCGACCGTGAACGTGACCACGAACATCCCGTAGAGCACCCCGATCATCAGGAGCGGGCCGATGAACCGATGGGTCAGAATCCGGTCGATCCTGTCGGACAGGATGATCCTTTCGTGATGGCCCCGCTGGACGAAGACCCCCTGCTTGGTGACCGAAGCGATATAGCCGTAACGGTAATCGGCGATGATCGCCTCGGGGATGGTGTCGAGTGTCGCCTGGCAGTGTTCGGTGACCCGCCGGGCCATGCGTTCGAGTGTGTCGCCGATCTCGCCGGCCTGCCGTCCGAGCGTCTTGATCTGGACGTCGCCTTCGAGATATTTGAGCGCCAGCCACCGTGACGGATAGCTGTCGGTCAGGAAGCCGGCCTGCCGGATGAACCCGGTCATTTCCTGGAGGACCGGATCGATGTCGGGCCCGTAGGAGATCTCCAGGGGACGCCACCGGCCGTCCTGTTCACGGATCTGGTCGAGGGCGGTCTCGATCAGCGCCTGTTTTCCCTCGCCGCTGCGGGCCACGGTTTCCACCACCGGAATTCTGAGCAGTTCCGAAAGCTTGCCGGTGTCGATGATCTTGCCGCTTTTGCGGACTTCGTCCATCATGTTGAGCGCCACGATCATCGGGATGCCCATCTCCATGAACTGGACGGCGAGATAGAGGTTGCGCTCGAGGCTGTTGGCATCGACGATATCGATCACGAGCTGGGGGCGTTCGTTGATGAGGTAGTCACGTGCGACCAGTTCTTCCTGGGAATAGGCGGTCAGGGAATAGGTGCCGGGAAGATCGACGATGTTGAGCCGCCGCCCGCCGGCCTGAAGGTATCCTTCGCGTTTTTCGACGGTGACCCCGGGGTAGTTGCCAACGCTCTGCCGCGCCCCGGTGAGGGCGTTGAACATGGTGGTTTTTCCGGCATTGGGATTACCCGCAAGCGCAATGTTCAACGTTGTCGTCACACCCGCCTCCGGCAACTTCCACGGTGATAAAATCGGCCTCGTTGTTCCGCAGGGAAAGCGTAAAATCCCTCAGACGCAGGGCAACGGGATCTTTGAGGGGCGCCCGGCCCACGACCATGATCTCGGTGTTGGGGATCAGGCCCATATCCCGAATCCGGCGTCCCAGCTCGCCTTGCGCCCGGACCGAGCGGATGGTGCCGGTCTGGTTGACCCGCATCTGGCGGAGGCAGCATAATTTGCGCCGGCACCCGCCGCCGGCGTCGCAGAGCGTGTCGGGCATCGGGCGCGGCGCCGGTGGACAGGCGGAGCGGCTTTCAGGATGAAGCGACCGGACCGCCGCCGGGCTGCCGGACCGCGCAACCTTGATCCGGGCGGCCATCTTCTGGCAGAGGGTCAGACGGGTGCCGTAGGTGTCGACAATGATCGGCCTTCCCGGAATATTGCTGATCACGGTGACCTCCATGCCCGGTACCAGCCCCATGCCCGCCAGTCTGCACTGCAGGCTGCATCCGCCGTCGACGGCGGTGAGCCTGACGCGTTCTCCGTTTGAGATATCTTTGAGTATCATCTCGGTCAACTGCCTCTCGTTCTCTGTATCCCATGCTTCGGATATTGTGCCGAAATATGTCTATATGCTTCAATTTATGGTAAATGCTATAATTACGCCGCGGAAGGTGGAATGTCAAATAATATTTGTTGCATCAAACTTATTTCCACCGAACTTATCATGTCCGCCCCGAATGTTCCAGCCGTCTCCGGCTTAGGAACAGATAAAAACATCTTGAATGATCATCGGTATGACGATAGAAATGCGGCATGCGCCGACCGAAGGCGGTGATCCGCCGACGGGTCGGCCGTCTCTCTTTTGTCACCGTGAGCCGTTCCCGCAGGGGTTTTTGCCGTGGAATTCGAGTCCGATCCTCATGATCATGATTTTGACGAGAACATCAAGGTTTATCATGACCTGATGTCTGTCAAGGTCAACGACATCCTCCTGGTCTCCACTCCCTACGATGCCTTCATCATGGAGGAGGACGGCAGCCTGGCGACCAGAATCATCCATGAATACCGCGGCCTCAACCTGAGCCGTCCGCCGCGCCTCACCAACGCCTATTCCGCCGACGAGGCGCTCGCGCTGCTCAACCACCGATCCTTCGATCTTGTCATCATCATGCCCAACCTGGAGGATATGGAGACCCACCTGCTGGCGGCAGGCATCCGGTCGCTCCGGCCGGGGCTGCCGGTCATCCTCTTGGCCCATTCCCTGGTGGACATCGAGGACGACGCCGAAGCCTGCCGGGTGATCGACAACCGGTTCATCTGGTCCGGAAATTCCGAATTGCTGCTCGCCCTGGTCAAATCGGTGGAGGATGAGATGAACGTGGAGGCCGATACCGCAAAAGCCATGGTCCGCGTTCTGATTCTGGTGGAGGATTCGCCGCTGTACCGCTCTTTTTTCCTGCCGCTCATCTACAAGGTGGTGGTCCGCCAGACCCTTTCCGTGCTCGAGGACAGCCTGAACGAGGAACACCGGCTTCTCAAGATGCGGGCGCGCCCCAAGATCCTGGTCGCCGAAAACTACGAGGAGGCCATGGGGCTGTTCGCGCGGTTCGAGCCGTATGTCTTCTGCGTGATGTCCGATACCCGGTTTCCCATGGATTGCCGGATGACGCCGGATGCAGGCTTGATTCTCCTTTCGAGGATCAAGGAAAAGGTGCCGTATCTTCCGCTGCTCCTGCTCAGCGCGGAACCCGACAACAGGGCCGCGGCCGAGGCGCTTCAGGCGGTGTTCATCGACAAGAACTCCCCCAATCTCCATGCGGAGATCGAGGATTTTTTCAAAAACTTCCTGGGATTCGGGGATATGGTCTTTCGGCTGGCCGACCGGTCCGAGGCCGGGCGGGCCGGCAACCTGGGCGAGCTCGAACAGGTGCTCGCAACGGTGCCCGATGAACCGATCGCCTATCACGCCGAGCGCAACCATTTTTCCAACTGGCTGATGGCCAGGTCCGAGATTTACCTGGCATCCAGATTCAGCAAGGTCGCGGCGTCCGAGTTTGCCACGGTGGATGAGATGCGCCGGTATATCATCGTCAATATCCACCAGCTGCGCCGCTGCCGCCAGAAGGGGCTGGTCCTTCAGTTTTCGGAAAGACGGTTCGATCCGGACATTATGGATTTCGTCAAGATCGGCAAAGGGTCGCTGGGCGGCAAGGCGCGGGGGTTGGCGTTTGTGGCCCGGCTCCTGCACCGGCGTCCGGATATCCGGCAGCGGTACCCAGGCATCAATATTCTCGTTCCCCGGACCATGGTGATCGCCACCGACGGCTTCGAGGCCTTCACCACGGAAAACGGCCTCGACCTTTCAACGATCGCCGGCTGCTCCGATGCAAAGATCCGGGAGCGGTTTCTGGCGGGGCGATTTCCCGACGGACTCTTCCGGGAGATCACCGCCTTTCTCCGGAAGATCAGGGGGCCGTTGTCGGTCCGGTCGTCCTCGCTCCTGGAGGATGCCCACGTCCAGTCCTTCGCGGGGCTTTACGGGACCTATATGATTCCCAACAATCATGAGGATTTCGCGGTCCGCCTGGCCGACCTCATCGCCGCCGTCAAGCTGGTGTATGCCTCGACCTTTTTTGCGCGGCCCCTGACATTTGCCAGAAGCATCTCGAAGCAATTCCAGGAAGACAGCATGGCCGTGATCGTTCAGCAATTGGCGGGCAGCGCCCATGGAGAATTTTTCTATCCGGCGGTTTCGGGGACGGCGCGGTCAAGGAATTTCTATCCGGTGGGCGGCATGACGCCGGATGATGGGATTGCCCACATCGGGCTGGGTCTGGGGATGATCGCCGATGATGCCGATGCGACCGTCCGGTTTTCACCGAGGTTTCCGAAGGTCATGCCCCAGTTCTCGACGGTGGAGGATATTCTGGCCCACTCCCAGCGGTATTTTTATGCCCTCAGGATCAAGAATGTTCCCGGACCGCTCGATCTGATGCGGGAAAGCATGGTCATGCGGCGGAACATCGACGCGGCCGAAGAGGAGTTTCCGGTCAGGAGCCTCGTCAGCACCTACGTCCCCGAGGAAGAACGGATTCGTGACAGCGCTTATCTGCCGGGTCCCAAGGTCGTGACCTTCGCCCCGATATTGAAGTATGGGATCTTCCCCCTTCCCGAAGTTCTCGCCGATCTCCTCGACCTGGGTCGTAAAGGCATGGGCGGGCCGGTGGAGATCGAATTCTCGGTCGACCTGAGCGACACCGGACGCCATACCTTCTTCTTTCTTCAGTTGCGGCCCATGGTTTTTGGCGAGCAATTCCAGGATGTAGCCGCCACCGCCGCCGAGACGGCAGCGGCGTTCTGCTATTCTTCCCATTGCATGGGCCATGGCCGGACCCGAAACATGGCCGATATCGTCTATGTCAAGCCGGATAGTTTCGATCCTGCCGCCACCCGCGAGATTGCCCGGGAGATCGGCGGCGTCAACGCGGCACTCGCTGCCCTGGGGCGTTCATATCTTCTGGCGGGTCCGGGGCGGTGGGGTTCCGCCGACCGCTGGCTGGGAATACCGGTCGGCTGGCAAGAGATTTCGGGGGTGGGGGCCATCATCGAGATCCGCGACGGCAGCGTCAATGCCGATCCCTCTCATGGGTCACACTTTTTTCAGAAAATCACCGGCCGGGGCATCCACTACATCACCCTCGATCCCAAAGACAATGACTTTCTGGATCTGGACCGCATCAAAGAGGCATCGATCGTCGGCGAAACCCGGTTTTTGCGGCACATCCGTCTCGATAGACCTTTTCTGTTGAAAAACGACGGCGGAAGCGGCCGCTGCGTCCTCATGGAGACGCGGGCAAACCGTTTATAATGCATTCCTGCATCGTTGATGAACGGAAGAAGTGGTGACAAAATTTGACCGATACCCAACAAATTTTGGGGCTTTACGGTCGTCATCCTGCCGATGCGGATCCTGAAACGCCGGGGCGATGTGAGGTGATAAAACGGAGACCCGGAAAAGCGCTATGTTTCCCGCAACGTATCGTATTGATTTGCAGCTCAAAATCAGCTAACGGTTATCATACATGCTTGATATCCGCTCCACGATTCTGTAATCGCCTGCGATCATGCATCATGGTATCTATCTTGCTTTGTTCCTTCTCGGACAAAAGATATAGGATAAGTTATTTAAGAGGAGTCTCTTCGTGGCGATGACATCGGGTCCGACGCATCTTAAGGGAATAAGATTCAGACTGCACAGCAAGTTTCTTTTTGGCGTGGTCGTATTGGAATGCCTGATCATGGTGACGACGATCCTTGTTGTCGAGAAGCAGATGCGCGAATCCGTCCTGTCGGAATTCCTGAAGCGCGGCTTTTCCATCGGGCAGAACCTGGCGGCTCTCAACACCAATTACATTGCGACCTTCAATTATGTGGGCATCGAGCAACTGGTTGCCGGCGTGGCGGAAGAAAACGAGCTGGAATATGCAGCCATACAGCTTTTCGATGGCGATATTGCCGCGTTCAGCGGTCGGGATATCTATCGATCCAGGATTTTCACAGAAGAAATCAACCGTTATGCGCTTGCCGCAAACCACGAAAACGTTCAATATTTAAGTTTCGAGAATGTGGCCGACAAGGTGTGCGATATCGCCGTGCCCGTCTACATAAAAGATAAAAAATGGGCGACGGTCAGAATCGGCATGTCGCTCAAATACATTAAAAAGGCCATCCACAAAACCCGGGTGACGCTTCTGTCGCTGGGAGCGGTCGTTCTGTTGGCAAGCTGCTTTCTGGCGATTCTTCTCTCCAGGCATATTTCCAAACCGGTCGGTGCGCTCGTCAGAAGCGTGGAGGCGATTACCGGAGGAGACTATGACTGCAATATAGAGATACGCTCCCATGACGAGATCGGATTTCTGGGAAACCGGTTTTCATATATGCAGAAGACGCTCAAGGAAAATATCGACCTTCTCAAAGACTCCAACGCCGAACTTACCCTTCACAACCAGCGCCTGCAGGGGCTTTTCAAGGCAAGCCAGGCGATCAACTCCCTTCAGGATTGTCAATATCCCTATCAGCTCATCATCGACTCGGCCATGGAAGCGACCGCGTCTCCGGCAGGATTTCTCACCCTGATGGACGATGATCATAAAATCAAGACGGTGGCTCGGAAAAGCCTCGACACCGACGACCGGATCTTTCAGGTTGCCGCAAGAATCCTGGAAGAGAGACAGCCGCTTTTGATGCATGACCCCTTCCAGTCGTATGCGACGGTCCGGTCGTGCAATTTCAATTTCGAACCGCTCCAGGAAGGCCTGGAGTACTGCGCCATCGACATGGATGTCCTTCCGGACCATGAGCTGATTTCGGTGCCCCTGCGCCGGTCGGACCAGATCGGCGGCTTCATCAATTTGATACGAAAGAAAAAAACGGGAAAGCTGAGTGAGTCTGAACGGCAGATCATCTCCGTTCTGACCAGCCATGCGGCGATTGCCCTCGACAATAAAAAACTGTTTCTGGAACTCGATCAGGCCTATTTCAGCTCCATCCGCTCGCTTGCAAAATCTCTTGAGCTGAAAGATGAATACACTTACGGTCACTCCGAGCGGGTCGCCAGGATTTGCGTGGACATCGGCAATAAGATGGGGCTTGATCAGAAATCCCTGCGGATTCTGCAGAATGCAGCCTTGCTCCACGACATCGGAAAGATCGGAGTTTTAGAGAGTATTCTCAATAAAATCGGCAAGCTCGATGAAAAAGAATTTCAATCGATCCGGAAGCATCCCCATTTCGGCGACGAGATTCTGAAACCGACCGCAAGCCTCAAGGAAGAACGCGCGATCGTCCGGCATCATCATGAAAGAGAGGACGGCCGCGGGTATCCCGACGGCCTTACCGGCGGCGAGCTCACCCTCTCCGAGAAGATCATCATCGTAGCGGACGCTTTTGATGCCATGAATTCAAAGCGGCCCTACCGGCAGCCCCTGAAACCCGATGTGATCCGGCAGGAGCTGCTCAGGCACCGCGGAAGTCAGTTCGACGGCGACGTCGTCGGCGCCTTTCTGGAGATTTTCGAGGCCTCGTCAGGCGACAACGCCGTGTCGGAGATTCCCTGCAATGTCGTACCGCTCAGAGCCTGTCACACGTGAGTTTTACGCCGGCTTGTCCCCGGTGATCCAGATGCGGAAGCGATCGGTTTCCGCCACTTGCGCCGACATACCGCTTCGGCCGATCATGGCGATGATGGCGGGCGGTCCGAAAAAGCGGCTGTCCATCCGCAACAGTCGTTCGGCCATGGCCACGGCCCGGACCGCGGGACGTCCGATATCCGGCTCTTCGATCAGCAGCCGTCCTCCCGGTTTGAGGATGCGCGCCAGTTCGGCGATGGCCGCCGGCGGGCTGTGGAAATGGTGGAGGGCGTCCACAATGAGAATCCGGTCAAAGATGCCGGTGGGAAACGGCATGCATTCGGATGACGCCGACACCGCGGGGAGTCCTTTGCGGACCGCTCGGGCCAGCATGGGTAGGGAGGAATCGCTGACGATCACCTGCGGTATCCGGTCCAGAAGATGACCGGAAACCCGCCCGGTGCCGCCGCCGGCATCCAAAAGCCGCCCCTCCGTCGGCAGCCGCAGCAGACGGCGGAGGCGGTGCGTATCGGGCCTTCCTAAAATCCGGTCGTAGAACGGTGCCGCAAAGCCAAAATGATCGATCATGTGACCCTTCCCCGACGTCCTCTTTGAAAGATATCGTCTCGTCACAAACCTAGCAGCATCCGTTCCTCATCAAAATCAGCATGGTCCAGGGCGAATTTCCTGAAGTCTTCGGCCAGTTCCAGGAAAGCGTCCACGACGTCCGGGTCGAAATGGCTTCCCCGGCCTTTTCGGATCATTTCCACGGCCATTTCATGAGGATAGGGGGGTTTGTAAACCCGTTTGCTGATCAGGGCGTCATATACGTCCGCCACCGCCATCAACCGGCCGAACAGGGGAATCTCTTCGCCTTTCAGCCCCTGCGGATAGCCGGTTCCGTCCCATTTTTCCTGATGGGTGTAGGCGATCTCGCGGGCAACGGAGAGAAAGGAGTCTTCCCCCAGCTTTTTTTCGGAGACGAGGATGGCGTCGCGGCCGTAAATGGTGTGCCGCTTCATTTCTTCGAATTCCACTTCGGTCAGTTCCCCGGGTTTCAACAGGATGTTGTCCCGAACGCCGACCTTGCCGATATCGTGCAGCGGCGCCGATTTGACCAGAAGATCGATGGCCGTGTCGTCGAGGCGGCTGCTGAACTTGGGATGGCGTCGCAGGGATTCGGCGAGGAGCCTGACATAGTGTTGGGTGCGCCGGATATGGCCGCCGGTTTCCGGATCGCGGTATTCGGCGAGGGTTCCCATGCTCTGAATCGTCACGTCCTGGGTCAGGGCGAGCTGACGGGTGCGTTCCCGGACCAGGCCTTCCAGCTGGTCCCGGTAGCGCTTGAGCTCGAGCTGATTCCGGACCCTGGCCTTGACGAGGGCCGGGCTGAAGGGCTTCGTGATGTAATCGACCGCCCCCAGCGCAAGCCCCTTGGCCTCTTCCTGTTCATCGGTCATGGCGGTGAGAAACACAATCGGGATGTCCCGTGTTTCAGGGGACGCCTTCAGGCGTCTGCACACCTCGTATCCGTCCATGCCGGGCATCATGATATCGAGCAGAATCAGATCCGGCGCTTCGTCGGCGACGGCCGCAAGAGCCGTTTCAGCGTCCATGGCCACGCGGATGTCGAAGTCGGCGCCCAGGGCTTCAACCAGGATGTCGATGTTGGTGTCGGTGTCGTCCACGATCAATATGCTACATGACGATATATCACACATATGGCTCATCTCCAGGGTCATCCGCACGGAAAGAAGTTAGGATGCATCCTTGTCCGCCAACCGATCGGCGGTTTTTTCCGGCGGCGGCGCCAGCAGGTCTTCCACGAGCGCCGAAGCCGCCTTGAACCGGTATTTGTCGATCAGCCTTTCGAGCTTGCCAAGCCGGAAGATGAGCGCGTCCGGCCAGCGGCGGCCGTTGATTTCCGCCATGATGCTCTTGAGCGGCATGGGCTTGCCTTTCCGGAGATGCGGCTGCATGGCTCTCAAGAGCCGCCTCAGGGCTTCCTGGTCGGCCCCGCTCATCCGGCTTATCTCCCCGGCCTGCGGACGGTCGCCGTCCGCAGGCGTTTTTCCCGGGGCCGTTGCGTCTTCAGGATCGGCAGCGGATATCATGCTCCGCAGGGAATTCTGAAGGATCTCGAGGGCGGATTCGAACTGCCGGATCCGCTCCGCGATGAGTGCCGGATCCGTCTGGTCGAGTGCCGATTCCAGGGCGGCTGCCGCCTGGTACAGCGGAACGGCGCCGAGATTGCCGGCAACGCCTTTCAGGGAATGGAGCATATCCCGTCCGTCCTCGGGGTTTTTGGAGATCAGGGCGCTGTTCAGACGATCCGCGAAGTTTGCGTTTTCCCGGTAAAAGGTCGTCAGCAGTTTTCGGTAGAGGGTCTTGTTTCCCCCCACCCGCAGCACGCCCTGCCGGACGTCAAGGCCCGGGACATTCCGCATCTCTTCGATATTCCCCGAGGCCGGCATACCCGCCCCGCCTTTCAGGGATGATACATCCGACAGATATAATACATCCGGTCTCCCGCTTTGGGAAGATATCGGCGCAAGGATCCGGCCCGAAGGGATGTCGCGCGACGCCCGGGGGATCCATCGTTCCAGCACGGCAAAGAGCGCCGCCGGATCGATGGGTTTATTGATATGGTCGTTCATGCCCGCGGCCAGGCTTTTTTCCCGGTCTCCGCTCATGGCATGGGCGGTCATGGCGACAATGGGTATGGACGAAAGCGAATGCGCCGCTGACGACGGTTCCGAGGGCGCGGCAGCGGCGGATCTCTCGGTGTCGCCCGACGCGGCGTCCGGCAGGTGAAGGCTACTCCCTCGGCCGTGGTTCCGGATGTGCCGCGCGGCTTTGAATCCATCCATCACCGGCATCTGAATATCCATCAGCACGAGGTCGTATCTTTCGGCCTGTAATGCGTCCAGGGCCATTTTTCCGTTGACGGCGACGCCCACGACGACGCCCATCTGTTCGAGCATCTCCCTTGCGACCTGGCGATTGATGTCATTGTCCTCCACCAGGAGCACCCTCGCTCCCCGGATATGTCGCAAACCGCCGGGAGGCATGAAATGTTTCATGGGGATGGGGGCGGGCTGCCGCACATCCTTTCCGAACAGTTCCATGATCGTGTTGAACAATACGGACGGATTGGTCGGTTTGATGAGAAATCCGTCAAGATCATCGACATCGGCATGGACAATGATCTCCTCGCGGCCGTATGCCGTTACCATGATAATGGCGGGCCGGTACGGCGGTGCAATTTCGCGTTTGATCCGGCGGGCGGTTTCGATGCCGTCCATTCCCGGCATTTTCCAGTCGAGCAGAACGAGGGGGAAGGGATGTCTTTCCGCAATGGCGCGTTCGAGAATGACCAGGGCCGCCTCCCCGGATTCGGCCGTCGCTACGTCGAACGTCATGGCCGTCAGGTAATCTTTCAGGATATTCCGTGAAGTGAGGCTGTCGTCAATGACCAGCACCGGCATTCCCTTGAGTTCTCCGGCGGCCGTCAGGTGGTTTCGGTGGGATACATCCGCCATGCCGAAGTCCGCCGTGAACCGGAACGTCGATCCTTTTCCCACCGCCGAATCAATCGATATCTCGCCGCCCATCAGCTCCACCAGCCGTTTGCTGATGGCCAGACCCAGTCCTGTTCCCCCGTATTTTCGGGTCGTCGATGCGTCTGCCTGGGTGAAAGGCTGAAAGAGTTTTTGGGCCTCGTCCGGGGGCATGCCGATGCCGGTATCCCGGATTTCGAATTGGAGCGTGACGGCGTCGGCCGTCTTTTCCGCGATTTTCACCGAGACGACCACCTCGCCCTCCGCGGTGAATTTGACGGCATTGCTCAGGAGGTTGGTCAGCACCTGGCTGAGCCGGAGGGGGTCGCCGGCAAGCACCGGCGGCACGTCCCGCGCGACGGCGATCAGCAGTTCCAGCCCCTTGTCGCGGGTCCTCGAAGATATCAGGTCCGCCGCATGGTTCATGATATCCTCGAGCCGGAACGGGACATGTTCGATATCGAGCTTGCCGGCCTCGATCTTTGAGAAATCAAGAATATCGTTGATGATTCTGAGCAGGGCGTGGGCGGAGACGTCTATTTTCTGCAGGTAGTCCATCTGTTTGGCGGTGAGATCGGTCTGCATGGCCAGATAGGTCATGCCGATGACGGCATTCATCGGGGTGCGGATCTCATGGCTCATATTCGCCAGAAAATCACTCTTGGCCCGGTTGGCGCGATCTGCCGCCGACCGGGCCCGCCGCAGTTCGGCCTCTTTATGCTTGATCTCGGTGATATCCCTGCCGATGCCGATCATGCCCAGAATTTCCCCGGTGTGTCCGTAGATCGGCCGCTTGTCGCAGAGCATCCATCCCGCCCGTCCTCTCCTGTTCACATACCGCTCCTCGAGCCCCTTCAGGACACGGCCGCCCTCGATCACCGATTTTTCAAAAACGGAATATCGTTCGGCGTCCGGCCCGGGAAAGACATCGACATCGGTTTTTCCCGAGAGATCCTTCCAGTGGGCATGACCGGTCAGGTCGGCATAGGCCTGGCTGGCTGCGGTAAACCGGTATGACCGGTCCTTGATGTAAATGAAATCGGAGGTATGCTCCAAAAGCGATACAAAATCACGGTTTAAGGCCAATATATCCGTTAAATCCCTGAAGCTCACAACGGCCCCGACCACCCGGTTGTTTTTCCGGATGGGCGTGCTGGTGTATTCCACGGGAAAACATTTTCCGTCCTTGCGCCACAATACCTCGCGGGTGACATGATGGGTGACGCCCCGGATGTAGGCCGCGGCCATCGGGCAGCGGTCAACGGGATAAGGCGTGCCGTCGGCGGCCGAGTGATGAATGTGTGCATGGATCGATCGGCCCAGCAGGTCTTCGGCCGTGAACCCCAGCATACGGACGGCGGCGGGATTGATAAAGATCGTTCGGCCGCGGTCATCCACCCCGAAAATTCCTTCGCCGGCCGATTCCAGGAGGAGGCGGCTCTGCTCCTCCGCGTCACGGAGGGCTTCTTTCCGGCGCCGGATCTGGAGGATCCAGACCAATCCCACGAGGAGGACGGCACAGATCAGCCCGCCGCCGATCATCGCCGCTTTCACCAGGAAATCGATGCGGGCCTGTTTTCGTCTGACCGGATTGAAAATCAGCTGATCCATGTCGACATCCGCCCGGGAAACGACCTGGGCGTCATGCAGATGCGTCAGCATTTCATGCCATCGCTGGGGATTGGTATGGCCGACCTCGACCAGGGGATACTGCATCAGAGACTTGATTTCCCCGGCCTGGAACCGGTTGAAATCGGCGAAGTCTTTCACGGGAAGGATGCGCCGGTATTCCCATGCGATCTGATCGGACATTTCATACGCGTGCTTCATGGCATAGCGCCAGCCTTTGAGCGACGCCTGCGTAAACCGCCACACCATGTCGGGTTTGTCGTCGACGAGCTGCTGCCGGGTGAAGAGGCTGTCGCCGTAAAAGTCGATGCCGTAGGATGACGGCTTGAGGATCGCCAGTTGCAAACCTGACTGCCGCGCGGTCCATTCCGCCGACAGGATGTAGTCGGGTACGACGTCGACATTGCCGGCGAGCAGGTCCGAAACACCGAAATGGGTGGGATAGGCCGGCACCTTTCCGGGATCGATGCCTTCGGCCCGGAGCATGGCCTGCATTTCCACATCGGTCGCATCACCGATTTTCCGGCCGACACGCAGTCGGAGCAGATCGACCGGAGAGGTGAGATGCGTGTCTGCCGGGGCATAGAAGGCGACCGGACTCCGCTGGAAAACCGAGGCCAGGATCACCAGCGGCAGGCCCCGGTCGCGGGCCGTCAGAATATCCGCCGCGCCGATGCCGAAATCGGCGCGGCCCGTCGCGACCGCAGCCAAGGTATCGATATTGGTTTTTTCGGGTGTGAATCCCGACAGGATGTCGACGTCGAGGCCGGCCTGCTGGTAATATCCCTTCCATAATGCCGCGTAATATCCGCGGACTGGAATTGATGATCCCAGCGCAGCTGAAGGGTGACCGGTCCGCGGCGACGGCGGA
>AMWB02084916.1_pt1 | contig 18557 bp, 21 predicted proteins | sample 200311 | NCBI WGS metagenome assembly AMWB02 (sample SAMN02737377, study PRJNA173069) | bioreactor metagenome | biome: anode biofilm in microbial fuel cells | place: USA: California | collected 2010-12-16 | reverse complement strand
AGGACCGTAGACGATAGCGGCAACATTAATTCAACGTGGGTCAACGATTCGGCAACAACTACATCACCGGCAGATACAACGCCACCGGCATCAGTAACAAATCTGAGGGAAACAGGGACAGGAACACAATGGATTAAATGGGAATGGACGGATCCGGATGACGCGGACTTCAGTCACGTAATGGTTTACCTCAACTCAGTATTTATCACAAATACATCTCAAAGTTTTTATAACGCAACTGGTCTGACAGAAGGAACAACATATACCATAAGCATCAGAACAGTGGACACTAACGGTAACATCGGTCCATCATCGATGAGCGATCTGGCTATTACAGCAATGCTGCCTGAGATTACCAGTTTTTCTGGAACTAATATCACTAAAACTTCGATCACTCTGATATGGGAAGCTTCCGGGAACACAAATAGGGTGCAGATAAGTCGGAATGGTGCGGTCCTTGCTAATGTGAGTGGCCCATCCTCCTACATAGACAGCGGTCTAAGCAGTGGTACGACCTATACCTATACCCTGATCCCATATAATGAAGATGGACTGGCAGGTAATTCAGTAAGCGATAGCTTTACAACCATATCCAGCAGCAGTGGTGGCGGAGGAAGTAGCAGAAGCGGCAGTGGAGGAGGCGGGGGAGCAGCCTCTGTTGAGGACTTCTCAAACCTTGCATTGAAAGAAATTGACAGCAAATACCTAAGAATGAATGCCAATGTGGTATATGAATTCACAGCCGAGAACAATCCAATACGATCCATCAGCTTATATTCACTTAAGAATTCCGGAGAGATCACATCCACTATAGAAGTGCTAAACAGCCGCTCAAAGCTGGTCGACACCACCCCTGAAAAGCTCATATATAAATATATCAATATCTGGGTAGGCAAGGCTGGCTTTGCCACAACGAGCAATATAAGAAATGCTGTTATAAAATTTAAGGTAAGTACTCCGTGGATCAGACAGATGGATGTCAGTCCCGAAGATATAAGGCTGCTGAGATATAATGGAACATCATGGGAAGTATTGCCCACTTATGTGGAAAGCAATGACACGGAATATATAACATTCAGATCTCAGACACCCGGTTTTTCACCTTTTGCAATCACTGCTGAAAAAGCAATAGCTTCACCAGTAACCGATGAAAAGGCAGTTATTACACCAGTAACCGGTGATACAGATATCGTTCAAACAGAACAGAATATGGGAAATGCAGATGATGAACAGATACAAACAGAGAGCTCCAATACGGTATGGATATTTTTCCTGGCCATCCTCCTGATAGGAGTGTATGCAGTGGGATCTGAATATATCAAAAAGGAGGATAATTGATTATATCTGAACCGTATAAAAGGATACATAAAGTATACTCGTCATATCAAAAAAAAACGATAATCGATCCGTGTCGAAAAAATAATTGGATTGACCCTCTCGCGAGGACAAACAATCCAATTTACCCTTTTGATGTTATTTTCAGAATGGATAGGTTGCCTGGACTGGCAACCCCATCAGACGGGACTAGTTCCCCATCCTTTAACAGAAGTACTGTTTCCTGATTGATCCTGAGTTCCCTGAGCACATCCTCGTATTTAGTTCCGCTAAGAAATGCCATGGTTTTTGGCGGTTCTTCTGACGGTTCCACAGATATACGAAGAGATACCGTAGAAGAGATGTGCTCACTCCTCGAAATCTTCACCGCCTGGAAATTCTACCAGCTCTTCTTTGAGCTCTGAGAGGTTATCTTGTATTAGCTTGGATTCCAATTCCTCATTTTTCTTTTCGCCCTTTCTTTCGTTATTTCGCTTTAGGAATTTTGACATACAATGCCACCTCAATTTACATCTGCTACTATCACTATTAACCTTTTCGCAATGAATACTTTATTATATACTGGACGGCACATAGGGAATTATAGATGAAAAGATCAAACAGTAAAATATAATAACTACATAAGCATCCGTCTGAAAGCATATGAAAAAGGAGTATGCGCGAAACTGTGGCTGACATCAACTATAATGTAGGGAAAATATGACGGGGATTACAGATGAAAATGCGGCAACAGACCTCTTTGATCTGATAGACGGTCATTCTGTACTTTTCGCATATGGCAGTCAGACCAGGATGTCCGAACTGGCATACTGCATCATTTCATCCCTTCTGGAAACTACTGGTGTACCAATGTCTATGATCTTGTTTACGGAAAAAGGTCATGAATTATGGGAAAAATTCAGATGCAACCAGAATTGGAATACAGGACTGACACCAACATATGACACCTCTCTCAAATATTCTGTAGGTGGTGTCACTTGCACAGACATGACAGAATTATTGATGGACATTGAATCTGAAATAGAAGCAAGGCAGTTAACATTCCTTGAAGATCTGGCATTTCTACGATGGCGCCATAATAAGATCCCTTTTATGCGTTTTCTTGACTTGCTTTCCGCCCGCGTGAGGGATAAGCAAGGAACAATGATATGCACCGTCGCCCTTAATATGTTCGACACAGAAACGGAGAAACTTCTGCATACTGTATTTGACACCGTTCTTTTTGTAACAGAAGATGCTATCCAATTAGGGCCAAAAAAGAGTAAGGAAGATATACAGTATAATCTGAAGAACGGCAGACTTATTTTAAAGCCTGCTGTAAGCACCGATCTGAAAAAGATAAAGGAAATATTCAGTCTTAGCACAGAGGAGAAAAAAGAATTGGACAAGATCGTCCATGAACATATTGAAGAATTTAGAAGATCATAGGATCAAGGTACCAACAACCTCGTTGCAATGGTACGCAGCTGTTGGCAATAATCACAATCCTTTTCCTCTACTACCACCAGTTTCCTTGACCATGTACGTGCCACTGTATCGTCAAAGGTAAGTGAACCGAGAAGTGAAGTCCCCAGTTTTTTGCTGAACTCTGCCACTATTCCATTGATCTCATCTGATTTATCTCTGGGGGTCCTGTTAAAAAGCAGGTTAGCTTTAGTACCGAGCTTTGAAGACATATTGGACAGAATATAAGTCCCTCTTATGTCCTGTATATCTATGGTAGAAACAATAGTGGCCCTGTCAGCTATATTCATAGTGAGCAAGCTGGATTTGTTAATACCGGGGCTGCAATCGAACAGGACATGGTCCACCTGTAACTGCCTCTTCAGAAACTTAATGATCTCAAGCATTTTATCTTTAGCCTCGCCTGGAGAATTGAACATTGAAGTTATATCCTCCTCGCAGGCTTTGGACGGAATAATATATAGGTCCATGTTTTTATAAGGTTTATATATTATCTCAGATATCTTGCATTCATCCCGCAGAAAATCCACCAGTGTAGCTGAGAAATGAACATCAAAGAGAGAATGCAGACCCGGACCGTTCACGTCTGTATCAATGATACATATCTTCTGCCCTTGTTGAGCAAGATGGACACCCAGATTGCTCACAAAGGTTGTTTTTCCTGTACCGCCTTTATATGAATGGAAGCTCAACAGCATTTTTTCACCCCAGGAGCTGATCTAGCTTGCTCTCGATCTCTTCTACTGCTGAGATACATTCATGCCTCTCTCCATCTAATTTCTTTTTCAATGAATAGAAGATCTTCTTACCTTTTCTGTCTCTCTTTAACCATCCAGACCTATAGAGTTCATTGAGGTATTTGTTCTCTATAGACCTATGACGACCCGTGATCTCACTAACTTCATCCGCAGTACATGAAACCAGACTGGATACTGCAAAAAGTGACTTGCGGATAGAATCAGGAACTGTAAGGAACAAAGCCATTTTATCATCTATAGGGGGAGAAGATCTCATTTCGACTTCTGCAACTCTTGACTCCAACAGCTTTAAACGATCATCAAGATCGTTCAGCAAAGCAATAATATTAATATCAAATTCTGGTACAGGCATGATGATCAACATTTAATGGATTTGAACGGGTTCTGCATTGTAAATATGATGTGAACATTGGAAATATATACTGCTCTTGCACAGCTGCAACAAAGCACATAAACATTTATTTCGATAAATATATAACTATCTAAACACCACAGATATTATAATAAGGTGGCCACATGCTATCTCCCACATACATACCAAATCTGGATGCTATACTTCATGGTGGTCTTATGCAAGGATCAAGTATGTTGATAGCAGGCCCCACTGGAAGCGGGCGCACCCTTACATGCTTACAGTCGTTGTTCACAGCTGCAAAAGCCGGAGAGAAATGTATTTATATCACAGTACTGTCCGAACCTCCGGATAAATTAGTGCGCATCTCACAGAACTACTCCTTCTTTGATGATGAACCATTGAAATGCGGCAAGCTAAAATTCCTTGAACTGGATAGAGAGATACTTGCAAAGGGAGATTATGCAACCCTCAAGTACTTTCATACCCTTGCCCATGATAATCCCAACAGGGTGGTCATTGACCCTGCAACAGTGTTACTATGCATTTCACCATCCTTTGAGGACGGAAGAGAATTGCTTCCTTTAGAAAAAAGATCTTTCTTTGTGAATTTGCTCCGAGCTTTTGCAGCCTCGGATACGCTGCTTATGATGACAGGGGATCTAACAGGAGGAGAGATCAACACCAGTATCCTGAGCCATCTTTCCGATGCGGTGATCGAACTGGGAAGCCATGATCAAAAAGATAATGATGAACGGCGATACGTCAAAATAATAAAATCCAGAGGAAGAGATTTTGTTGCAGGGAAACATGATCTCAAAATATCATTGGATGGATTTACCACTACACCCTATGATCCACCCTGATATTGGGACTGTTCCACCTGCGTATCCATTCTCAGACATCTTTCAGCTCATGCTGGGTATGTTTCCGAACGATGTTCAAAAGCCTTATGCGCGCTATACCGATCTCCTGATCGTTAACTGAAGTTGAGAGTGTTTCAAGCAGTTTGTCCACCAGCAAGATGTAATCTCTCTCTGTACCTGCATCCCTTAGTTGCTGAATAGCGCCTTCAGAAACTTCGCTGGTCCATTGTCTGTCAGAATAGTACGTCTTTTTATCGAGTTCAAGTTTCCTGCGTGCTACTTCATTATTGACACGTACGAAGATGAGCTCAACGGTATGGGGATCTCCCACAAATTCATTCATGAATTGCATAATATCCATGATCACAGCAAAATATGGGATCTCAGGATCTTCACTCTGCTTAAATGCCTGAGCTACCTCCTGCCGTAACTTCTTTTTTGTGCTTTGGAGCAAATGGTCTGTGATCTGGTCAATAGCAGCAGAGCAATCTGCAGCAGATATGGATTGTTCGATATATTGCACTTTCATAGGAGGCACATGATATTTATTGTATAATGTAAGCAGTTGTCTGCGCAGTTTCTGAGAATCTATGTTTGCCACATTATCCTCCATAATAATTATATACTGAAAGACTAAGAATCAAAACACGCCATTTTTTAAGCATTACATCCGGCGCATCTCCGCAATTCATTAAGCAGACGGTTCATTTCCTTTTCCATAACACCGGATAACATACCATCACACTCCCCAAGCAAGGTCTCAAACCTTTTGATATCATTACAGGGTATTACTTTACCCATATTAAGACGGAATTTTAGTGATTCATAAAGATCGATCAACTCAGGATATACTATCCTTGGATATCTGGTTGCTATCTCATGCCATAAAGCAACAGCTCTGGGATATGCCAGCATCAGATACCCTTCGTACTTTTGCCTGTAATTGCCAATGGGATCTGTAACCTCTGTAAAACCAAGCTTTTTACTGAAAAAGCTTGCAGCTTCAGGATTGTCTGGAATTGTGAGAACATTACCCTTAAGATAGTATACAGCTGTTGAGAACAAGACTCTGCCAATTCCGCAGTTACGGAAAGAAGAATGAACTTCCATACTACGCAACAGGAATAAAGAAGGACTGACAACATTCATCTTGCCCTTTATCTCTTTTTCAGTCTGCTCCTCCAGTTTCTCAAATCTTGCAAATCCTATGAGTTTATCATTTCCGGCTATGGACACAAATAGGAAATGACCTGATTCAATGGATCTCTTGAGTAAGAATGTATACGGCATTCCAAACTTCTGATGAAAATAGATGAAACCCTCCCTGTCAACAGCACCTACATCGATATTAAGAGTATCAACTGCCTCAGATGACATGAGAAGAGCATAAGAGATATCCCCTGCCTGGTGTATTTTCTCCATTTCCTGCATTTGCACGATCCCCACGAGATATGTTGTATAGGGCCACTTTTTATCCTTTGTTCGCACTGTAGTAAAGGTACCTTCCTTTTCTGTGCGAAGTGATCGAACCCGAAGATAAAGCCTCATCCAATATCTGCATTAACTCTTTTTCATCCATTTTCACATCAGAGGATATCAGAGATCTATGAAGTTGTTTCAATGTCGATGGACCAGCATCTGCCAGGGTGCTTACAACTACTCCTGAGAACTCATGCAAGTCATCCAGTTCATCCAGGTCAATAAACATATCACATTCATGAGAATCAGGTCTATCTTCATGGATAACAACTTCCTCAATATCACCCAGATCTATGTACATCACATCTTCCTGCATGTCCGAACGTAGGTTTTGAAGTTGCTCCTGCAATGAAGCCACTTCTCTGGAAACACTTTCAATACCATGAACATCCGAGAATACAGAATCTACCCGCGAGTATAGTTCTGATACCATCAATGATGTTTGCTCTCTCAGATCATTCAAAGATGCAGCGAGAGCTGCAATTTCGGGCTGTGATGGTACAGCCTGGGAAATTTCAGAGGAAATCGAGAGAATTTCCTGAGCCACTACCTTGTTGTCTGAACCTGATTCGATCAATTCGAGCTGTGAGCGAATAGTTTCCAGATTGCCATTTAGTTTCTTGAAAAGACGAGTATGCAAGTTTACGGCGTTCGAAAGGCCCGAGATCTGGTCCTTTATATGGATAATATCGTCTGATTTGGCCTTGATCTCCTCAAGTTGCTGGTTCTGTAGCTGGGCCACGAATCCCATGTTCTCAGAAACATTGTTCAATTCCTGTAAATATTTGTTCACAAGGCATTCCAGATCCTTAAGACGATGATTATGCTCAGCTATTTTCTCAACTGAATATTCTCTGCTACCTGTTTCTACAAATGACCGGAAATCCTGGGATTCATAGTTTGGCACATATTCTGCCATTCTTTTAAATATTTCTACATAGGTGCCATGGATCTGTTTTGTCGAAACCAATCGGGACTGTATGGCCTGTGAAAGCTCTTTTACAATAAAGGTTCCCTCTTCGAACCGGAAGAAATCCACCCCTGCACTGAACCCGCGAACATTATCCCTGATAGAATTAACGATATCTTCTGCTTCACTGTCGCCATATATATTTAACATTGCTCCGTAAAGGTCATTCAATGTTTTTGAATAGGTGATCTGGAGCACATCCGGGGGGACTTTGGCAGCGTTGAGGGACTGGCTACTGAGGGCGTCCTCTTCCCGTGCCACCCTGCTTAGTTTTTTGTGGAATGAATCGAATTCTTTTCTCAATTTAGATAGTTCTCTGTTCGAAGCCAGAGAGGAGATCTCATCTTTCAATGCATTCAAAGAGCCAGAACTCTGCAAAAGACCTTCATCTATCTTTAGCTGGACTGCAGAGAACCTATCTTCAAAATAAGCAAGTTTTTGCTGAATAAGCTGAAAAGCTGCATCGTCATAAATGATCAGGGGTTTATCTTCAGATGGTTGTTCAGCAACCTTTTGGGATAAATTGTCATCAACATTTGACCCAGGCACATCTGCCTCTGCCAAAGAAGAAGATGAAAGAGAAACATCTGTGACCTCTGCCTGGATATCAGGCTTATTTCCTGTGATGTCGGTCTCGCATGACTCGATGCAACATGAGCCATCTTCCAGCTTGTTTTTCAGATCAGTAACTTTTACCATACATCCACATCCGTTTTTATACACATCCGTTTTTATACAAAGGACTCAAGCTTACGCTTGATGTCAGGTATCCACTCAGCCATACAAACATCAGCAATGTAATCGCCATGTAGCGGACGTATCTGGTCATTGATCACCAGTTCCAGCAGCAATGGCCATAATTTTTCCGTCATCCATTTAGGAGAAGAGGCAATTTCATTAAAAGCCATAGCTAGAACCTGATCAACTTCTCCGCGTCCCATAACACCTGTTATCTTCTTTTTGATGTCGCTAAGTATCTCCATATTCTTTTTATATTCAGAAGACTGCGTGTACATTTCATTGAATACGCATTTAGCAAGTTCCTTTAGTTCTCTTGAAACATCTTCCGGGTATTTGGAGAGCTGAGCTTCCGTCATAGGCCTTTGCTCGAAAAGGTGCTGCATGACATCCCTTGTGATCTCTATTTTTCGCATGTTCTGAGAGAGGTCTATTTTCTTAGTGAACAATGAGATCAGCAATGCGCCTCTTCCCACAGATGAGAAGATCACAGTGCCGAAATCATATTCGATCACTGATTGCTGCAAACCCATGGAGAGCTGCTGACTTATATGCAACAAGTTGCTGGTAATGAGATTTGTCAGTTCGAATATCTTAGGGCCAATACTGTCTGGGATATACGAAGCATATATCTTTCCATCGACTCCCGCAAACAGCAATATATCCACATCGCTTGTTTCGTAGGTCCTCTTCAACTGGGATACCAATGCGAACTTTAGCAGAGATACGTCCTCAAGGTCCTCTTTTGTTTTTTTCACTGCCATCGGCACCACATCAGATATGTTTATTTCACAAGCTCTTCAAGTTCCTTAAGCTCCTCGATATCAATAAGACCTTCAGTCTTCTGTTTTGGAACAACGGACATCTGCTCTTGACCAACAAGTGTCTTTTCAACATCTGCAAGGAAAGCAGATTGCTCGCCTGCATGCTCGGCTATGTACTGAGCTTCCTGTTTACGTTTTTCAACGTCCTCTTTTCTAATGGAACCGGTAAGTCCCTGGGATTCAAAGAATATCTGGAGAGTTTCTTTGGGTGAGAAGGAATATGCCCAGTTCTTCTTCACATATTCTATACGTTCAAGCAGGCTTTCAGAAGCACCGAGATCAGCTGCCGTCCTGATCGCTTTGTCGAACATATCATCATATTTATTTGCATCTTCAGCTGAAACAAGAGGAGTGGTCCTTACAACAACACCTATTCCACGGACAAAGATATATGGATAAACCTCTTCCCCGTGTCTTGTAGCACGCATTTTAATGATCTCAAGAGCCCGGTTAAAAGCGCCGCCGATAGGCCTGTAGGAAAGATGGACAGCACCGTCGGACATATAGATAGGTATAAGCACATCCTCACCTACCGTTTCTCCCGGAGATGCATGTTCTTCAGTAGTTATAAGCACCGGGCCAAGCTGCTTCAATGTATAGAACAGTTTCGTGATGATATCCCTCTGTTCCTGCTTATCCTGAATGGCCCAGATCAGTGGAGTAAGGGGGTCGATGACCACACGTGTCTTTACAGCATAATCCTTATTAGCTTCCACAAGTGCCGGCAACTGTTCATCGACCAGTTTAACAAAGTCCTTTCCTTTAGAGTGGAAGAAGAAAAGTTCTTTGTTATAGTATCTATCTAAATTGAAACCAAGCATGCGGGCTTCCCTGAGGATCTGTTCCGCTGGCTCTTCCATGCTAACATAAAGAGCATTTTCCCCATGTTCAAGACCGTAAGCAAGATACTGCATTGCAAAAGTGGATTTGCCGGTACCACTTGAGCCTACAATGAGTAGTGTGCTCTTATCCCGCACACCACCTTCTATTACCCTGTCCAGGCCAGCTATACCTGTGGGGATCCTGATCTCTTCGCTCATAACAGTCCCTCCAGCTTAGGATCATTTTCAATATCCAAGCTACGATTTATCTGACCGTTCTCCACAGAGAGTATAAGCGACTCATTTACCTCGAAAGGATAACCCAATTCAATGTAAATGACCTCAACCGAAGATCCGCATATCAACATAAGATCAGTTACTTTGACCCAACCGGAATCTACCTTACGTACAACATCCTTGAGAAAAATATCATTAGATCTTGTATCGACCATCAGGCATTCTCCTCTATAATGAGAACTGTCAGTAATGACACGTACCATCTCTCCGGTAAACCGGGAGATAAGGTCACATTTATCATTTCGTGAATCACAAACCATGTTCAAGCCTCAGTTTTGTTTTTTCATCTTCGCTATAAGCTCAGCAAAGCTTCCTGCATTCTTTGCTTCATCCTTGATCTTCGATGCCTGTTCCTGAACCGAGGGAGCGGGAGGAACAGGTGATGATGGCGAGACAGACGATGCAGACGGCATAGAAGGAGCCTGAGGCACCGCTGGAGCAGGGGACGGCACAGACTGTACTTTTGAAGCCATTTCCCCAAAAGCAGCGCCAAAAGCACCATGCTTGGAAATAATGGATCTGAGCTCCTCTGCTGTCTTCCATGGGGGATCGAATATTTTTTCTTTTACCGGCATACTGCCTGCAAATTGCATGTAAGCTTCACCGATGTCAGAAAGTTTTCCGCGATCAAGAAGTTTATAGATAGTAAGTATCTCCACCCTGCTGACAAGCTCAGGCTGTTCCATAGCCGGAGGTCTTTTCCTGGAGAGGATCAACCTGTCATCATCATCAAGGAGGATCTGATAAGCAGAAATAGGCTGCAATGATACCTTGAACTTGCAAACTGCCCCACTGTCTTTTACACATTCTGTTTCCTCGACCATACATTCCAGCTCTAGCTCCTCTTTGAAGAACCTGTGCAAAGCATCCGTGGTAGCTACACACACTTTCTGGTTATGGAGGGCGGGATAGATGTTACAAACAGGACAGCCTGGAACTGCGAACACATAATGCATAGGCGCATATCCTACAAGCTGCATGTCCCCCAGACCCACTTCCTTGAACAAGCGCATCATAAAACCATACAAAGGTGTGGACCTGATCGATTCAATGGTATGCGCACGCAGGAAAACACGAGTATCTTTCCAGGGTACTTTTGAGATCGGGAATCTGGTGCTGATAGTTTCCTGTATCTTCAACATGGTACCAAACGCACCAAGAGACTGAGCAAAACTGCCACCTGAAGCCATGGGCGGAGGACCACCTGCCTGTGAGGTCATAAAAGGGGGCAAGCCTGGAGGCATATCACTCATATCAGAACCCTCCTGCTAAAGAAAATATCTTAGAGATAACCATTACATCAGCTCCTTGATCTTTGTCATACCCTCTTGTGTCAGTTTTCCCATTGTATCACAGAGTCCCTGATCCCTGAGGTTCTTAAAACTGCCAGCAAGAGTTTCATTATCCGTCCCTATAAGGAAGGAAAGTTTCATCATATCATTGATCCCTGTGTAGAGCATATAGAGCAGTTTCTTGTCAATATCAGAAAGGGACTGAGACCTCGGAGGAGTGCCACACATTGGCTGGAGATAAGCTTTCAAAGTGTTAATTACTGCTTCATTACCTCCCAACAGCGCCACTGATGATGCATATGATTCAGCGCTAACACTGGAAGGTTGCAGGTAGTCGATGATCAGCACATGGTTCGTACCTATGCCACGCTGCGCTTTCAGCCTAATGGTATTTGGAACCTCTCTTCCCACCATAGTGATGTTCTTGAGCGGAATAGTGGACCAGCCTTTCCCTTCCGAGAACCAGAGATTAAGGTTAGTGAGATAAAGTACTCCTTTCTCCCAGTTATCAGAGTAAAGGGAAGTTCCCATAATGACAGCCTTGAAGATGTAATTAAGATCTACTTTTGCAATACCTTGCTCCTGTGCCATATTTTCCCTACATGTATTTAGTATTAAATTATAATAATATAATATATAGTATTGCCCTAATAAAATAGTTTCTATTCGTTTGCCGGTTAGTGAGGCAAATTAAAACGTGAAAAAGAAAAAAACAGAAAGGTAAAGATATCACTTATTTTTTAAGAAATATCTTTCATTTCCGCATGCAGTGCATATAAAAAGAAAACCTGGAGAACTGCCTGACACAGCATACTTATGTGTCATGTATTCACCACAACTGCACGGGCTCATCATTTTATGTTCCTTCAAAAATTCTCTGTTCTTAGAAGCAGTTGTATCTGGAGCAAACTGATCAATAGGACTGCAACCGGAAGAGGAAGATCGTACACTATGAACATCAGCTTCTGTCCTGGATCCAGTTTTTAATAGGTCATGCTCCAGAGTATCTCTGACCGCCGTACTGTCCTTTGAAGTCATTATTTCAGGATCATGAATAGAAACTGAAGTAAATGCAGGTCTGAATACATCTTTTATAGAAAGGTCTTTCTGGCTTTCTAATATTCCTCCTTTGTTAATTTTGAGTTCAGCAGAAATACTCTTTGATTCATGACCTTCGGGAAGGAAAAGATAGCCAGGATAGCTACTAAGATCCACCGGGCAATTTTTAGTCGGCTCCTGGAAACCCAGAGACAGGAAAAAAGCCTTTGCTATAGAGTTTACCGGCTTGGTCAGCATATGTCCCGGACAGGTCTTGAAACTTAGCAAAAATAAGGCTTTGCCGATACCTTTACGTGAGACAGAAGGAGACACTTCGATACCTCGCAGCACGTGGACAGACCGTCCATCCTTGGCATTCTGATTCCATCTTTCGGTCATTACCCAGCCTACGATAGTGACATCGTCTATTCCAACTATAAGGGTCACTGATTGTCTTTTGAGCCAACTGCTAAAGTTACCCATGTAGTCGCTCATGCCCAGATGTTTATTGAAATAATCGAAACTGCCTATCTTAAGCTTATCAAGTTCATATGGGTATTTCAGTTTGAAGAACCTCAGTCCACCATCATAGCAAGCAAGATCTATCATATAAGCACCAAATTGGATATGTTAAATTTCCCAGTAAGATGACATCAAATTCTTAAGTTCATTTAGCTTGTTCTCAAATATGCGTCTGCAGGAGCTCTGGCGGGAAGCCAGTAAATGCATTTGATCAACCTCATCTTTAGTATACCTGTTACCTGCCAATGCCTGCAATACCACATCCGCCAGCAGGCCAATGTCATCGTGATAACCACCCTCCAGCAGTGCAATGGTATGCCACCTGCTGCAAATACTATAAACTATACCATAATAGCCATCCACCGTCAGGTTCAGCTTAGCAAGCTTTTCTTTGTAATAAGAATCAAAACCACATTCCAGTATAACTACATCCGGATCGAACTGCGTAAGTACCTTAAGGCCGATCTCCTCAAAGAAAATATAATATTCAGAGTTTCCTGCCTCTGGTGGCATTTCCATGTTCAATGTGTACCCCACGGCTGGCGTAAAGCCCATTTCCCGAATAAAACCCTTGAACGGATAAAAATCTGATGGGGTCTGGTGTACAGAAATACAAAGGACAGATGGATCTGCATTGAATATCTCCTGAGTACCATCTGAAGCATGGGCATCTATATTGACAATAGCGATCTTTGAACAGGAGTGGATCTGCTGCAGGTACCTTGCAAGGATCGCAGCATTATTGAAAACACAGAATCCACTGTGCTTATTGGTATAAGCATGATGACCTGGGGGTCTTATCATAGCAAAAGCATGGTCACATTCCCCTGTTGCAACAGCTTTACCTGCTTCAAGTACGGACCCCACAGCCTGCAACAAGACCTCTATAGACCCTTCACACAGGTAGGTATCATTACCAAGCCATCCAGCACCATTTAGCGAACGCTGTTGTACAAAAGAAAAATAATCCGTTGTATGCACACGCAGAATATCCTTAACAGAAGCACTTACAGGACTCAGAACTTTACAGTTGTTATTTTCAAGTACTTTGTTATCTCTGAAATGCTGCATGATCCTTTGTAACCTTGCAGGGCTTTCCGGACTTGGAAAACCTTTCAGCATATAATCATGAAGCTCGTGATTAGTATTGAATATGACACCTGTGCTACGCATTCTACCTCTTTATTGGTCCTGAATTCCTAACATTCCTTTAACATACGATATCTTTTTTTCTGTTTCGTTCATGACCAATTTTTGCTGATTCCGTTCATATTCCGTAGTTTTAAGAGTATCAGCTATAGGATCAGGTAGTCCAAGCAATGAATTGATGACCACATGAGTAAGATGCCCATTGAACTTGTGATAGCCTCCTTCCATTACCAGCACAAAGTTCCCATTCATGACAGACATGATCTTCTTTGCCATCATGTGATAACCTGCAGAAGTAAGATTCAGCTTTATGTGCTCTTCCTTGTAATAGGCATCGAACCCGCAGCTGCATATTACAAAATCCGGTGAGAAACTATGCAAAAGAGGGATCACAAGCTCATCAAAAACAAAAGCATATTCTTCATCTCCTGCCCCCACTGGCATTTCCACATTGACCGTGTAACCTACACCTGGCCCTTCTCCTGTCTGAGAACTGAAACCTCTGCGAGGATAGAAATCATGTGGGTCACGATGCAAGGACACCAACATAACTGTGGGGTCATTGTAGAATATTTCCATAGTGCCATCGCCGGCATGAGCGTCCCAGTCAATTATCATTATCTTTGAAACACCCTTTTTCTTCTGCAGATAACGAGCTAAAACAGCTACGTTGTTAAAAATACAGAATCCCCTGTACTTATCCACGCCTGCGTGGTGACCCGGAGGTCTTATCATCACCATGGCTGCAGAGTATCTTCCTGAAGACACAAGTTCTCCGGCCTGTATGGCTGATCCCACGGCAAGTCCTGCAACTTCAAATGTATTGGATGTCATGTAGGTACTGTCACCCAGAAAACCCCCACCTGAAAGGGTGTATGATCTGACGAACTTGACATACTCATCGGAATGGACCAGTAAAAGGTCCTGGTCTGAAGCAGGATATTTACCTGTGATAAGATCACACCTTTCACCGAAAACACCACTACGCTGCAGATAATCCATGGCCCTTGTAAGACGCTCGGGACGTTCCATGTCCTGTACATTAGTATTTTTAGGCAAATGTGCAACATGGGCTTCGGAATAGAGCACAGCCACTTTTGCAGGTAGATCATTTTCAACGCTCTGAGCCTTTTTGACTTGAGCATCAAAAGAAGATTGCTTTATATTCCCATTCATTTGCTGTTGAGGAATATGCTTTTCAGCCGCTGCCAGGCGCATAGTTGCAGTCCGTGGAAGCTCTTTCTTCTTCATTTCGGACGCAATTGAATCCAGCTTATCCATAATGCTTACAATGTCCTCGGTCAAGGGAGGCTTGTTACCCACGTCCCTGGCAATGCCCTTTGTGATCTTATCTGAGGTCTGTGTTTGTTTTTCTCTGTCCGGAACTGATGTTTCTTTTACTTTCCCATTTTGGACAAGAACGGCACTTTCTTGGTCCTTATCTGGAATAGAGTTAATTGCATCTTCTTTCTTTTTCAATATTGTATTCGATTTTGGATCGATCGCTGATCGTCCAGCTGGCTCACGAACAATTGTACTTGTATTTGTAACTGGATGGGATGGAGGGAGGGGAGCTTGTGCAGGAACATCCGGCTGCACCAGAGGCTTGGGACCTTCCAGCTTTAATTCGCATGATTCATACGACACTTCCTCAAAACTGGTGGAGGCCAATTCGTTCAGTTTATTATGCCATTCCTGCCCAGGATCTGTTTCTACAGACATAACAGATGATCGTTGCTCCTGTTGATCGGTCACGGCATCATTTACAGATGAACTAGCACAGTTCTTGAGATCAGCACAAACGACAGTATCCTCTGTACTTCCTTTTTCTGGTGAGATGATGATCTCTTCCACAACAGACCTTAGAGAGACATCAGCCTGATCTTTGACCATGCTTCCTGAGCTATCGTTAAAACGTAATGCTATCAGCTTGTTAAGTTTTGACATAGCGTCCTTTGCACCATATCCTTTTTCCAGACCACCAGTTACATCTTCCTTGACCATAATGCCTCCATATAGCAGCATTCATTGAACCGGGACCCATACCGTATCCAAAGTTCCGGCATATTTAGTACCCAGGTACTCAAACACGATAGTAGGCTCTTCCAACCCAAGCCATCCTTGCATCTTGGGTACAAATGTCCAGCTTTGTTTCACTGCCTGGCCAGCAGGTATGGAGCCGAAGAAAAGAGCGATATCTTTGATATCCACAGTATTAGGGAATCTTGCTTTTACAGCGAAGTTCTCGTATGGCTGCTGAGAGAAATTCTTTACCCATACATCAATAGTTGTCTTCCCACCTGCCACAACTTGTTGTGAAGGAACGATCCTGATGAACTGGACAAGAGATTCCTTCGGCATGGGAGTAGCATTGCTGGTATCCACGGTCCTGCTACCATTCTTGTGTTTTTGTTTTTCCTTCTGGTTGAGATATATACCAGAACCGAAAAGCACTACCGAAAATATACTTATGGGTACAGCGTTCTCTGTAATAGGATCAATAGGAGTCTCTGGAACCTCTATGCTCACAAGATCATCTTCAGAGAGTTCAAGGGGACCAGAGAAAGTGACCCTGATTATGATCCATCCAAGTTCTGTGTACTGAAGCTTGAAGTATACAGGAAGAAGAGTTCTTTCGATCTCGTTACCATCTTCATCGAGTTTTGCCACTGTGCATTCCGCCGTAGCAACCGCAACATTGTCAGTGTGCTCTTGTGAAGTGATCACCACTTCTATAAGACCACCTGGAGAGAATTTCTTGTTCTTGAAGGTCATTTCTATGCTGGCAGGGACAAGAAAATCCTTGCCTTCATACATACTGAAAGCCAGATCACAGTCATCTGCATTCACAGCTTCCAGGAACTCAATGATCGTAGTGTTCACTGCATCTGAAGGTTCCTGGCTTGAACAGCCACTTACGTAGATGGAAAAAATGAAAATGCACAATATGAGGAATAAGTTTGGATATCTCATTTAACTCATATTATAATAATACAAATATATTATTTAACGCTTTCTTCTCATATAAATAACAAAAATGACCAGAAGCAATTCAATACCTATCAGAAGAGGCAGAACATATCCGCGTTCATAAAAATGGGGATTTCGGAACTCTACAGTAGTGGCATATTCAAATGTAGATCTGTTACCCACCATAAAGCTGCGTATGCCACTTCTACCTTCCAGTTCTACCGGATCATCCTTCACTATTGTGATATTGTCCAGTCCATCATTAGAAACAAGTATTGTGCCTTCAGGCAGGCTTATGCTCATCCTCTCTATGAGAGGGTGGCCAATGATCCACAAAGAATGATCACCTGCCCCAAGCTCAGGAGTAATGCCATATTTAATGGTCGTATCAACATAAAGAGGGTCCTGGGTGACATTTCCTGTAGCATTGTACAAATTAAGAGAGATGGAATCCATGTACAAGGTTACATTACCATCATTCACCTTAACATATTCCATGAACTGTGAACTTCTTGACGCAAGATATGATTCTTTAAAAGAAGCGATCTCAAGTTCAGTCACCTGAGAATCGTTATCAACGTCCAGGGATAGTCTGAATTCACGTGCATCACTTAAATTGTATGTTTCAAATATGGCCAATGTAAGACCATCTTTTTCCAGTTGCACATCATTCTCATAAACGGCTTCTGCCATTGCCTGAGAAACTAAAAGTAGCAATACTATAAAGAGAATCGATCCTTTCGGGATATTAACACCTCTGATAAAAAAGGTGATAGCACCTTAGGGATATAATTGTATGGTTTCCCTGGTGCCGTAGGAAGAAGGAGTAACAAAATCTACACTTGTTACTGTTCCAGCTTCCGGAGTAAAGACCAAGTTCACCGTTGTTCTTGGTCCGATATCAAGAGTTGAATCTTTCTGGGAACCGCTCGTAGTTACAGGGCCAACGGTCGTATATTCAAGGTCGCCACCTGAAACTGTTGACACATAGATCGTCACGAGGTCCCCCGTATTCATAATAGGAGAGCCTTGCGAAAAGGACACGTCCTCATCACGGATCTTGGACACAGTGAAAAAGTACGCTGCATTGTCTCCCGGAGAAGCCTGGGTAGAGGTCAGCAATTTTTCCAGATTAGTATCTGCGCTTGCACTGCTTGAAAAATCACTCATCGCAGTTCCATATGACTTTTCGTTGTTACCATATATAAGATCATTATTGTTGGATCCGTCTGAGATGGAAATAACCATCTGGTTGAGATCGACAGGAGAACTGCCGACATTAAGTCCAACTTTCATCTTAAGGAGAGAGATGTTCTCAGCCATGGATGTTGAACTATTCTTAGCCCGTATACCTTCGATACTTTTTACCACCAGATTGGACGAAACTTCCTGAGTTGCCTGTTTTCCGGTAGACTGTGCCATTTGTTGTAACACACCGGAAGTTTGTATGAGCACAGAGGCAGCGACTGCAGCTATAAGTACCATGGCTATGAAAATGATAAGAGTACCAATGCCTATCTGGGCACTGGTATTATCTCTTAAAGAGGATCTTTCTCTGGCCATTGTATTGCCTCTTTTTGCTCACTGCCTGATCATGGATACAACTGCACTGTTTCCTTAACACCATATGACGAAGGTGTCACGAAATCAGCATTTGTCACTACACCAGACTCCGGGGTCAG
>AMWB02002818.1_pt2 | contig 18571 bp, 18 predicted proteins | sample 200311 | NCBI WGS metagenome assembly AMWB02 (sample SAMN02737377, study PRJNA173069) | bioreactor metagenome | biome: anode biofilm in microbial fuel cells | place: USA: California | collected 2010-12-16 | reverse complement strand
CCGATGGGCTACAGTTCCTGACCCTCTGCGAGGGTGAAACCCGGTCCGCTGCAATCCGAAATTCACAATTCACAAATCACAATTCGCAACCGCAAATCGCAAATAAAAAAAGCTGCCCGGGCAGCTTTTTTTAAAATTCACGGTTATTTTCTCTTCATCAGTTTCTTCACCGGTTCGGAGAAGAAGAGCATGATGAGCCCGAACAACAGGGTAAACACCCCCGAGATCAGGTTGACATTTACATTCAGTGAACGGGCGTACATGGCATCGTCACCAATTGTTGCAAGGCCGTAAACTGTAATGATCAGCCCGAAAATCGAGAACATCAGTCCAATCGGAAATCTTATATCTAACATGATCGTTGTGTTTTTAAGGTTACCAGAACAGAATTGAAAGCACAATCATAATGATTCCAACGATAAGGGCGAGGAACCAGGGCCTGTTGTACCAGACAACACCGGAGTCGTCGAGCTTCTTTGTCATTGAGTAGACAAGACCGTCGAGTTCGGCATCGGACTTGGTGCGTTTGGAGAGCAGTGAGATGATAACCATCAGCAGCGTTGCCACTGTGAAGGCTATTATGGCTGTCCAGAAGTTCTGTGCCATCTCAACCGGGTATGTGTGTACAACGCCCAGCCAGCCTCCCTTGACAAGAGTGGTAGCTCCTTCGGGCTGGGTGAGACCATGATGAACAAGTGCCACAAGGAACCCTGCCAGCAGTCCGGTGAATGCCGCGTTGCCTGTGGATCGTTTCCAGAACATACCAAGGAAGATCACGGCGAAGAGCGGGGCATTGATCATTGAGAAGATCGTCTGCAGGAAGTCCATGATGTTGCCGAACTTGCTTGCGATATAGGCAGCTGCAATGCTGACAATCACTCCTACGATCGTAGCCATCTTTCCAACCTTGAGGTAATGTTTGTCGTCAGCCTCCTTGTTGCCTGTTGAGGGCCTGATGTAGCTTTGATAGATATCGTAAGTCCAGACTGTATTGAAAGCTGAAACGTTACCGGCCATCCCTGACATGAAGGATGCAAGAAGGGCTGTTACTCCAAGGCCAAGTACGCCCGCCGGCAGGTACTGTTTGAGCAGCATTATGATTGTATAGTCATAGATCGGTTGTCCGGCGTCGTTCAGCGGCAGTGCAAATCCCTTAAGGGGATCATTCAGAAGCACCAGTGCAGCGATACCGGGGACGATTATAAGGAAGGGAATGAACATCTTCGGTATGGCACCGATAAGTGGTACCTTGCGTGCAGCCGTCATTGATTCGGCTGCCATGGCGCGCTGTACAATAAGGAAGTTGGTGCACCAATAGCCGAAGGATAGCACGAAGCCCAGTCCCGCGAAGATGCCGTACCATGCCACTCCCAGGGGGTTTGCTGACCCGGTGCCGGTATATTTCCAGGTTGTGGTCCATGCGTCAGCAGCAAAACCCTTGCTTTCAACAATCGGAGCCAGGCTGGCCTGCATACCGCTCCATCCCCCGACGTCTTTCATAACAAGGAAAGCCATTGGCAGGAGGCCGATAACGATAATGAAGAACTGAAGCACTTCATTGTAAATGGCGGAAGATAGTCCTCCGAGATAGGTGTAGCCCAGCACGATTGCTGCCGAGGCAAAGAGGGAAACGTTGAAGTTCCATCCCAGGACGTTCTCAAGGAGGAGTGCAAGCGCGTACATGGAGATCCCTGATGCCAGCACAGTCATGACTGCAAACAGGATGGCATTCAGTCCGCGCGTCTTCTCATCAAAACGGAGCTTCAGGTACTCGGGTACTGACCGGGCCTTGGAGCCGTAATAAAACCGCATCATGAAGAGAGCCAGGAAGACCATTGCCGGTATGGCTCCTATCCAGTAAAAATGAGCGGTGAGCATGCCGTACTTAAGACCTGAACCAGTCATACCCATCACCTCAAGAGCGCCGAGATTGGTGGAGATGAATGCCAGACCTGCCACCCATGCCGGGATGGATCTTCCTGCCTCAAGAAAGGCAGCGGCATTCTTCATATACTTTTTCAGGGCCCAACCTATACCCAGCACAAAAACGAAATAGACTATCATTATCAGGTAGTCTATTCCATGAAGCGCGAATTTTGTATCCATGAGATTCTTTCGATTAGGTTTGTGAACTCACAAACTTAAAGAAATTTATCAAATGGAGTGTTGCGCCCGATTATTTTGTTTTCTGTTGCAGATTACTTCCTTACCGTTGATTCCGCCGACCTGTCCTTCATTATCAGGAGCTGTTTCCTGTCACGTCCGATAGTACCCTTGGTGCCTGTGTAGTCAACCCATGCAGTGAAAACATTCAGCTGGTTCTTTTCGAGCTGGTCGGTCCTGATGAACCACACATCCTCGTTTCTGAGTGTATAATTATTATGAGTCTCATGCCAGACATCGACGTAATAGGTACGGGGCTGAAGATTGGTGAAGACCACCTTTCCGCTCGCGTTGGTGAATCCTTCCACAATGGCGTTGGTCTCATTGTCCCAGGCTGTCTCTGTGGGATAGAGTATCACGCTGGCACCCGATACCGGGTACTGGTCGTAATATTCAAGTACTTCTACCTCGAGCATCGTTGGTGAGAGAACCTCTATGTCGAGGTAAGACCTGTCGACAAGTCCGTTTCCGGAGTAGGCGCTCAGGACGACGGTGAAGACACCCGAAGCATTGAATGAGTGAATGGGCTCGTAAGCGTCAGACCAGGTGCCGTCGCCAAAGTCCCATTCATAACCGGTTGCATTTGTTGACCCGTTGAAGAAGGTTACTTCCTCCCCTATCTCTGAGCTGATCTTGTCTGAGAAGAAATAAGCCTCGGGTTGAAGTTCACATGAGCTGAGCATTATCAGTGCTGCTGCTGCCGTTAAGATTAAAATTCTTTTCATGATTCCCGTAATTTATGCTGTTTTGTTAAATCCAAAATCTGTGCCATTTAATAAATTCCATATTTCAGGCTTTAATACCGCATAGCGAAGCCATCCCGCAGAACGGATAAAAAATATTATCTTTGCAAACTATTTAAAAGAGGATTATATGATCAGCATAACCTTTCCCGACGGGTCAGTCAGGGAGTACAACAGCGGGGTGACCAGCCATGAGATTGCGCGTTCAATCAGTTCCGGACTGGCTGCCGATATTTATGCGGCCACAGTCAACGGCGAAGTCCGGGATCTGTCGCGGCCGATAAATGAAAATGCCACCGTCAGGTTCCACAAGTGGGATGACGCAGAGGCGAAGCACGCATTCTGGCATTCGTCGGCACATCTGATGGCCGAGGCGCTGGAGGCATTGTGGCCCGGGACGAAGTTTGGCATCGGCCCTGCCATAGAGAACGGATTTTATTACGATGTTGATCCCGGCGAGGGCAGGGTGATCACCGATTCCGACCTGCCCCTGGTGGAGGATAAGATGAAGGAACTGGCGGCAAGGAACAGTCCCATTGTCCGTACCGAGGTCAGCAAGAAGGATGCGATGGATCTCTTCACTGCAAAGGGCGACGAATACAAGACAGAGCTTATATCTGAGCTTGAGGACGGCACAATCACCCTTTACCGCCAGGGCAATTTTACCGATCTGTGCCGCGGTCCGCACCTGCCAGACACCTCAACAATAAAGGCCATCAAGGTTCTGAGTCTTGCCGGAGCATACTGGCGCGGCGACGAGAAGAGGAAGATGATGACACGTATCTACGGCATCACCTTCCCGAAGCAGAAGATGCTTGATGAGTACATGGTGATGATTGAAGAGGCGCGCAAGCGTGACCACCGCCGCATTGGCAAGGAGCTGGAGCTCTTCGCCTTCTCTCCGAAAGTGGGAATGGGTCTGCCGCTCTGGCTTCCCCGTGGAGCTGACCTGAAGCAGAGGCTGATCGATTTCATGACGAAGGTGCTCAAGGCCAGGGGATACAGCATGGTTTCAACACCGCACATAGGTAATGTGGAACTCTACAAGACCTCAGGTCACTATGAGAAGTACGGAGCTGACTCGTTCAGACCTATCACCACTCCGCAGGAGGGTGAGGTCTTCATGCTCAAGCCAATGAACTGCCCTCATCACTGTGAGATTTTCAATGCCACTCCCCACTCCTATCGTGACCTGCCGGTAAGGATGGCCGAATTCGGCACCGTCTACCGCTATGAGCAGAGCGGCGAACTGCACGGGCTGACAAGGGTACGCGGTTTTACCCAGGATGATGCCCACCATTTCTGCGCCCCGGAACAGCTCAAGGAGGAGTTCAAGAGCATTATTGACCTGGTGCAGTATATCTTTAAAATAGCCGGTTTCAACGAATTCACGGCACAGATATCACTAAGGGATCCCGAAAACCATGAGAAATACATTGGCAGCGACGAGAACTGGGAGAAGGCTGAAAAGGCAATTATTGAAGCTGCCGGAGAGAAAAACATGGTCACCACCATTGCCATCGGCGAGGCTGCATTCTACGGTCCGAAGCTCGACTTCATGGTAAGGGACGCCATCGGGCGCAAGTGGCAACTGGGCACTATCCAGGTTGACTATAACCTGCCTGAGCGGTTCGGTCTTGAGTACACAGGCAGTGATAACCAGAAGCATCAGCCGGTTATGATCCACAGGGCCATCTTCGGATCCATGGAGAGATTCGTTGCAGTGCTGATAGAAAATACCGCCGGACGGTTCCCGATCTGGCTGACGCCTGATCAGGCCGTAATACTGCCCATCAGCGAAAAATTCAATGATTATGCAAAAACTGTTTTAAATCTCCTTAATAATTACGATATTCGCACCCTGATTGACGAAAGGAACGAGAAGATAGGTAAAAAGATAAGGGATAACGAGTTAAAGAGGATTCCCTACCTTCTTGTGATTGGAGAAAAAGAGGTTACGGCGGGAACAGTCTCCGTCAGAAAGCAGGGCGAGGGTGACAGGGGAGTCATGAAACCTGAAGAGTTCATCAGCCTTGTGAAGGAGGAGATAAGCAGAGAGATTGGCAATTAAGAGATTGATTTTCAAGATAGTACTAACTTAACTGGAGGACAAGACAATAGCAGGACCGACTTTTTCCAGGCCCAGGCCGGGAAGAAAACCCGAACCGGAACACCGGATCAACAACAGGATCACAGCCAGAACAGTAAGGGTTGTGGGTGAGAACATAGAAGCAAAGGTGATGAGCATCGGTGATGCCCTCAGGCTAGCTGATGAGATGGAACTTGATCTTGTTGAGATATCTCCAAATGCTGACCCGCCAGTCTGCAAAATCGTTGATTATCAGAAATTCCTGTATCAACAAAAGAAGAAGCAGAAAGAGATAAAGGCAAATGCCGCAAAGATTGTGGTTAAAGAGATTCGTTTCGGTCCGAACACTGACGATCACGATTACAATTTCAAGCTGAAGCACGCCATCAGTTTCCTGGAGGAAGGTGCCAAGGTGAGGGCTTATGTCTTTTTTAAGGGAAGGTCAATCCTCTTCAAGGAGCAGGGAGAAAAGCTCCTGGCGAGGTTTGTGAGTGATCTCGACGAGTATGGTAAGGTAGATCAGACTCCGAGACTTGAAGGAAAGAGGATGATCATCATACTCTCGCCTAAAAAGAAGAAGTAGAAATTTTTTTATACATATATATACAACATGCCAAAAGTGAAAGTAAATCCGGGCGCAAAGAAGAGGTTTTCTTTGACCGGTACAGGTAAAATCAAGCGTAAGCATGCTTTCAAGAGCCACATCCTTACCAAGAAGTCGACCAAGCGCAAGAGGAATCTTACGTATGACGGACTGGTAGACAAGGCAGATCAGAAGAACGTAAAGCTTCTGCTCGGACTGAAGTAGGGTTTACCACCTGTATGTGTGATAATCAACTGAATTATTAACCTGGATGTGAAGCATAAAAGACCTTAAGAGGCGCTTACATCCGAAAAAGAGAAACAAAAATGCCAAGAGCAACAAACGCACCAGCATCGAAGGCAAGAAGGAAGAAGATCCTTAAACAGGCAAAAGGGTACTTTGGCAACAATGCAACTGTTTACACTGTTGCCAAGAACGTACTTGAGAAGGGTCTTGCCTATGCTTATCGTGACCGCAAGGACAAGAAGGGACAGTTTCGCGCGTTATGGATCCAGAGGATCAACGCCGGCGTACGCCTTCACGGAATGAGTTACTCGCAGTTCATCGGCGGGCTTGAAAAGAAAGGGATCTCCCTCAACCGCAAGACCCTGGCTGATCTGGCGATGAATCACCCCGAAGCCTTCAAGGCAATCGTGGATAAAGTCAAGGAATAAAAAAAGCGGGTAAGACCCGCTTTTTTATTTGCGATTTGCGAATTATTGCGATGTGCGAATTAAATCGGAACTCGCAAATCGCACATCGCAAATTATCTCTTGGCTGCCTTGAAGAACCTGTTGAACCTTATCTTCTTTATACCCTGGGCCTCCTTGTCAATGGAAAGCCATACCAGTACCGGGCGGCCGACTATATGATCCTCGGGAACAAATCCCCAGAAGCGTGAGTCGGCTGAATCATGCCGGTTATCACCCATCATCCAGTAGTAATCCATCTTGAATGTATAGCTGTCAGCGGGCGAGCCATTGATATAGATGACTGAATCACGGACCTCCAGGTCGTTCTCCTCGTAGATATCAATGATTGATGTGTACAGGCTTATATTGGTCAGGTCAAGCTTTACCGTCGTTCCCTTTTTCGGTATCCAGAGCGGCCCGAAGTGGTCCTCGTTCCATCGGTACTGGGGATCATGCGGGAAGACTCCGGAGATGTACTCTCCAGGCCTGCGGTAGTCGGCCTCGATCCCTGTCACATTTGCAAAGCCCCCTATCAGCTGCGCATTCTCAGCGGTCAGAGGCAACCTGTAGACCGTTCCGGACAGCATGATCGACTGGTCAGATTTTGACACTCCCATCCTTTCGAAGGCCTTGGGGTTGATACGGGTTCCGTTTGTACGCACGTAGTAGGATGTCTGCTGGGTATCGTGTACTTTGGCTTCTGCTCCGTTGACGAAGAGCTTTCCTCCTGTTATCCTCACCGAGTCACCCGGTATGCCCACACATCGTTTTACGTAATTGTCACGACGGTCAACAGGTCTGTATATTACTGTATATTCATCCCATACCATCTGTCTGGCCTGTGCATAATACTCATCCTTGCTTCTGAGAGACTTGCCCAGCCTGATATCCTCCCTGGAGAGCATCTCAATCCGGTCACGCATGATATCGTAGTAACTGACCGCCTGCTGCTCAAGACAGACAGTATCCCCTGCCGGGAAGTTGAAGACTACGATGTCATCGTTCTTTACATGCCCGAATCCCTTGAGTCTCTTATAGTCCCAGTGTACAAGATCGGACCATGACTTGCCTTTCCCGCCGGTAAACGGAAGGGTATGCTGGGTAAAGGGGAAGGCGAGCGGGGTGTTTGGCATCCGGGGACCGTAAGCCACCTTGCTGACTGCCAGATGATCGCCTACCAGCAGGGTCTTCTCCATCGAGGGAGTTGGTATGCGGTAGTTCTGGAAGAGAAAGATATTGATAAGGGTTACTGCAATCACGGCGAAGATGAGAGCATCAAGCCATTCAATCACAGTGCTGTTTTTGCCGTTGCGCTTTTTCCAGAACGCCCAATTGACTTTTTTGCTTACATAAATATCGAAGACTACAGCCAGTCCGAGCAGCAGCCAGTAATTGCCGACCCATATGACCCACAACAGGAACAGCACACCTGCCACTCCGAATTTGAAATACTTGTTCCGCAGAAGTTCTTTCATCTTGCTTTTATTTCGGAATGCAAATCTACTATAATAAATTTAATTCATCCCGCAACGGACCCGAGCTACTGAGGGTTAATGTTAATTCCGCCTCCGTCAACCGGTAATAAGGCATTATTCTCCCCTCTCCTGATGCTTTCCCCGGCAGAAGGAAAACTTCAGTTTTGTGCTTCCAGTGTTACAGGTGCAACCCTTTTCAGATCTTTCAGGTAATACCTGGCACCTGCCAGGAACAGCAGAGCTCCGAGCAGCAATGAGAACGGAAGGATGCTTATGGCTGTCTGTATATTTGTAAGGTCAGATATGCGTCCCAGTGCAATTGGTGCGGTGAAGGAACCGAGAAGGTTCTGCACCAGCACTGCTATGGCATACGAGGTTGCACGCAATCCCGGGTGAATCACGTCCTGGGTTACTGCTGCCGCTCCGCTGATGAACTGCATTATAAAAATGCCGAATATGAAGAGAGTGACAATCTGGGCGGTTCCCCTGAAGACATACAGTGCAAGAAAGAGAAGCAGTGCCGAGATGAATGTGGAGATGGCAGGATAGATCATCCTGGCTGTAGGCATGGTCTTTCTCCAGCGGTCAATAATATATCCTCCGAGTGGAGCGCCAACCAGTGCCAGCATCATAACTGCTCCTGCCAGGCTTCCTGCCTTTTGGGGATCCATTCCGCTGGTGACCTGGAAGAACTTCGGAAGCCAGACAAGGAGGGCGGTAGTCACAAAGACTATTGCCGTCATGGCGAAGTATGTGAAGATGACCGATGGTTTCCTGAGGAACTCCTTCACTATATCCTTCCTTTCCATCTTGATATTCTGGTTTGAGTCATCAACCCTGGAAAGGGCTACGGTCTTGTAATCCTTGACAAACAGGAAGAGGATAGCTATGAGAAGTCCGGGAATGGCAACCAGTCCGAAGGCATGTTTCCAGCCCCAGTTGCTGGCTATGATACCGCCGGCGGTAACCCCTATGGCAGACCCGATAGGAATGGAGGCATTCCATAATCCCATCATCTTGGAACGCTTTTCCATCGGGTACATCGCTGAGATCAGTGCACTGCCGCCCGGGGCATACCCGGCCTCTCCGAATCCTATGAGCACACGTGCCATAAAAAGCTGGACATAGTTGCCGGTGAAGGCGCACAGGAGTGTTGCAAGGCTCCAGACGATGGCCATTATACCTACTGTCTTGGTCCTGCTCCACCTGTCAATGACCAGAGAGATCGGGAAAGTCATAATGCCAATTGTCAGATATATTACTGAAACCAGCCAGCCTGACTGAAAATCATTTATACCCAGATCGGCCTGGATGTAGGAAAACATCGAGCTGACCACCATCCTGTCGGCGTAATCAAACAGGTACAGAAGAAACAGGAGCATGAAAACATAATTGGAATACCTTTTGGTAAAGAGGTAGCCGGGTGGAATAACCTTGCTTTTCATAGGTTCTTGAATATTGGAGTTTATGTTCATAGGAAAATGAGCATCTAAAATAATGTCTATTTTAATATCTTGCACCGGTTTTATGAAAATCGTTATTATGAAACAGGGAATATTACTGATTATGGCGTTACTGATGGTTATTGCTTCAGGCTGCGGGCGGATTGAGAAGGCTGATCTTGTCATCACCGGAGGAAAGGTATTCACTGCTGATCCGTCAGCTCTTCATGCCGAAGCAGTAGCGGTAAAGGGAAACAGTATACTGGCGGTTGGCACCGCGAAGGAGATAAGCAGGCACATTGACCCGGCGGTCACAAAGGTTATAGATGCTGCTGGAAGAGCTGTCATTCCGGGCTTTAATGATGCGCACGCGCACTTCGGCCCTCTTGATCCTGACTACATTGAGCTGAGGTATACGACGGATCCTTCTGTCATTACCGCGAAGGTAAAGGAGCAGACAGGCAGGGTAAAGAAGGGTGAACTCATTTACGGTGGCCATTGGGAGCATGAGATGTTCAGCACCAGGGAATGGCCAACGAAGGATCTGGTTGACGCCGTCTCCCCTGACAATCCGGTTGTGCTGCGTCGTTCGGATGGTCACAGTGCCCTGGTTAACAGCTTTGTACTGAAGCAGTCAGGCATAACAAAGGATACTCCGGACCCTTTTGGTGGTGCAATTATGCGTGATCCGGTCACTGGTGAGCCCACGGGTATACTTAAGGAGAGCGCCATGTCTCTGATCCGTACCGGTGCCATCGAAGTTGAAAGGACAGAGGAGGAGGAGCGCGAAAGAGAATGGACCGGGTACCTGATGGCGCTGCAGATGGCAGCTGAGAGCGGGATAACGAGCATCCAGATTCCCGGCAGTGCCGATTTTGACATGTATGACTCCATTATGGGACAGGGAAGGCTGACCTGCCGCATCGACATAGGCGGTGAGCTGACTTCAGATCCGGACCGTCTTTCCAAATATGAAGAGATGAAGAATAAATATCCGGCATCCGGTGACTGGATACGGTTCGGGTACCTGAAGGATTTCATGGACGGCACACTTGGTTCAGCCACGGCCATGATGTTCGAGCCCTTCGCTGATGAGCCTGACAAGACCGGGCTTCCGCAGATGAGCTACGAAGAACTTGAGGCAAAGGTACTGGCAGCCGACAGCCGTGGTTTTCAGATAGGGATCCATGCCATCGGTCCAAAGGCAAACAACTGGATCCTGAACGCCTATGAAAAGGCCCGTGAGGTCAACGGTGTGCGTGACAGCCGCCACCGGTCTGAACATGCCCAGATACTGATTGAAGAGGATATCCCCCGTTTCAGCGCCCTTGGAGTTATTCCGTCGATGCAGCCTGTGCATTGCATCACGGATAAGAGGTTCGCCGAGAAACGGATAGGTGCTGAACGCAGCCGCTGGGCATATGCATGGAAGAGCCTGGCTAACAGCGGAGCAAAGCTTGCATTCGGCACTGATTACTCGGTAGAGCCCATCAACCCGATGGAGGGACTTTATGCTTCGGTAACGAGAAAAGACCGCAAGGGAGAAGAGGGAGAAGGGTGGTTCCCGATGGAGAAGATCACCATGGAACAAGCAGTTGAATATTATACCCTGGGAGCTGCCTACGCACAGTTCATGGAAGATAGAAAAGGAATGCTTAAGGAAGGCTATTTAGCAGATATAACCATCCTCTCAGAAGATATCTTCAATATTCCTGAGGAGATGATTATGTCAGTTAAAGCAGATTACACCGTAGTCGACGGTAAAATCGTCTTCGAAAGGAAAAAGTAGTTATGCCTTTGTCTGGTCCTCAACCGTTGCACCGGTGGCGTTCTTCTTCACCGATGTAATGCCGCTTTCACAGCTCGACTCTGACTCGTACATTTCGCTTTTGCCAATAACCTGGCCATTACCTGCCTTCAGGTTAAAGTGAAACTTGCCGTTCTTGGCAACCTTGGCCTCAAATCTCTTCGAATCGGCAGCATTCTTCATGACAGACTTGACTCCGTTCATGCAGGAAGGCTTTGAAGCGTAACCCTCGCTGGTAAGAATGACCTGGCCATTGCCGGCAAGCAGATTGAACTGAAACTCACCGTTCTTCCTTTTCGAGATAACAAATTTTCCCATGTTCTAAATTTTTGATTGTGGTTAATTTTGACTTGTCAATTTCAAATATACAAAAAAACAATATTAGATTTACCAAACAGGAATTATATGAGAATTGACATTATCACGGTACTGCCCGAACTCCTTCGCAGCCCGCTGGATGAATCAATCGTGAAGCGGGCAAGGGAGAAGGGTATAGCTGAGATTAACATCATCAGCCTGCGTGACTATTCTACTGACAAACACAGGAGTGTAGATGACTACCCATTTGGCGGTGGCGCAGGGATGGTAATGATGATTGAACCGGTATACAACTGCATCACTGATCTCACTTCCCGGCGCCATTATGACGAGATCATCTACACCTCTCCCGACGGGATCCGCTTTACACAGCCGATGGCAAACCAACTCTCAATGAAGGAGAACATTATCATCCTGGCAGGTCATTACAAAGGAATTGATCAGCGTATCAGGGATCATCTCATCACTCGCGAGATCTCGATAGGCGATTATGTACTTACCGGCGGCGAACTGCCTGCGGCGGTAATTACGGATGCCATTGTCAGACTGCTTCCTGGAGCCATTTCCGACTCTGAATCGGCTCTCTCCGACTCATTCCAGGACGGCCTCCTTGCACCCCCGCAATACACCAGGCCTGCTGACTTCAGAGGATGGAAAGTCCCTGAAATCCTCACGGGCGGAAATACTCCGGAGATTGAGAAGTGGCGTTTTGAACAGTCGATCAGCAGGACCCGCGAAAGAAGGCCCGATCTTCTCGGCGAAGAAGAAAGCTGATTCCTCTCGTTCTTTTTGTCGAAAAAGGTTTGTATCATTGCCTCACTAAGAAAGAATATAAAACCATAAAATATTGCGATATGAAATCCCATGATTACATTGAAAGAGAAGAGAAATTCGGAGCACATAACTACCACCCGCTGCCCGTGGTGCTTGACCGGGGCGAAGGGCCTTTCGTATGGGATGTGGAAGGGAAACGTTACTACGATTTTCTCTCGGCCTATTCAGCCGTGAACCAGGGACACTGCCATCCGAAGATCATAGGTGCGCTTACAGGGCAGGCGTCAAAACTGACTCTCACCTCGAGGGCTTTTTTCAATTCAGTTCTCGGTGAGTACGAAGAGTATGTAACGAAGTATTTCGGCTACGACAAGGTCCTCCCTATGAATACGGGAGCCGAGGGTGATGAGACCGCCCTGAAACTCTGCCGCAAATGGGCTTACCTGGTCAAGGGCATCAGGCAGGACAGGGCGAAGATCATTGTCTGCGAGGGCAATTTCCATGGCCGTACAATTACTATTGTCTCCATGTCAACTGATCCGGATGCACGTAAGGATTACGGTCCCTTCACTCCCGGCTTCATTACGATACCCTACAATGATCTGCCCGCCCTCGAAAAGGCGCTGGCTGATCCTGACGTGGCAGGATTCCTCGTTGAGCCCATCCAGGGCGAAGCAGGTGTCTTTGTTCCCGATGAGGGCTATATCAAAAAAGCTTATGACCTCTGCAAAAAACACAATGTGCTGTTCATTGCCGATGAGGTGCAGACCGGCATAGCCCGTACCGGCAAGCTCCTGGCATGTGACCACGAAGGTGTAAGACCGGACATCCTCATCCTGGGGAAAGCCCTCTCGGGAGGTGTATTGCCCGTTTCAGCAGTGCTGGCCGATGATGAGATAATGATGACTATCAAGCCGGGAGAGCACGGTTCAACCTTCGGTGGCAACCCACTGGCATGTAAGGTGGCCATAGCCGCCCTCGAGGTGGTCCGCGACGAACATCTGGCAGAGAAGGCTGAAAGACTTGGAAAGATCTTCCGCGAGGAGATGAGGGCATTGAAGTCAGACATGATTGAACTGGTCCGGGGCAAGGGTCTGCTGAATGCAATCGTCATCAGACCGAAGAACGGCAAGGAGGCATGGGATGTATGCCTTGCCATGAAGGAACTGGGCGTGCTGGCCAAACCGACCCACGGTCACATAATACGGTTCGCTCCTCCCCTTGTCATCACAGAGGAGCAACTCATGGACGCTATATCTCTGATAAAAAAAGCTATACTTCAGTTCAGCTGATATCATGGCTTAAATTTAACAGAATATGAAACATACTGCCGGGAGGGTACCGTCATTACCTTCCCGGCAGGCTGTTTTTATGCAGACCTCAACCCGCCGGCGACTCATATCAAATATCACACTCATATGGTATGAAAAGATTGCTATTTTTACCGGCACAAAAAAATGACTCATGAGAATTGTTTTCATAATATGTGCCGCCATTGCAATGACTGCCTGTGCCGGTACCGGCAGGAAGGCAGCGATCACACCGGATGAACTTTCAATTATCGCCGGACGGCTGGCTTCCGAACAGTTTTCAGGAAGGGGCACGGGCACTGCTGGCGACTCGCTTGCCGCACTGTACATCCGTGATGAGCTGAAGAAGGCAGGTGCCAGACCCTTCGCAGGCAACGGGCTGCAGCCGTTCAGCGTGAATGTGGCCGTGGAGCCGGGCAGTAACAACCGCATGGCAGTTAACGGCCGCGAGTACCTTGCCGGGACTGACTTTATGCCGCTGGCCCTTTCTGCCAACGCATCCCTGGCGGCCCCCGTGGTCTTCTGCGGATACGGACTGTTGCCATCAGGGGACACACTTCACCGTGATGATTTTTCAGGACTGGATCTCCCGGGTAAGTGGGCGCTGGTACTGAGGGGTTATCCCGAATCCGATCCTGCTGCGGCCGGTTACGGACGGCTGAGTTCTGACCGCATAAAGGTACTGAATGCAAGGGAGAAGGGCGCTTCCGGGGTACTGCTTGTATCCGGCGAGAAGTGGGATCCGGGTGATAACCTTGACAGACCGTCACGCAGCGAAGCAAGATCGGGATTACCGGTGTTGCAGGTGAAAAGAAGCGTGGCTGACTCAATCCTGAAGGACTCTTTCATGACTCTCAGTGAACTGGAGAAGCGGTCAGCAGAAACAGATTCCAGGGCCGTCTTCGCTACGCTCACAGAAGTTGATGCATCGGCAGATGTAAATAAGAAGGAGGCTGTCACCTCAAATGTTGTAATGATGCTGCCAGGTTCCTCAGCTCCTGATGAATATATCATAATCGGAGCACACCATGATCACCTTGGAATGGGTGGTCAGGGGTCATCAAGCAGGGTTCCTGACACTGTTGCAATCCATTACGGTGCTGACGACAATGCCTCCGGGGTGGCGCTGATGATTGAGATGGCAGAGCGATTGGCTGCAGCCAGCGAACCGTTCTCGCGGAGCATCATGTTCGTTGCCTTCGCAGCCGAGGAGATGGGACTGCTGGGATCAAAGCATTTCGTTGATAACATGGGTATTGACCCTGCTGCGGTTAACCTGATGATCAATCTTGACATGGTGGGTCGGATGAAAGAGGGAAACGGGCTACAGGTAGCCGGTGTCGGTACTGCTGCCGGTCTTCGCGACACGGTGCTTGCATACAGTGATACATCGGCAGTAAGGCTCTCCTTTACTTCAGAGGGATACGGTCCCTCGGACCACTCTTCGTTTTACGGAAAGAATATCCCGGTGCTTTCTGTCACCACGGGAGCGCATCTCGATTACCACACGCCGGCAGATACACCGGACAAACTCAACTACGAGGGTATGGTAAAGGTGGGAGATCTTCTCTACGGAGTTGTTTCTTCCGTGGCCGATTCGCCTGAAAGGCTTGCCTTCACCGAGGCAGGTCCCAGGGAGCCTGCGGGTCCCATGAGTCGCAGAAGAGGTATCACATTCGGGATCATGCCCGACTTTGCAGGCAACGTCACCAACGGGCTCAGGGCCGACTTCGTCACGCCCGGCAAACCGGCAGCTCTTGGCGGAATGCAGAAGGGTGACATCATTGTTGCGATAGACAGCAAGCCTGTTTCCAATATTGAGGACTACATGTTCAGGCTCGGTCAGCTGAAGGCAGGTCAGACTGTTTCGGTTGAGGTACTCCGCAACGGGACCAGGGAGGTCCTCATAATTCAGTTATAACAGTTAAACAGTATAATATCCATGAAGAATTTTCTTTTCTGGACCATAGCCATAATAATCACGGTGGCAGCTGCGATGTACCAGAGGACGACAGGTCCGACATATCCCCTCAGAAGTACCGTGACACTTAACGGAGTTGAGTACTCCTTCGCGTTTAAGCGCAGTCAGACCAACACCCATCAGTGCCTGATCAAACTGGAAGTGCCGGAAGGGATCACTGGCACGCTGCATTACCGGCGCTTCCGGGTGAACGAAGAGTGGACTGCGGTTCAGATGAAACATGACGGAACCAGCCTGGCTGGCGAGCTTCCCTCCCAGCCTGCTGCCGGCAAGCTGGAGTACTATGTTGTACTGACCGATCCGTCAGGTGCTGAGACGGCAATCATGAAGGAGAAACCGGTTGTGATAAGGTTTAAGGGTAACGTGCCGGCGGTGATTATGATACCGCATATACTGATCATGTTTTTTGCCATGCTGCTTTCGAACCTGGCCGGGATAGCTGCCGCAGCCGGATCAGGTGCATGGAAAAGGCACGGCCGATGGGCTCTCTGGCTGCTGCTGGCAGGAGGCATGGTACTTGGTCCGCTGGTGCAGAAGTACGCCTTCGGGGAGTTCTGGACGGGCGTTCCGTTTGGATGGGATCTTACTGACAATAAGACTCTTATTGCTGTATTTGCCTGGATACTGGCGGTTGTGATGAACCGTAAAAAAGAGCGTCCGGGCTATATCATAGCTGCTGCAGTTATTCTGCTGCTTGTTTACTCCATTCCGCACAGCCTTTTCGGCTCTGAACTTGATTATGCCACAGGTACAGTGACACAGGGATAAAAATATTTTTCACTCCTGCTGCTTTTTTTTACCTTGGATGCAGCATTCACTCACCTATGCCGTCATTGAATTGAAGAGTTCAAATACGTGGATGCAGCGTCAAACATACTTAACGCAGATCTTGAAATAAAGATGGAAAATGTTGAAGCAGCATTCAGGAACATACACCAGGACCTGATCGACGGTTGTCGATCAGGAGACCAGAAGGCACAGTTCCAGGTGTACAAGCTTTACTACAAGGCTATGTTCAACACGAGCCTGCGAATTGTGAACAATGACATGGAGGCGGAAGATGTTATGCAGGAAGCCTTCCTGTCAGCCTTCGAAAAGATTAACACCTACTCGGGCACCGTCAGTTTCGGCGCATGGCTGAAGAGAATAGTGGTCAACAGGTCACTTGACGCCCTGGGCAAAAGGAAAGCGATCTTTGAAGACATTGAAAATCACACAGGAATCCGGGATGACGGTCCGGATGACGCAACGTACAGGGAAGAAGTTGATGCTCGCGTTGAGGAGGTCAAGGCAGCCATAGAGAGGCTGCCGGAAGGATACAGGGTGATACTCTCTCTCTACCTCATCGAAGGTTATGACCACGATGAGATAGCGGAGATGCTCAACATCTCAAGCAGTACCTCGCGGTCACAGCTGTCAAGGGCGAAGCAGAAGCTGGTGAGTGAATTGAAGAACAGAAAAATATTTGAAATATGAACAGACTTGAGGACATAATCAGAAGCAACAGGGGTGAGTTTGACGACATGGAGCCGTCAGACGGGCATTTTGAGCGCTTCAGCTTTAAACTTGCCACCAGGCTTCATGCCGGCAGAGCAAAGAGAAGCATCCTTCCCTACCTGCTTAAGGCAGCTGTGGTGACCCTGCTTGTGACACTTTCGTCACTGTGGACATTTGATCACTTTGTCAAGCCAAACCTGAAGACAAAGATGACGCTCAGTGAAGTATCACCGGAGTACCGCGAGGTGGAGAGCTACTATGTGCAGCAGGTGAGTTTCATGGAGAACGAGTTCTCGTCACTTGACCTCTCCAACCCGGAACAGAAGGATGCACTTATGAAGGAAATGGCCTCGATGGACTCTGTTTATGTCGAATTACAGAAGGAGCTCAGGGCAAATCCGAATGACCAGCGCATCATTGATGCCATGATAAAGCATTACCAGACCAAACTTGAAGTAATGAGCTATATAATTGACCAGCTCAGAGAAATAAAAGCAGAAACCGAAAATCCAGTCAGCCATGAAAAAGTTGTTTACTAACAAACGGGTGTCACTGTTCGCAGCTTTGCTCTGCGCAGTCGCCCTGTCCGCCTCGGCACAAGAGGTCAGGAAGGAATTCCACAGGGAGTTTGTTCCAACTGACAACTCTACCCTGACAGTAATCAATAAATTCGGGTCTGTGGTCACCGAGACCTGGGACAAAAACAGCGTTGTTGTTGATGTCACCGTCAAGATCGAGCACTCCTCTGCCGAACGGGCCAGGAAACTCCTGGATATGATCACCGTTCAGTTCACTGAGGAAGGCGGCAACCTGAAGGCCGAGACCATCTTCGACAAGGAGTTCTCATCAATAAGTTGGAAAGGTTCCAACAATAACTTCAGTATCAACTACAATATCAAGATGCCGGCGCACATCAACCTTTCTGTCGACAACAGGTACGGGAACGTGGTAGTGGATGAGGTTTCAGGACAGACAACCCTCAATGTGAAATATGGTGATCTGACGGCCGACAAGCTCACCAGGGGCAATGTGAAGCCTCTCAACACCCTCATCGTTGCCTACGGAAAGGCTACAGTCTATGAACTGGGCTGGGCTGAGATCAATGCACGCTACGTGGGAATGTTCAGTGTGGAAAGGGCAACCGCCCTGCTTGTCGACAGCAAATATTCCAAGGTTTCGGTAACCGAGGTGAGTTCACTGGTGGCCGACAGCAAGTATGACGGATATAATATCGGTGCAGCCAACAACATAGTAGTGATGGGCGGTTATACCGATCTCAGGTTCAAGAAGGTAAACAAGAAGCTGGAGGTGGAGACCAAGTACGGCAATCTCTCGGTTGACCTGATACCTGCAGGATTTGAGACGGTAAAAGTAAAAGCAGGCTACTGTGCCGTCAGGCTGGGTATTGACCCGGGAGCCTGCTACAGGCTCAATGCCAGCAGTTCCTACGGAAGTGTCAAACTGGATGACTCGCGCTTTTCTCCCGACAGGAGGATTGTAGGTAACACCTCCACCGAGATGGCCGGAAAAGTCGGAAACTGCTCCTCTCCGTCATCCGAGGTAACAATCAACGCATCATACGGTTCAGTGAAGCTGGACTAATCTGATCAGAAAGCATCAGACAGGATATGGAAGCGGCGCCCCGGTAAAGGGCGCCGTTTCCGTTATAGTATACCTACCTTACTGCCCGCAGCCCG
>AMWB02107329.1_pt1 | contig 18575 bp, 21 predicted proteins | sample 200311 | NCBI WGS metagenome assembly AMWB02 (sample SAMN02737377, study PRJNA173069) | bioreactor metagenome | biome: anode biofilm in microbial fuel cells | place: USA: California | collected 2010-12-16 | reverse complement strand
GCGGCAGCCGGCGCCGCGCTCAGCCTCTGTGGCGGTTATCGCTGTGGGGCGTTTTTTTACGGGCCAACACGGCTTCGCGCACCAAGGCAGCCAACACCACCAAGACCAGTACCCCGCCTAAAACAACCAGGCCCGTGATGCTGATAAAAGGGATGGCGACCGGTGGAACTAGCGGGGCTTGCGGCGTGCCGGCTGCTCCAGTCGGCAGCAGCACGGCGGTGGGGGTGTTGAGCAGAACAGCTGACTGAGGTTGATCGCTGGAAGAGATGACCAGCAGCATCATCGCTACCGTCAGCAGTGCAATCAGCACCAACGTCAATATATAACCCGTAAATCGATCGATGCGCTTAAATTTCAAGGCAAACTCTCCACTGCCTGAAGCGCAGTCTGCTGCGGATCGGCGTTATCGCGCAGGATCAGCAGTGTGGCATTGCGCAAAACCGGCCCAATGATATTGAGCACATCTTCGCGCGGCAGGATAACTGCCGCCTGAGCAATTTGTTCCAATACTGGCTTCTTTTCGGCTTGAGTCCACAGGTTGAGTGCCGAAGAGCGCGCCGGCAGATCCCGCATTTCCTCCGTCCAGGTCGCTAAAAACTCAGGCTCGGTTAAATATTCAGCCAGACTGACCGCGAGTTCTGCCCGGGCTGAGGCGGGCGTTGCCACCGCCCACGACCAGGCAGAGGTAACAGTAATATCAGGGGCTATCAGTTCGGGCAGCGGCTGGTCCACACGGCCCGGTGTATAGGCGAGCACGTCCGAAACCAAGACAAAAGCAGTGTTAAGCTTCCAGTCCAAAAAAGCCGTCCACACCTGGGTGGAGGTCTGGAAGCCTGTCACCAAATTGCTCATATGGCGAGAGGCGTTGGCATCTTTCAGCAGCTGTAGTGCCGAAGTGAGTGGTTCGGTTTCCAGCATCGGGCGGCCTTGCGGGTCTTCCACCTTTCCACCTGCTTCCAGATAGAGAGTCAGCAGGAAGATGCCCTGCGGATCGTCAGCAGCGAAGCCAAAGAAGCCAAAATTTTCCTTGATTGCGGTCCAGTCGCCAACCGGCGTCAGCTGAGAATTGCCATCGTGAACCATTGCATATGGGTCGGCCATAAATGGCACCCCAAACACACTGCCGTTCCAACTGGCCGCCTGGCGGGCAAAGGCATACCAATCGGCCTGATCCAACAAACCGCTCAGTGCCTCACTGGAATAAATCAGTCCCTGCTGGGCAGCCCGATCCAAATCTGCCTTGGGCAGTGCGATCAGGTCCGGAGAAACAGCCGGAGCAGCAACCCTGGCGGCATGCAGCGCATCCAGCAGGCTGCCAGGCCCGCTGCTGCTTTTCACCCGGACGATAATTTCAATGCCCTGCTCGCGGGCAAAGTCGTCCAGGCGGGTTTTTAAAAGCCTGGCCGAAGGCAGGCTGCTTTCGGGGTCAAACAGGGGCGGGACCCACACGATCAGCGGCGAAAGCGCAGCCTCAGTGCTGGGCGGCGTTTCGGGCGTCTCACTTTGAGGGGGCTCTGGGGTTTGGGGGAAGGCACTTGTCTTGGAAGGCTGCGGCGTATTGGTCAGCCAGGGGACATCCATATTGAAGCTTACCCCCTGACAGGCCCCGAGTAGCAGCGTAAGGCAGAGTCCCAGGCAGATCAAGGCGATCAGGCGCGGCCGGCGGGCTGTCTTGCTTTGGCTGGCAGCTTTCGTTTTCATGAAAGTAACGCTTTCATCTCACCGGCGGGTTACAGCCAGTCCACTGGCTTGGAGAGTAGACCTACCAGCAGACGAATCGCATTTTCGAGGTCTTCACGGTCAATCATCTCTGATGGGGTGTGCACATAGCGGCAGCCCAACGAAAGGCAGCCCGCCGGCACGCCCGCCCGCGCCATTTGAATGGCCCGGCCATCGGTTCCGCCTGCCTCCAACACTTCCATCTGATACGGGATGTGCTGAGCCTCCGCCTCCCGGATCATCCAGTTTACAACCCGCGGGTCAGCGATGAACGAAGAATCGCGCACCTTGATGGCCGGCCCCTTCCCCAAAGTCACATCCATCCGGGCTGAGCGTGGGGTATCACCGGTGCGGGTAACATCCAAAGCCAGGCCGAGTTCGGGGTCCACCCCATAGGCAGCCGTAATCGCGCCGCGCAGACCGACTTCTTCTTGAACGCTGAAGACAAAATAAACCTCATGCGGGCTTTCTTTCAATGCCCGCAGGGTCTCAATGGCAACAACCGCGGAAATACGGTTATCCATGGATTTCGCCACCAGCCGCTTCCCCAAGTCGATAAATGGTCGCTCAAAGCCGCATACATCCCCCACTTGGACCGCTGATTCCGCTGCGGAAGCCGCACCAGTATCGATGAACATCTTTTCCAAAGTGGGCAGCGCATTGCCTTCCAGCCGCTCCATCCCGATCACACCCCGCGCGCCGTTCATAAACAAAACGCGTCCTCCCAGGCATGTCAGGGGGCTGACCCCGCCGATCATCAAAAAGCGGGCAAAACCGTTTTCGTCCACATGCGTCACCATCAGGCCAATTTCGTCAATGTGCGCGGAGATCATTATCCGCTGGCCTCCTTCGGTTTTACGGCCTTTGCGCGCAATTAAGTTGCCCAATGCGTCCGTCCGGACTTCGTCGGCCAGGCCGCTAATCTGATCCATAACTGCCGCCCGAATTCGGTGTTCGGCACCGGAGGGTCCGGGAGTTTCGGTCAGCAATTTCACCAGGTCGGTCAGAGATTCCGTGGGCGCTTGTTGAATGTTATTCATTTTAATTCTCCTGCCTGTTCAGAATGGACGCGTCCAGACGCGTCAGGGCGCCATAAACCAGGCGCAAAGTATTGATGCAATCATCCATCCGCACCAGACCAGCGGCTGAATGAAGATAGCGTTGGGGAACTGAAACTGACACACTGGGGACCCCGGCCCGGATCTTATGAATGGAGCCAGCGTCCGTTCCGCCCTTGTTGGGCTGGCGGTATTGCCAGGGGATGCCTTCTGCTTGCGCGCTTTCCACAAGCCAACGCACCAGCCGCCGATCCGCAATGGTGGCACCGTCCATCAGGTAAATGGCGGGTCCACCGTCCAGATGGGTGTTGTACCGGTAGTTTTCTTCACCATCAAAATGGGGCAAGTCGTGCGCCGGTGTTGAGTCCAGCGCAATCCCAATCTGCGGATCAAAATGATAAGCGGCCACTTTGGCTCCGCGCAGGCCGACCTCTTCCTGTACTGTAAAAGCTGCCAGCAAATCCACATTTTCCGGGGCATGCAGCACCAGCTGAATCAGGTTGAAAACGCCCAGCCTGTCATCCAGCGCCTTCGACAAGATGCTCGGGCCAGCCACTTTCATTTGGGTTGCAAACGTGGCCCGGTCACCTATCTTTGCCAGGCTGCTGCCGGCCGGGCCCAGGTCAATGCGCAGCTGCTCGCTTTCCAGCGTCCGTTTCCGTTCCTCGGGCGTGGTCAGGTGGATGGCTTTGGTGCCAATTACACCCGGGATGTGCTGCCGGCCAACGATCACGCTCTTGCCGGCCAGCTGACGCTCATCTATCCCTCCGACAACTTCAAACTGGAAAATGCCATCGCCTTCATCCCGGATGAGCATGAACCCAACCTCATCCATATGCGCAGCGATCATGACCCGCGGCAGGTTTTCTCCTTTGCCTCGCTTGGTAACCAGCAGGTTGCCCAGCGCATCCGTTTCTACCTGGTCTGCTGCCGGGCTGACAACTTCCCTGACAATCTCCCGGACTTCTTGCTCATCGCCCGAAACAGCCAGTGCGCTTGTCAGGCGCCGCAGCAACGCCAACTCCTGCTCTTCCAATACAGGCTTAAAATCGGAGGCGGTATTCTCTTGATTTGTCATCGCCTACTCCCATAACACTTTGGACATAAAGTCCAGCGGTAAATCTGCAATGAATTCTGCCATCAAACGCCCTGCACGGCGGATGTCCTTCAGCGCTACCATCTCCACGGGTGTGTGCATATAGCGCAGCGGAATGCCGACTTCGACCACCGGGATGCCGCTCTCCACAACCTGGATACTGTAGGCATCCGTGCCTGAGCCACGGGGGGCCAGGTCTTTTTCGATCGGGATGTCCAATTCTTCCGCACAGCTTGTCAGCGCTTGATAAAGCGCGGGATGGTCGTTGATTCCCCAGGTGAGCGGTACGCCCTTGCCCAGTTCAAATTTCCGCCAGCCGCTGCCACCAGGCCCGTTGGCAAAGGTCACATCAATAACGATGGCAAAGTCCGGGTGAATCGCGACGGGGTCAACTGCTGCGCCAATGGCGCCAACTTCCTCCTGGACGGTGGCCACGGCGGCCACATCCCACAGGTGTGTTCGGCGCGAGAGCAGGTCCAGGCAGACGCTAACCGCTGCCACACTGGCCCGATTATCCAGCGTATGCCCTGCCACAGTGTCTCCTGAAAGCTCAAGGGGCTCTTGGGCAAAAGAAATAACATCGCCAACGCGCACCAAAGCTGCGATTTCATCTGCACGCAATCCGGTGTCTACCAATAAATGATTTAGAGGCGGGGTCTCGTGGCCGGCCTCAGCAGGCAGCAGAAAATCAGCCGGCAGCACGACCATGCCCGGGATTTCAACCGGCTGGTTACGCGTGGCGTGTACCGTGACCATTTGGCCCGGCAGGATGCGCGCGTCTACACCGCCAATCTGGGTGGTTCGCAGGAATCCAGAGTCAATTTGGGTAACCATCAGGCCGATGGCATCCATATGTGCTGCCAGCATTACCGTTGGCCGGGGAGCTGCGCCACTGCCATGGCGAACCGCCTTCAAACTGCCCAAATTCGTAATGGTGAGTTCATCACTAAGGGGTCGCCAGGTTTCAGCAATTAGATCCCTTACCGGTTTTTCATAACCGGAGGGCCCTCCGATGCTGATCAGCGCTTTCAAATGTTTATTGAGGTCCAGTGTCATGAGGCTGCCTTTAAGGTGTGGGTTCCACATATTCATCCGGAGGCGTGGCGGTGACCGTCTCCGTCGGAATGTCGGTATGGGTTGGGAGTGGTGTTTCGGAGGGCTCAGGCGTCGGACTGGCGGTTGCAGTCTGAGTTGGGGTCTGGGTGATGGTGGGAGTGGCGCTGGCTGTGGGTGTGACGGTGGCCGTACGCGTCAGGTAAGGCGTCAGTGTAATGGTGGCGGTGGAGGTAATCGTTCCGGTCAGTGTGATTGTGGGCGTGGGTTCCAGAGGCCCACGGTCCAGGCGCAGCAAAATAAACCCTAAAAGATAACAGGGAATGGTGATCAAAATTAAGAGCGTCAGCATATATCGCGTTCTGGTCCGTTTAGAGAGTTCTTCCAAAGCCTCCGCCTCCACGGAAAGACAGTTGCACCACCAATGGCGTCAAACAGCCTAATGATACCATCAGCCCGAACCCTGGTTAAAGAAATACGCTATAATAGGCACGGGATTACCTATTCGTTCCCCAGGAGGTTACTATGGCAAGCAAGGATAAAGCAGGCAAAGAAGAACGCAAGAAGCCCAAATTGACCATTAAAGAAAAACGCAAAGTTAAAGAAGAAAAGAAAAAAGCCGGCACGACAGTCACCACCGGCGGATAACATCACATGTTGATCCTCTCAGGCACCTTCGGGTGCCTGATTTTTTTGCCCCATTGGCATCCACTGGAATGCATCCGACTCTCAGCAGCAGCAAGCAGTGGCGCAGGCCCGCTCGGCCGGCAAATCAGCATCCCGGATGTACGTTTCTGCACGATTTAATCACAAATGTATTATGATTTTGCCCAACCAAATTAAGCTTGAGCCGTACCAGCCGGTTGGAGCAGCAGTTTTTGCTTGGATGAGCTTCGCCGGCAGGCACAGCCAGTAAAGGAGAACAGTCAAATTTCATGACAACTTTAACCAGGGGGGTAAGCATTTTGGTCTGTTACTACAATGCCAGGGACCGTTTGCCAGAGACGCTCGACCATTTGTCCCGGCTCATCAGCATACCCGGACTCCCAACCGAGATCATTTTTGTAGACAATGCGTCCACTGATGGCAGCACCGACTTCATCCGCCAAAGTTGGAGCGGGCCCGCGGTACCGGTTTTTATAGCTGAGAGCCGTCCGGGGGTCAGTTGGGCCCGACGAACCGGGCTGCAAGCCTGCCATTATGACTGCGTAGGAATTGTAGATGATGACAACTGGGTTGCACCCGATTGGGCCATCCAAGGGTTGCAATACCTGGATGCGCATCCCGAAGCTGGCGGTGTTGGCGGTTTGAACCAGGCCGTATTTGAGGTGCCTGCGCCATCATGGTATGAGCGCTACCAGGGCAGCTATGCGGTCGGCCCTCAAACCGGGGTCAAAGCCAACACCAATCAGCTCGGGCTGATTTGGGGGGCGGGCAGCTTCTTGAGGAAAGCTGCAGTCGATCAGGCACTGGCGTTGGGCATTGACCCTTTGGTCGCAAGCCGGCAAGGCGGAAGCCTGCTCGCCGGTGACGAGAGCGAGATTATGCTGCAAATGCAGCTTTTTGGTTGGCGCTTTTTCTATGAACCCGCCATTCAAATCTCACATTTCATGCCCAAGGAACGGCTCAGTTGGGCTTACTATTTGCGCCTACGGGAAGGGATCGGCCGCAGCGCAGTCTATCTGGACATGTACCGCCGTCTGGCGGATCATTACCTGCTTGGTCATCCTCTGATGGAGTACGACTGGAAAAAAGAACTACATCAGGCTAAAAGCAAACTTTTGCGTGATGTGCCCGGCCTCGTGTCCACATTGCTCCCCGGCTTTGAAGGTAATTACCGCGCAGCTCTGGCGCAATCGAACCTGGGAATTTTCCGTGAAAGGAAGGCACGGGGTGCCTCCCTGGCACACATTTTTTACGCCCTGCGTAAAAAAGTGGCAGCACAATTTGGCCCTTAGCACGCTTTCCGCGGATCGCCCTCCTCTGCGCGAATGATTGCGCAGCAGCCGGCAGTGTTGCTGATGAAGCGCACCGCTGCCAGCCCAATCGACGCATTTTTATAGTTTTTTAATACTTACCTGGCATACTCAAGGAAACAATCCATTGAAACCGGTCAGGTTAAACCTGGCAGGGTCAGCTTTTTGAGGGCTCGCAGTCACCTGACCGGTGCCTTAACCAAGGAGGAATGAGATGAAAACATTTTTACGTGTCTTGCTGCTGCTTTCCGGAATCATTACCGGCGCAGTCGGTATTTACAGCATCCTGAACCCGGGGGTCACGCTGCTCTCACTTTCCCTCGCCATCGGACTGGCACTGCTTTTCTCCGGCATTATCGGGATCATTGCCTTCTTCCGCGTGCGTAAGCAGATGTATAAACCGGGCTGGCTGCTCGTCACTTCGCTCTTGGACTTGCTGATGGGGATGCTTGTCCTCTTCACTCCTGCCGGTGCCGCTTTGGCTGCTTCGCTTCCGTTGGCGCTTTCCCTGTGGATCATCTTCCGCGGCATATTCGTCATCGTTGAATCCTTTAGCCTGAAAGGGATGCACGAGTCAGAGTGGTGGGTCAGCCTGCTATTCGGCATCTTAAGCACTGCTGCAGGCGTCATCTCGTTGATGAACCCGGTAATTGCAGCCGTCACGATCAGCGTCTTGGTAGGGATTGAGCTAATTACAATGGCCATTACCACCCTCGTGGTTTGGTGGCGTTGGGTGCAGGCACACCGTGCAGTGAAAAAGCTGCAAAAGGCCGCCCGCGAAGATTGGGACACTTTTGCCCGCGAATACCCGGAAAGCACCGATTTTATCCGCAGCATCATCGACCAAGAGTTTCTGGACCTGTAAATTAACAGACTTTCACTCCGCAGCGGTACTAAAAGGGCTACAGTAAATGCTGTGGCCTTTTTTTGCCCTGCTTCCGGTTCTTAAACCGCTGCTGTAAAGCACCGAAACAAAATTATGTCAAATCAGTCCTGCTGCTTTAGGATATTATCATTTTGCGCTTGCACTGCTAAAAAGGCTGATTCGTGGTTCCACGCCCAAATTCGTACTTAGAAAAATTGTTAATACTTACTGACATACAATTGCGGAACAAAAAAACAACCTTGAAATAACGGACCGCAACTCTGATTATACAAGGTATGATAGACCCATGATATAGAGAAGGGATTACCTCATTCGACTGAAAACGGCTCTTGAGCGCTCGCCTGTAACTGCCCTGCTGGGTCCACGGCAGTGTGGAAAAACCACCCTGGCACGGCAGCTCAGTGAACATCAAAAAATCCACATTCTTTGATCTCGAATCGCTTCCCGACCGGTGCCGGCTGCAAAATCCAGAATTAATGTTAGGAAGTTTAACCAATCTGGTCGTTCTCGACGAAGTACAGGAGATGCCTGAGCTGTTCCAGGTGCTACGGGTTTCCGTTGACCGCCCTGATAACCAAACCCGTTTTCTCATTCTGGGTAGTGCTTCCCCGGAAATCATCAATGCCGCCTCTGAGTCACTTGCAGGCAGGCTTGAATTCGTTGAGCTGCAAGGCTTTGATCTGTCTGAAAAAGGAACCGGTTCCTGGAAGAGGCTCTGGCTGCGCGGCGGTTTTCCTCACTCTTTTCTTGCTGATTCTGAAGAAGATAGCCTGGCGTAAAGAGAGGGGTTTATCCGGACCTTTCTGAAAACCAACATTCCCCAGTTGGGGATTAGTATTCCAGCCGTTACGATGCGGCGCTTCTGGACAATGCTTGCCCATTATCACGGACAAACATGGAACGCCGCCGAAATTGGCCGCTCGATGGGTCTTTCGGATAAAACAGTTCGATCCTATCTCGACATTCTGACCGGCACATTCATGATTCGCCAACTCCAACCCTGGTTTGAGAATTTGGGCAAACGGCAGGTCAAATCTCCAAAGATTTATATCCGAGATACGGGGTTATTGCACAGCCTTCTGGATATTCCCGACGGACACAACCTGCTTGGGCAGTCTGAGGTAGGTGCTTCATGGGAAGGTTTTGTGTTAGAACAGGCGCTGCAAATCCTGCATCCCAATGCGGCATATTTTTGGGGTACACATGCCGGCGACGAACTCGACCTGCTCTTTCAGTCCGGAGGTAACCGATACGGAATTGAAATCAAGTTTAACGAGGCTCCCACTCTGACGCCTTCGATGCGGATCGCTTCATCAGAACTATCTCTTGAACATCTTTGGGTTGTTTATCCAGGAAATGAAACGTACCCGGTAATGAAGAATATTACCGTCATACCGCCAAAAGATTTGGAAACGATCCGGGAGAAAATCAAATAAAACTTGAACTGCTAACGAGATGCTGCCGGGGAAGTATTTCTTTGACTTTGAATCCTTTTTTACATTTTCCTTGCAGATCGCGCCAAGCAAATGCGTAATGACTCAAAAAATGTTACTTTGTGGTGATCGTTGCCTCATAGAGAGATGTTACCAAACGATTTTCCATAATTGAGCGACTTTTGCAGTGATCTGACAGGGTTCAGCTGCATATGCTGGGCTGTCAAATGGGCTTTGACCTCCCCGGGGATACTCCCATGGCCAGCACGCGACGGGACGGTGTCTGAGCTTGATCATACGTGCGCAGCAAAACCAGTTCCTCGCTCGTTTCCAAACGATCGTACCAATCGTATGGCGGACAATTGGCCATTTCTCTCTAGGAAAAAATCATTTCTGAGCCACCACTCTTCCCTATAGGTAGTAAGATTAATTTTTGAGGCAATTCGCACTTGACACATCTCGTGATTCCTATGATATACTAAGTCTTCGCGTCCCCAAAAGACAGGACGAGTAACATCGTAAGTGAGGAAGTAATCATGAATCATACAGAATTATTAAAATCTGTCGAAGCTGAAGAAAATGCCAGTATTCCCGACATCTTCCCTGGCGATTCCGTCAGTGTGCACTACAAAATCAAGGAAGGTGACCGCGAGCGCATCCAGGAATTTAAAGGTGTGGTTTTGTATGTGCGCGGAAAAGGCAATGACAAGAGTTTTACCGTTCGCCGGGTTGCCAGCAATGGCATCGGCGTAGAACGCAGCTTTTTGATCAAGTCTCCCCGCATCGCCAAAGTTGTCGTCGAACGGCACAATAAGGTTCGCCGTGCCCGGCTTTACTTCCTGCGCGAACGCACCGGCAAGAGCGCCCGCCTCAAGCAGCGCTTCTAAACCGAATAAAACGGAGGCCTACGGGCTCTCCTATGCATCCAAGAGCCTTTTGTGAAACACTAACCTTGTTTCAGAAGAGGCTCTTCGCTTTTCTGAGATTGGACGACCCATGCCCAGTACTGCCAAGCCCCTGATCGCTCTGCCTGCCGGCTTGACCGCCCGCCGCAGCTCTCCCGGGGGATATGAGATCAAACAAGCTTACATCCAGGCCGTCACTCGGGCTGGTGGCATTCCGGTCATCTTGCCGGCTTCGATCCCTGCAGAGGAACTGCCGCGCCTGGCCGCCGTTTTTGATGGTTTCCTTTTTTCAGGCGGTGCGGATTTAGACCCGGCACACTACGGCGGTGAGCTGCAGCCCAACACTTACGGCATTAACCCGGAAAGAGATGCCTTTGAATTGACATTGCTGCGTCTGGTTGTAGACGCTCAAAAACCGGTTTTTACCATTTGCCGCGGCACCCAGGCCCTGAATGTAGCCCTGGGCGGGTCGCTGATCGGCGATATTGCCACGCAGCAGCCCCAGGCACTGAAACATGATTGGTTTCCGGGCTTCCGGCGCGACAAGCTGGTTCACCAGGTCCAGATCGACCCGTCGTCCCGAATTGGCGCCATCATTGGTGCTCAAAATATTTTGACCAACAGCCTGCACCATCAGGCAATTGACCGGCCAGCGCCGGGGCTGCGCGTCACTGCCCGCGCCACCGACGGCATCATCGAAGCTGTGGAAGAGCCTACATTGCCTTTCGTCGTCGGAGTGCAATGGCACCCGGAATGCCTGCCGGAAGTGGCATCGATGCGCGCCTTGTTTACGGCATTCGTTGCCAGCTGCTAAGGGCGCTCCGGCCGCAGCGCTGCTGTGCCACCCCCAGCCAAAGCAAAACTCACCTGCCGCGCCGCCCGGCACACCAATCAGGCCGAAGGGCATCTCCCCAAAATGGCGGCGGCTGTCAATTCCTACTTCAGCCAGGCCTGGTTCAGTCGGAGGTGTTAAAATAAACGCATGAGCGATGCAGCCCGATCCAACTTACCGATCGGCGTTTACGATTCCGGCATTGGCGGTTTATCCGTGCTGCGGGTCATTCAAAGCCGCATGCCTGCCGAAAACATCATTTACGTGGCCGACCAGGCCCACGTCCCCTATGGAAACCGGCCGATGGAAGAAATCCGCAGCCTGGCTGAGGGCGTTACGCGCTTTTTACTTTCACAAGGTGCCAAATTGATCGTGATCGCCTGCAACACAGCCTCAGCAGCCGCGCTCAAGGATTTGCGCGTCCGCTACCCGCAGGTGCTTTTCGTTGGGATGGAACCCGCAGTCAAACCAGCCGCCGAACAAACTCTTTCTGGCCACGTCGGGGTGCTGGCAACACCATCCACCTTCCAAGGGGAGCTTTACGCCTCCGTGGTCGAACGTTTCGCCCAGGATGTGACCCTGCATCAAGCAACCTGCCCGGGCCTGGTCTCTCAGATTGAGAAGGGCTTTCTGCGGAGTGCAAAAACAAAGCGGATTCTGCAGGATGCCGTCGAACCGATGCTTTCAGCCGGGGTAGATACCCTGGTGATGGGCTGTACTCACTTTCCGTTTGTCATTCCCGTCATCGATGAAATTAGCCATGGCCAGGCTCGGGTGATTGACCCGGCGCCAGCAATCGCACGTCAGGTGGAGCGCGTGCTCAGCCAAAATGGCTTACTGAACAGCGCCGCGGCCTCTGGCCAGGTGGCGTATCTTACCAGTGGCGACCCGCTGAGGATGAAGAAGCAAATTGCTCTGCTGCTGGGGGCTGCAGCGGACCCGCGCGCGCTGCGCTGGTCAGCGGGCACGCTGCTGCTCGCCGACCCACTTTAGTCTTTGCTGCTCAAGCCGGGCTGAAGCCGGTCAGCTTTCCTCAGGCGCAGCTTACTTATGCCACCAGCTCCAGCGGATTGCCTTCCGGGTCAAGCAGACTGACTTCAAAATACCCATCCCCCGTCCGGCGCGGCCCGCTTATCAAATGACAGCCAGCAGCGGTCAAGCGCCGGCTCAGGTCCTCCATCGCGGCGGCGCTGCCAACCCGAAAAGCCAGGTGGGCATAGCCAGCGGCATGCTCCTGCGGAGGCCGGTCCGAAAGCTCCGGCCAGCTCATTAACTCCAGCCTGGCACCGCCATCAAACATCAAGAAATAAGTCTGCAGGCCGGTGCGCAGGTTTTGGTAGCGTTGGGAAGCGTGCCCGCCAAAGTAGCGGACGTAGAAATCTTTCATCATCTCCAGATCACGAACGTTGAGCGCAAGATGGCTGATCTGCATACTGGACCTCCTTAAGCGGTTTTATCTTTGCAATGATGATACCTCAAGGCACACAGGCTGCGCCTGCTCCCTACCCTGAAGGGGGCACGAAAACCTGCCGGCCGAAGTTAATCCGGCATGACCAAATGCGCCCGGGTTCCGCTGTCCGCATGATCAAGAAAAAACCCAGCCACCAAACCCTGGATCATGCCGCCGCGTCACAGCCAAGTCCGCCTCCACAGGGGAGGGCCCGAGGCAGATCAGTTGATTTTAAAACGGAAATGACCCTGCTGGGACTCGAACCCAGAACCTAACGCTTAAGAGGCGCTTGCTCTGCCAATTGAGCTACAGGGCCAATCTGATTGCATTATAGCATACGCCGCCTGACAAAAAATCTCTGGGAACCCAGAGATCATTCAGGAGGTAAGCTCCCCGGAGAGGACTCGAACCTCTAACCTAGCGGTTAACAGCCGCCCGCTCTGCCGATTGAGCTACCAGGGAAGGCAAGGAAATATTATAAGGAAAATAAGCGGGGGTGTCAAGCAATGCCGGCACAATCTCCATACCGCGGCAACCGCCATCAGCGCCTAAACCTGCCAGTCGCCGATGCCTTTCCAGCAATGATCCAAATGTTCGGCCAACACCGGCCCCAACTTGCGTTGAATCGTCCTGCGCACAGCCGCCATCAGTGCCACGCCGCCCATACTGTGCAAGCGCTTGCCAATGTCACGCGCTTCGCGATGATGGTATTGAAGGTCAAAAGGCCCGCCCGGCTGCAAGCTGAGAAAATCGTCCTGTTTGCCAATTCGGACCAATTGGCTGATCATTTGATTGACCTCATCCCGGTTATGTTGGTCCAATGCCCGGATTTCCGGCTCCCCGAACAATCTTGAAAAAAGGCTCATCCTGTTTCCCTTCCGATAACGGTATACTCATTATAAGTGATTTGTATTGATTTTTATGCCCCGAGGGTTTGCCATTGTATCTGTTAAATTCACGCCTGTGCTATAATGGGGATGCGTTTTGAAGAGCAGCACCTTCTAGGCGCGTTTTGTGTTAATCACTCATGCATGCTTATTCTTAGAAAATACAGAGGACATATGTCAAGTTCTTATCTCACCCGTGAAGGATATGAAAAAGCCGAGCGTGAACTTGAAGATCTGCGAACCAATCGGCGCAAACAAGTGGCGGACCGTCTGCAGGATGCGCTGGAAGATGGCGAATTGATCGAAAACGCCGAGTACGAGGCCGCCAAAAACGAACAGGCTTTCGTGGAAGGCCGGATTAAGGAGCTGGAACTCCTTCTGGCAAACGCGCATATCATTGAAGACAATGAGGTTCAACGGGGCACCGTAGCAGTCGGTTCCACCGTCACCATCCGCGTTGCCGACGGCGAGCCCGAAACTTATCAAATCGTTGGGCCGGTTGAAGCCAACCCGCGTGAGAAGCGCATCTCCCATGAATCACCCATCGGCAAAGCCATCCTCAACCATAAGGTTGGCGAGAAAGTGAGCGTTTCATCGCCGGGTGGCACCTTTACCGTAGAAATCCTGAAGTGCGTTTAGCCTGAATTTCAACAGATACAGCCCCACCTGGCACCTGCCTTGGTGGGGTCACTTTTAAAAAGTAGGACCATTATGCTGCGTGACGAATTATCCGAACTGGAAAAAAACCGATTGGAAAAAATGGAGCGAATGCGGGCGGAAGGCATTGAACCTTACCCGAACCGTTCTGCCAGAGATTCTTCTTCCGATGAAGCCATCCGCCGTTTTGAACAAGCTGAGTCTGCTGGGGAGGCTGAGCCTGTCTGTGTCACACTCGCCGGCCGGCTGCGTGCCATCCGTCACATGGGAAAACTCAGCTTTGCCCACATTGAAGATCGTGGCGGCCGGCTCCAACTGATGTTTCGGGTCAACGAGCTCGGCCCCGAGCGTCTGGACGCTTTTGTGCGTGATTTTGATTTGGGCGATTTTATTGAGGCCAGCGGCACGATGATGCGCTCAAAACGGGGCGAGGTCACACTTTTGGTGGATGACTTCCGTATGCTGGCCAAGGCCCTTTTCCAACTGCCAGCCGCCAAAGATGAAGTCGTCGACGGTGAAGTGATCCGTCACGCTTTGCTGACTGACCCCGAAACACGTTACCGCCAGCGTTATGTCGACCTGGCCGTCAACCCTGAGGTGCGTCAGATCTTCCAAGCCCGTACAGCCACTCTGCGTGCCCTGCGGAGTTTTTTGGATGGCCATGGTTTTCAGGAGGTGGAAACCCCCATTTTACAGCCAATCTATGGCGGCGCCGCGGCCAAGCCCTTCACGACCTATCACAATGAGCTGCAGCAGCAGCTCTTCCTTCGGATCAGCTTTGAGCTCTACCTGAAGCGTCTCATCGTCGGCGGGTTGGAACGGGTCTATGAAATCGGGCGCGATTTCCGCAACGAGGGCGTGTCCTTCAAGCACAATACGGAATTTACCCAGCTTGAGTTTTATATGGCCTATGCGGATTACCATACAATGATGGACCTGGCTGAACAAATGATTTCATTTGTCGCCCAACAGGTATTGGGGACCCAAATTGTCCACTTTAACGGCCACGAAATTAACCTGACCCCGCCCTGGAATCGCCTGCAGATCCGCCAGGGGCTCATTGACCAGGCCGGCATCGATATCCAAGCCTACCCAACCGCAGCCAGCCTGTCCGATTGGATGAAAGCCAAGGGCATTGCCCACAAACCGGATGCCCCGCGTGGTAAGCTGATCGGCGTCCTGATGGAAGAATACCTGGAGCCAATCCTCATTCAACCGACTTTTTTGTACGATTATCCGCGCGATATCTCTCCCCTGGCCAAAACCAAACCCGACGACCCGCAGACGGTCGAAAGGTTCGAAGGGTTTATTGGCGGCGTGGAACTTTGTAATGCCTTCACCGAACTGAATGATCCGCTCGAGCAGGAAAAACGTTTCCTCGAAATGGGTCGGGCATACAGCGCCGAGGACGAAGAAAGACACCCCATGGATGAAGATTTTTTGCGGGCGCTGGCCTACGGCATGCCTCCAACGGGCGGCTTTGGGATTGGTGTAGACCGGCTGGTTATGGTGCTTACCGGCCAGCATTCGATTAAAGAGGTCATCCTTTTCCCGCCGCTGCGTAAGGAAGAACCAGGCCCTCAATTTCGTGAATAAGGTATAGAATAAAGCAGAGGATTGCGTTGCTTGGCCCAAACCTTGCAACCCAAGCGGTTATGACCGAAGAAGAATTGATTGCACATGCCATTCAAGGTGATCTCGATTGCTTTAATCAACTGATTCGAACCTACCAAAATCAAGCCTTCAATGTGGCTTACCGCATCATGGCGGATGAAGCCGCAGCAGCGGATGCCACTCAAGAAGCTGTCATCACCATTTATCGCAAAATCGATACCTTTCGCGGCGGTTCGTTTAAGAGCTGGTTTCTGCGGATCGTCACCAACACCTGCCTGGATGAACTGCGCCGCCAGCGCCGTCGCCCGACCGTTCCTCTTGAAGCCGAGTCAGAAGATGGCGAGGCGATCGAAGACGGCAAATGGATGGAAGACGATGCCGCCGGGCCGGAGGAACAGCTCTCCGACAGCGAAATGGAAATGGCCATCCAAAATTGCCTCTCGGATCTTGATGATAAATTCCGGGTTGTTTTGGTAATGGTAGATATTGGCGGCGAGAATTATGAGGCGGTCGCCGCAGCCATTGGCCGACCGGTCGGGACGGTAAAAAGCCGCCTCGCTCGCGGCCGGCTGAAAATGCAGGAGTGTCTGCAAGGCCTTGGGGAACTTTTGCCTGGAAAATTTCGTCAGTCTCATGAGGAATCAAGTCATGACCAGGCACGATAAGTTAAATCCACAAGAATTGGAAACCGTTTCCGCATACATAGATGGCGAATTGGAACCACAGCAAAAAGCCATTTTTGAGGAAAAATTGGCCCGCTCGGTACTGCTGCAGCAATCGCTGAAAGAACAAAGGCAGCTCTCCAACGCTCTGCAGGCCCTCCCAATGCACCCTGCCCCGCATGACTTTACTCTTACCGCAGCAGAAGCACGCGAGGCTCGCCGCGGGAGGTTCCTGATTCCGGCATTCAGTTGGGCCTCTGTTGCCGCGCTGGCCGTCCTGGCGGTACTGCTCGTCAGCGACTTTATTTTCAAAAACTATAGTTTCGCGGTCCCATCCCAAACGGTGATGATGGAACAGGTTCCCACCGAAGCCGCGGCCGATCAGGTGGCTGCCCAGCCGCAGAACGCGCCTCTGCTTAACTGGGGACCGTCCATTGCTTACGGCGTCGGTGGCGCAGGAGGCAGCGGCATCTTAGGAAAAGGCGGCGGCGGGCCTGGGTTCGACCCATATTTGCTCGTTCCACAAGCGACCCCCGCCCCGCAGGCTGAAATCCAGGGCTTCACCACCGAGATGGAAAGCACGCCGATCATCTTTGGCTTACGGGAAGAGGCGCTTGGCCAGCAAATCGCCCAGGAACCCGCCCAGACCCCCACGCCATCAGCCGCCCAGGCGGCGCCCGAAACGGAGCAGCCTGCCTTGGTATCTACCAATCTTAAGCTGATCTTGGCCGGCCTGGGGATCATATTCGGACTGGCCGCTTTGGCACTACGGCGCTGGCGCTGAAACAGCTCACCCTTAAAATCAAAACCGCTCCCGGTGGATCTTATCGGGAGCGGTATTTTTCCAGAATTCTGAATTTTATTGGAGATGGGCAGCTGCCCGCAGTTCATCGACGCGGTTGGTCTTCTCCCAGGTCAGGTCCAGATCATCACGGCCGAAGTGGCCATAAGCTGCCAATTGACGGTAGATCGGGCGCAGAAGGTCCAAATCGCGAATGATAGCCCGCGGCCGCAGGTCAAACACCTGCGTAATCGCTGATGCAATATCCTCGTCCGGCACGATACCGGTTCCGAAAGTTTCCACGTTGATACTCAAAGGATGGGCAATGCCAATGGCATAGGCCAGTTGAACTTCGCAGCGGCTGGCCAACTTGGCTGCCACCACGTTCTTGGCTACCCAACGTGCCGCATATGCCGCTGAGCGATCGACCTTGGTCGGATCTTTGCCGCTGAAAGCGCCACCGCCATGTCGGCCAAAACCACCGTAACTATCCACAATAATCTTGCGGCCGGTCAAGCCAGCGTCGCCCAGGGGGCCGCCCACAACAAAGCGACCGGTAGGGTTGGTAAAGATTAAGGTCTCATCGTCCACCATTTCTTGGGGCAAAACCGGTTTGATCACATACTCAAGCAGGTCATTGTGAATGCGTTCCTGCGAGAGCGTTTGGCCTTCAAAGCTATCCGCATGTTGTGAGCTGAGCAGCACGGTATGAAAACGGACTGGCTTGCCATAGTGGTACTCAACGGTCACCTGGCTCTTGCCGTCCGGGTACATCCAGCCCAGCGTTCCATCCTTGCGCACTTCCGCCATGCGCCGGGCAAGCTTATGAGCGTAGTAAATGGGGGCCGGCATCAATACGTCGGTTTCGTCACAGGCGAAGCCAAACATCAGACCCTGGTCACCGGCGCCGCCTGCTTCAAGGTATTCTTCGGTGTATGTGTTGGGGGTTGTCTTGCCGTTGCGATCCACCCCACGGGCAATGTCGGACGACTGATTGGCCAAAGCTGTCAAGACGGAACAAGTGCTGGCATCAAAGCCTTTCTTGCCGCGGTCATAACCAATTTCGAGCACTACCTTGCGCACCAGTTGGTCAATATCCACAAACCCCTTGGTGGTGATTTCACCAAAGGTGATCACCATGCCGGTCTTGGTGGCCGTCTCACATGCCACCCGGCTGGATGGGTCCTGTGCAATCAGTTCATCCAAAATGGCATCGCTGATTTGATCGCACATCTTGTCGGGGTGCCCTTCAGTAACTGACTCAGAAGTGAAAAGGTACTTGGGCGAATTCATAAAAGTTGTTGTCATTGTTAACCTCCTCAGGTTGTAAAAAAAAGCCCCGCGGTCTGAGGGGCAACAAATATCATTTCGCTTGCCTCTCATCTTCCAGTTGTCTCCTGCCGGAATTGGCACCATGCTCTCGCTGGTTGCCGAGGTCTCAAAGGGCCGGTCCCTCCACCTCTCTGGATAAGAGCGCTTTTTGGGCTATTCAATTGTGGTGTGAGTTATATAACATAAAGCTTTCCGATTGTAAAGTGGCTGAATGGGTTCAATACATATGAGACG
>AMWB02028335.1_pt1 | contig 18599 bp, 17 predicted proteins | sample 200311 | NCBI WGS metagenome assembly AMWB02 (sample SAMN02737377, study PRJNA173069) | bioreactor metagenome | biome: anode biofilm in microbial fuel cells | place: USA: California | collected 2010-12-16 | reverse complement strand
GATTCCATTGCTGTTAATGGTGCATTGGTCAATAAGATAGGTACTTCCCAGCTTGCTTTGGCAGCCAGGGAAGCCCGCAAGAACGTCCTGGTTGCAGCCGAAACCTATAAATTCAGTCCTAATACCATTCTGGGTCAGATCGTGGAGATAGAGGATCGCTCAAGTGACGAGGTCATAGACCCCGATATGCTCAAAGAGATGCCAAATGTAAAAGTACGAAATCCGGCCTTCGATATCACACCGCCGGAATACATCGACCTCATAATCACAGATGTTGGCGCTTTCCCACCGGCAATGGCCTATATAGTGATCAAGGAATACCTGGGACTGGACCTGGTGGATCTGAAATAGTCTTGTTTTCCTTATATGTGGTGAATACAGGAATTATTTATTATCCTTCCAGTTCCACCATTTAAGCAGTTGTGGGTCATGCTCTTCATTCGATGCATAATACACTGCGCATCTGAATACATAGAGCATGCACCTGTCTATTTTCATCCCGGCATTATCACATAGTCTCAGGTAGAGTTCTTCAGGGTCTTTTCCCTTCAGATCTGCCACGGAACGAATACCCAATTCCCAGATATCTTCTGCGGTCTTTCCACCGACTCCAGGAATAACCTGTAATTCCTTAAGGACCAGGGTTTTGTTCTCACCCTTCATTTCTTACCCACTGTGGCAATATAGATCACGAACTCCTGCTCACCGTCTATATCAAGCAGTTCGTTCATGTCATCATCCAGGAAGGCCGCTATGGCACAAACACCACAATCAATGGTTTCTGCACTAAGGTATAAGTTCTGGCATACATGACCTGCGTCAAGGTGCAGGTAACGGTATCCTCTTTCTCCATACCTCCATTTCATCCTATATGCCACCGCTGTCCAGATGAACGTTACTGCACTCTTCTTTACAAAATCCTGTCCCAGGCACGCTTCTGTGATCTCTTTTGCCATGTCGTTCTCGATGTCCAGTTGCAGTAGTTTATGTCCTATGGCAAGGAATCTGTATAGGCCGGGCTCAAGACCATCTACATTGTTGATCAGCAGGTATGTCTCAAGTGCATGTCTTGCTCCCGCCGAGGGCACGGTCCTGAAAGTGACGACGTCCTCTATGGTTTCTTTAACTCCCTGTGTACACCACAACAGGTACGAAAGTTCGTTCAGGGTAAGAGGTTTGTCAGAATAGCTGCGCACGCTGGTACGATGTTCTATGGCACGCCTTACAGGCATGTCTTTGACATGAATGGTATCTGGTTTCGGTAGTTCGATGACCTCTATCGCATCATCTGGCTCCTTTTGTAAAGGCGGTTGAGGATATCCGGCGTTCTGTGGTGCTTTTCCAAGGTACTGGAACCTCGTCAATTTCATGAAATCTTTGCCTATCTCTTGCATTTCAGACTCCCCTTTTGTATATTTGCTGCTACGTTCAAATCCTTGATCATATATTGGTTTTTGAGTACTTATCCACTGTGTTATGTTCTCCCTTATTTGCACCGATTACTACAAATCCTCCTTCCCCATATCCGCTTCTGAAAGGTTCGACATCTGCTATCATTTCCAGTGGCCTGAAAAGCGTCTGAACCATGGTAATGTCCCTGAAACCAGCTTCATGGATGCATTCAGATACTTCTTCAACTGAATGGAGTCTTGCACATGTGTAAAATCCTTTTTCATGTTGCTTTTTCTCATATTTTTTCTCGTACACCTTTCCAAGTTCAGTGTTCCTGTCTATCATTCCCAGGATCAGTCTGCTATCTGTTTTAAGTGTCCTGTAAACCTCAGAGAATGCCTGCTGCAGTTCCGTCAAAAAACAGTCCACAGTGATCATAAGGATCACATCAAAGCTCTTTTCTTTGAAAGGTAAGCTTTCAGCCACTGCCTGCACGCAAACGATATTTCGCTTTCTGGCCAATTCCAGCATCCCTGGGGAAGGATCAACGCCATATGTGATATGCAGGGCTTGCGCAAATCTGCCAGTGCCTACTCCTATCTCCAGGCATCTTTGTTCTGCTTTTATGGGTCCCAGCACTTTCCTAATAGCTGCCAGCTCGGAATCGAACACCTTAATATGCCGGTCGTACCAGGAATCGTATTCTTCTGCACGCATGTCAAATGATGTTCTCATTCCAACCCCTTTACTTAATTATAATTTTCCGAAGTTGACGTTAAGACCATAATAGATGTTTTATGAGCCATTCTACCATGGCTTGAGCTGACATACCTGTCAGATCCTCTGCAAGTGTGAGTGAAGGTATCAGGAAAGAGCCAATAAAAGCGGATATCGCTTTCTTGCTCGAGTTCTTATCATGTATCTGTCTGATCCTGTTCTCTTCCTTTTCAAGGAACTCCATGGCAAGTTGCAATTTTTCCATTTCTTTTTCTTCCCACTCATATTTTTCCTGCGATGTCATCTCAAGTAATCTTTCATAGTTCATCCGATACCTGTCATCTATCCTGTCCAGTTCCCCCCCGATAGCTCTGTCCATCAGCGTTTTTGTGGTACTCATAGTAACAACGAAGAGATATATTCCCAGCAGCAGCAGAATGAGCAGGAACACGGTCTCATATGACACTACTGACCTGGGGGAAATAAATGATACAATTGCCAGAGCAATGATGATAAAATAATTGATCACTACCATCAGCATGAAACCCTGTACAGGTTTCAGGCCTCCCATCCCATCAGCATGGAAAACATCTATCTTTATGGCAGGGTCCTTTTTCAGGGAACCAATATTTTTAGTAAGACCGATCACAAACCAGACTGTGATCGCCAGCATTACATACATCAGGTATGCCAGGATATGATTTATCACGTCAAGCAGAAAAGCCCAGTGACTGGATGGGTCGAACAGGGAAAAGTACAGAGGTATTTTTCCTTCTGAGTATTTCCACTGCCAGAATCTTATGATTTCCAGGAGCATGAAAGGCATGATCACCAGCAGGATGGTCCTGTTTAAAGTACCTTTATTCCCGAGCCACATTTTCAGTTCATTTTGGAGGGATACGAAGCCATTTTCTCTGAAAAGAGGCATTATTCGGTCAAAGGTGGTTTTCACATTGGAGAATAAGTAGGTTATAAGGGCGAACTGATAGCCCATAAGTATGCTTGTAGATGCCAGGGATAGCATATTATATGAGGTAAGGAAAAGGAACCGTACTTTTGCAGATAGCAGCAGATACAAAAAGAATATACTGAGAGTTATTCCCAGTGAGTATATTAGGTAATTGCCTGAGAACCTGCAAAAGAACTTCTCTGCCCACATGTCCATCACATGAATCTTTTCCAGTTATCCTCTCTTCGATCTAATTAAGCCATATCCGCATATCACGCACATAAATGCTGTAATAAGCAGGAACCCAGGTACTCTTTCAGGTTCTGCTTCCTTTGAAGGTACAGACTCTTGTTCTTCTGACCCTTTCTCTGCCTGTAGCTTATCTTCTTCATCGGTCACTGTGCCTTTCGCTTCTCCAGTTTCTTTGCCCTCATCTTTTTCTTCAGACTGATCTAATGCCTGTTCCTGCATCACGGAACTTGTCAGCTTTATTGACCTCACTATCTTTGATTCTCCTCCCTGTGTGAATCTGATGTTCTCTTCGTATTTCTGATAGCCTTCAAGTTCCAGTTGCAAGTTATGCTCATCAAAATCTGTAAGGATCATGTTGTCCTTAGGAGTGGAATCTATCCTTTTGCCATCAATGAAAATATCGGCTCCTGCAGGTTGTGACACCACTGTCAGAAGAAGGTAGGGTACAACAAGCATCGTGAGGTGAGTGTCTGCTGGCACGGCACCCACATTGATACTTCCTATCCCTATGCTAATGTTCTGCCCGGTTGCTTTGGGCAGCAGGTAGTTCTGATCTTTCACCAGGACCTTCTCATCGATGCGCTCTCCATTCTGTTCAAGCTGCACCACTACCTCTCCGTTAGCATTCACTTCGCTTATCAGTAGTATGTAACCGTCTCCCAGATCAACACTATCTCCTATCTTTTTCTGTATTGTTTCCACCGGGGTGGCAAATACAAGGGGTTCCTGTAAGATCTCAATTCTCATAAGTTCAGGCGTTACTACAACAGGGCGCTCTACTATATTCGGTCTTTCTATTCTTTCAAGTTCTTCAGACCGTGTTTCAATTCCGGTCATATATGCCAGGATGTTAGTAAAAAGAATTCTTCCCGTGTCCGTCATGCTTTCAGGTGAAGAGGTAAAGCCCCAGAACAGGTATTTGTTCTCTTCCAGCAATAGTGGATAATGGTCTTTGTTCCCTGTTTCTCTTCCCAGCATGACCATTTCAGTGCTCATTGATGGGATATAGATACCAACATGTTCACTGGACCTGTAAAGCTGCAATATGCCATCTCTAGGGACCATGATGCTATTTGGTTTCTGGAAGATCGGATGTGAAGGATCGGTCACGTAGATACTGTTCTCACTCCCATGCCAGCCGTTCGGATACCCTGATCCCAATATTAGCTGCCCAAAAAGTTCATATCCTCCCTCTCCAAGCCCTATAAGGGGCTTGTTACTCTTTTTTATAATGTCCACAGAATATGTCTCACTCCACGTGGTATCGGGTCCTATGATAATAACATCATATTTTGAAAGGTCGGTATCTCCTCCTTTTTCCAGTAGTATCATGTCTGTCTGATATCCACTATCTTCAAGTAATGAAATGTAATATTTTGCGCTTGTTACGTCAGCAGAATATATATATGCCAGCTCTGTCCCAGATTCCAGGGCCATTGCCATCGGTATTATTAAAACAATGGTCAGTGTAGCCACTAGCCCTATTACAGATGCTATGAAGCACCTCAAGCCCACTTTCATATGATTTCCCCCAGTACAAATTATGGTATCTTGTTATATATAACTTTCAACAAATAGAAATTATCTTCTCTCCTATCAGGAAGATATAATACTATCCAATTACACAATCCACTTTATGCCAGTAAGATGTGAATGGGCTTCTTTCAGTGATCTTGCTCTTAAATACCATGATGAGGAGTGGGGTGTGCCGATACACGATGACCAATCACTTTTTGAATTTCTTGTGCTGGAAGGTGCACAGGCAGGCTTAAGCTGGGAAACGATCCTCAAAAAAAGGAATTATTACAGGAAGGCATTTGATAATTTTGATCATGAGAAGGTTGCAGCCTATGATGATGCAAAAGTGGAGGATCTGCTTAAGAACGAAGGTATAATCCGCAACAAACTTAAGGTGCAGTCTGCCATTAATAATGCCCGGGCTTTCAAAAAAGTGAGGGATGAATTCGGTTCTTTTGATAATTACATATGGGGCTTTGTGAACCATAAGCCAGTACAGAACTCATGGACATCGCTGGCAGAGATCCCTTCAAAGAACGAAATTGCAGAAAAGGTAAGTAAGGACCTGAAAAAAAGAGGGTTCAGTTTCGTGGGTCCGATTATCATCTACGCGTTCATGCAGGCAGTAGGCATGGTCAATGATCATGTTGTGGACTGTTTCAGGCATGAGCAGTGCAGGGAGCTTGAACGAAAATAGCCATCTCTTTATTCTGTTCTAAGGATGAACGATATAGAAATATAAGGATATTTGTCCAGTTCCATCAGGACAAATACCCGTATGGGCTCTTCTCATGCCGTTCTAATATCGCTTCAAGAGATAAGTTCGAAGTTCCGGATTCTGAGCCGAATAACAGGCTTGAAAGGGAAGGCTTGTTCATATATACTACAGTAGGTTCTCCTTCTATGCCAGCCAGTTCCGTGGCAATCTCAATAGCATCATAGAAATTTCCGAGTTCATCCACCAGGCCCAGTTCCTTTGCCTTTTTGCCAGTGTATATTCTGCCGTCTGCAATATCCTTTACTTCGCTTACGGACATATTACGGCCTTCTGCGACATTTGTCACGAAGGTATCGTAAACTTCCATTATTACACTGTCGGCGTATTCCTTTTCCTCATCTGAGAGGCCTCTCCACGAGCCACCCATATCCTTGAACTCTCCGGATTTAGCCACATGGAACTCTATTCCTTCCTGGTCATAGTAAGCAGACATGTTCTCAAAGGTCCATATCACACCTATGCTACCGGTCATCGTAGAAGGGTTTGCCACTATCACGTCAGCAGGTACTGATATATGATATGCTGCACTGGCAGCTACGTTACCCATGGATACAACAATAGGCATACCTTCTTCATGAGCTCTTTTCACTTCTTCATATATCTCCTCACCTGCAGTTGAAGAGCCTCCGGGGCTATCTACCCTTAATACGATAGCTTTTACGCTTTCATCTTCCACAGCCTTACGGATATTCTCATTTATCCCGTCAGGGGTGGCATATCCCAATCCATTGTATATGCTGCCGGAAACAATTGAGCCTTCCACGTAGATCACTGCTATCTTATCACCTGTGGAATACAGATTGCCATCGAACGTACCCATGATGGCTGCAAGGCTTGCGCCAATGAGGATAACAAGAAATCCTGCCAGCAACAGGTACATTTTCCATCTACTTTTACGGGGTGCCATAGGCGGAGGTGTATTTCGGGTATAGGCCGAAGTTCCACTTACCGGAACATCCTTTTCCACTTTTCCTGCTGAATAAGGATCATTTTCCATGGCCGGTGTTTCTTCCCCATAAGTTGTATTGGAACTATTTGCCACATCTTCAGGATTCATCTGGATTATACCTTCTTGGCAAGAGAATGTACATGAACATTGAAATACTTATCTTGACTAATGCAAGCGTAATATATTTTATAAAAGCACTCTATCCTCATCAGTAAAACTATTCCATATATACTGCTCATATCATTTCGGAGATCATACATGTCAAAACTACCTGAAGATAAACCTGTACTTGTTACATGTGGCCTTCCTTACGCTAACGGTAAAGCCCATGTAGGCCATCTGCGAACGTACATTCCTGCGGACATCTATGTGAGGTCCCTGAAAAAACGTGGCAAAGAAGTAACTTTCATTTGCGGTTCAGATACTCATGGAACGCCTATAGTTGTGAACGCAGAAGAATTGAAAATAACCCCAAAAGAACTGGTGGGAATATACCATAAGCACTTCTATGAGATATTCAGGTCCATGGGCATCACGTTCGATGCCTTCGGCACAACAGATGACCCGGAAAACCATAACCGTACGCTGGATATTGTGAACAGGCTAATTGAAAAAGGATATGTTTATCCAAAGGTGATCGAGATAGCATATTGTTCCGCATGTGACCGTTTCCTTCCTGACAGGTATGTTGCAGGCGTCTGTCCTCACTGTGGCCAGAATGCAAGAGGAGATGAATGTGACCAGGGTTGTGGTAAACACCTGGAACCCGGGGAGCTTAAAGAACCCGCCTGTACCATTTGCCGTGGTCCTGCACAATATAAGGAACAGGAACACTTTTTTTTCAAGTTGTCTGAATTCAAGGACTTCCTTCTGGAACACCTGGAACACCTGGAAGGTACTTCCAATGCCAGGAACTATGCTCTTGGCTGGGTCAAACAGGAGCTTACCGACTGGTGTATCACAAGGACACTGGAATGGGGTGTGAAGTTCCCGGGCCATGATGATCTTGTTGTGTATGTATGGGTGGATGCGCCTATAGGTTATATTGCCTTTACAGAGCAATGGGCCCAGGCTAATAATGAAAGCTGGGAGAAGTTCTGGAAGGGCGATTGTCCCATTGTCCATTTCATCGGCGGGGATATAATCTACCATCATTGTATCTTCTGGCCTGCCATGCTCAAAGGTGCTGATTACAGCCAGCCCTGGGCTGTTGTGTCTTCAGGCATGGTGAAGATCGAGGACAAGAAATTCTCCAAGAGCCGGGGGTATGTGGTATGGGTACAGGAGGATTACCTGGACCATGGTTTCCATGCTGATCTGCTCAGATATTACCTGATAAGCTACACATCCCATACCAAAGAAGTCAACTTCTCATGGAAGGTATTCCAGGAAAGGATCAATACTGAGCTGGTGGCTGTGCTTGGCAATTTCCTTTATCGAAGTCTTCTGTTCGATTTCAAGAACTTCGGTGAGATCCCGGCAGGCAGGATATCACCTGAGATCATGGAAAAGGTAAAAAACACCATTGATGAGGTCACAGTTGCAATGGAGGAGTTCGAGTTCAAGAAGGCTATTGATACCGCCATGGCACTGGCTTCTTTCGGTAATTCCTACTTCCAGTCCAATGAACCCTGGAAGCTCATCAAGGAGAACAGGGAGGCATGTGCCGAGGTGCTGGCGAACTGCATGCAGATCGCAAAGGCGCTGATCCTGCTTTTCGAACCCACACTGCCTGAAAAGATGGAGGTCGCCTGGAAGCAGATAGGTATGGGCTCAGATGTGCATGCAGCAGGATATGAAGAGGCCCTGGTGCCTGTCGTAGCAGGTACAAAACTTTCTAATCCAAGCATTCTCTTTGATAAGATCGAAGATGCCAAGATAGACGAGATGACCGTTATTTCCAATGAGAGAGTACGCAAGGCTCTTGCAAAGGAAGCAGGCATACAGGAAGAAGAGCCTGCAGTGGTGCCTTTGAAAGACCAGATCACCTACGAGGATTTCGCTAAAGTGGATATACGCGTCGGTAAGATCCTCAATGCTGAGAAGATAAAGAAATCCAAAAAACTGCTCAAGCTGACGGTAGATGTGGGTGAACCAAAAACCAGGCAGATAGTTGCAGGTCTTGCAGAATATTATCAGCCTGAAGAACTTGTTGGTAAGGTCGTCAATGTGCTTGTCAATCTCCAGCCTGCGAAACTGTGTGGCGTGGAGTCCCAGGGTATGCTATTGGCAGCCGATGCAGGAGAACGTGTGTCTCTTCTGACCCCCGATAAAGAAATGAAGCCAGGATCAGTTGTGAGATAAAACACTAAAAAATAGTGAAATCTGATCACAAACGTAAGTTGTTAACAGGTGCAGATCTGACTGTACCTGTCAGCAATTTTTTTATCTGTTTCTTTCCAGCACCATCTCAAGGTAAGAGGTTCTGATGGAATCTTCCTTCTGTATACCCAATTCTTCAAGGAAAGCAAATATTTCATCACAGTGTCCTTCAATATTACAGTCGGCCTGTTTTTCGACCTCTATGAATTCACCAAGCCCCTCTACAGAGTCAAGGGCAATGGTCATATTCTTGTAACTGAAGACTTCCCTTTTCTTGCTTACCACGCCCGATTCAAAAAAACCCAGGGCTATAAGGATACTTCGGGCGCTGTCGCCATCTACTTCGGTCTCGAACTCCGGGCGTGTCTTGGAAACCGAGTCAAGTTTCTTTCCTTTGTATGTGAGCACTGATCTTCCATTCACAGAGCGTATTCTCAGTGCCTCGTCCGTAGTAGAAAAATCCCTCACAGGGGAGTTATAGTAGGTATCCAGATGTTCCTGGATACCTTCTGGTTTTGCGCCCATGGCTGCAAGCCTCTCACGGAGGAACCTGTGGCTTGCCCGGGCTTTGACTTCTATCTCTATCATTTCACTCAGGTACGAATTTGGTACCGTAGTATATCATACCTTTCTCACTGCTTTCGCCAAGCTTCCTGAACACAGGTCTTACTTTCATACCTATCTTCATGTCCTCTGGGTCAGCTACTATCTGGCTGGTAAGGCTTGGCCCTTCTTCCAGTTTCACGATACCAAGCACATAAGGGGTCTGTTTCTCAAAGCCTTCTGCCGCAGTGTGGATCACAGTATAGGTTAGTATCTCTCCCTTTCCGCTGAACTTGAAGTTCTCAAGTTTTCCGTCACGACGGCATTTAGGGCACATGTTACGGGGTGGATAGTAGTAAGTTTTACAGTTAGTGCAGTGAGTGCCTATCAGGTTATACCTTGCCACCTGTTTTCTCCAGAATCTCGGTACTGACATCGTGATCACCTGTCCCTCGAAAATATGTGTACTACTGCAGTGGCTCCCGAACCTCCGACATTGTGTGTCATACCGATCTCGGCGCCATCGACCTGCCGCTTTCCTGCATCCCCACGCAGCTGTTCGACTATTTCCACAGCCTGCTTGATGCCAGTAGCGCCTACAGGATGTCCACATGCTTTAAGTCCGCCTGAGGTATTCACCGGTATCTTGCCGCCTATAGCCGTATTGCCTTCTTCGGTGAACTTGCCTCCTTCTCCCTTCTTAACAAAGCCGAGGTCTTCTATAGCGCATATCTCTGCAATGGTAAAGCAGTCGTGCACTTCCACTAAGTCTATATCGTTAGGTGTGAGTTTTGCCATTTTGAAGGCTCTCTTGCCCGCTTCCACTGAAGCCGCGAGGGTTGTGATATCCTTGCGGTCGTGGAGAGCGATGGTATCACTGGCCTGGCTTGTGGCCTTCACATAAATGGGGGTGTCAGTGTATTTGTGGGCAATGTCAGCAGGTGCCAGTATGACCGCTGATGCACCATCTGTGATAGGTGAACAATCGAATATATGCAGCGGATCTGCCACCATAATGGATCTGAGCACATCTTCCACACTGATCCTGTTGCGATACTGTGCTATGGGGTTATGGACACCGTTAGCATGGTTCTTTACTGCCACCTGAGCCAGCTGCTCGCTGGTGGTGCCATACTTGTGCATGTGCAGCCTTGCTATCATAGCATAGAGCCCGGGGAAAGTTGCACCCATTATGCCTTCCCATTCCCTGTCAGCAGCAGCTGCAAGGGCAGTGGATGCGCTTGTAGAGGATATATCTGTCATCTTCTCTACGCCAGCAGCCACTACTATATCCTCAAGTCCGGATGCAACTGCATGGATACCCTGTCTCAGTGCCAATCCTCCGGAAGCACAGGCCGCTTCCACTCGGGTGGCCGGTACATGAAGTTCCTTTGCCAGTCCGGCGTAGTCTGCTATCAGGGCTCCGATATGTTCCTGCTCAATGAACTGACCACCGCTCATATTGCCTACTATGATGGCATCTATCTCTTCTCCGGTGACCCTCGCGTCTTCCAGGGCACCGACACCGGCTTCAGTTATTGTATCTCTCAGAGAAACATCCCAGTTCTCTCCAAACCTGGTGGTCTTTACACCAATGATCGCTACATCTCTCATCTTTTTCACCTCATGCCAGTCTGATCTTACCTTTGTGCTTGGCATATGTTGCATAATCCACATATATCGGATCTGCCAGAAGTTCCATCACAGTCGGTGCCTTGTTGCGTATCTCTTCGATCTTATCCGTGACAGTAAAACTGAACGCGTCTCCGCCGGCACCTGATCCAAAAGCAGTGGCGAAGATCCTGTCTCCGGGTTTTGCCTGGTCCAGCGTCGCTGCGATCCCCATCATGCATGATCCGGAATAGGTATTTCCAAGCTTTGGCACGACAAGGCCGGGCTTGATCTGTTCTTTAGTGAAGCCCAGGATGGATGCTGCACGGGAGGGGAATTTACCATTTGGCTGGTGGAATACTGCATAATCATAATCTCCTGGTTTTGTCCCCATTTTAGCCATAAGTCCTTTTGCAGCGTGTGTGACATGCTTAAAGTATCCGGGCTCACCGGTGAAACGTCCGCCATGTTCAGGGTATGGCATACCTTCCCTCCTCCAGAAGTCAGGTGTATCAGTGGTAAAGGAATATGTGTCCTCAATGACCGCTAAGAATTCGGATTCTTTGCTGCCTATAATGAAGGCTACGCCCCCTGCAGCTGCAGTGTATTCCAGTGCATCCCCTGGTGCGCCCTGCGCAACGTCAGCTCCTATTGCCAGCCCCAGGTCGATCATTCCTGATTGTACCAGTCCCATGCAAGTCTGTATTGCGGCAGTTCCGGCCTTGCAGGCAAATTCAAAATCCGCAGCTGTTAGAACGGGGGTAGCTTCCACTGCCTCTGCGACTATGGTACTTGTAGGTTTGACAGCGTAGGGGTGGCTCTCTGACCCGGTATACACTGCACCTATTCGCTGGGCGTTTATGCCTGATCTTTTTACTGCATACCTTGCGGCTTCCACTGCAATCGTGGCTGTGTCCTCATCGAAATCAGGTACTGATTTTTCATGTACCATCAGACCTGATTTCAGGCTGTTAGCGTCGTCGCCCCAAACTCGGGCGATCTCGTCCACTTTGATCCTATATCTTGGAATATAGGCTCCGTATGAGACTATCCCTGCACTCATTTCTTTTCACCGATAGTTTTTATGTAAATGTCATTCCATTACGTGGTACTGGCTATATTTTTTAAGATTTTCGATCAATTGATCAATGTCCATCGTTGTGGCTAAAAGCGGTAATCTGTCTATCTCTGCCATCTTCTTTGCCATGGGGTCAACCTCATTGCCCCTTAGCCCGTGTATCACTACAGCACCGGGTTTGAGGTTCGTCACTCTTATGGCTACAAGGGGAGATTTTCCGGTGGTTACCTTAGTAAAGATCATGGCTCTCTCGGTACTCCATCCATAAAGTTTCTGGAACTCATGTGAAGAAAGTTCGAGAATAGCTTTCTTGCTGTCAACGACGGTGAAACCGTAAAGCGGTTTTTCTATGCCCCTGTTTACAAAATCAGCTTCTATAAGGCTTGCAAGCTTTGCAAGCTGCATGGGAAAAGTGTATTCATAGGTTGCGTAGACAGCTCTTGAAGTGTTATCTGAGAAAAGTATACTTTCATAGGAATGTATCTTCTGTCCGCCATTCTGTGAGTCTATTTCCAGCAGCGCCTCTACGATCCTGCTTACTATGAGCGTACCAGGAGATTTCCTTCTTCCGCTTTCGTAATCGCTTATAACGGAGGGGGATACTCCCAGATAGCTTGACAGGTCTGTTTGGGGTATCTCGAAGTTAAGCCTCCATTTTTTCAAAGCTTCCCCAGGTTTCTCTGAAAGTGTTATTTCGCCTGCCATCTTTTCAGCAAGACGTTGGCGTATATTCTCGCGAGAAGCATTGTCAGCCATTTCATATTCTAAATGAGACATAATTATATATATTTAACGAATGCCCAATCGTTGATTGACGAAGAAAAACAAACAAGCAGTCAAAACATATTTAGATATTTATATTAAAAGAACCTTTAATTAGAAATGTATGTCTCTCAATAAAAATGAACATAATACGAACGTTTCTGATATAGCATTATATCTCAAATGCCCACGAAAAGTATACTATTCAAAGCGTTCTCAGAAAAAAAGGACTAATGATGATGTTTCTTATGCTGAGCATCTTTTTCTTAAAGAATTTGGTTTACGATATCCCCAGTTGCTGGAACATTTTTCGTCAAAAGCCGATGGTATGATAGACACAATACAAAGTGTATTCAATGAAATATGTGTTGAATTAAACATTATATATGCCTCTGAACTTGAGGGTGTTTCCGAGTCAACCATATTGGAAGCTATTGATAACTTACAAGCTTGTATTGAAGATGTTTCCTGTAATATGGGGGAAATGCTGAAAGATACACACAGCATGCCGCTTGTAAGAGCATTGTACGGCATGGAACTGGAACCCGTGCTATATGGGCCTAAAATGAAAGTTTCCGGTATGCCAGCCGGTATGGTCAACTTCGAAGGCTCTCCCGTTCCGGTGATCATTAAGACTGGAAAGTGTCCCGAATATGGGATATGGGCAGATGACAGGCTTCATCTGGCCGCATTCTCTATGCTTGTGCAGGAGGTTCATAACAGGCCTATTGATAGCGGCATAGTCATTTATTCCAGATCAGGCTGCATAAGACCATCAAAGATCAGAGCAAACGACAGAAGGCAGGTTCTTGGTGTGTGCAGCAACATTAAAAAGATCAAAGAAGGCTTTCTGCCGGAAAGAAAACAGACACCCCTGTGCAACGATTGCGAATTCCTTGAAAGCTGTGACGTAAAGTCTTCTCTTGCATCTAAATTCTTCTGATCTTCGGTCAGACTTTTTCTTTTTTTAATTAGATTTTCCATTATCGCTCATCTGCGCTATCCATAGGCTTTTAAAGAGAGATTGCGTTTTTTGGTTAGAATATGAAATTCATTGACAAGCTTTTCGGAAAGAAAAGAAATGAAGATCATCCGGTCAAGTTACAAATAAATGACCTTCTCAGATTCATCTCAGATGAATCTGAAAAAGAGTTCAATGAAATTAAGCCTTTTATCCGCAGGAAATATGAAGATATCGATCTCAATCTCCGTGAGATACCTGAGGTCATAGAAAGCCTCCTCTCTGCCGAGGTTATAGAAAATGCTAACAAGAGAGTGGAAAAGGTCGGAGATGCCAACAGGGACAATATTGCCAATAACCTGCGATCGATCACTGAAAAGGTGAAACCTCCGGAGGATGCTTCTATTCAAAGTGCCTTCGATTTCTGCATAAATGCGAAATCTGCACTTAAAACTGTGCGGGATAACACACACAGAAGCCAGCTTTATATAAAAGCCATCTATCCTGCGGAATCGCAAAAGATCATATCAACCTTAGCAAACATTGAAGACCAGGTGGATGAGCTATTCGCACCTGTCAGGGACACGAAGGATCGGCAGGATTCCTTCGATAAGTTCTCTGAAGAGATTGGAAACTATAAGAAAATACAGGTGCAGATCCAGGATAGTCATACCAGGATCGAGCATCTTGGATCCAGGGTAGATTCAATCAAAAAAGATATGCAGGATACTAAAAACAGGCTCAATGAACTCGAAAACAGCAGGGATTTTGAAAGGGCAAAACAACTTGAGGCTGATGTCAACACTCTCAAAGAGCAATTATCGAATACAGACCACGATATCCAGAGAATATTCTCTCCTTTGTCCAAGGTGTTCTCCAGAATGGAAAAGCAGGACAAGAGCGAGATATGCGTGCTCTCTACTGAGCACAGGCAGATCCTTGAAAAGATAACACATGACCCAGCTTCTGCTCTTGAGCATGATCTGGAGTCCTTTTTTGCCGAGGTCAAATTCAGGGTAGAGAACGGCAGTCTTGGTCTTAAGGACCAGATGTGCGAGAAAGCCCTGCAGCAGGTGGATAAGCTGCATAGTTCCAAAGACCTGTCATCCCTGAGAGAACATAGAAAAGATCATTCCTTGCAGCTTGAAAGTGCAATGAACGAGTTGAACAGCATGAGTGTCTACAGGGACAAAGAGCAGTTTGTGCAGCAGATCTCCCGTGATGAGCACATGCTGAAGACCACAGAGAATGATCTTGATACGGAAAAGAAGCATTTTGATACTCTCACAGAAGAATCGGAACTTCTGGAATCAGGTCTGAGCATGGAGATCAAGGGGCTTTTCGAGAAGGATATTGCGATAGAATATTGAGGGGGGGAGAAATCCATCCTCAATGATTCTTACAGCTTATCGGCGAGGCCTAAACAACCATATAGTCAATGTAAATTGTTGAATTGGTTATGGAAATATATGGCATTTCCCAGATGCCTAAAGATACCTCTCTTATTTCAGGTGAGTTGGAATCAAGGGTGGTTTTTATAGTGCATTTGTCTCCTATAAGTGGTATATATAACAGCGAAAGCATACTTTTGTCCGTGACCACGTTCTCCATAGGTGCTAGATGATATTCATCTTTATGTATGGGAATCTTATTCAAGCTGACAATTTCAATACTAATCGTATGGTTAATAGAATCCCCATTCTGAATCGAATAGAGTGACACCGGGGGGCCTGCAAAAAGAAAAGGCATGATCGTTAAAAGGCTTATTAAAATGAGGATTACTAATCCAGCATTGTATAAATCTCTATTTTTATGCTCCATGTATGCCTCGAAATAAATAGAAGATGATGTTTAAAGTGCAAATCATCCTCTTTGCAATTCTAAATATCAACTAAAGTTTCAATTTAGTATTCCATTCCTTACAATATTTCTGCAATCATAGCACCAGGTATCTACCCCTGAATAGGCATCTTCATAGTCCATGATACAGTCCACAGTATAATGATCATTTGCGTCAAAATTATGAGATACTTCGTGCTGAACTATACTGTCGTGTGGCCAATCAAGACCTGCTGCTGTAGTTCCACAAACCGAAAATGAACCAGGCCTCCAAGCTCTTCCATTATTGTCCATACTTTTTACCCAGCCAACTACAATATCATTATTGTTATCTATCACCCAAGTAGTATCTTCTTCAAGGTCGTTAAGAAGCACACTAGAAGTTGTAGAGCCCGTGTCACTTGCATCCCAAAAATTATAATGCCAAAAGCGAGTCATTGTGACGCTAAAAGCTTGGAATCTGCTTAAGGCATTTGTTGTATCTTGAGAATATGCTTCAATTGGTTTATGACTGCTATCCTTTGCAGGAAAAATGTGCACCTCTATATTGCCGTTAATTTTTCGAGGATTTCTATAAACATGCTGAAATGTCATAGCAAAATCCTCGTTATGTATCAATGAATTCTCAGAGGTGAATACTGGATTTTCACTGTCTATTGATGCTTGATCATTTATAACAAGCTTTTTTGCTTCTTCTTTAGGAAGAGCAATACCATTAACAACATCCACTTTTGGATTGTTTGGATCTACACCGTACTTTTGGATGTACTTATCTCTTGCACTCTCCATTATACGCACCATTTCTTTCTCAGTGATGAGAATATCATAATCTTCTCCTTGTTTTAGGTTTTCTGGAGCTTCGCCAGTCTCACTTGCTATCACCCTTAAATCGCTATCAAGAATTGTACCCTCTAAATAGTTGGGTAACTCATCATTTGCAAATTTTAAGTCATTATCAGTGACATTATATTTTTTGTACATGTTCTGCAATTGGGCTGTAGTATAGTTAATGCTCATTTCATCGAGAGTGTTATTTTCTGATTTTTCTTCCTCGATGAGAGCATCAGCCTTTGCACTCACCGCCGGCACAAATAATGTAGCCAGCATCACTATCGCCATTAAAAGCGAAGTGACTCTAAGCCTTTTTAACGCTTTCATTTTCTTACCTCATTTCAGTTACTCCAGAGGCAAGAAGACGTAAGTTTTAAGCAATATCAAAACAAACTATGACCTTGCCTCTGGGCAGTAGGGGGTTCAAGTGTTCCGTCAAGATCTCTGAACCCCTTACACAAAGCAGAATATTTGTTAAAGGTTATATATTTAACTTGATTCCAAATCAATTTTATATATGAAAAAAAAATCACTCTTTCCTTTGACATCAACTCCATATTGACTAAGCATAAAAAATCACATTTTTTATAAATCAAATAGTCACATTGCCTTTTCATCCGTCTCCCATGCAAACACAAAAATAGTACCACACAGATAAACCAAAGCACCATGAGCAAGATGACCCCTGCCATGCACCAGTACTATACGGCAAAGAAAGAGTATAGCGATGCCCTGATCTTTTTCAGGATGGGGGATTTTTACGAGTCTTTCGGGGAGGACGCGAAGACCATTGCCAGGGAGCTGGAGATCACTCTCACCACCCGGGGCAAAGGGGAGGACGGCAAGAATATGCCCCTTGCAGGCATACCGTACCATGCCATTGATACATATCTGCCCCGCCTCATCAGGAAAGGCTATAAGGTTGCCATCTGCGAGCAGCTCGAAGATCCCAAGTTAGCCAAAGGCGTTGTGAAACGGGGTGTTGTACGCGTGGTCACGCCCGGCACAGCCATAGACCCATCCATGTTCAGTGATGCCACTAATAATTATCTCATGGCTCTCTCAGGAAAGAATGAGGATTTCGGCGTGTCCTTCCTGGATGTGTCCACAGGCGAGTTCATGGCTACTCAGTTCATCGATGAGCCACCTTATGACAGGATAGCTAGTGAAGCAGCCCGCATGCTGCCTGCTGAATGTATAGTTCCGCTGCATCTCTATGGGAACGAGCACCTCATGCAGCGTCTTGAGGAACTGAAGGTCATAGTGCATGAATTCGATGAGATAGCATTCGATACCACCAATGCAAGGGAACATCTCAAGCAACACTTCGGTGTTTCCACTCTGGAGGGCATGGGTTGTGACGCCCTGCCTCAGGCTATAGCTGCTGCAGGAGCTGCTCTAAACTATGCCATCACAACACAGATGAGGGAACTGGGGCATGTGCAAACCCTGTCCACATATTCCGAATCAGAGTTCATGATCCTGGATTCCATCACCCTGCGCAATCTTGAGATCGTGCATAATGTCCGGGGCGAGGGTAATGATACCTCTTTGCTCAAGATACTGGATCAGACCAGCACGCCTATGGGCGGCAGGATGCTGAAGAAATGGCTGTTAAAACCACTCGTCTCTGTAAGTGAGATAAATGAGCGCCTGGATGCTGTGGAGGAGCTGTGCGGTAAGACGCTGGTGCGCTTCGATCTGAGTTCCCATCTTTCCTATGTAAAAGACATTGAGAGGCTTGTAGGCAGGGTCATGTATGGCAATTCCAATGCCAGAGACCTGATAGCATTGAAACTGTCCCTGGAGGCAGTGCCTCTGCTGATACAATGCATGGGCGATGACATTTCTTCCAGGATTATCAGGGATATAATTGAGGAATTACAAGATTTTGAAGAACTTGGCTCTCTTGTGGAACTCATAGGAAAAGCCATAGTTGAAGAACCGCCGCTAAGTGTGCGGGAAGGTGGCATGATCAGGCCTAGTTATAATCCCGAACTTGATAAGCTCAAAGACCTTTCCCGCAACGGCAAGAAATGGGTGGCTGATTTCCAGCAAAAGGAAAGGGAAAGGACAGGTATCAAATCCCTGAAAGTG
>AMWB02164369.1_pt1 | contig 18603 bp, 16 predicted proteins | sample 200311 | NCBI WGS metagenome assembly AMWB02 (sample SAMN02737377, study PRJNA173069) | bioreactor metagenome | biome: anode biofilm in microbial fuel cells | place: USA: California | collected 2010-12-16 | reverse complement strand
GCGCCTGCCGGCAGGTATCGGTTTCTTTATGCCTTGTGAGCAATGTTTGCTGTAATTTTTTTGAAAGCCGTTTCTGCTCAGCCAACTTGCAGGTCAGCTCCGCATTTTCTTTCTCTATTTGACGGATCCGCGAATCATCGACGACCGTATTTTTTTTCTCTATATTTTTTTTCTCTATATTTTCTTTCTCTAATTGACGACTCCGCGGATCATCGACCACCGCTACGGGCTTTTCCACTGTACAGGATGAAAAAAAAAGAAGCACCAACAGGCCGGCGGCCAGTCTTGTAATGTATTGGAACGGCATGACCTTACGACCAGCGCTGAGTGGCTTTTGAATCATATGCTTGTTGTGATTCCGTAATTTGATATAGATTAAACTGCTCAATACATTGAATTGTCACGTATCATAGGACAAGAGACTGCTTCTTATCAACAAACGTAGAAAAATCCCTGAGAAGTAAAAAACAACAATCACGCTCGAATTGAAACAAAGCGGCAACAAAAATTAAAAAGCACTTATGGGTTTTCCCTAAGTGCTTAATCTTTTTATGGTTGGCACGAGCGGACTTGAACCGCTGACTTCTACCGTGTCGAGGTAGCACTCTACCAACTGAGTTACGCGCCATAAATATATATGCCTTTTAACAGACCCTTGAAATTATGTCAAGAATATTGACGCTATTCCTGCAGTGTTTCCTGAACATTTTCCTGGCCGGTCGTTTTGGCTGATCCCTGGGAAGAGGTGTCCGGCTGCGGGACAATAACTTTTGGATCATCTTGGGAGGGCTCGGAGGCCGGGTTGTTTTTTGGGGAAGCCACAAATCTTATTTTAACCGCATCATCCAAGACCATTGACACGTCAACACCGAATTCTTCAAAGGTTCTCAGCATCACGGCATTGGCAAACTGCGCTGGCGTTCCTTGGTAGGTGACCTCCATAATGGCATGGGAAGCTCCAAGCTCCCGTGGCGAAATATCTTCAAGCTCCCGAATGTCTTTGAGCTGACGTTTCAGGGCAATAAATCGAGTCAGAAAATTATCCCCTTCCACATAAAGATCAAAGGTTTTTCCCTCTTTCATGGTCTGGGCCCAGAACCCTTCAATTTTTTCCCTCAAGGCCTGCCCGGCGCTCTCTGATGCCTGGGCAAGTGCCTGGTCTGCGCCCCGGGTATCTGTGCTTTTGGCTGCGGCCGTGGAGGTTTCATGGATCACCTCTTTCTGGGAAGCCATATCCAGCACCGTAAAAGCAACACCTGCCTCAAAGGTTTTTTCATTGCCCATTCGATTAGCGGACTCCCGGGCTGATGCCAGGCCAAGGACAACCATATCGGCCTTAAGGGCCTGCCCCAGGGCCATGGCAGCAGTCTGATCACCCATGGCAGAAAATACGATATTATAAGCGGCGGGGTCGGGATAATTGTTTCCGGCCACCACCAAAGGGATACGAGCCTGCTCAAATACGACTTTCAGGCTTTTTTCCGCAACGGAGGCTGCGGGGTTACCTTCCGGCTGCCACCACCAGCACCGGGGTTGCGTATCTTCAGGCCCCTGTTCTGCAATGAGCAGAAGAACCTTTGGGTTGTTTTGACCCTGGTTGAATACTCCGGCATCACGCAAACGTTTTTCCATTAGTTCCAGGCTTATCTTTGATTCTACGCCCACAAGATATGCCCCATTGTGGGCCATGCCGTTGATGACCCGGTAAGTGGACACAAAATCCATGGTATGGGCAAGAAGCCGGTCATAAAGAACGTCAAGATTTTCGCCCAATTTCTGCTCGGAGACCACAGAGACGAATGCAATTTGAACAGCCTTTTCCAGGGCATCTCTCACTGCGGCCTTTTGAGCATCTGAAGTATCCTGGCCGTTTATTTTATGCTGTCCGATGGTGATATGGAGACTATCCTCCCGGGCAGCCATTACCCCGGGCAGGGGAAAACAAAAAACAGCAACGACAAATGAGACCAATAAAAATCGTAATTGAAGGACCATGATCATACCTTTCTGAGGATGGAATAATCCGCAATCAGCTCCAGCAAATATTTTGAGGGGGATTGAGGAAAAATATCCAGAGCCGCCCTGGCTGACTGCACATGAGCAAGGGCGCGCTTGTTTGTATATTCAATGCCGCCCAGACGAATCAGACGCGTTTTAAGACTTTCAAATTCTTCCTGATCAAACTGCGGCCGGGCCATGGCGGCCAGGATCCATTCGCGGTCCAGGGCATCGGCCTTTTCAAGGCTGTAAATCAGGGGCAACGTCAGCTTGCCTTCGCGCATATCTGCCCCGGGGTTTTTGCCCAGCTGGTCGGCTGTGGCGGTATAGTCCAGCAGGTCGTCGGCCATCTGAAAGGCCATGCCCAGGTGCCAACCATAATTTTTAAGGGCGGTTTCCTGACTTTCATCCACTCCGGCCACAATGGCACCCGTTCGACAGGCCCCCTGGATCAGAACGGCTGTCTTGCATTCTATAATTTCATTGTACTCCTCTTCTGAGAGGTCCGGATTTCCCTTTTTTTCCATCTGGAGGATTTCGCCCTGGGACATATCGGCTGTAATTTGAGCGATCACTTCAATGACCCTGGGTGATTTTGTTTTTGCGGCAATCACAAGCGCTGTGGCCAGAAGGAAATCCCCTGTGAGTACCACGGTTGGCGCATCCCACAGCGTGTGGGCGCATGGTTTACCCCGGCGTGTATCAGAGCCGTCCACCACATCATCATGGAGCAGGGTGGCGGCATGAAGATACTCAAAAATAGTGGAAAACTCGATTTCCTCTCCGGTCTGAAACCCGCATATGCGGGCCGCATGAATCATAAGCAGGGGCCGCAGCCGTTTGCCGCCGGCAAACAGCAGATGACCTGCCACCTGCCTGACCAGATCCAGATTAGGGGTCAAATTCGCTTCAAGGGCCTGCTCCACCAGCAAAAGGTCAGGGCCTGCCAGTGCAAGAATCTCTTTTTTTATATTTTTTTTCACACCATCACCAATGTCATTCACGCAACCCATTTCTTATAAGTTAAAAACCAGGGAACGATTGGCAGCCAGATTATAAAATGTACGCCAAAGGCGCTTCGTCCTCTAATTTCTTGTTTCTATTTTCCAATGTCTTGCTCCCCGGCAATATCATATTCAAATGCATCGGTTATTTTTACCTGAACCAGACTACCTGTGTCCAGTCCATCTGAATAAATAAATGTCACCCCGTCCACTTCCGGGGCCTGGAACGGGGTTCTGCCGATGTATACCCCGTCTTCTGGATTTTCTTCCACAAGAACCGGATACACACGGCCCACATGCCGGGAATTGCGTTTTTCGGAAATCTTCGCCTGGGCTGCCATAATGGTGTCGTGCCGCAATTCCGCCACATCTTCAGGGATATGACCGCTTAACTTGTGGGCGGGCAGATCTTGGGAGTCTGAATAGGTGAAAACACCCAGAAAATCAAATTCGACCTCCTGTATAAACGCCAAAAGGTCCTTGAACTGCTGATCTGTTTCACCGGGAAATCCGACAATTATGGTGGTCCTTAACGCGGCGTCCGGATCGAGGCGACGGATATCGGAAAAAAGCCGGATAAGATCCTGCCCGGTATAGGGTCGGCCCATGCGTTTTAGGACCTCATCATGGGCATGCTGGATGGGCACATCATAGTATGAACAGATGTTGGCATGGCGTTGCACTGCTTCAATGACCCGTTCATCAAGGGTACGCGGATGGGTATATAGGAATCGAAGCCAGGCGGACGGATCTTTTTGAGCCATCTTTTTTGAAGTTTTTTCAAGAACCGTATGAAAGGCCGGGCCGGCCAGATCCAGACCGTAATCGGTAGTGTTTTCCGCTGTGAGAATGATCTCCTTAACCCCCTTATCCAGAAGGGCAGAAGCCTCCCTGCAGATCAGCTCTATAGGCCGAGAACGCTGGCGTCCCCGCAGCGTGGGAATAATGCAATAGGTACAGTGGCGGCTGCATCCTTCGGACACTTTGATGTAAGCGATTTTTTCATTAAGAAGCTCCCGGGCCTGGACAGGGGTGTCTACCTGCCGGGCGTCGGGCTCCGGAAACAGGGTAAACGGCACCTTGTCGGTATTTTCCACCGCTTTTACGATATGGTCACAGGCTGCGGTGCCTAAAAAAGCATCCACCTCCGGCAGACTGTCCAAAAGATCCGGGTCATCCTTATATCGCTGGACAAGACAGCCGGTGACGACCAGCCGCCGGCACGAACCGGTGGTTTTAAATTCCGCCATCTCCAAAATAACATCAACCGCCTCCTGGGAGGCGGTTGAAATAAACCCGCAGGTATTAACAATAATGGCGTCAGCCTGGGCCGGATCGGTTATAATCTGATGGCCGGCGGCGACCAACCGGCCAAGCATAATCTCACTGTCCACCTGGTTTCTGGAACAACCCAGGCTTTCAAGATAAATTTTCATATGGATTTTGCCATGAGATCTCCTACAAGGGCGGAAAATCGTGACGGATTATCAAGCTTGCCACCTTCGGAAATCACGGCAATATCATAAAGCAGATCACAATAATCCGTAAGCACCGGATTGGTCGTATCGGATTCAAATACGGACTTGATCTTTTCCATAACCGGATGATTGACATTGACCTCCAAAGCGCGTTTCTGATCCGGGGCTTTCTGACCCGAGGCTTTCAGAATTTTCTGCATGTAAGCGCTCATGGCCCACTCGTCGCCTGCCAGGCAGGAGATAGAGTTCTTGAGCCGTTTGGAGACCACCACATCCTTGACCTTGCTTTCCAGCTTGCCTTTAAGAAAAGAGAGCAGTGCTGAATACTCGTTTTTCTTTTCGTCATCCACCTTCTCCAGGTCAAGATCGCCTTTTTCAGCACTTTTCAGTTTCTTCTCCTTGTACTCGGGCAGGGACTGGGTCACCCATTCATCAATGGGGTCCACCATGAGAAGGACTTCGTAGTCCTTTGCCTTGAGCGCCTCAAGCAAAGGGGAATTGAGAAGGGAGGCCAGATTTTCACCTGTGATATAGTAAATCTCTTTCTGGTCCTCTTTCATATTCTCAATGTACTGGTCAAGGGTTACATATTTATCGCCGGACTTGGTGGTTTTGTAACGCAGCAACGATGCCAGCCGTTCCTTGTTGTCATAATCCGTGGGGATACCGGCCTTAAGTGCCTGGCCGAACTCCTCGTAGAATTGAATATATTTTTCATCTTCCATGCCTTCAAGCACGGAAAAAATCTGTTTAACCAGGTTCTTGCGGATATTTCTGACCAGGCGGTCTTCCTGCAGAATCTCGCGGCTGACATTAAGATTCAAATCCGGAGCATCGACTACGCCCTGGACAAATCCCAAGTACTCGGGCAAAAGTTCCTTGCAGTCATCCATGATGAACACCCGTTTGCAGTAAAGCTGCATGCCGTGTTTACGTTCCGCCCGGAACATATCAAAGGGGGCCTTGGAGGGAAGATACATAAGCACATCATATTCGGTCACCCCTTCAAACTTTTTGTGAATAATTTCACAGGGGTCATCCCAGTTATGGGAAATGTGCTTATAAAACTCCTTGTGTTCATCCTCGGTAACATCGTCCTTGGATTTGGCCCAGATGGCTTTCATGGAGTTGAGGGTCTCGTCTTTTTTGACTTTCCGATATGTCTCCCCGATGGGCTTGCCGTCTTTACCCCTGATGATCTCATTTTCAGGAATAGGCTCGCTGGTCTCCACGTTCATGATGATGGGATAGGTGACAAAATCTGAATGCTTTTTAACAATGTGGCGGATGGTGTACTCTTCGGTGAAATCCTGGTCTCCCTCTTCCGGATCTTTGAGGAATAAGGTAATCTGCGTACCCCGTTTTTCCTTGTCAATCTCTTCAAGGGTATATTCGCCCTTGCCGTCGGATTCCCACCGTACACCCTTTTCCTGGCCCGGGGCTTTGGTGTCCAGACGCACCTTGTCTGCCACGATAAACGCAGAATAAAAGCCCACGCCAAACTGACCAATGAGTTCCGGGGAGAGACCTGTTTCATTTTTTGATTTTTCCAGGGCTTCCATAAAGGCGGCGGTGCCGGATTGGGCGATGGTGCCGATATTGTCATTGACCTCGTCAAAGGTCATGCCGATACCGTTATCCGTAATGGTGAAGGTCTTGGCTTCCTTATCCGCAGCCAGGCGGATATGGTAATCATTGTCATCTGAAAACAGATCCGGTTCTGTCTGTGCCTTGAACCTGGCCTTGTCAATGGCATCCGAGGCGTTTGAAATCAACTCCCGGATAAAAATCTCCTGGTTGGAATAAAGAGAGTGGATAATCAGATGCAAAAGCTGCTGGACTTCGGTTTTAAATTGTCTGGTTTCTTTTTCTGGCATTATATCTCCTAAGGACTTAACAGTTTAACAATTAAATAAAATTAAATTTTTAATAATAATTGTCGCAAAAAACTAATTGTCAAGATAACGGGTTAAAATTCAAAAAGCCCCGGTTTGACAAGGGCAGATTAAGATTGTAAATTTGATCAATGGACATTGTTTAAAAGGATAGTTCATGAACACCTCCTCATATATTGAAAAAATTCATTCCGCCATTTCCTCGGCCTCCCACCCGCCGCCCCCGGATCCTGGGCTGTTTAAGCCCACAACCGTAATGGCGCTCTTTCTTTTCAGCCGGGAACCGGCCCTGCTGTTTATCCGGAAAGCGGATCGGGAAGGATATGCCTGGCGCAACCAGATGGCTTTTCCCGGCGGGCACGTGGACAAAACAGATGCTTCGGCCAGGCAGGCGGCCTTTCGTGAACTTTACGAAGAAACAGGCATTGTTTCTGATAATGTGCAGTATATCGGATCGCTGGGCCATTTTCAGACCGTGAAAAACCGTGACATCCAGGCATTTACAGGTTTCTGGAACCGGAAAGATGACGTCGTTTTTGATACCGAAGAAATTTCAATGGTGCTTGAAATTCCGTTTGAAACGCTCTGGCAGACCCACCGGGGAAAAGGCTATGCCGGTCACAACCCCGGTGTTATGGAGCTGACCTATCCATATAAGGATGTGGTAATATGGGGGGTTACGGCCAAAATTGTTCATCATCTTTTAGAGGTCGTCGGAGACATATCAGGATAATTTACTCGTTGTTGCTCCTGATGTTTAACCGCACATAAACTTTAACAACCAGAAAACCGGAAAAACCCGCCAGCATGAACGGAAACCATATATGGCGGACAAGCTTAGGGTCGTCACCGGCCACGATCACCCCACTCACGGCAAAACAAAAAACCAGGAACATGGAGCAAATCAGCACCCAACAGGCGAAATTGGAATCATACCACGGCGTTATGGTTTTTCTAAAAAACGGATTCTGGTCAAGCTGCATGTCACCCTTATGTTATTCGTGTTAAAAACACAATATATAGTATTTTCTTCTTGACACGCAACTATATATTGAGTTAGATTTGGTTTGCAGACCGGGTCCCCCCGACTGCATTCTCATCAGAGTATGCGAATATCAATCAGATTTCAAGAGGTAGTCAGATGTTTGAACAAATCAAAAAAAGAGACGGACGGGTAGCTGCGTTTGATTCTTCTAAAATAACAAATGCTTTGATCAAAGCGGGTGAAGCGACCAAAGAATTCAACGGCAGGGATGCCAAAAAAATGACCATGCGGGTACTGACCCTTGCCCGCGAACTTCAACTGGGTCCCATTCCCGAGGTCGAGGAGATCCAGGATATTGTGGAGCGGGTACTGCTGGATTCCCCGTTTTACAAAACAGCCAAAGCATACATTATCTACCGGGAGCAGCACAACCAGATCCGGAAAATCGCCATCAATGAGAATGTCGGCCTCATGGAATCTTACATCAGCCGCATGGACTGGAAGGTCCGGGAAAACTCAAACATGAGTTACTCGCTCCAGGGACTGAACAACTATATCTCATCGGATATCACGGCCGAATACTGGCTCAATAAAATCTATCCCCCGGCCATCCGGGATGCCCATTATAGCGGAGATATCCATATCCATGATTTAAGCCTTCTGTCCGTATATTGTGTGGGGTGGGATCTGCAGGACCTGCTCCTTGAAGGATTCAAAGGCGTGGCCGGCAAGGTGGAATCCTCCCCGCCCAAACATTTCAGAAGCGCCCTGGGCCAGGTCGTCAACTTTTTCTATACCTTGCAGGGAGAAGCGGCAGGGGCACAGGCCATGTCCAATTTCGACACCTTGCTGGCCCCCTTTGTCCGGTATGACGACCTTGAATACAAAGAGGTCAAACAGGCGTTGCAGGAATTTGTTTTCAATATCAATATTCCCACCCGGGTAGGCTTTCAGACGCCTTTCACCAATATCACCATGGACCTGAACGTGCCTGCCATGCTCAAGGACACCCCTGTCATCATTGGTGGAAAATACCAGAAAGAGACCTATGCCGCATTCCAGGATGAGATGGACATCATCAATTCCGCCTTTGCAGAAGTGATGATGGACGGCGATGCCAAGGGCCGGGTATTCACATTTCCGATTCCCACCTACAACATTACTGCAGATTTTAACTGGGCCAATCCCAAATTGAAAAACATCTGGAAAATGACGGGCAAATACGGAATCCCCTATTTTTCCAACTTTGTCAATTCCGACATGGACCCCGAAGATGCGCGCTCCATGTGCTGCCGGCTCCGGCTGGACAACCGGGAGCTGCGCAAGCGTGGCGGCGGACTTTTCGGTGCAAATCCGCTGACCGGTTCCATCGGGGTTGTTACCTTGAATCTGCCGAGGATCGGGCTCCTTGCCCAGGATGAGGCTGATTTTTTCAGCCGCATGGATAAACTGATTGACATCAGCGCAAAATCGTTGGGCATCAAACGCAAAATTCTTGAAAAGTTCACCGAAGGCGACCTGTACCCCTATTCAAAATTCTATTTAAGAAAAATTAAGGAAAATACAGGCGTTTACTGGCGCAACCACTTTTCCACCATCGGCGTTCTCGGTATGAATGAAGCCTGCCTGAATTTCCTGGGCACAGACTACGGCATTGCCACACCCCGGGGACAGGCCTTTGCCATCAAGGCCATGGATCATATCCGAAGCAAAATCGAAAGCCTGCAGGAAAGTACCGGTGAAATATTCAATCTGGAAGCAACCCCTGCCGAAGGCACCACCTACCGGTTTGCCAAACTGGATAAAAAGAAATTCAAACACATTATATGTGCCAATGAAGAAGAGTTCAAAAACGGCTCAGACCCCTTTTACACCAACTCCACTCACCTGCCGGTAAACTATACGGACGACTTGTTTGAGGCACTGGAACTTCAGGACGAACTGCAGACCAAATACACGGGCGGTACGGTTCAGCACCTGTTCCTGGGTGAGGAGGTCTCAGACATTGAGGCGGTCAAACACATGGTATCCAAAGTGTCCAACACCTTCCGCCTGCCCTACTTCACCCTGACACCCACCTTCAGTGTCTGCCCCTCCCACGGCTATATCTCAGGGGAACATGCCAAATGCGAAATCTGCAATGCCGATACGGAAATATACTCCAGGGTGGTGGGTTATCTGCGGCCGATAAGCCAGTGGAACAACGGCAAGCAGACGGAATTTAACATGCGCAAGACCTATACCGCCCAGAAGACGGCGGCAAAGATGGCATCATAACGGTTCGAAAACCGTTGCCCATGGATATTGGCGGATTTCAAAAAAACTCCCTGATCGATTTTCCGGGAACCATAGCCTGTGTACTGTTTACGCGGGGGTGTAACTTCACCTGCCCCTATTGTCACAATCCGGATCTTGCTGCCCGAACTGCCGGTCCCTGCGGGGGCGGCAGTTCGGGTTTAAATCAATTAAACTCGAGCCGGTCCGACAACGCGGATCAGAAAAAAATTTTTGAATTTCTCGATAAACGCAAAGGCATGATCGAGGGGGTTGTTATTACCGGCGGAGAACCCACCCTTCAAGCGGACCTGACGGATTTTATCCAAACGGTCAGGCAGATGGGATATAAAGTCAAGCTGGATACCAACGGCACGGCCCCCAGGATCATAGACGCGCTTTTTGACCTGGGGCTTTTGGATTATCTGGCCATGGATATTAAAACAGATATAGACCACTATCCCATGGTAATGAAAAACCCCGGACACCTGGATCGGGTCATGGAAAGTATTTCACTGATCATGGCAAAAGCGCCAGCCTATGAATTCAGGACCACCTGCGCAAAGCCTTTTGTCACGCCTGATATCATGAAAAATATCGGCAGGATGATCCGGGGGGCAGCATCCTATGTACTCCAGCCCTGCTCCCGCAAGGTGGATTTGCTGGATCCGAATTTTGCCGCCGTGGATGATCATTTTCTAAACGCCGATGATATGGCGGCATTGAAGAGCGCCGTTTTACCCTTTGTGGAAAATACCAAGATACGATAGAACACAAGATATGGAGGTTTCAGGCATGAAAAAAATCACTCTTGTATATTTCAGTCCCACCAAAACAACCGAAACGGTTCTTAGGGCCATAACCCAGGGTCTTGCCCGGAGTCTGGAAATCAGTGGGTCCGAAATAACCGCCGTCAATTTCACCCGTCCGGAGAGTCGAAGCACCGTGCTTGCGCCCTTTGATCACAATGATATCGTGCTCCTTGGAGCGCCGGTGTATGCCGGCCGCGTGCCCGCGGATGCCGCGGATTTTTTTAAAAAACTGACGGCCTCCAACACCCCGGCCATACTCACCGTGGTATACGGTAACAGGGAATATGATGACGCTTTGCTGGAACTTAAGGATATCGCGTCGGTATGCGGATTTATCCCGGTTTCCGGGGCGGCCTTTATCGGCGAACACTCCTTTGCAAGCACAGATATTCCCGTTGCCATGAACCGGCCGGATGAAAACGACCTGAAACAGGCCGAAGACTTTGGCAACAATACCGGAAAGCTGCTAAAAAAGACCAAGGATTTAAAGAAAATTGCAGCCTTAAAGGTACCGGGAAATTTTCCGTACAAAGAGGGCATGGGCAAGGGTGCCCCGGACTTCATTGAGGTGACGGATGCATGCACAAACTGCGGGATCTGTGCCACGGTTTGTCCATCAAAAGCCATTGATGCGGAAAACGGGTTTGCCACCATTGCTGCAGACTGTATTCTATGCTGCGCCTGCATCAAGGCATGTCCGGAACAGGCACGGTTGATGAAGGACGGCCCCATCAAAGATAAGGCCAGGTGGCTGAACGAAACCTGTTCAACCCCCAAACCGGCTCAGGTCTTTTTTGCCGCAGAACCCTGAATTTTTTATCTGCCCCCACCATCCTGAACAGGCCCGTAACGCAGAGTATCAAGGCGTACCGTCGCTGCCATTTCTCTTGATAAATCAGACAGTTTATTATAGACTTAGTGGGTTTAACAGATGATAAAAAAAGGATTCTAAATGAAATTTTCCTTCAATAAAAAGGATATCCTGGAAGTTCTGGCAAAAATTCAGGGTATAACCGGCAGAAAAACAAATTTAAAAATCACCTCCGATATTTTGATCAAGGCGGTTGAATCAACGATAACCATCACGGCCAATGACCTTGAAACGGTTTTCACCGGCACCTATGAGGCGCAAGTCGACACCCCGGGACTTCTGTCTATCAACTCAAAAAAATTCTTTGAAATCATCAGAGAATATCCCAATGAAAATATCAGCATCAATGAGGTTGAAAACCGGTGGGTTGAAATAGGATCCGGGGACAGTGTTTACCATATTGTCTCCTCGGATTATGAAAACTTTCCTGAAACCCCTGTGATTGAAAACGTCAACTTCATACAAATTGCAGCCAAAGACCTGAAAAAGATGGTGGCCGTATCTTCTGTGGTGGGATACCTGAGCGAAGAAAAAAGAACCTATGTCCTGGGTTCCCTGATTGAAAAAGCCGTGGTCGACGGAGAGGAAGTGCTGCGGATCGTTTCAACGGATTCAAGAAGGCTTCACTGTTTTGATGCGCCGTTTACCGGAGATCTTGATCTGGGAAGTTCGCGGGTAATCATCCCCAAAAAAGGGCTGGTCGAACTTGGAAAATTCATTGATTCTGACATTGAAACCATCAACGTGGGCGCCAAGGACAATCATTTCGTGTCCCAGCGGGCCAATGAATCCATCATGATCAAACTACTCGAAGGCGACTATCCGGACTACAGGCTTGTCATGAATTTCGAGGAGATGATTCCCATTGAAGTTGACCGGGCAATGTTTCTAACACTGATGAAACGGGTATCCATCCTTACCTCGGAAGATTATAAAAGCGTTATATTCAACTTCACGGAAAAGAACCTGACCGTTACCATCACAAACCCTGAGATCGGCGAGTCAAAAGAACAGCTCATGGTTGGTTTTTCAGGAGAAGAGATCAAAAGCGCATTTAACCCGAGGTACTTCATGGACGCCCTTAATCTGTTCGAAGACGAAATTGTGACATTGAACATCAAAGACAGCAAAAGCCCCTGCATCGTTAAAAGCATGAAAAACAATAACCTTATCTGCGTAATAATGTCCATACATATATCATGAATAAAAACCAAGGAAGTAAAGATTACGGCGCAGGCGCCATCAAAGTTTTAGAAGGCCTTGAAGCTGTCCGGAAAAGACCGTCCATGTACATCGGCAACGTGGATCTCGAAGGCCTGCACCATCTGGTATATGAGGTGGTGGACAATTGTATTGATGAGGCCATGGCAGGATATTGTGATACGGTTCTTGTCACCATCCACGAAGATATGTCGGTGAGCGTGGAGGACAACGGCCGGGGTATCCCGGTTGAAATGCACGAAACCGAACACATACCGGCCTGCGAGGTGGTCATGACCAAACTGCATGCCGGCGGAAAATTTGATAAAGGTGCCTATAAAGTTTCCGGCGGCCTTCACGGTGTCGGTATCTCCGTTGTCAATGCCTTGTCCGAACATCTGATCATGGAGGTGTTCAAAAACGGCAAAACATACAACCAGACCTATTCCAAAGGGCACAAACGCACTGAACTTGAAGTCATGGGTGATACGGAAAAACAGGGAACCAGGATCACGTTTTCCCCGGATTTCACCATTATGAACCAAAATGAGTTCAGCTATGAGACCTTGTCCCGGCGTATGCGGGAACTGGCTTTTTTGAACAAAGGGATCAAAATCGTTATAGAAGACGAGCGATCCGCCCAGAAGGATGAGTTTTGTTATGAAGGCGGAATCGTCTCCTTTGTGGAATATCTCAACCGGTCCTGTACGCCCTTGCACGATCCCATCCACATTGAAGGGGATAAAAACGATGTCCAGATAGAGGTGGGCATCCAGTACAATGACACCTTTAAGGAGAAACTGTACTCTTTTGCCAACAATATCAGGACCATTGAGGGCGGAGCCCATGTATCCGGGTTTAAAGCTGCCCTGACCCGTACGGTGAATGCCTATATCTCAGGCAACCCCAATCTGCCCAAAAACATGCAGAGCATCAAGATCAGCGGGGATGACATGAGAGAGGGGTTGGCCGTCATCATCTCGGTCAAGCTTATGGAGCCCCAGTTTGAAGGCCAGACCAAAACAAAACTGGGCAACAATGAGGTCAAGGGCATTGTTGAATCCCTGCTCAATGAAAAACTGGGCCAGTTCCTGGAAGAAAATCCCACTGTAGCCAAAAAGATCATCGCCAAGGGTGTGGATGCGGCACGGGCCAGGGATGCGGCCAAACGGGCCAGGGAGCTTGCCCGTAAAAAGGGAACATTGCTTGACTCCACATTGCCCGGCAAACTTGCCGAATGCCAGTTTGCCGATCCGGCAGAGCGTGAACTCTTCCTTGTGGAGGGCGATTCTGCAGGCGGCTCTGCCAAACAGGGCCGGGACCGCAGATTCCAGGCCATCCTTCCGTTGAAAGGTAAAATCCTGAATGTGGAAAAGGCCCGGTTCGACAAAATTCTCAGAAGTGACGAGATAAAAAATATCATTACTGTGCTGGGCACAGGCGCGGGCAGCGAAGAGTACAACATAGAAAAAATCCGCTATCATAAGGTGGTTATCATGACGGATGCGGACGTGGACGGCTCCCATATCCGGACCCTGCTTCTCACCTTTTTTTACCGCCAGATGCCGGATCTGATATCAAACGGCTATCTGTATATTGCCCAGCCCCCGCTTTTCAGGGTGGGATCAAGGAAAACCGGCGTATACCTGAAAAATGAAAATGAATACGCCGATTACCTGATCCGCAGAATTTCATCCCAGAAACAGATCGTGATCAACGACCAGGACACGCCCCTGACCGAAGATGAATTCTATGCATTTTTGCTGAACATGACAGACTACTACAACAGCATGAACCAGCTCCACAAACGCGACTTTGATACGGATCTTCTGTTTACCCTGATCACGGAAGGGGTCAGTTCAAAACGCTTCCTGGAAGAAAAAAGCAACCTTGAGGCCCTCTCCATGACCTTGAAAGACAAAGGATATACGCCCCAGGATATCGAATTTGACGAGGAACGAAATATCTATGAAATGGATATTCTGGACAACGCAGGCCAGACAAAGCTGCTGCGTGTGGGAAGGGAAATCCTTGGCACTAACGACTACCAGAAAATGCGCCAGGCTTATGAAAAAATACAAGGCCTGAACCGCCCGCCCTTTTCCCTTTCCTCGAAGGCGGCTGATGCAAAAACAGTAAATATCCTTGAGGATTTACAGGGTCTGTACGAATTTCTGATGGTCGAAGCCAAAAAGGGGATCAATATACAGCGCTACAAAGGTCTGGGTGAGATGAATGCAGACCAGTTGTGGGAAACAACCATGAATCCGGAAAAACGGATTATGCTCAGGGTGGAGATTGAAGATGCGGAAAAGGCAGACGAGATATTTACCCTGCTCATGGGAGAAGAGGTGGAACCCCGGCGCAATTTTATCCAGAAGCATGCGCTGGAAGTCTCTTCCTTAGATTATTAAATAGTGAAGGAGAGTTGAATATGGCAGGTTTAAACAAGGTCATCCTTATCGGTAATTTGGGAAAAGACCCTGAAATCAGGTATACCCAGCAGGGACTGGCAGTGGTAAATTTTCCATTGGCCACTACCGAAGCCTGGACCGACAAAAACACGGGAGAGCGCCAGGAAAAAACCGAATGGCACAGGATCAAAGTCTTTGGAAAACAGGCTGAAACCTGTGAAAAATACCTATCCAAGGGAAAGCAGGTTTATATTGAAGGGCGGCTGCAGACCAATTCCTGGGAAAAAGAGGGGCAGACACACTACACCACGGAAATTGTCGTTTCAAACTTTATGTTTCTAGGCAGCCGGGATGGCGGCGGCCAGTCCGGTCCAGGGGAATCAGATTATCAGAGAGGCGGATATCAGAATCAACCGAATTCCGGCGGTCGTGGTGGATATACCCCAAACCGACCTGCGCCCAATTCAGATAATTTCCAGGGATCTGCCCAGCCCGGCACGCCAGAGGGGTATGACCAATCCGTTCCGGACGATGATATTCCGTTTTAACGATTTTTATCATATTGAGGACGCGTCCCGCCGTTACTTACTCTAAAGAATCGAGGTAAGATGGAACACATCGTAGGTATAGCAGATATGAAAGTCAGCAACCGGACCGGTGATACCATTGTGACATACTCGCTTGGTTCATGCGTCGGGCTTGCAATATATGATCCCCAGGCCGGAGTCGGAGGAATACTTCACTATATACTTCCGAACTCCGCCATTGATGAAATAAAGGCAAAAAGCAATCCGTTCATGTTCGCTGATACCGGCATTCCGGAGCTGTTTAAACAAGTATATGCGCTGGGTGCTGAAAAATCCAGAATTAAAGTCTTTGTTGCAGGCGGAGCTGAAATTATGGAACAGGAAGGAATTTTCAATATCGGCAGACAAAACTATTCAGCACTGATGCAGATATTGACCAAAAATAATGTTTCCATCTGGAAACAGGCTGTGGGGGGGTATTCAAACCGGACAGTAAAAATGGAAATAGCCTCCGGAAAGATTTATTTGAAAACATCCGGATTAGGAGAGGTGCAGTTATGACCAACCTGCAAATAGTGATCAAGGAAATAAAAAACCTAAAACCCATCCCTGCAGTGGTCACCTCCCTTTTGGAAATCATAGATGACCCCAATGCATCCATGAACGAGATCACCAAAATCATCCAGTACGATCCTGCCATTACCGCAGATCTCCTTCGAACTGCCAACTCCGCATATTTTGGTTTGAAACGCCCCGCTGAAACCATCCAGGAAGCCGCCATGATGCTGGGTACAGACCATGTTGTGGACCTGGTAATGCTCAAGGTAAGTGCCCAGGTAGCCAAAGGCACCCAGAAAGGGTATGATTTGCACGAAGGCGCGTTATGGAAATATTCCGTATCGTCGGCCCTCATTGCAAAACAGGTGGCTGTCCAATTGGATCTGCCCAATAAAAACAGCATATTCTCGGCATCACTTCTCAAGGATATCGGCAAAACCGTTCTGGATAAATTCATCCGGGATGCCTTTGAAAAAATCTCCAATCTGGTAATGAATGAAAACTTCAGTTTTATGGAGGCTGAAAAACAGATTATCGGCGTCGACCATGCCGAGCTTGGCGCAATGATTGCCAAAATGTGGAAGTTCTCCCCCAGAATGGTCGGAATCATCCGTAACCATCATCTTAGCAGCGAGACCATGGTCAGGGACAAGGATCTCGCTGTGGTCTATCTATCCGATTGCATATGCATGATGATGGGCATGGGCGTGGGGGCGGACGGACTTGCGTATCGGTTCCATCCGCAGGCCATGGACCATATTGGTATTTCAGCCGAAGATACATTGAAAATTATCGCGGACTTCGCCTGCCGGATGGATGAGGTAGAAATGCTGTTAAAGGTTGCCTGAACCTTTAATCTCAAGTCATTTTCGTACCTCAATGCCCTGTTCGGCAAGATGCTGTTTCACTGACTGGATGGGCACTTCTTCCCGGTGAAAGATACCTGCGGCCAATGCCGCTTCAGCCTTTGTACATTTAAACACTTCGGAAAAATGCGCCTCACACCCGGCACCGGAAGAGGCAATCACCGGGATAGTGACATTGCTGCGCACGGCATTGATCAGGTCCAGATCAAACCCGGAGTTTGTTCCATCCTTATCTATGCAGTTGAGCAGGATTTCACCGGCCCCCAACGCTTCACAGGCCTTTGCCAGGGCCACGGCATCAATGTCCATGGCTTTCCGGCCCCCGCTCACCGTACACTGGTACCAGCAATATGCTTCACCGTTGGGGCCTTTTTCCCCGGATGTCACCTTGACCACATGGTGCTTGGGTGCATCTTCCGGGGAAGCGACCCATGCCCTTTTGGGATCAACGGAAATCACCACGGCCTGGGCCCCGTAAACCCTTGAAATCTCTTCAATGGCTGATCTCTTTGTTTTTTGCCCGGATTCAAGGTATGCCATGGCAATGTACACCGCATCAGATCCAATGGACACCTTATCCGCACCGGCCCTGAAATACCGGGACGCAACATCCAAAGATGAATAGTGCCGGCCCTGGGCATCTGTAAATTCCCGGATTCCGCCGCCAATGGTCAGGGGCACAAACACCTGCTTTGAGGTTTCTTCCAGGACCTTTAGCATGGGCATATCTTCCAGGGGAAAATCCCTGAATCCTGTTATATTTAAAAAGGTGATCTCGTCAGCGCCCTCCTCGTAATATTTCCGGGCCAAATCCACGGGTTTGCCAAGATTTCTAACACTGCCCGCTTCCCTGACATCGTACTGATCCCCTTTGGTGACCACTAAATCCCCATTGTCGTTGGAGCGGACATCCAGGCAGGCAATCACCCGTTTTGACAGGCCTTTAGTCGGTATGTCAGCAGGCCCCCGGGCTTTAAGGCTATCTGAGTGGATGAAATTATCAAGCAGCTTCATGCCGGCAGCCCCGCTTTTTTCCGGATGGAACTGGGTGCCGATAATATTGCCCTGCTGCACAGCCGAGGCATAAGGGTAATCATAGGTGGTGGTGGTCAGGATAACGTCGGAATTTTCGGGCACGACATGGTAGGAATGGACAAAATAAAATTTTGTATCCGGCTCCACCCCGTCAAGAAAAGGGGAGTCCTGTTTGATGTGGATTCCGTTCCACCCGATGTGGGGCACGGACAGTTCAGTTCTGAAACGTTTCACCCGGCCTTTAAAAAATCCAATGCTCTCGTTGGGGACCAGCTCTTCCTCACTGCCCTCAAACAGGGCCTGCATACCCACGCAGATGCCCAGAAACGGCCGGTCAGCGTTGAGATATTCCCGCAGAGGCGCCACAAACCCACGCTCATGAAGGATTTCAAGCATGGCCCCATAATTGCCCACACCAGGGAAAATAAGCCTTTCTGCTGCCAGGATATCTTCAGGTTTCTCAACCATTTTAATGCTGCCGCCCATTTTTTCCACAGCATTGATCAGGCTGCGGACATTGCCCGCCCCATAGTCTAATACGGTAATTTTCATAATTTTATTCCAGACGCTGTTGTTATATAAATCATAGCTTGTTAGCTTTTCACTTCCATCCGGCCTTGGGTTGTTTTTTAGTTCACCAATTTTTTCTAAACGTTGGCCTTGGTCATATTTTAGGCCATCCGAAT
>AMWB02149301.1_pt1 | contig 18605 bp, 16 predicted proteins | sample 200311 | NCBI WGS metagenome assembly AMWB02 (sample SAMN02737377, study PRJNA173069) | bioreactor metagenome | biome: anode biofilm in microbial fuel cells | place: USA: California | collected 2010-12-16 | reverse complement strand
GTAGATGCCTGGACACGATCATTCCCCACCCCCCCGATTTTATTAAAAATATGAACGACATGGCTCTTGACGGTATGCTGAGAGATTTGTAGTTCAGCTGAGATTTCTTTGTTGGTGGCGCCGTGCGCAATCAAACGAAGTACTTCAATTTCCCGTTTGGATAAAGGTGCAGGTAGAGCCGAATTTGCAGCATGGAAATTTGCATCGTTGTCTTTTTCAAAAGAAACCAAACGCGACTGGAGTTCCTTAATTCGAGCCTCATTTAAGCTTACCTTTTGGTGCAGGCAATCAGAATCAATATCGAAGGAAACCGTTTTTATGACATTTCCCTGCTGGTCATAAACTGGATAGGTAGCTTTCTCTTCCATCGGTTTGCCGATATGCGGGCAATTGATAATTGAGGTATATTTGATGTTTTAAAGTTGTTAGAAAAAAGCAATTGCAGAAAATGCGGAGAAAAGACCTGCATGGTCTTTGCGGCAGCGGTCTTTAATGGTAGTCGCGTGTTGGCAGAATGTCCGCAGGTTCCGGCAGACATCGCCTGTAAATATAATGTGCAACCGAAAAAACCGGAGCCGATTGATCAGGATAGGGAAAAGCAACAAGCCGAGTTGAAAACAAAGGTGATGAAACTAGACATGCAGGAGACCGCTGCACGTATTGGTGCGGTTTATAACGGGACGAAATTAACCATTAGAATCATGGGTAAGAAGGTTGAAGTAGATCCCTTTGGCAAAGTGACCACGGATATTCACACAACGCCTTGGATGATGGCCCCTCTTTTCAACTATATCATTACCTGCAAGGGGGCGCCAATCGAAAACCGATGGGTGCCACTAAGGGAGTTGCCCAGCGGAAAAGACTGGTACCGGTTATTTGGGCAGACATGCGAAAAGCCGATGAAAAAGGTGGCCGATACGTATCCGGACCTGTTTTCCGATTTGGTAGAAATCTTCGATGGTCAACCTGTGAAGGATCACTATCAATCGGATGTCGCGCTGGCCCTTCATCCGCTGCCCCTGGTTCCGATCCTGATCTGTTACTGGCACCCGGATGAAGGGCTCGAGTCGGATTTAAACATCTATTTCGATGTATCTGCCGAAGACAATCTGGGTATCGAAAATATTTATTCCCTGGGCACCGGTATAACACGGATGTTTGAAAAACTGGCCCTCAGGCATGGAATAGCCATTACCTGAGATAAAAACCTAATGGAGGATTGAAAATGGCAGAAAAAGCCCCGGTTTTTGATAAAATAATGAAGGATTATCTCAACCAGGTCGCACTCATTGCAGCAAAAGAACAGGTCGGTGCATCATTGGGGATCACCGTTATGAATGACGGATATACAATTCCATTTTTTAATAGCACATACACAATCACAACTGACACCATCATTGATGCAGATGGGAGAGCTGCAAGCCATGCGGTAGCGGTCATCCTTTGTAAATACTTACTCCTTTGTCCAAATCCGCCATCAAGCGATTCCAGCCTGGTCACCTATAAAGATTTCAAAGATGCGACGCCTTACGTTGGCGGTTTTCGAAATACGGCAGAGCAACCAATTGCCGGGTATTTTGAAAACTGTTTGCCTAGGCTGGAAAGAAGATGCCTGGGTTTGGGAGGAGAGCCTTTTGATACCGAGGTGTCCTGTCAACTTGCCGTTAAATTCCAGGCGCTCCCCAAGGTCCCACTTTTTCTTTTGTTCAACGATGCCGACGAGGATTTTCCGGCCCAGGCGACACTTCTTTTTCAGAAAAATGCAGCCTCCTACCTGGATATGGAGTGTCTGGCCATGATTGGTTCAACCTTGGCTTATCGTCTGCAAGGGAAGTGAAATATCAAAAACAAGAGCAGCCCCCAGCTTAAAGCTGAAGACGATTTCTCTTAGCTGCCGGCATAGCTCGATTGTTGGACAAACTTTTCACTTATCATGAGGGGATATCTGATGAATAAAGAGAAATATATCGACCCGTTTCTTGAAAAAAGACTCATCAAATACGAAGAATGGTTGAACAAAAAACAAATTTCATATTCATCAAAGGTAATACCCGTTTCAGAATCAATCAGCACAAAACAATGGGTTCTCCCCACAGACCAGGTGATGGGGATACTTCACGGAGCGAAATCGGTTGCAGTTCAGAATTGTGAATGTCGAACCCATTACAAAAGGTGTGAAAACCCCCTAGAAGTCTGCTTCCTGCTCAATGGTGTCGGAGATACTTTCGTCAGAAAAGGAAGAGCTCGTCACGTTGACTCAGCGGAGGCCGCTGAAATTTTAAAAAAGGCAAATCAAAGTGGCCTTGTCCATCTCGGTCTCTATATGCCTGATCATGAACTCTTCGCATTGTGCAGTTGTTGCTCCTGCTGTTGCCACGATTTGCAAATAGTTAAGCAATTTGACCGAAAGGATTTAATGATCCATTCGGAATATATCGCAGTCACGCTTTCGGAGGATTGTATTCATTGCAGTGTTTGCGTTGACAGATGTGCTTTTGGAGCCCGAGTCTTTCGGGATGGACAAATGGAGTACATGCCCGCTGCTTGCCTTGGCTGTGGCCTTTGTGTAACGACCTGTCCTGTTGAAGCGATATCCATCAAAGTGCGTGAAGGCCAATGAAAAAATATAACCAGAGCGTTTTTCGCACCGTGGTGAGCAGATCGCTTGTTATTTGTTGTCTGATATTGTCTAAGTCCTTTTACTCATTTTAGAAGATCATCCAGAGAGGAGCGAGTTGTTTTGGTATGAAAAAATCTCCGCTTTTTTTTGACCATCTCGTGAATTGGCGGTTACAATTGAAATGGTCTTGAGCAGATGAGTATAAGTAATCACCCAGGTTTGGGGGATTCTGGCTATGGGTCGGATTTTTTCTGAAGTTGCTGGGGGTTGCTTTGTGGATGGAAGTTTAAATTCATTTTCATTTATCTTCTTATCAAGCTGTATTGCGTCACATTGTGCTACACAAGCGTTGCAGATTAAAGTTTCCTCGAGACCAACAATCAGGCATTGATGCCTGATTGTCAAAAAACCATAAGTTTTATAGCCAGGACTATTACCAACACCAAAATCCATGCCCCTGAAAAAAACCATAATGTATTTTTCCAGTTTTCTCCAAAGTATGATTTTGTAGATTGAACAATCCAGATCCAATTATACCGAAGATGAAAGACCAAAAAGACCAATAACAAAATGGAAAGAAAAAGGTGGATATCTCCCCAATCATGACGATGTAGGCCAAGAAAATACTTTGCTCCAGCGCCCTTCCTTCCTTCTGGTATGACAAATGCCAAAAGTACTCCAATTACAGCAATCGAACAAATATCTATGTAAAGAGCGACATCGATAAAATATTTCAGAGTATTCTTTTTCATGAAATCTCCAAAAATCAAATGTTTTATCCAACAGGCTCAGCGTGAAAAAACCACGGAGTTATCAAATTGTTTTTATTGTAGAAATCGGCATGTTGTCGATTAAATTCCCTGATTTGTTTTTCTTTCCCTTGTCCTGCAATGCAAGACCCTTAACTCTATCATCGTATAAGTCCGGATATAATTTCTTTGCACATTCAAGACATATCCCATGGGAGAATGTAGCTTCCGAATGTTTTTGAATATAAGACTCCATTTGTTCCCAATCGCCACTGGAATTTCGTATCTTTTTGCAGCAAGCGCAGGTAGGGAGTAATCCGGTTAATATTTTGATACGGGTATTTGCTTCTTGAAGTTCCGCAATCACTTTATCTCTTTCATTCCCATAACGGGTACGCTCTGCAACCTCATATGATAATTCTTTAGTCCTTTCGGCTATCCGTTCTTCCAGATGTCCGTTGATCTTCCTCAATTCATTTCTGTTCCAAAGAAATATCCTAATCATATAAATTAAAACCACAGCATACGCTAGACAACGTTCTGCATGCCAAAACCACCACAAATAACCCCATAAATCGGAAAGAGGAAACTCAATTCCAGACAAACCCAGCATAAGAAACATACCGGTAAATAGATACGACTCGGTTGTTTTGTAACGTAAAAATTCGAAAAGAAAATACAGCCCTGCCCCAATTGCGAAAAAACCAGCGATTAAGTTAATGAATATGGCGAAAGGAGTAAATTCCCCGTTCTTCAACATGAAGGGAAGAAATTCACGATAACAAATTGTTACTATTCCTATCACAATAGATATTAAAGCAATTATCAAAGGCAATGACCTGATTTTTGAAATATATCTACCGGCACCAGGTATCCACAACAGAGCAAACCAAAAGCCGCTGAAAACATTGGCGAGACTGCGAAGCAGGATAAAGCCATGTTGTACAACTGTAATGGAATGGAAAGTGTCTAGAATGCCCATCATCAAAAAACCCATGGACAACAAGGAATACTCTCCCCCATTTTTTTCATCGTCGTGTTGCAAATATAAAAGAAACACTGCCATTAAGATAGTTGCTGCCGCGCCAACGCCGGCAATTGTTGAATGGAGGGGCACGTTTACCAAACTGCTATCGTTGAAGAAGACTCGAAATATTATGCCAATCAGAATTGCAGAGCAAAAGATTATTCCCAGAAGGAACAAAAAAAATGCTTGGCGATTTTTTGAAATTACCATTATTCGGCGCTAACCTTCGATAAGTAAAAATCTTGATAATGAGGAGATGTTCGATAAAATTGGATGTCAAGCAGGTTATGCTACAGAGCCACCGAACTTCTCCCAGAGTGGGAGTATTCAAATTTCTGGGTCATCATCTATTTTTTGATCTACATCTTAACTGAATTTTAGGAAATGCGTTTTTATTGAAATGTGTTTGTTATTCTGACTTGTTTCATCTCTTCATTTGCTTCTTGACAGATTTGATGAAGCGCCCAAATGCTTTATCCTTCTTCCGTTTGTCCAGATACGACAGCTCATGGTATTCCGACTCGTTCTTGAGCTTTACATAGTTTGCATAGCGATCTTCAGTCAATGTACCGCTTGTTAATGCGGCACGGACTGCACAGCCGGGTTCCTGATTGTGGCCACAATTCGGATAGCGACAATTGAGGGAAAGCTGGGCGATATCTTCAAAGCCCTGGTTGACCCCTTCGCTCATCCCAAGAAGGCCAAGTTCTCTCATTCCAGGCGTATCAATCAACATGGAACCTTGAGCAAGAACAATAAGCTGGCGGCGGGTAGTTGTATGTATGCCTTCTCCCGTACCACTAACGGCCTTAGTGTCAAAAGCCTCTTCTCCGATGAGGCGGTTGAGGAGTGTTGTTTTACCAACCCCCGATGAACCGAGTAAACAATAAGTTTTCCCAGGGACTAACACCTGCTGGAATTCGTCAAATCCGATGCCTGTGATATTGCTGAGGGGAAGGACTCTGACAGAATCGGTGCTCGATTTAATGTCGGCAAGCTTCTGTTCGAGTTCCTTTTGAGCGATCAAATCCGTTTTGGTGAGAACAACAATCGGTTCAACACCCCCGTCTACTGCCATCACCAGGTACCGCTCCATTCTCCGCACATTGAAATCGAAGTGGCACGACTGGACAATGAAAGCGACGTCAATATTCGCCGCGATCATTTGGAAATCGACATTTTCGCCAGCGGATTTTCGACGTAGAAATGTCTTTCTCGGAAACACCTCATGAATAATCGCCTCAGTATCATTATTGTGATACTGGACTGTTACCCAATCGCCGACACATGGCAGGTCAATCGAAGATTCTGCATGGAAATAGAACTTCCCGGCGAGTTCGGCGGGGACTTCCCTGGTGAGATTTCTGATGAGGTATGAACCGCGGTCGACTGCCGATATACGTGCAATGTCACGTCCCTCTTGGTGCAGTTCATTTACATGCGATTCAAACCACTGGTCAAACCCCATGTCAATCACCGCCTCCTGACCCCGATTTTCAATTTTTCTAATCATGAAAACATATCGTTAATTTGGCCGGATCTCATCCTTCAATAGATCCAGGACTACTTCGAGTACAAGTACGTTAGAATGACCTTATTTGCAAAATGATCGCCAACCATCTTTTTGATGGCTTCATTCAGTTTCGGCAGGAGAGATGCTTTATCTCTGTTGACTCTCAGCGCCAAGTGTGAATTTCCGGCAAATCTATATGCAATGTCGAATTCATCGGGATCAAAACCGAGCTTCTTTATCGTGTAGTGAGCAACGAGGCGATCCAGGATGATCGCATCCACACGTCCTAACTTGAGCATTTGCACGAGAGACTCGTGGGATAGGGCATCGCTACGAATTATTTTGCTTGCTTTGAATCCGTCGGAAAATCCTTCCGGGTAAAAATAGCCAAGAATGCATCCGATATTCTTTCCGGTAAAATCATTGGAAGATCTGGCGGTAAAAACTCTGTTTTTCAGCATCAGGATTATATTAACCGATGCCATCATAGGAACAGTATAGACGGATATATCCTTGTCATCGACTCGCCATTCTGGATTGACGAAGGATTCGATATCGATCTTTTTATCTCGGAAATATTGCAACACCCTGTTTTGAGGCATCTCTACAACCTGGAAATCAATTCCAGATCTCTTCTTTATTTCAGTGAAAAGATCGACAAAAAGTCCCTTTTGTTGCGTTCCTTCGTGATAGAAATAGGGTGGCCATTCGGTCGTGCCCACTGTGACTGTCTGTGCCCAAAGGGCCGTTGTTGCTAAAAGCACGTAAAACACTATCAATTGAATTTGTAGAAGCACCCTTCTCATGAAAACTCCGCAAATAAACTGGTTTTACTCGACAGGTGATGCCCGAAAAACAATTGCTACAATGCAGCTTTTTGCTTTCTCCTCCAAGCTTAAATTCCTGATCAGCGGTGACGTCTTCTCATTCGTCCGATTAGCGCCGCCCATTTTTTTCTATCTGCGGTATTTTATTGTTATGTCGTTTACCTGTCCGTCATCGCAAGCTTTACTCCAAGCACGGCAAAAGTTGCCGCGAAAGATCGCTGCAGCAAGCGTATCAGACCTGGAGAGTTTACGACGTAACGACGAAAACCGTTTGCTGAAATCCCATAGAGCACAAAAATTACCAGCGTCATAGCCATGAAAATGACGCTCAGTATGATCATCTGAATAGTTGGCGATGACGCGATTGGCGAGATAAAAAGCGGCAGGAATGCCAGGAAAAATATCGATAATTTGGGATTCAGAATATTAATCAGGAACCCTCTGCGCGCAATATGCCATAAACTCAGTTCAGGGGAAGAAGAATTAAATGTAAACGACCCGGTTTCACGCCACATTGCCCATGCAAGATAAAGCAAATACCCGGCACCGACATATTTGACGGTTTGGAAAGCGAGAGCACTCATGTGCAGGATCGCCGACAACCCAAGGATACTTGCCGACAAATGAGGAAGAATTCCAGCCGTACAGCCAATTGCAGCAGCAATGCTGGCCCGCCAACCGAAGAAAAGTCCATTTGATACCGTGTAGATTACTCCTGTTCCCGGAATCAGGACAACAATCAGGGACGTCAACAGAAATTCAGTGCTCATATTTTCTATCCTTTATTGATGTTTCTAAACATGCCTGGAGACGAATCAGGAAAGACCCTCGTTGGTTTATTCGGTGGATTTTGGGGGTTAGATTTCTATACACGGGCTTTGATCAAAGTGTAGACACCAAAGACCATTTCTTTTTGTTCGAATTTAGTCGTTTTTTGTTCAACATAATTCATGATTTCTGCAACTGGCTTAGCACCTACTACAACTGACTTCAAACACATGTAGGCGTTTGCAATCGGATGATACCATTTTGAATGGAGGGGAATCGAATCAAGAATTAACAATTGCCCCCCTGGCTTCAAGATGGTTATGGCTTTTTCTAATGCCATTTTATAATCAGGCATCGCAGTCAGAGCGAGGCAGAACACGACAGCATTTACTTTTTGTTCCGGCGAAAAATCATACATGTCCATGCATAAAAATTCGACGTTTTCCCAACCATTCGCTTCTTTTTTCCGGTTGGCAATGTCGATCATTTGGCTGGAGAAATCGATACCAATGATTCTAGATGATTTATCGATTTTTTTCAGCAAACTGGGCACTACTGAGGCAGGGCCACAGCCCAATTCAACAACTGTTCCCCCTGGTAGTAAATCAAGGCTTTTTGCCACCTCTGAATAAAGCATGGAGGCTTGGCCCAAGCTCATAAGGAAAGCAATGAAGTCGTAGCTTGAAGCTGCAAGATCATATTTGCTCTTATTGGCAACTTGCCTGATGTCCATTTGCACCCTCATCTCATTGTAGTTGATCTAGATCATGACGTGGAAATCACTGGTTAATCCGGTGCATTCGTTTTGTTATATTGCCGTTTTGGGGCCTTGAAAGCGGTTTTTTAAGCTCCCAAAAGACCCGTTTTCTAGTTGTATAGTTTGTAAAGCAAGTTTGTTGACTTGGTCCGATCCCGTGTCTCGCGTGTTCCGTGTTCAGGTCTATAGAGCTATATCGACTTTGAAAATATAGATAAATGTGTCTTTTCAAGACGTGGCCCCTATTTTTATCCCTCTGTCTCCCACAGATCCGGGTAGCTCGTCACAAATCCCACCACGTTCACCTCGATCATTCGCACGAAGATGCCGTCGCCCGACTCATACCGATACGTGCTCTTCCCCACGCGCCGGTACACTTGCTGAAGAAGCTCGAACGTGAATGAGGGGAAAGGAAGCCACGCTGCTCTCACCTCCGCACGCTCTCCAACGGCCAACGAAAGTCGCCGGATTGGGAGCAGGTTCGTAGACGGGCTGAATCCTAGATCAATGTCCATGCAGCCTGCGACGACAGCGCACTCCACTCCGTTCAGGTACCATCTCCGTTCCGAATCGACGGATACACCAAGATCGATCTCTCGGTCCCCGACCGCTCCCACCACCTGAGCTGAGGTCGTCCGCCAGCCAGAATCAGAGATCACAAGGTAGTCGAGCTTGCAAGGATGCCGCTCGTATGTGAATTGTGCTGTCCCGGACAGTTCCCAGCCTCCATCCCGCGGACTTAGTTTTCCGGTCTCGTGGCCCGGAAGGTCTAACCTGCGCCAAAATATCGTGTCGGTCATCGTTCATGCACCCAGGCCGAGCAGCAAGGCCACATAACGTAAAAATCACCAGTTTATCCAGTGCATTATTTTGCTATTTATATTAAATCCGTTCTCTTTTTAATATGTTACCGTTTTATCTATTTCCCTCTATCCTTTGGTACCACCGCATTGGAAGCAGTTCAGGAGGGCGGAGGGCCTTCAGGGAATCTCGGTAACGTATCTCCGTCACACGTCCATTCCGTGCGCGAGTCCCAGTATATGCGTGCTTGAGGTTTGATAGGGATGGTGTCATCCGCTGAGCCTGCAGGGATCACCACTGCGTTCAATTCAGGAACAAATCGTGCAACCGGACTACCGCATTCAATACAGAATTGTCGGGAAAACCTTAAAGCATCAGGCACTTTAAATTGTTTGAGTAGCGATTCTCCATGAGAAAAAACCAGCGTTGCATTTGTCATTATCAGATTGGAAGCATGCCCTGTTCCTGAAGACTTCCTGCATCGTGAACAGTGGCAGTGATAAAAACGCTGAAGATCTCCTGTCACTACGAATTTTACAACACCACATAAACAGCTACCTCTAAGTTTTATCTGCGACATTTTTTTCCTCAAGATATATTTTGCTGAAGTCAACATATTGCCACTTTATACGTAACAAAATAAAAATCGAAATATAGTATGCTTCGGTCATCAATATCCTGTTTTTTCTACAAAAAGAAAAAGGAGGTTATCATGACCGAACGAAATTGTACACCTGGCGATTTTGATCTGAGCGAGTGGGTTTCTACTGTGCAAGAAAAGTACAGCCCCATAAGCTTTCTTTGGGAGACTCAAACCAAAACAGACTTTCCCGCACCTCCTCCACCATCTCTTCCACAAACAGATTGGTCAGCACCCGATTGGTTGTGTACCAGTAAAAAACGTCAGGCTTTTGATCACCATTCCGATAGGCTTACCAGTAGCGGCATAATAGGTGCAGACCTGGCCGTAGAGTATCTACAGGATAAGTATCGCAATAACCGAGCCATAGCAACCATTAAACAGGCAAGTGGCGTTATTTTGTCCTTCCTACATTTCTTAAACGAGGGGGGCACCAATATTTTAAAGATAACCCGGCAGGATATCTGCGCATATGTAGAGCATGAACAAGATCGCGGCCTGATGATCAATTCGGTTATAAGCAACTTGAGAGATGTGTATGCCGTGCTCCTTTCAATCTGTATTCCTGCAAAAGATTATTTTAAAAATGAAAAATCAGTGAAACGCCCGTCCTGGAAAAGGGTGCTTGTTGCCGTTCATTTATTAATGCTTGTTGCCACCGGGTGGTTTTTTACCGCCACAGTGTACACAATTGGATTGATTGGGCTGTGGCTGAAAAAAGCAATATGGGCTGAAAAAAATGGGCCAAAATCCGGACAACCAGCTTGATACTTTGCACTCAAAAAATGTGAACCCAAATGGATATTGCCGACAAGATGCAGATCATCAGCCGCTATCATGACCAGCTGCTGGAGAGATACCATAATCTGGGGACCACCATCGCCCAGCTGACCGCCAAAGGCTGCATTGACGCTAAAGAGCACTGGAAGGATGGCAAGTATCTCTGCCTGCTCTACAAGATGAAAGGCGGGGTGAGGAAGAAGAAGTATGTAGGCAACCATCCCCTGCGGATCGCCGAAGCCAGGCAGAAGTTGCAGAACTATCGGGACCGGCTGGCATGTATTCTTACGCAGGAGAAGGTGAAGGCGGATCTCGATGAAATCGAAGCCTTAATCCATCAATTTTTAGGGGTTTGCTCCCGGTTCGATCTTGCCGCCCGGTTTGCGCTTCAGGAAGAACTCAATGGGGACAAAGCTTTTTCCTCAAGGCGCGGATCTGCCGGAGTGGTATACTCAAAGACATCTTGTTTTGTGGGTGTAGAGTGAGGATGTGTGACATATAGATGACTTCGGAAGCGAAAAAGTTATAATTTGTTGTTTATTCATTTATATATGCTCGAAATGTTAATAATTAATATTGAACTATTTCAATCGTTATATTTGATCATGGTCAAGGTCAAAATGTTCAGGAAACATATTAAAAGGATATATCTGTCGTCCGTTATACATTGCCAAGAGGCATCTTTTTCAGCTGAATGACATCGCCGTTGACATGCAGAATAAGTCTTTGCCTGCTCTCAGATAAGCTGATTGGCAAATATCCCGATCGAACAACCTAACCTTGGCTCAGCACCTTATTTACCATGACTGCTAGAGCTTCTTCAGAAAACGGTTTTGATAGAAAATTGATGCCATCATCAAGCACACCTCGATGAGCTATGGCATTAGCTGTATAACCAGACATAAACAAAATTTTAATTTCTGGACATAGGATCTGTATTTGATCTGCTAAATCGCGGCCGTTCATATCGGGTAAGACCACATCGGTGATCAAAAGGCAAATATTACCGGCATGTTTACCAGCCAAGTCCATTGCCTCACTAGGTGAACTCGCTGCCACCACTTTATATCCCAATTTCTCCAGCATTATCTTCCCCATTTTCAAGATGGCGAGTTCGTCTTCCACCAGCAACACCGTTTCGCCGTGGCTATGCGGAACAGGCAGAGCCAGTTCAGGGCTAACCTCATCAATTTCACCCTTATACCTGGAAAAGTAAATTCTGAAAGTCGATCCTTTTCCCAACTCGCTATAAACATTTATAAATCCCTCATTTTGTTTGATAATACCATAGACAGTTGCCAGTCCGAGGCCAGTCCCATGTCCGACAGCCTTTGTGGTAAAAAATGGTTCGAAAATGTGATCGAGGGTTTTCTTGTCCATGCCACAACCGTCATCACTTACGGCCAGCAAAACAAAATCACCAGGGGAAAAACCAAAATGGTCGACACAATACGTCTCATCGAAGGTAATATTGCCCGTTTCGATGGTTATTTTTCCCACCCCCCCGATAGCATCCCGAGCATTGACGCAAAGATTAGCCAGGATCTGGTCGACTTGTGAAGGATCCATATATACATTCCACAAATTGTCTCCTGGCCGCCAGGCAAGATCAATATCTTCTCCGATAAGTCTGCGAAGCATGTTGAGCATGCCTTCCACGGTCGTATTCAAATAGAGAACCTCTGGACGGATTGTCTGCTTGCGGGCAAACGCCAACAGTTGTCGGGTAATGTCAATGGAACGCTGGGATGCCTTAAGGATCTCCCTGATATCCTCATACAACGGCTCACCTTCTGCAGTGTATTGCAAGGCCAATTCGGCATACCCGGTAATTACGGTGAGCATATTGTTGTAATCATGAGCTACACCACCGGCAAGCAGTCCGATGGATTCCATCTTCTGGGCCTGTGCTAACTGTTCGCGAAGATTCTCATGCTCTCTTTCAGTCTTTTTGGTTTCGGTAATATCCTCCACAACGGAAATAAAGTAATCTGGTAGCCCCGAGGATTTTCGAACTAATGCTACTGTGAGATTAACCCAAATTATTGAGCTATCTTTTGTTAAATAGCGCTTTTCCATCGAGTAATGGTCGATTGTCCCGTTCAACAACTGTTGAACGTATTCAAGGTCGTTGACCAGATCCTCAGGATAGGTAACCTCCTGCAAGGTACTCTTCAATAATTCTTCTTTACTGTACCCAACAATATCACATAATTTTTTGTTTACTCTGAGGAAACTTCCATCAGGCGCGATATGAGCGATCCCGACTGCAGCTTGTTCGAACGTCAATCGAAAACGCTCTTCGCTTTTTAGCAGCGCCCTTTGTGCTGCTCGCTCACCAGTCTGATCCCGGAAAACCAGCACGACTCCGGTGATTGTGCCTTCATCATTAAAAATAGGTGCACCGCTGTCTGCAATAGGTCGTTCTGTCCCGTCTCGAGCGATAAGAAGAGTGTGATTCGCCAAGCCAACCACCACTCCCTCGCGTAGCACCTTAGCTACTGGATCTTCAACTTTTTTTCGTGTCTCTTCATTTATAATATGAAAGATCTCAACCAACGGCTTGCCGCAGGCCTGGTCATTTCTCCAACCTGTGAGGGTTTCGGCGATGGGATTGAGTAATTCCACCACACCCTGTTCATCAGTGACGATGACTGCGTCCCCAATGGCTTTCAAAGTAATACTGTGGCGCTTCATATTTACAAGCAGCTCAGACTCAGCATGATAAAGTGCCTTATAATGAACCTTCTGTTCCCTCTGTCGCAAAACCAATCCAGCAGCTCCGGTTAAAGCTGTCAATCCCAAAAGAAACGATAATATGAGAACTGATCGGAAGCGCCATTCTGAATAAGCCTCTGTAACATCGACCTTAGCTACCATGAACCAGGGCGAACCCGGTATAGGCAGAATGACCGAAGCCACTTCGACACCTCGATAGTCCTTCCCGAGAACGAAGCCTCTTTTTCCTTGTATGGCCATAACAGCAGGATTGTCCGTTTGATTCAGAGGAAGACGCAGATTGAGGGCCGTTTCAGGTTGATGACGTAAGTTGTTGAGAAAAAGCACATGATCGCCGACAAGTTTTACAAGGTAGGTTTCGGCAGTCTGGCTTGGCGTTGGCCAAAATTGAATCAGTGGATAGAGAAATTGAGATGCATTGGTAACCAAGATGAGCGCCCCTATAGGCTTCTGTGCTTTTTCGTCTCCGACCAAAATCGGGGTGACAACTGAGATATGCGGGGGCTCACCTGGAGATTCAGTGTGTATATCTGTTAATACTGGTTTGTTTGTCTGAACTGCCGGGTTAAGGACCTGTTTGTACCCATTTTTTAGAGCAATGTTCTCATGCAGACTCATAAACGGTTGTCCATGAAGATCAACCAGGAGTATGTTGGCATAGCTCTGTTGCTCAGCCAGATTGAGCAACCGTGCACGCAGGTCTCTGGTGTTATCAATACTTGGGTTGGTCATGAAATCATTAATATTTTTTATCAGAAAGGCACGGTCTTGCAGGGCAGCAGCATCATGTAACTGATCATTGCGCCATCTAGCAATCTGATCCACCTTTAGTCGTGCAATAGATATCAGGTCTTCTTTGACCTTATGCTGCATCGTCCGATCCTGAATTCGATAAAACCAAACGCCGCCAACCAATAATATCATCAGTACCAGCGACATCAGGATTTTTACCCCAAAAGTTGATGGATTCAGATCTTTCATGTGACGCCTCAAACTAAAACTGAATATTGTTTTTCCCCAAACGCGCAGCGATTTCCTCTGGGAATATTGCGAAGCTGGAGGGAACTTAGAAATTAAAGAGAACTTAGAAATTAAAGCGATAGTAGGTTCTTTCCCTTTCAAGAAGATCAAAGAGGGATTTGAGGATGGCAAAGATAATATAATCAAAAAATCAAATTACAGATAGAAGAGACTCCTGAAAATCAAATAAATTTAGATTGCCAGGCTAATCCTCATCAAAATAGATTTTCACCTGAAGTTGATTTTACTACTGTTGTGTAAAGACGGGGTTATCTCAAAAGTCCAGCAACAAACTATGGAGAAATCTTAAATCATCAGATGCTCCATTGGGAGCATGCTTTGGGGGCAAGTCCAAGATCGATCTGCTCAAGAATAGTCTCAATCTAAGGGTGTGCTTTGTTCCGAGGATAGCCATGGCGATCCTGTACCTGATGGAATAGGGATCAAGCATAAATTAAAACGAGATAGATCTGCAATTCATGAAGAATCACAGAAATACAATACATCAGCTCTTGCTTGTCATGGCCTTTGGCTATGAGCTCCACCATATGAAAAATTATTTCAACTTGGAGTGAATATTGCCTGTCTTGGGTGGAAAGGTCTGGGCGATCAATGCCAGTATGTTGATTTCAGTGTAAAAACAATTGTGAAAGATGGTGGTAAAAGGTAGTTTTGATGAATTAGATCGGATACACAATCCTTGGAAAGGTGTTTTAGGAATAGAACAAAAGCGACTATTTATCACCCCCGAACATTTGTACAACAAAAGAGGGTCCTGCATGAATGTAAAACCCACTTATGAAGAACTGGAAAGACGGGTTCAGGAACTGGAAAAAATAGAATCCGAGTGTAGATATTCCAAGGAAGCATTGTGCGAACGTGAAAGCTTGTTCAAGGCGCTTTATGAAAAAGCCCCTCTCGGATATCAATCACTGGATGAAAACGGCCATTTTATTGTTGTCAACCAAACCTGGCTAGATACCCTCGGATATAGCAGAGAAGAAGTCCTGGGCAAGTCCTTTGCTGATTTTCTGCATCCTGACTGGCGGGATCATTTCATGGAAAACTTTCCGCGATTTAAGTCCATCGGCGAAATCCTGGGTGTTGAATTTGAAATGGTCAAGAAAAATGGAAACCTCATTCTGGTTTCTTTTACCGGAAAGATAAGCAGGGATGAAACAGGAAATTTTCAACAGACCCACTGCATTTTTCATGACATCACCGAGCGAAAGCAGGCGGAGGAGCTATTACGGGAACGCGAGGATTTTCTTAGCACAATTTTGGATACCACAGCGGATGGCTTCTACGTGATGGATCCCCAGGGAGTGATTACGGATGTTAACGACGCTTATTGTTCATTCTCGGGCTATGCACGGGAGGAATTACTTGGGGTACACATCAACGATATTGACGCCGATGAAACTCCTGCCCAAACCCGGGAAAGGATTCAGCGTATTATCTCTAACGATTCGGAGTTATTTGAAACCTACCACAGGAGGAAGGACGGCAGTATTTTCCCCGTTGAAATTGCTACAACTTATATAAATAAGGGGGGAGGTAAGTTCGTTTGTTTTGCCCGAAATCTAACCGATCGCAAGCGGGCGGAAGATGAACTGAAATCAAATTATTCGCTGCTGCAGATCGCTGGCGAAACCGCCAAATTTGGCGGTTGGAGCGTCGATTTGGAAAAAGATATCTGCACTTGGTCTGATGCTGTCGCAGATATTCATGGTGTGCCCCATGGTTATTCACCACCTGTGCAGGAAGCCATAAACTTCTACGCTCCGAAATGGCGGGAAAAAATCACACAGTGCTTTAACGCCTGTGTCAAAGAAGGCAATTCCTACGATGAAGAAATGGAGATCATCACGCTAAAAGGAAAACATGTCTGGGTAAGAGCAACCGGCAAGGCAGTGAAAAACGAAAAAGACAAGATCATCAAAGTGCAGGGTTCTTTTCAGGACATCACTGATAAAAAGCAGGCAGAAGAAGCCTTGCGGGAGAGCGAAGAAAAACTTCAGACGCTGTTTTCAGCCATGACAGAGATGGTGGTTGTACACGAACTTTTATTTGATGACAAAGGTATGCCTTGCAATTACCGAATTTTGGATTGCAATCAGGCCTTTTGTCGGATAACCAAAATTAAGAAGGAAATAGCAGTCGGTAAAACAGCCACCCAGGTATATAATACCGATTCAGCTCCGTATATGGATGTATATGCCAGAGTTGCTCTGTCGGGTGAACCGGATGAATTTGTTACTTACTATGCCTCCATGGATAAACATTTTCTAGTTTCCGTAGTTTCGCCCCGAAAGAACTTTTTTGCCACGGTTACTTCTGATATCACTGAAATCATGAGGGCCGAAGCGGAACGAGAAAAACTTCAAGCCCAGCTTAATCAGGCCCAGAAGATGGAATCGGTTGGTCGTCTAGCGGGGGGTATAGCCCACGATTTCAATAATATGCTGGGAGTAATTCTCGGCCATACCGAGATGGCCCTTGAGGAGACAGATCCTGCGTCACCACTTTATGCCGACCTGCGTAGCGTTCACCAAGCCGGTGAGCGTTCGGCCGAACTGACCCGGCAGCTGCTGGCCTTTGCCCGCAAGCAGACCATTGCTCCCAGGGTCATTGATATAAACGACACAGTGGAGGGGATGCTCAATATGCTCCGTCGGTTGATCGGTGAGGATATCGACCTGCTCTGGCAACCTGGAAGAAACCTCCAACCGGTCAATATCGACCCTTCGCAGATCGACCAGCTCCTCGCCAACCTTTGTGTTAACGCCCGAGATGCCATTGACGGAGTGGGCAGAATCACCATAGAAACAGATGCAAAAACCATTGATGAGAACTATTGCCATGACCATCTGGAGTCTCTACCTGGAAACTACGTACTGCTCGAAGTTAGCGACGATGGCTGTGGCATGGACCAAAAAATACTGAATCATATCTTTGAGCCTTTTTTTACCACCAAGGAACAGGGCCAAGGTATCGGCCTGGGGCTGGCATCGATTTATGGCATAGTTAAGCAAAACAAAGGTTTTATTAACGTCTATACCGAGCCGGACCAGGGAACGACCTTTAAGATCTATCTACCAGCATATGCCGCAAAATCAGCCGGAGTGGCGGAAAAGGCGCCTGACTTGGCCATCGAACACGGGAAAGAGACTATCCTCCTGGTGGAGGATGAGCCAGCTATTTTGAAAATGACCACCACTATGCTGGAAAGGCTAGGCTATACCGTGGTAGCCGCCGCCACCCCCGGCGAAGCTATCCAGCTGGCTCATGAATATCAGGGCCGGATAGATCTGTTGATGACCGATGTGGTGATGCCAGAAATGAATGGTAGGGAGTTAGCCGGAAACCTTCTCTCCCACTACCCGGATCTGAAGCGTCTGTTTATGTCAGGCTACACCGCGAATGTTATCGCTCACCACGGCGTGCTGGACCAAGGCGTGCACTTCATCCAAAAACCGTTCTCAATGAAAGACCTAGGAGGGAAGTTGCGAGAAGTCCTGGAAGGCTGACATATTATTCTTGTGACTGGTTCGCGGGAATACCGCATCAACTCGGACTGGCAATTCCGCTATTTTTGCATTGTGAGCCAGTTATGCATAGCTTTAATCTTGCCATATAGAAGGTTTTCAGCGGTTTTTATATTTTTGTTTCGCCGACCATACCAAGAAAGAGACGATAATTTGGTAGAATCTTCACTCTTAATAAGATCGAATAAGGTCTCTGTTTGCCAGCCTTGAATGGCGGTTAGTTCGGTCGTTCGACCTATCTCAACGAGATTGCAAAAACATAACAAATTTTTGATCCTCAAGAAGAATATGCCTGTCGAGCCAGTTTCTCATGAGCATAAGGAGATCGGAGTTTAGTATGCCACCATCCTCTTCAAGGCTTCTGAGTTTTTCGATTAAGACCCATTTATAATCTTTATGCAACCGCCAGTGTCTTACGGCTTCTGGATAGTCCGCCTCACTCATAAGTTTTTCTTCAGTTTTAAAGTGATAGTCTGCGTAGTCAATCATTTGCTTGAGAGTTTCTCGCTGCATCGCAAGCATGTTCGGATGACTATGATTCAAGAATGCATCTTCATGCCTGTTATAAATATCAATCCATTGCTGATGTTGTGTGTCTATTTCGGCATGGCCTATGTTCCATGCATTATCCCATCTGATTGTCATAAACGACCCTTATTTTCAAGAGGTATAAGAGGCAGGCATAATATCTCGTTTTCAATACAATGCCTGCCTTTGGCACCGCTGGGCGCCATACCATTTATGGGCAACGAAGATGCCCTATGCCTCAACTAAACTTTAAACTTGCTGACTATCGTATTGAGTTCTGTTGCATGG
>AMWB02109110.1_pt1 | contig 18608 bp, 9 predicted proteins | sample 200311 | NCBI WGS metagenome assembly AMWB02 (sample SAMN02737377, study PRJNA173069) | bioreactor metagenome | biome: anode biofilm in microbial fuel cells | place: USA: California | collected 2010-12-16 | reverse complement strand
CGCCATCGGCGTTGCCGATGGCGTCGGAATTTCGCATCAGAAGATTGCCGAAGCCGTAATGACATTTCAAGGCGTCAAACGCCGGCAGGAAATCCGTGGCTGCAAAAACGGAATAACGGTGATGGATGATTTCGCACATCATCCCACGGCAGTCCGGGAAACCCTGCGGGCGGTCAAATCATTTTATTCAACCAGCCGTATCATCGCCGTATTTGAACCCCGCACCAATTCCAGCATGAGAAGGGTTTTTCAGAACGACTATCCGCAGTCTTTTGATGGCGCAGATCTGGTGTGCATCAGAAACCCGCCGCTTCTCCACAAGATTCCCGTAGCGGAGCGGTTTTCCTCCGAGCTTCTGGTCAGCGATTTGAAAAGTCGCGGCATCGACGCCCATTTTTTTCCGGATACCGGCACCATTATCGATTTTCTGATTACAGCTGCAAGGCCTGAAGATCTGGTTCTCATCATGTCCAACGGCGGATTTGACCGAATTCATGAACGCCTTCTGGCCGCGCTCTAATCCCCATTCAGACCGCCGACACTTCCAGATGAGCTTTTGGATTATAAATAAGGATCTTTCAGAATACCGATGAAAAAGCCTTTCCAACGTCTCATTACGGGTCTCTGCATGATGCTTGGGGTGGGCACCCTTCTGGGGATCGGCACCTGCTGGTATCTTCATTCTGATCACGCACGAACACAAATCCTGAATGCACTGAATCGAAAGATTCCCGGAACTGTTTCCATTCAAGGGCTCAGGTTCTCACTGATTTCAGGCAGGATTGATATCCGGGATCTGCGGATTGACGATATTTTCCAGGAAGAAGCCATTGCGTGTGATTATCTGTCTATATCGGTTTCCTGGCGGCAGTTGTTCCGGGGACTGCTTCACATCCGATCCGCGCACATTGAAAAACCACGGTTTAATATATCGGTCGGTCCTGACGGCTTGTTGAATTGTACACACATTTTTTCTGAACCCGCGTCCGACCCCAAACCGTCACAGAATCAAGTCCGATTTTTTCTTCCCGTTGTTCTGGATGCCGTGACCATTACAGACGCATCCCTTAGTTATACGGATCCAAAGGAAAACCTGTTCATTTGCCTGGTCAACATGGATGCGAGCCTATCCGCCGATTTACCGAATCAGAACGCAAATGCCGATATCCATATCGGAAACGGCCAGATTTCAAGTCCGTTTCTTCATAGCTTGTTAGGTCCTGTATCCATCCGTGGAAGACTGAAAGACGGGGAAATCCTGCCCCTGCATCTCAGCCTGCTGTCCCCCGGCCTGAATGCCGAAATTTCGGGAAGCATTTCTCAAATCTGGCAAGCCCCTCAGCTCAGTTTGAGCGTGAACCTGAACAGCGCACTTTCGGCTCTTCAGCAAAACCTGGATCTTGAAACAACACTTTCAGGAAGGGTTCATATCAACGGGACCATTTCCGGTCCCCTGTCAAATCCGGACGCCGCTCTGAACCTGACCTGTCCGCAGGCACAGATTTTTGAATATTCGCTGGATCGCTTTCGCATGGCTGCGAATCTCAAAGATCGAATCATTTCCCTGGATTCCCTTTACAAACCTGCAGACAAAGGCGAAATCCACATCATCGGCGCTGCAGATCTGAGACAGGCGTTTGCTTCCGGACTTTTTGCCGATCCGGTCGATTTATCCACTCTCTCCGCCAGTCTTCAGGTTTTGCTTGATTCCGTGAGCCTGGACAACTTTCATCCGTCCGCAACCGGTATCGTCAGCGGAACCCTTGGCCTGAAGTTCAATGGGTATCCGGATCACGCTCCGAAGGCGGATATCGGTATTGATCTTCAAGCCGTGAAACTTTCGGTGCATCCGGATGTGGCCCCCGTGGATATCCGGATCAGCTCTCAATCCCGATGGGAAAGCGGTGGATTTCGAATACAGAGCCTTCTGGCACATGCCGGTTCCACCCATCTGACAGCGACCGGGCTCTGGAATTCATCAGACAACCGCGTTTCCGGCGATCTGACCTGCCAATCCGACAATCTTTCAAAAAGCCTTTTACCGCTGGGGATTCGTGGCGCCGCCGGAAGCCTGGACATGCATGCCCGCGTGTCCGGCACGCTGGAGCGCCCCGAGTGCGCCCTTAAATTAAAAAGCAGCCGACTGGAGTTTGGTGACTTCCAGCTTGGCACGCTGGAAGTGGATGCCGGGATTGAACCTTCCGGCCTTCTCCGCATCATTACCCTGTCCCTGAAAAACCAGGGCTCCGAACTTACAGCCAAAGGCGAAATTCCTTTTTATTCAGAAAATATCCAGGCTCGGAAACCTTTTACTTTAACCGCTGCATTTCACCAGATCCGACCCGATGATTTTTTCAGATCCTCGGGCATTCAAGGCAGCATCGACGGCAACTGCAGCCTGGAGGGCACGGAGAAATCGCTGTCCGGATCCCTGCAGATTCAGGCAAAAGACATGAAAGTCCAGACCGTCCGTCTGGGAAACGTAATCGGAGTGTTTCAACTTTCTGAAGGCAGTATTCAAATACAGAAACTGATTTTACAAAACCGCCGTTCCCATGCGGATTTTTCCGGAAATATCCAGATTTTTGAACCCGGTGGCCTGTCGCACCATCGCACCATGCCTTTTCGTTTGAATGGATCCGGGACCGAATTGTTTGCTGAAGATTTTTCGGATTTTTTAAAAGGGAAATTTTCAATGGCCGCCGAACTGGCAGGAAACCGGGGGCAGATCACGGGAACAGCCGACCTTCAATCCGGGCAACTGGATACCGACCAAAAAGTTTTCAGGCAGAAGTTAACTGCCGTTGAATTGGCAGCCGATTTCAAGGAAGACAAATTGAATTTTTCCAAAGTCCATGCGACTGTGGCACCCGGCGAATTTCTGGAAGCCTCTGGCTGGGTGTCCCTGGAAAGGATATTTCATATTACGCTGGCGGCAAAAGGCATATCTCTCAGTCATATCGATGCACTGACCGACAACTGGCCGGCCGGAGAGGGGAAACTGTTTTTAAATCTGACGGGAAACGGGCACCTGGATCATCCCAGAATAGAGGGCGAAATCGTCTTGAATCCATTCCGGTTTTATGAAAGCAACTGGGACCATGCCCGTATCGCATTTCAGTTAGCCGATGACCAGGCTCGTTTGAGACTGGAATCACCGATCCGGGGCTCTTTTACCTTTCAATTTCAAACCCGGGATTACGCATCCGAACTGGATTTTTTTCAGCTGGAGCTCTCGCCGTTTTTTCAATCCGCGGGGCTGACGGGGATTGGTGGGACTGTTTCAGGGAAAGTCTCTGCTTCCGGAAACTTCAATTCACTGAAGACCCTGAAGGCCGATGCCGGGTTTTCCGAACTTTCGCTGAACGCCAAAGGGCAGTCTCTTGTCAAAGGTCGGAACCTGCATCTTGGCATTCAAAACGAAGCCATAATCATTCCCGAGAATCGTCTGACTTTTTTTCAGGAAGGAACTCTTGATATCGGCGGCGAAGCCAGGCCGGGGCAGACCGTATCGCTACATCTGAATGCCGATATACCTATAAATGCGGCAAGTCGTTTTAATGATTCGCTTTCGGACTTACGCGGGAAGCTGACGATTTCAGCTCTCATGAAAGGTCCCTGGTACCATCCGGATATGAACGCTTTTGTGGATATCCGGAATGCCGGTATGACCTTCGACAAGAGCGCTCAGGATATGCATGATGTGAACGGCCGGATACATATCACCCCCAAGGCCATCACCATTGATTATCTGGATGGTCAGATGGACAGCGGCCGTATCTCGCTCAAGGGGAGTGCCGAGATCAATGACTTCCGAATACAGAAGATGGATTTTCAGATGGCCGCATCACAGCTTCCGATTAAAATCGAAGATACGCTCGATGTCAAACTGAACGCTGAACTGAGCCTTCAGGGAACGGCCGGTATGCCTTCGATTCAGGGGGAAATCGTTGTAGCGGAAGGTCTGTATTATAAAAATGTGAGCCTCAACCCATTGCGCTCCCTGATCCAACGTGAACGCGGCTATCAGGCGCATCAGGAAATCGTTTTTCCATCCGTCATCCAGAATACGCGCCTGGATGTTCGGATTCCGCCCCGCAACCTGTTTGTTGTGGACAACAATCTGGCACAGTTGTATCTGTCTCCGGACATGCGGATCTCCGGAACCCTGCAGCGTCCCATCATCGAGGGCAGAACCCGGATTGATTCCGGAAGCCTTCAATACCAGAGCACGACATTTACCATCAAAAAAGGGTTTATCGATTTTACAAATCCGTATACCCTGGAGTCTGTTCTGGATATCCAAAGCCAGGCAGCCATCCAAAACTGGACCGTCTTTCTGGATATTTCGGGGCCACTGGACAAATTGAACCTGAAACTGTCATCCTCTCCTTTTCTGGATGACAACGACCTGTTATCCCTTCTGATCATGGGAAAAACATCCAGGGCCACAATCAGCAAGGCGTCAGACAGCTCGGCCTCCTCGCAAAAAATGCTGGCCGATCTTCTGTCCGCCTCCATCGGCAGCGATTTGAAGAAGGCATCCGGACTGGATATTCTGGAAGTGGATTCGACCGGTGAAAGCCGCTATATCAATGATGACCCCTTGAAAGTAACATTCGGGAAAATCATTTCTCCGCGGATCACGCTGAAATACACAGTTGAGACCAAGGGCGGCGTGACGTTTCAGCGTGCCATCACCGAATACATGTTCATCGAAAACATTCTATTGAGCGGATTTCAGGACAGCCGGGGGGTTTTTGGAGGAGAAGTCAAATTTCGCCATGAATTCCGTTAAGCAAAATGGACGGCTGATACGAATCAGACCGCTGCGTCGCGGGGATTGGAAAGCCGGGATGCGCCACATTTCAGCGCTGTCCATTATCTGCTGTCTGTTGTTGTCATCCTTTCAAACCGTTTCTGCCGATTCATCCCCGCAAGAACCTGCCTGCTTTGACAAAGACAGTGGCGGCCGGGTAAAAGACATACAGATTCATGGCGCCTTTCCCCTGCTTGAGCGGGATATCCTGAACGCCATGTCGCTCTATATCGGCCCTGTCCTGGATCAAAAAATTCTGTCCGAACAGAAACTCCGACTTGAATCTTATCTGGAGAAACAGGGTTTTATCCATCCTGTTGTCATGGTTCAGGCTGTTCTGGATGCATCGGCAGGAGGTTCTTCTGACTATTATGTGGTTCAGGTGAATATTGACAAAGGCCATTACCAGCACCTTGCTAAAATCCGGTTCACCGGTGCCGGAGCTTTGGCGACCAGCCGGGCATTTTCGGACATGAAACTTAAAACCCGTATGACGACCTGGAAAAAATCCCTGTTGCCGGGCGTTACGGGCCGCTTGATTCCAACCGATATCCAGAAAGACATTCAAAATCTAACTGCGTTTTACCGAAGTCACGGATATCTGGATGTCGGCATCGATTATAAAGTCACTCCCCGCCCGGAAAATCCTTATCAGGTTGACCTTGAGATGTCTGTGTCCGAAGGGGTCCATTATCGGTTTGAATGGGAGGGTAATACGGCATTTTCATCAGCCAAACTGAAAAACGACCTGGTTTTTTGGGATGATGGGAAAATAAATGACATCAGCATCAAACGAAGTATCCGCAAAATCAAGACCCGGTATCATAAAGCCGGGTATCTGGAACCACAGGTCCATATTCGGGAAATACCCGGCCCTGCCGATGGAAGTTCATCCGAACAAGTATATGGCATTTCCGTCAGGGAAGGCCCCAAAACCCGGATAAGCCGGGTACGGATTGACGGCAATCATGCCCTGTCCTCCGCTGAAATTGAAAAGCAGATCCTTTCCGATCCCGGAGGTTTTTTTCAATCCGGCGCTCTGGTTCAGGAAACCCTGGATGAGGATATACAGTCCATTGCAGCCCTGTACTTCAGCAAGGGATTTCGAAGCTCGGAAATCACCCCCGATGTTTCATTGAATCCGGATAAAACCCTGGCGGATATTCAAATCCATGTCCATGAGGGAGGGCAGACCACCGTCTCTGAAATCGTCATCACCGGACTGCATACAATTTCGAAACAAACCGCCTTGGACGCACTCAGCCTGAAAACCGGAAGTGCATTTTTTGAGGACTTGCTTGAAAATGACAAAAACAAATTGACGGAACTGATTTCCGAAACCGGTCACCCCCATGTTCAGGTGCAGACTCAGGTGATTTTCACGACTGATCCATTGCACGCGCGCATTGAATATCGGATTGATGAAGGCGGATATGTGGTGATGGGAGATGTGATCGTATCCGGTAATTTCACCACCCGGGAACGTATTCTGAAAAATGAAATGGAGATCAAAACCGGAGAGCCGTTTTCCCTGAAAAAACTGCTGCAAAGCCAGAAAAATATCCGGAACATGGAGATTATCCGATCTGTTCAGTTCCAGCCCTGCGGACTGAAAGAAAAGGCGGACCGGGTCAATTTGATCATCTCGGTTGAAGAAGCCAAACCCTATATTCTGGATGCCGGTATCGGATATGAAGCCGAAAAAGGCGCTTTTGCCCATACCCGGCTTGAAGATCGCAATTTACTGGGAGCGAACGTCAAATCCTGGGCTGAAGCCGAAATCAGCCAGATCGGATACAAAGGGGAAACGGGTTTGACCGAACCCCGATTGATGGAGAGCCGTGTTGCCGCATCTGCCCTGGCGTATGCGGAGGATCGGTCTGAATTCAACCAGAGCTTCGGGGTCCGGATACTGGGAACTTCGCTGGCTTTCTCCCGCAAATGGGAAAGCAAGATCAGTGCCGGTATCTCCTTCAATGCCGAACAACGGCAACTCTATGAAAACAACGCGTTATTCTCTCAGTCTTTCCAGACAGATTATCTGACGGCAAACGGATTTGCCCCCAGGAGCCTGACGATGGTAACCCCCAAGCTTCAGTACGATACACGCGATTCTTTTGTCAGGCCCCGCAAAGGCATTTTTGCCGCAGGATATGTCGATGTTTCCAGAGGAATTGACAGCGATCTGGATCATTTCCTGAGATACCGGCTGGACACCCGATACTATATTACGCCGCTGAACCGGCTCACGGTTGCCTGTTCAGCCAGGTGGGGATATATCGAACCGCTGAATCCGGAAAGGATTATCGCCAATGATCAGCTTTTTTATCTGGGCGGCTCCACCAACGTCCGGGGATTTGATGAAAACATGCTGCGATTTGACACCAACAATCAACCGGTTGGCGCCCTTTCATCCGCTTCCGGAACGGTTGAAGCCAGAATTGATCTCGGCAATCAGATCGAGCTTTGTTTATTCACGGACTCAGGGATCCTCAGTCAGTATCAGGCCAGTAACATACCAAATGGCTTCAGAACGTCCGCAGGCATCGGACTCCGCTATCTGACGCCCATTGGTCCGCTTGGTCTGGTATACGGCTTCAAACTGGACCCTGAACCGGGCGAGGCTCCGGGGCGATTTCATGTTTCTATCGGATACACGTTTTAATCACTTGGCAAAAACCCAATATCTGCGGCAAGCTTCATCCTTTAAGTCTTCAGCCTGAAACCCTGAATTTAACGGGAGAACTTTTATGGAATCTTTAAAAAAATGTATCGATTTGATCGGCTTTCCCATGGATCTGGGCGCAGACCGCCGGGGCGTAGACATGGGACCATCCGCCATCCGCATTGCTGGAATGTATGAAGAACTGGAAGTACTGGGATACCATGTACAGGATCTTGGCGATATTCCCATTTTTTCCAAAGAACGGCAGAAAATCATCAATCCGAAACTAAAATATCTCGATGAAATTGTCAGGACATCCTGTCTTCTGGCCGAGAAAGTGGAGAAATCGCTTCAGCAGGGACATTTTCCCTTATGCATCGGAGGGGATCATTCGATGGCCATCGGATCGATTGCCGGAGCTTCCGCGTTTTGCGCAAGTACCCAAAAGACACTCGGTGTGATATGGATTGACGCCCACACCGATATGAACACCGAAACAACCACACCATCCGGAAATATTCACGGCATGGCAATGGCCGTCTCCCTGGGGCTGGGGAACAACCGATTAACCCATATTCTGGGAGTTTCCCCCAAAGTCCAGCCATCCTGTTGTGCACTTATCGGAATTCGAAAAATTGATCCGCTTGAAAAAGAACTTGTTAAAACGATTCAACTTCCCGTCCATACCATGAGCGATATTGACCGTAAAGGGGCGCATGCCATGATTCGAAATATTTTGCAGGCCCTGAGCCATGTGGATCATATTCATGTCAGCTTTGATCTGGATAGCGTGGACCCTTCCGTTGCCGCAGGCGTTGGAACCCCTGTTGCCGGCGGCCTGACATATCGGGAAGTTCATTTGATTATGGAAACCATCGCCGAATGCGGCTGCATGGCATCCCTGGATATCGCCGAAGTCAATCCCATCCTGGACAATCGGAATATCAGCGCCAGACTGGCCACGGAGCTGGTCGCCTCCAGCATGGGAAGAAGAATCCTGTAAGCAGGAGGCGCAAACGCTGACTGCGGTTGCTTTTTCTCCCATCCGACTTCTGTTATCTAGTTTTATACTTGACCCTGCACCATCAGGAAATATATAACCATCATGAACCGCAGGAATGCTTTGAATTCATCCTTATTCCCATAACTGGATCATCTCAACTGTGAACGATATTCATCCACCCGATGACAGCATTCGATTTCGCGCATTTGCCGTTGGGGTGTTTCTGGCAGTTTTTATCTGCGCTGTAACGCCTTATAACAATGCCTTTCTTCAGGCAACCCCGCTTGGCGGCGGTCATTTCCCCCTGGCACCTTTTTTCATTCTGGTGTGGCTGACTCTTTTGATTGCCCTTCTAAAAACTGTTTTCAGAAACCGAACCTTTCTGACCGGAAATGAGCTTCTGGTAGCCTGGATTTTGATGGTACTGGTTTCCGGCATTGCTTATACGGGTCTAGTGAGAACTTTTTTTATCAATCTGACGGCACCCTTTCATTTTGCCACGGTTGAAAATCGCTGGGAGGAAACCCTTCAGCCTTTTCTTCCCCAGGCCTGGTATCCCCAGAATCCGGATGCCGTCCAGATGTTATACGATGGACTGCCCGGCGGTCGACAGATGCCCTGGCACGAAATTATTTTCAGAATCCCCTGGAGCGCCTGGATAAGACCGCTTGCGGTCTGGAGCAGCTTTATTTTTCTATGTTATGCCATGATGATCCTCGTGGTGAATATTGCCAGCAGGCAGTGGCTTCACCATGAGCGGATGAATCTGCCGCTGCTTCAGGTTCCCCAGATCATCGAAGATGCACTAGATCAGAAGCAGCTGTCCAGTTTTTTTTCCAACCACTATGCCCGCGCCGGAATCCTGATCCCGGTTATTCTTCATCTGATAAATGGGCTGAATTTTTATTTTCCGTCTATCCCCCAGATCCCGACCCTGATCCTGGCAGGCCCTTACATTCCATCGCAAGGTATTTTTTCCGGATTAGTCAAGCTGAAGATTTATCTTTACCCCGCCTTCATCGGCTTTGCGTTTCTGACATCCAAACAGATATCTTTTTCATTCTGGTTTTTTTACCTGATCGGAGGTCTGTTAATCGGGATACTCAGTATTCTTGGATATAGCATTCCCGATGCAGCCCTGGGAATCACCTTCGGCCCGACGCTGTCAAGACCGGAAGAAACCCAGATGCTCGGCGCTTATGGCGTTTTTTTCGTTTTTCTTCTCTGGCTGGGCAGGCAACACCTCAGTGAGGTGATCCGTCAGGCCCTGGGCCTTTCATCGGATGTCCGCACGAAAGATGAGTGGATTTCTTTAAGAATGTCTTTCTGGGGCCTGGCAATCGGTTTTTCCGGACTGGTTGCCTGGTGCCGCTATTTCGGTATGCCTTTTTGGGTTGCTGTTCTGTTTCTCCTGGCCTGTTTTATGGTTATGATCGTTGCCACACGGGTCATCTGCCAGGGCGGAATTGCCTATTTTACGCTGACCGCCGCACCGGTTGACGGCCTGGTGGCTTTTTTCGGACCCAGGTTTTTCAGTGGCGCCAGTATTCTGATGGCAGCGGTCATTCAGAAAGTTCTTTTTGTGGACCTGCGTGAATCCCTGATGCCCTCTTTGCTCCATGCCAGAAAAGTGACGAACCGGCTGCGCAATCAACGCCTGATCATCACCGGAATCGGCTTTGTTCTGGTTGCCGGTGTGTTGGTGTCCTTTCTTTCAATGCTTTTTCTGTGCTACAAATTCGGCATCCGGGAACTCGAACTGGACTGGGCGACCCGGACTACCCTTGGCGTTTATGATAACATTCAGGCGTTCATGAGTTCACCTGAGACCCGATCCAACTGGGTTCTCATTTTTTCGCTGGCAGGAGCTGCGGTCATGACCGGCCTGGTAATATGCTACCACCGCGTCTACTGGTGGCCGATCCATCCCATCGGTTATCTGACAGCTTACAGTTCTGCCATGCGGATTCTGTGGTTCAGTTTTTTTCTGGGATGGCTTTTTAATGCCGTTTGTATGCGGTATGGCGGTGTTTCGTTGTTCAAAAAACTCCGGTATTTTTTTATCGGCTTGATTATCGGAGATTTTCTGATGGGCGGCATCTGGGCGATCGTCGGTTTGTGGGGTAACACAAGCTATCTGGTGCTGCCCGACTAATCAGACAATTCCGATTGGCTTTCCAAATAGCATGCAATAAGTGCAGAAACCAGCAATTTTTGTTTTCCGGCTTATGACTTTTTTCACTTAACCCGCAATCCCAAATGGATCATGCAAATCCATGTACGAAGATAAAGAACTCACGGAATACCGGAATCTTCTGACCACTCCGGACCATTTTGAAGAAGGATTCGACTGGAAAACCGTCATTGGCGCGATTTTCATCGGATTTCTGATGATGCCCGGAAGCATGTACCTTCAGTTGGTCATCGGTACCGGCATCGGCCCTGCCGCCCGATGGGTTACGATTATTCTATTTGCTGAAATCGCCCGGCGTTCCTATACCGATCTGAAACAGCAGGAGATTTTCATCCTGTACTATATGGCAGGAGCTGCACTGGCCTCGCCGTTTCAAGGACTATTATGGAATCAATACCTGGTTCAGTCCGACGCCGCAAAAATGCTGGGACTTACAGAATACATCCCTTTATGGGTAGCGCCTGCTAGCGATTCGATTTCCCTGGTTGAACGAACATTTTTTCACCGGGACTGGATGATCCCGATTCTGCTGCTGATCGGCTCCCAGATTATCCAGCGAATCGATCATTTCGGCCTCGGGTATGCCCTGTATCGCATCACTTCAGATGTTGAAAAACTGCCCTTCCCCATGGCTCCGGTCGGTGCCCTGGGAACGATGGCCCTGGCTGAATCTACGGAAGACCGGCAAAAAGGCTGGAAATGGCGCGTATTCTCCATCGGTGGGGTCATCGGTCTTTTGTTCGGCGGGGTTTATGTGCTGCTGCCGACGGTTTCGGGCCTGATTTTTAACGAATCCATTCAGCTGATTCCCATTCCCTGGATCGAATTGACCCGAAGGACGGAAGAAATCCTGCCGGCTGTTGCTACCGGCATTCAGCTTGATTTGGGGCTGCTTTTTGTGGGCATGGTGTTGCCTTTCTGGGCGGTGATCGGCGGACTGATCGGGCTGATCTTCACAATTATCGCCAATCCGATTCTTTATCATCATGGCATTCTCCATCGCTGGCATCAGGGGATGGAAACCGTTGACACGATTTTTGCCAACAATTTTGACTTTTACATGAGTTTTGGCATCGGTCTGGGCCTGGCCATCGGTTTGATCGGCATCTGGCATGTAATCAGCTCCTTTCGCAAGACAAACGCCGGCGATCGGGGTAGCCTGAGAGACTTATTCCACCCTCCGGAAGGCAGAGGGGATTTTAATTTCTGGATTGCCATCGGCATTTACGTCTGTTCCACCCTTTCCTATGTTGGATTCTGCGTATGGCTCGTCCCCAACTTTCCGTGGATTTTCTTTTTGGGATACGGTTTTATTTATACCCCCGTGATCTCGTATATTACCGCACGCATGGAGGGTATTGCCGGCCAGTTTGTCAATCTGCCGATGGTTCGTGAAGCCAGCTTTATTGCCGGAGCCAAATTTTTCGGATATCAGGGGATTGAAATCTGGTACGCCCCGATTCCCATCCACAATTACGGAAAGGCAACCGTTGATTTTCGAGAAATCGAATTGACCGGAACCAGCATCCGTGGCATTATCAAAGCGGAACTGGTTGTTTTCCCGGTGGTGATGATTGCCAGCCTGCTGTTTTCTCAGTTTATCTGGAGGCTGGCCCCGATTCCCTCCAGCAGTTATCCGTATGCCCTGAAATTGTGGCATCTTCAGGCGCTGAATACCCTGTTGATGCAGACGTCCACGCTGGAAGGCAACTCATTGTTTTATCAAGCTCTTAATGGAATATATGTCCTGTCCGGCATGGGACTCGGCGTGATTATTTATACGATTCTGTCTCTGTTCGGGCTTCCCGTACTTCTGGTGTACGGCATTGTCCGGGGACTGGGCCAAAGCGCTCCTCACGGGTTGATACTGGAACTCATCGGTGCCTTATTGGGCCGGTATTATTTCTTGAAACGATACGGGAAGAGTTGGCGGCAATACGCCCCCGTATTACTGGCGGGTTTTTCCTGCGGGATGGGATTGACAGGCATGTTCGCGATGGGCTTTGCGCTGATCTTGAAATCCCTGGGAAGGCTGGCCTATTAATTTAACAATCAAGGAGTTTTCATGAAAAAGATGTTATTTTATTTGGTTGTTATCACAATCGGGTATGCCGGAACCTGCATGGCCGAAGCCCCCATCCAGGTGGCCGGATTTCAACTGGGCACGGATATTTCCGCTTACAAGGCGCGCGTGGATATGTCCACGGCCCTGCCCATCCGTTATGTGGAATCCATTAAGGAAGTCGAAATCAGACCGACCGATTTGCTGTCCAGCGGGCTGATCGCTTACGGGACCTGTGCAGCACCGGGTAAAGTGGTTCGCATCAAACTCAAATACGCCGATTCCGGAAGGGATTTCTATGACAATCTTCTGGCCAGGTTTGAAAAAAAATTCGGAAAACCCGATGAATGGCGAGGCGACCCGTTCCACATCGTGATTGCCTGGAAATGGTCGTTTGTGGACCAGTCCAATAATCGTATCAGCCTCATTCTTCAGCACAACAAGCAGGATACGGATGAAAAAATCGGCAATTCCATCAAGATGACACTGACCGATGCTGTAGACAGAGAACGTCAATGCTATGAAAAATCCCATCCGGGATCCAGCGAACCACCGGCCGAGAAAACGCAGCTTCCGGTTGACTGGGACCTGCTGATTCCACGCTGATAAAGTTTCAATGTGCAACGCGGAACTTCACATGGATGAGACATACCATCCAAGCCGATGGGATGAAATCGCCTGGAACGGCATCGCTTTTTGCAAACCCGCCACATGGGAAATTGCCACCCTTGGCCGGAATTATATGATGGTCGGTACGCATGCGCATCCGCAAATGGAAATCACCTGGGCAAGTACTCAAAAACAGGCTCCGCGCCGACAAGACAATAAAAAGCTGCAATCACGGATTCGCAGGCAGCATCTGGCGGCTGCCGATCCCTGGATGCCTTCTGAAAACTGGCTTCAGGCGTTATCTTCCTATGAAACCAGTGGATTTTCCTGGAAACGCCCAGAAAGGACCGGCTTTGGGTTGATCGTTTCCTGTTTATCCTGCCAACGAGTTTCCCTGATTCAGTTTTTTCAAAACATCGGCGAACCGGACAATCTGGACGATATCGCTCCCCGTGTACTGGCTTCATTTATGGATCACGCCGATGGAGACGATCAGCGATGGGCTGTATTTGATGTTCGTGCAACCCTTCCGTTGGTTTTTCAGATCAAGACCTACCAATTCTCTCCCGGGTTTATGGAGATGGTGTTTTCCTCACGGGGACAACAAATCAGCCTGTATCGCTGGAGTCCGGCTTCCGTTCTGCTTTCCGGAAGAAAACTGTCTGATTTTGCAGGAGCATTAAAACTTTATCCGGAAAGCGCATCTGAATACGTGCTGGATGCCAACAGGATTGAATGGGAGTACTCCCCTGTTCCCGGTTTCCGGACCCGATTTGCAGCTTTTCTTCCGGGCGGATTCTCCCATCACCGGATTCACATCCGGCATGATCCGGATCATAACCGCATCCTGGCAATCAAAGCAGAAAGCAGGCAGGCGATGGATTCCAGACGACTCGAGCGCATCTTCTCCAGCTATGAAATCTCAGCCGCTTAGCCGCGCCGATGCACTTTGCTGCATCCCCGTCCGAAATCCCCGGGTTATTGAAACCCGCCAGGGTTCCGGAGAAATGCTTCTGACTTATCCCGAAATCCTCAGCCCCTGGTTCACAGGCATGCTGCGACGCATGACAAAAGCACCTGAAATCCACGGCACGCGGAAACTTCAACTGGATTTTCTGGGAACTTGCGTATGGAATTTAGTGGATGACACCGCCACGGTCAAGGATATCGTCGCATCTTTTGCCGGCCTTCATCAGCTTTATCCCAAAGAAGCGGAAATCAGTGTAATCCAGTTTTTGCGTGAACTGGGCAGAAGAGGCATTATCGGGATGAAGCAGGTTAATGAATAAGTTGATTCATTTCAAAGATCGGCAGGCAGATCGACAGCACGATAAACCCCACCATCACGCCCATGATCAGGATCATGACCGGCTCCAGAAGTGAGGCCATTCGCATCAGCGCGGATTCCACCTCGTTTTCAAAAAGATCGGCCACTTTTTTCAACAGGCTTTCCAGAGCCCCGCTTTGCTCTCCGACCTGAATCATCTGGATAAACAGCGGCGGAAACTGGCGGGTGGCATCCAGCGATCCGGCCAGTCCCTGGCCCTGCCGAACCTGGTTTGCAGCGGCCTCAATAGCGTCGGCAATGCAACCATTACCGGCAATATTTTTGACAATTTCAAGGGCGGAAAGCAGTGAAACCCCGTTTTCCAAAAGCAGCCCCAGGGTCCGTGTAATCCTTGCCGCAGAAAGTTTACGCAAAAAATCCCCGATGATCGGCTGCAACAGCAATGCCTTATCCAGGGTATGACGGCCGGATACCGTACCTCGAACATACCTGATGGACAGAACCATAAGGATGATCCCAATGGGGATGAGCCACCACCAGAGTTTAAGGGCCTGGCTGATTCCAATCAGAATCCGTGTCGGTGCCGGCAAAACCTGCTTCATGTCGGCAAAAAGTCCTGCGATCGTCGGAACGATATAGGTGATCAGAAACAGCAGAATACCGGCACCGATAATGGTCATAAATACCGGGTAGGTCATGGCGGATGTAATCCGCTGTTTCACCATCTGCTGTTTTTCAATCATCTCTGCCAGGCGCTCCAGAACCAGTTCCATGGTACCGGAAGACTCCCCTGCCCGGACCATGCTGATGTAGAGCGGTGAAAACGTACCGGAAATTTCCGCAAGGGCATCCGATAAGCTGCTTCCCCCAACGATGGCATCCTTAATCCGGGTCATCTGATTTTTCAGTCGCGGAGAACGTGTCTGAGGAATTAACGCATCCAGGGCCGCAACCAGAGGGAACCCTGCCGTCATCAGGGTTCCCAGTTGCCGGGTCATCATGGCGATTTCTGCAGGTTTAACTCGCTGGAAGCATTTGAATAACGAGGATTCCGCACGTTGCGCGGACAGGTTGGATACTTCCCTGACGGCCACCGGGTAGTTTCCGGCTGCACGAAGCTTTTGCCTGGCGCCTGCCGGACTGTCGGCATCGACAATCCCCGACAGGGTTTTGCCTTTGCCATCCAGGGCCGTATAATCATAGACAGGCATGGATCGGAAATATCATTTGAACTTAAACAGCCACCGGGCCGCCCTCAATGTCATATACCTGCAACTTTCCATTTAATTTAACCAGGCCCCGCTCAGCATAAACCAAATCGTTCCGTCCATTGTCGGCACATAAGTCAAATCAACCTGATAGGATACACCGTTGAAGATCAAAACCGGAATATGCAGAATATAACTTCCCTCAACCTGGGACAGTGTTGACATGTTGCAGGATCTGTAGTCATCGAGATTCGCTATCACGCCAGCATTTGTCAGCCTGAACATCAGGCCTGCGCCTATCATGGTCGGATCATACTGAAAATCAGCCCATAAATAGGGAGCTGGATCAATAATCGGAACATGCAATTGATAAGCCGAGGATTCCAGGGACAGTGATGATGAGTTCACCCAATTGTCTATTCCCCCGCAGGGGCGGTAGAACTCATTGAATACAGCCAGATAATATGGAGTTGACAGATAATGGGAATTATCCGGCAACCTGGGGCAGAAAACCACAACGTAATAGGTACCGATTGGAACGACTCCGGTTTCCCATATGCCATTATCCAGATAGCAATCCACATTCTGATAGGACATCAGGATATTATTGTCCGTATCCCGGATATCCACCCGGTAGGTACCCACAGTCGTCGTGCCGCTGCTGCAGTCCCCGGCAATCGCGGGAATGGCGGTAGTGATGAAATTGATACTGATCCGGCTGGGCTGTTTAATGGTAAACGTATACCAGTCTTCCTCGTAGGGGGAAAAGAGCTGGCTTAAAAATACGTTGCCGAAACAGATTGCATCAGCATGTTCCATGTCGTTGTTGGGTTCTGTTTCAAACTCCAGTTTAACCATGGATATCGTAATGGTTGCGGTTGCATCTCCGGAACTACAAGTGACGGTGGCAGTTCCGACGGTTCGCCCTGATGTCAGATAAACTTTTATGATTCCGGTAGCATCGGGTGTCGCTGTAGTCAACGTGGTTTTTCCATTCGAGAACACACCCAGAGTGGTGATAAATGTTACGGTAGTACCGGCGGCAACCGGGTTACCGGCACTGTCAACAATTCCGGCAGAAATAATTACACGACTATATCCGTCTGCAGGAACCCATGAGGGAGAAGCCTGGAGGTAAATGCTTGCAGCAGGCCCGGGACCTTTAAAATTTACATATACATATCGGGTTATCCCATTGGAACTGGCACTGACCTGGGCAAGACCGACAAATGATCCTGAGTAAACATACGCAGTGGCAATGCCGTTGTCATTGGTATAGGCTGATATTGTTTTCAAAGAATTTGTAAAAAATCCAAGCGTTGTTGTAAAATCTACTTTCACCCCACTGGTTACCGTCAGCCCGTTTTTATCATATACGGTTGCAGTTATTGTTGAAAGCGATAGGTTGTCAGAAGCAATGGCTGTAGGATTGGCTGACAGCACGATATCCGCCGCCAGCCCGGACCCTGTGAATCCCACATTGGCATAGCTGGTTATCCCGTTGGAACTGGCACTGACCTGGGCTGTTCCGACAATGCCACTGGAATAAAGCATTACACTGGCAACCCCACCAACGCCCGAATATACGGTCATCGTTTGAAGCCCGTTGGAAAAATATCCAAGTGTTGTAGCAAATGCCACTCTCGCACCGGAAGCGACAGTCTGCCCAGTATCATCGTATAATGTTGCAGTAATATTTGAGGGCGACTGACTGTTTGCAGGAATTGTTGGGGGGTTAGCGATCAATACAATGCTTGCTGTGGATGCGGTTCCTGTAAAATTCACAAAAACGAAAGAGGTTACTTCATCGGCAGTTCCTGCATTGGCGGTAGCGCTGATTTGGGCTGTTCCAACGGTTCCCGAGGAATAAACAACAGCGGTAGCAACCCCATTGGAATTCGTATTTGCCGTTATCGTAACGTCATTGTTTGTAAACTTCCCAATGCTGGTCGTAAATTTTACTGCCACCCCGCTGCTGACAGTCTTTCCATTTCCATCGTATAATGTAGCGGTGATTGTTGAAAACGATATATTATCCGCCGCTATGCTTATCGGATTGGCAGACAGGACAATACTTACAGGCAGACCCGCTCCTGTAAAATTCACGAAAACGTTGGCAGTAACTTCATTGGCGGTTCCTGTATTGGCGGTGGCGCTGATTTTGGCTGTTCCAACGGTTCCCAAGGAATACACAACAGCGGTTGCAACCCCACTGGAATTCGTATTTGCCGTTATTGTAACATTATTGTTTGAAAACTTCCCGATGCTGGTCGTAAATTTTACAGCAACCCCGCTGCTGACAGTTTTCCCGTTTCCATCATATACCGTTGCGGTTATCGTTGAAGACGACGTATTGTCCGCGGGGATGGATAGCGGATTGGCGGATAGGGCAATGCTAGCAGGCTGGCCAGATCCTGTAAAACTCACGAAAACAGATTGACTTTTAACACTGCCGATATTCGCAGTAATGCTGAATGTACCCACGTATGCAGAATACAGAAGAGCAAGCGCCGTACCTGTATTGTCCGTGGATATTGTAATTGTTTGAGTATTATTTGAAAAATGGGCAAGCCCGGCGGGATTGGTTGTAACAGAAGCAGTTGTAAATACAACATTTTGACCGGGCGTCTTTAATAGACTGCCATTCTGATCGTACAATTGTGCCGTAATTGTAGAGTAAGCAGCATTATCTGCAGCAACGGACGAAGGAACTGCCGTTAAAACAATACTTGTAAGATTTGGGGTCGGGGTGGGGGTCGG
>AMWB02103768.1_pt2 | contig 18613 bp, 11 predicted proteins | sample 200311 | NCBI WGS metagenome assembly AMWB02 (sample SAMN02737377, study PRJNA173069) | bioreactor metagenome | biome: anode biofilm in microbial fuel cells | place: USA: California | collected 2010-12-16 | reverse complement strand
CGGTAGCGCCCGCCGCCTGGACGCTTCCCAGGCGCCTGGCACGCGACACAGGAGTGGAGCAGACCTGGATACTCCTCCTTGGTGCGCACCGCTTGCACGGGCACCAGCGCCCCCTGCACGTTGCAGGCGGCGCAGGCGTCCCCGGCCTGCTCCTGCAGCGAGCCGCAGTGGCCGCAAGCGAACAGCGGGTACAGGCGACGGTGCTCGAAGTCGTGGCCGGTGGCCAGCACCGGATCACCGTCTTCGTCCATCTCCTCGGTATCTTCCTCCTCGTCCGGACTGACAACCAGCCGATCGAGCAGGATCACCCGGTCTCCTCCGACCTCGTCGGGGACGTGCTCCCAGACCCGCGCCGCACCCACGCGCTCGCCACCGGTCGGGCCCGATCGGACGCCGGCCGCAAGGCCGAAGTCCTTTACCCAGGTCTCGTAGTAGTGCTGCCCGCAGGTCGTGCAAGTGATCAGGGGGAAGCGCCAGTGGTTCTCGCCGAGCTCCGCGTCGGCGTCCTCGCCCGAGAGCCAGAGCCGCGCCCCGGCTCCGGGGCCCGAGAACGTCACCACGGCGCCGCCGACGCCACGGACGAAGGTGTGCACCACCGGCCGCAGCAGCGGGTCATGCCCCCCGCGACCGCACGCGGCGCCCAGAGCCAGCCAGGCGAGGATCTCCGCCTCCGTCACGGGTCGGCCGATTTCGGCGGCCAAGATATCTGGCAGCTCCGCCAGCGCTCGCGGCGTCGCCAGCGCTCGGGCGATCTGGTAGACGAGTTCGTTGCCGGCGAGCTGGCTCGTGAGCGACGCTTGCCAGCCGTCGCGCCGCAGTCGCGCTCCACCCAGTTCGACGAGCGGCGCCGAAATCGCCTCGGCCACTTCGTCGTCCGGGGCGTCCACCGCCGCGAGCAGCGCCGCGAGCACGGCGTGGGGCTCGACCGGCGGTCCGTCGGGAACGCCTCGCCGCTCGTTCCAGCGCAGATCGTCGTAGACCTCGCGCACGACCGTCACACGATCACCGTCCACGCCGAAGAAACGCCGCGCGAAGTCCACGGCCGGACCGTCGTCGCCCGCGGGGTCAGCGATGGTCGCGGAGGTGGCCACGTGGCGGACCTCGTGCGGATTCTTGCCGCAGAAGGTGCGCAGGCGCCGGACGAGGCAGGCCGTCTCGGCGCCCTGGGCCCCGCGGAAGGTGTGGGCCTCGTCGAAGACCAGGAACTCGAGTGGGGCGCCGGCGAAGATGCCGACATCCTTGCCGCGGGTCAGCAGCAGCTCCAGCTGTTTGACGTTCGTCAGCAGGATGCGTGGCTGCCCGCCCTCAGCGCGCATCGACTGTCGGCTCGCCCGTTCCTCGGGCGGCATCAGGGTGACAGACTGGCCCGTTTCCCGGATCTGCTTCAGACGCTCGTGGTAGGCCGCGTTCGTAGTGCCGGCCGGCAGGCGCTCGCCGCGCACCTGGCTCTCCTCCGGCGGCGTCTTCCCGACGTACATGCCGAAGGGAATGCCACGCCCGGCCAGCAGCCCCCGCAGCCGCTCGAGCTGGTCCTCGGCCAGCGCGTTCATCGGGTAGACGATGACCGCCACCACTCCCGGGGGCGCCCCAGCATCTTGCAGTTCGAGGCAGCGGCTGATAATGGGGTAGAGGAAGGCCTCGGTCTTGCCCGAGCCGGTGCCGGTCGAGACCAGGGTCGTGCGTCCCGCGTGCACGGCTCGGATGGCCTCTTCCTGATGGGCGCGCAGCTCGGGGTACGGAACGACGGCTTGCATCTGCGGGTGGAAAACGCCGTCGGCCACCAGCTCAGCCACAGACGCCCCATGCTTGAAGGGCCGCGACAAGCTGACGAAGGGCCCCTGCCGCAGAGGCGTCTTGCGCGTCTCCTCCAGCTCGAGCAGCGCCCTGAGCTGGGCGTATAGATCCGGATCGGCCAGCGGGTAGGTGGTCAGCTGGTAGTGGAGGAAGTCGTCGACGACCCGCTCGGTGAAGGCGATGGGGTTCAGAGCCATGGAGTCGCTCCTCTTGCCAGCTCGTTGCGTCGCAGGGGCTTTCGCGACCAGTGCTCGTCAATTGTCTGCGAGAATTCGGCCCGTACGAGCTTGGCGCGGGCAGTCGTGAACCCTTCCGCCTGGCTCCGCACGACCACACCTTCGACGAACTCATCTCCCACACGGGACTTGTTTGACAGGAGCGCTCCGACTCCTTCGATCGAGAACCGCCCGCAAGCGATCCGGGGTACCGGATGCAGATTGAGTGCCGCCAGGAGCTCGTCGCGGCGCGTGGTGTTCCAGAACCGATCGGCGGAACGATCGTAGACATCGAAACCGAGGAACCAGTCCGGCAATCGATTGTATGCCACACTGTGCACGGCGTAGCACCACTCACCAAAAAGCACGAGATCCGGTCGGAGAGCGTCGACGAACGTGGTCTCGCGCACCTGCAACCACGACCGGAGCTGTCGAAACTGCGGGTGGGAACGGCCGAGGTCGACGTGGCTGCCACGGTTTTGGATGTGCAGATTACCACTCTGGCCAACGGAGAAGCCGAGGTTCGCTCCGTCGATCTTCTCTTCGATTACCACTTCGCCGACAAGCAGCGCCGCAGCCTCGTCCGGAGGCAACACCTTGTCGTCCCGCGGTGCCCCCTCACCGAGCCAGGCGAGGTGCGGAGTGTGGGGGAAGCGGAAGAAGCCGGTCATGGTCGCGTCCGAAGCGCCTGACGCTCCTCATCAGTCAAAAGCTGAATGACTCTGATCCCGAGGGAATCCAGGCCAGCCTGGACCGTCGGCTCGGTCCAGTCACTGTCGGTCGCGTTGACGATAGGAGCGCCGCTTCCGTGGGCCGACGCTACGAGTTTCCTGTCGCCGAGATCGTGAAAGTTCTTGTCGTAGTCCGGGTCGGGCAAATTCGCGACCAACTCGTCGCCGTTGCGCCAGTACGTCAGCGGGACGTACTCGACAGCACCCGTCGTGAACTTGTGAATGAACACCCGGCGACCGTAGGACTCGCCCGGGAGGTTGCGCTGATATTCCGCGCGGATCGTCTGCGCGGGGAGGTCCAGAACCAGGTCCCGACTCCGGTCTTGGCGGAACGACCGGACCCAATCATGGACGCGCTGTATTATCTTGGGGTCTTCCACGGGCGTCTGCATGGTCGCGGGAATCTCCAGAGCCGAAGCCACGCAAAGAACGTTCGTGTCGATGACTTCAGCGGGCATTGTCAGCCCCATTCATCCTCCGGAACATGGCGTCCATCTGGGCCTCGGTCTCGCCGATGGCATCCCCGAAGAAGCCCTCTGGCCAATTCGCGATACGACCATACTCATCGATCTTCAACTCCTCCATCCTCGCGCCGTCGGCATCCGTGTGGACGAAGTACAGCGCAGCATCGGCTGCCGAGAGGGTGCCCTCGGCGATTCGCCGCTGCAACCGGCGCAAGAAATACTCCGAGTGGCTTTCGATGATGAACTGCGTGTTGCGGTCTTGGCCGTCCTCCTTCGCGCGGATGGCATGAATGAAGAGATCTGCCAGTTCCGACTGGACGGCAGGGTGCAGGTGGATTTCTGGCTGCTCGAAGACAACGACGGATCGTGCCGGCACGTAGAAACACTCCACGATGACTGGCAGCACTTGGCTCACCCCGAAGCCGACATCGGTAAGGAGAACCTCAAAACCCGTCGCTCCGATGCTGACACGGACCTCATATTCCTTTCGCCCCTTGGCGACCTGCTTGACGGCGAATTCTTGGATGAGGCCCATCTCTTCGAGCCGCTCCGCGACGAGAACGTCAAGAGACCGGTAGCGCTGCCTCTCTCCCAGGTTGAATTGGCGACCTTTCGCCGCCAAGATGGCCTCGACCGCCCGCTCGCCCTTGGCGCCGACATGCACCGGCGTTTCGCCGGACCACGGGTAGAGTCGCTTGGGATGCTCACGGAGCGGGCCCACATAGTGGATGCTATCGAGGAGCCGAGCCATCTCCAAGCTCAGGTCCGCGACGAAGCCCGTGTTCTGATAGTACGCTACGGCCTCGTCCGGGAAGCCGAAGAAATGCGTGGGCCCAGGAAGCGGCCACTTTCGCCCTTGCCGCCACACCACCTGGTACATGGAAGACTCCAGGTCGTATCTTCCCGACTCGCGGCGCTTCATGCCAACGCGAACAGCATCCTCGTCGCCGGGGTTCATGATGTACCCCATGCGCTGAACGAAGGGCTGTACAGGGTCTCCCTCGCCGCGAAACGTCGCACCGAATCCCAACGATTCCGCCGTGTACTTCCTGCGATGGTAGGCGTCGCTGACCGTCATCTGCTTGGGCAACGTCCATTCCAACTCGAACTCCAACGAACGCCTCAGATCGTGCCCAAGCAGCACCCCGGGGAGATCGTTCAGGTCGACAAGGCTGCGCTGGTCGCCGAAATGAAGGGCCCGCTGCCGATCCGGGGACTCCGCGGTCTGTTTGAGCAGCAACAAGAGTTGCGGAATGCTCGTCTTGCCCGCGCTGTTCGCACCGAATAGCACGGTGATCGGGGCCAAGCGGATCTCGCCCGTGTCTTTCCAGGCTTTGAAATTCTTCAGGCGCAGCTTAGTGATCACAGATCGCTCCTAGGGTTCCTGGTCGAATAAAGATGGCTGACGCCCCGATGTCCGTTTGGGTTCTTGGGGCGGTGCGGGCGTCATCCCATCGAGAAGCACCTTCGCATGCCGCTCGCACTCAGCCCAACTCTCCTCCGGGGTCTCTGAGCGCTGCCAGTCAAGGAAGCGTTCGCCGAGGCGACCGCGGACCGGCCGGGGCGTGCGCGCGAACTCATCGTATTGGCCGGCGTCAACCGTGCGGGTCAGACCGAGGTCGGCTAGACAAAGGGTCTCGGGTAGCATCCAGCCGTCACCGCCGTTCTGCTTGCAGAAGGCCCGGATGCCTGCATCGCGACCGCCGGCGGCGGCCATCGCCTCAGTAAGACCGTCGAAGGCGGCCAGGGAAAGCACGGTGTGCCGAAGCTCCGGATCCGAGGCTTTGTCCACGCGCCAGAATCCTTTGGAGTCGAGGCGGCGGCAGAAAGCCTTGTCCGCAACGCGGGTGGTCGGATGATCGCAGTCTTTAAGAATCCAGGCGAAATCGTCGCGATCCAGACCGTAGATGACGGCAACGATGGCATCGAGCATGCAGCGGAGGCGGAGGCGTTCGTGCGCCGTTAATGCAAGTGAAGATCTAGTTGGACATCTCTCAATTTCCAGAGATGCAGCCCCAAACATGGGCATTCCAAGTTCGAGCCGTTCAACGATGCTTGCCAGCGCCCGCCTCTCGCATCGAATAGCAAGGGGTTGATCATCCAAGACATAGGGATTCAGTGAGCCTGCACCCGTGCTCCCGCTCATGCGCTGTCGCATTACGTAGTCAGCCGCAAAGCTGTTGAGAATTGCAGAAAGTGGAAGGAGATCCACACATTCCTCAACGACAAAGAACGGTGTCTTGTTGTTACAGGGGAACCTAGGCACCAACGCAGCAATGATAGTACGCGAATTCGTCGCGTTAGTCAGGTCTCGGAAAGCAAGCCTCAGTTCGCCCGTTTCCTGGCCCTTCGCCTGGAAATCTTCCCTACGCATCATATACCGCGGCGACACTCTTACTCTGCCATTCGCCCTACCAAGCTCCTCCCATTTGCTCTTGTGGGTTCCTCCTTGGGCGACTCCTTTGCGCGCTGGATCATGTTGATGAATCATCGCGCCCTGGTACAAAGGCAACAACACCTGCCCCTCCGGCCCGATCCACCGCCCATACTCGTCCACCCGATACCCCGCCGCCTCGGCCTTATCTCGCGCGATAAAGAGGTTGGAGTCGCTGGTCATATTGAAGTCGCCCTGGGCATAGCGGATCCCCCACCCATCCGGCCCGTTGTCTCCCAGCAGCACGCTGTTCGCGTAGATGCTTGTCAACACCGCCAGGTCGCGCTCCGATCGAATTTCGAGCACCGACAGGCTTTTGGGGCTGAACGCCGTCACGCGCTCGGCGGGGTAGTCGAGTACGCCCTTGGCTTCGGACCAGTCCTCGAGGTCGTGGCGCATAAAGGCGGACCGGATGACCCCGGTGCCCTCGGCGCCGTCCTTTCGGGCGATGACGACGCAGAACTTGAAGCTGCGGTGAATGGCAAACAACCTGTTCCGGTTTTCGAAACCGTAGAGCCAGCGCCAGCGGCAGCGATCGAGCAGCAGACGGCGCAGCGGGGCGCTACCCTTGTCGGTATAGAGGCCGCTCGGCAGCACGAACCCGAATTGCCCGCCGGGCCCGAGCAGAGCGTGGCCTGCCTCTACGAACATCTTGTAAGTATAGGCTTTCCCTTCCCCCTGGTGCCGGAAGGGGTGTGCCGGATCGGAAAGGCCCGAGCGCTTGCGCCGCTCGGCCGCCCACTTGCGGTGGAACTGCTTCGTCTCGGTGGCTTGGCGGGGGACGAGCGCCACATCTGACTTTCCGTTGCTGTCCTCGACATCTCCAAAGGGCTCGGCGGCATGCTTCACCCAGTTGCCCATGTCCTTGAACTCACCGATGTAAGCGAGCCATTCCCGTTCGATTCGCTTATCGCCCTGGAAGAGGTCGCGCTGGCGGCGAAGCGCCTCCTGCTTACCGTAGGCCCGGTACAGCGGGTCATGGTTGCTGAAGAACTCCTTCGATTGCGGCTGCAAGGTTTCCCACGGCGGATTGCCCACCATGGCATCGAACCCGGCCCCTGGCTCGGTGAAGACGTCGGGGAACTCCAGCTCCCAGTGGAAGAAGCGCTGCCGTTCGCGTACCTGGGCAACGATTGCGCGCGCCTCGGCCGACGGCGCCAGCAGCGACGCCGGGGTGGGCGCTGCGTCCAGGCGTTCCAGCGGCCAGAACCACAGAGCGCACCAGGTGTCGCAGGCCTCGCGCACCCGGGCAAGCGCCGGGTCGGGGGCCACCTGCTTGCGCCAGATTTCGGCGCGCTTGTCGGGCTGGGACGCGGGCACCTTGCGCAGCCGCCGATAGAGCTCGCGCACGCGCTCGATGGCGGCCTTTACCTCGTCCTCCGAGACGGCGGACGGAAAGAGCGGCGTCTTTTCTTGAAGCCGCGTAACCTGCTCGGCAACTATCTGCTTGCGCTTCTCCTTCAGCGCCTTGTGCCACATGTCGCCATCGTGGGTCACGCCGCGCCACTTCTCGTCGGGGCTCTGGCGCCACCAGGCGAGCAGCGGGTAGTCACGGAAGCGGTCGAGCCAAGTCCCGACCAGCGCGTCGCCGCAGCGCAGCTTGTGGTCCAGGAACGTGAACGGCAGTCGCCGGTCGAGGGTCTCGACCCACAACGCCACCCGCGCCAGCTCCACCGCGAGCGGGTCTTTGTCCACCCCGTAGAGGCAATGCTCGACCACCGCGCGGCGTACGATGGCCTCAAGACGCTCCTCGAAGCCCTCGGTCGGCAGGCTCCGATCCGCGTCGGGCAGCAGTTCGCAGCGCACGGTGGACTGCCCGTTGCTGCGCTCGATGCGCCCGTGGATGTGCAGCGAGGCCGTGACCGCCTCGGTCAGCACCCGCAGCGCAGCCACCAGGAATGAGCCCGACCCCATGGCCGGGTCGCAGACCTTGAGCGAGAGCAGCGCCTCGGGCGCGCGCAGGCGGAGCGGTTCGCTCTCGGCCCCGTCGTGGATATGCGACTCCAGCGTGCGACGGACCGTGGGCAGGGTGAGCTGCGGCCGAGTGTAGAAGGTGCCCGCACCCTTGCGGGTACCGCCCCAGCGCACCAGGTACAGTTCGCCGGGCAGCTTCACGTCGGCCACGAGCTGCTGAGCTGCCGCGTCACGCTGCGCCTCGTAGGCGGCTTGGGCCTCGTTGCGGCGACCACGCGGCTTGCGGATCAGGTTGCCCACATCCACGGCCCGTCTGCCCCAGGCGAGGGCGCGCGCACGCGCGGCGGCGCGGGCATCGTCGGGCTCCTCGTCGTCAGCTGGGGTTGTCTCCTCGCTTCCGTCCGATTCGCCTTCGGCTTCCTCGTCCCCGGAATCCTCAGCATCCTCTGGTTCGTCTTCGCCCCCGTCCTCGTCACCCTCGCCGTCTTCCGCCGTCGCGGCCTGCTTCTTGACTTTGGCCTTCTCCACTAGCCCGGCGAGCGCCTTGTCGTCCATCGCCTCCAGACGATCGAGTGGCAGGGCAGGCTGGTCACCCAGGTTCAGGAACAGCACGGGTTCGTCGCCGGCCCGGTGCAGTTCGTAGTCGAGCAGGCCCTCGTAGAGGATGCCGATGTACTCGCTGGTCAGCTCAGTGAAGTCGACCGGCGCCGCCACCCGGCGCCAGCCGGCGCCCTCGCGGACCCGCTGTGTGGTCCGCGTGAGCAGCACCAGCACGCGGTGGATCACGTCGTCGTCCGGTGGCTCGGGCAATGCCTCCAGGAGCGCCAGCGCCCGCTGAACGCTGTCGCCCTCCGGGTCGCCGGGGCGGAACAGTTCGCCCCCGTACGCCGGCAACGTCACCGCCGGGTGGGGCGAGCCCTCGTGGAGCAACCGGAAGAGCGCCAGTAGGCGCGGCCATGCCATGTGCCGGGCCCGGCGACGTTCGGGAGTTTGGCGATCGAGCTGATCCAGTAGCGCCCGCAGGCCGTAGGCCCGGTGGTAGACGGGGTTGTCCACCGGCAGCAGTTCGCGCGCCTCGGCGAAGAGCGTGACCACCAGGCGCATCACGAAGTGGCAGGCGGCGACGTAGAGGTCGGCGCTGTCGTGCTCCTGCCATGCCGGGCCGACCAGCGGCTGTCGGCTGCGCAGCACGGTCTCCACGGCGCGGCGTACCCGCTCGCCGAGTTCGCCGGAAAGCTTGGCCTGGCCGCGCCGGGAGTCGCGGATGGCGGTCAGCAGCGGACCCGCCTCGGTCCCCTGTCGCAGGAGCGAAGCGGCCGACAGCACGCGCCGCATCACCGCCAGCTCGCCGGATATCTGGTCGCCGGCGAGCCAGCGATCGGCCTCCCACTCGACCCAGGCCAGGCTGTCGGCGTCGGCCCAGACCAGGCGCCACTGCCGCCCGTTGGTGACCAGGCCCAGCGGCAGCGCGCGACGCCGCAGGTACTCGACCGCCTGCGCCACCGGGCGGCGCCCCTTGCCAACGCCGATGCGCATGGCCGGGGTGGTGAACACGACGAGTGCTTCATCCTCCGGCCCCGTCCAGCGCCAGCGAGGCTTCAGCACCGTGCCGTCGAGGAGCTTCTCCGCGTCGGCCGCTCCCAGGGCGTTGCCCTTCCGCCAGCCGTCCCGCAGGCCGCAGGCATCCTCGAGCACGACACCCAGCAACGCGCCCAGAGCCGCGGACGCGGGCTTGGCGGGGTCCAAGGCGATCAGGGCCGCGCGCAGATCGTCGGCGAGGCGGCGCACCGAGCCGCCCGGATCGGGCAACCCATCAAGGGCCGCGGGCGAGAGCAGGTTCCCGCCGTGACGCAATGCCACCCAGGGGTCGTGGAGATTCACGCGACACCCCCCGGCAGGCGGATCTCGACGGCGATCGGGTAGACGCGCGCCTCACCCCGCAGCGCATAGCGGTGGGGCAGCACCTGCTTCAACGTGCGCTCGGCCTCGACGGCCAGACGCTCCTGCACCTGCTCGTAATGGCTCTTGCGCAGCACCAACTCGGCGTCGAGGTCGGCCAGGCGCTTCTGGATCTCCTGGTCGATCTCTGCGTAGAGCGAGAGCTGGAGCGCCTTGGCGCGGAGCTTTTCGGCCTCCCGGGCGATCTTCTCGAGTTGGTTTTCGCCGATGGCGCGTTCCAACTCCTTGCGGCGGCGGTCGAAGCGTTTCTTCTCCTGCTCGCGCACGGCCTGGCCGGAGCGTTGCATCCTATCGGCAAGAGATGCCGTCAGGTCCGCCTGCTGCGCGCGCACGCGGTCCATCAGCGACTGCTCGATCGCGTCCCACACGTCACGGGCAACATCACGGTCGACCGGGATCGCCTCTCCGTTCCAGTCCCGCGCCGGGCGGTGTTCCAACACCTCGCCAAGCGCCCCGCCGCGCACCGGGAAGGCCAGCGTGCGGACCCAGTGATGGCATGGCTCGCGCAGCTCGTTCACCGCGAGTTCCTCGATTGTCAGGAGCACCAACCCCTCGGCGCCGTCCGGCACTTCGCCGGCCCTCGCTGTCCAGCGGGTCGCCGCGCTTGGCCCGCCCGGGAAGCGGTACCGCGCGAAGGTGGACATCACACGGTGGTAGAGGGCATCGCCCAGGTGCAGCAGGCGTGAGTCGGGCTCAGGAACGTAGACGGGGCGCCCTCCGCGCGGCTTCACGTAGTGGGCCGGATCGAAGACCAGGGCCAGCAAGGGCCCTGACGGGCCCCCTTCGCGCAGCGCCTGGTCGACCAGCTCCTGCCACAGCGCGGGCACCGGATGCACGAGGCGGTCGCGGCCCGTGCCGTCGGGCTGCAGGCGCGGTCGGCCGGCCTCGATGGCGAGCGCCGTCTCCAGGGTCTCGCGCAGGGTTCCGGGCGAAAGGTCGAGTTCGGCCTTGAGGTCTTCGAGGTGGGCCAGGTCCTCGGCGCCAGGCAGGGGACTGCCGGCCGGCAGGTCGTCTTCCGCGTCCGCATTCTCCGCCCGGGCGTGGTCAATCACGCGCTCGAGCCGCGCCTCGCTGGCCGCCGCATCCTCCTCCTCGTCGAAGTGCGCGAGGATCGCTTCGGCGAAGATCTCGTCGGTCACGACCCGGTCCTCTCGGGTGCGGCTGCGTTTCTGCAGGACCTTGCCCAGGAAGCGCATCGAGGCGTCATCGGTGCTGTCGAAGTGAAAGATGTGGACGTCCCGCTCCTGGCCATGGCGATCCAGGCGACCATTGCGCTGCTCCATCCGGCCGGGGTTCCAGGGGATGTCCCAGTGCAGGAGATAGCGACCGGCGCGTTGCAGGTTCAGGCCCTCGCCGGCGGCGTCGGTCGCGACGAGGATGCGGGCCGGGCCGCGCGGGTCGTTGAAGGCGCGCTTCACCGCGTCGCGTTCGGTGTCGTTCATGCCGCCGTAGAGGGCGATCAGCCAGTCCCCGTCGCCGTAACGCTCCCGGAACCGGGCGCGAAGGTAGTCGAGCGTGGCGAGGTACTCGGTGAAGACGACGAGCCGTTCGTCGTCGCGCCAGACTTTTCCGTGACGGATCCTCTCGTCGATCAGCGCCTCGAGCGCGCGGAAGCGGGCATCGGCCTCGACCTGCACGGCCCGGGTGGCGACCTCGGCCGCGTGCGCCGCCGGGTCGAGCCCGGGCGGTACTCGGGTCACGCCGATGGCTTCAACCTGGCGGGAGACTTCGGCCAGCTCGTCGGCGACCGCACCATGCCACTGCCGCAGCCACGCCCCGACAGTGCGGTCGGCATGGCGCTGGCGGCTCTCGCGCTCGACGTCGTCGTCAGTATCGTCGGCCTGGGCCGCCCGCGCGCGGGTCACGGCGTCCGCACTTGTGTCTTCGGAATGCGCTTCGAGCCCCTCCATCAGGGCCAACCAGCTCTGGCCGAACGCCCAGGGGCCCGAGAGCAGACGCTTTTGCAACACCTCGGTGGCGAACCCCGCCGCGGTGCGGTCCCGGTGGTCCGCGTTGCGCAGCACGCGCCTGAGAGCCTTGCGGAAGTCGCGCACCGCGAGTTGGAGCGCCCGCTCGTGCGTTCCGAAGTGCAGCGCCGGAAGTGCCGCGACGTGGCGATCGGAGAAGCGAGCCGGTTCGCCCATTGCAATGTAACAGGCGTTGACCTCGCTCTTCAGCCGACGAATGACCGCCTCGCCAACTCGGCGTCGGTCCTCGCCGTCCAGCTCCGACTTTCTCGTGAAGCGCACCGGATCAAGCGCCTCGAGCAGCCCCGAGAACGACCGGGTGTGGCCGTTATGCGGCGTCGCCGTCAGGAAGATGCGGTGCTCGAACCAGGGCGAGATGTGCTGGAGCATCTGCGAGACGTCCGAGTCCGAGCCGAAGCTGGCCGGCGCAAGATTGTGCGCCTCGTCTACGATCAGCAGATCCCATCGCATGCGCCCGTCATCGCCGGGCTGGGCGGCCGCACGGAACTGCTCGAGCACGTCGGGCTGCTTGAGGTAATGGTAGCTTGCTATGATGCGGTCGTGGGTGCGCCACGGGTTCGCGTCGATACCGATCTCGCGCTGCAGCCGCAAGGTCTGGGTTCGGTCGACCAGTTCGAAGGGCAGCGCGAACTTGTCCTGCATCTCCTCGCGCCACTGGCTGCGCAACGCGGCAGGGCAGATCACGAGTACGCGGCGGATGCGTCGCCGCAGCATCAGCTCGCGCAGCACCATGCCGGCCTGGATGGTTTTGCCGAGTCCGACAGCATCGGCCAACATCAGCGCCACCCGGGGCATTTCCAGGGCGCGCAGCACCGGGACGAGCTGATACGCTTCAGGGTAGATCGCCCCGTAGAGCGGGGCGGCGAGCGGGGGACGATCGCCTTCGAGGCCCGAGAACGGCAGTGACGGCGTCAACGCCGACCACCGCGACGCACGCACCATGGCGTCGAATTCGCGGGGGTCCATCGGCGCGGTGTCTTCGACGCGCGGCAGGGCCGCCGGCTCGAGCACCTCCGTGCCCGGCTCGACTTCCCACAAGACCTCGTCGGATTCGGCCCCGGTCCCGTCCGTGTACTCGACCTCTACTAGGTGGTAGCGGCCGGCCTCGTCCGCGTCGAACGGCTGGACGCCGGCGATCATCGCGCGTCGGTTGCGCACGACCGCCATCATGCCCTCGCGAGGAATGGTGCGTTTCATTCTTCTCCCCGGATTCCGCCCGTGCAATTCAGGTCGTCGATTTTACCCCCGCAACGTCCTTTCCCGTCGCAACTTAGCGCACCTTTCCCCTGGCGCTCGGGATCGATGTTGAAGCGAAGAAGATAGCTTTTCGGGCCCCGCGGCGGTCCACTAATCGATGTGAGCTCGACAAGCAGCAGCCAAGTGAGTCCGACGCTCGCGAGACTGCCACGAATCGACCGCAATCGCAAGTGTTACAAGACCATAGGCCGATGCCCCGACGACAGGCACAGGTAGTCCAAAATCGTTCGAGGCAAGCTGCTCACCGGGCCCTGTGGTGGAACGCCTCCGGGGATGAAATCGACCGATTGATCAGGAACGGAGCAGAAGCCAAGGAGATCGCCCATGCTCACCGGCCGCAACGACCCCTGCACCTGCGGCAGCGGCACGAAGAACAAGAAGTGCTGCCTCCCCCTGGATGAGGCGGCCGCCGTCGTGGAGGTCGAGTGACTGCGGATACGCCGGACCGAGGGCGAGGTGATGGGCAACGTGGCGCCGCACCTTGCCCGCCACTACGCCCAGTTCGAGCCCATTTTCATGTTTCCTCGGGAAACACGAACTGGTCTGTAATTCCCTTCGAGTCGAGATACTCGGCTGTCTCGGATTGAGTGCCATCCGGAAGGATCAGCTTCACAACGACTGTCGATTCGGGATTCTCTCGTTCCACCGCCCGCCACTGAGCTTCGCAATCCAAGCGCATTTCCATCTGGGAGAAGTACACCGCCTGCTGATTGTTTGCGCGCTTGTTCGCTAGCTGCCTCGAAGGACAGAACAGGAGCGGTACTCCCAGGGTGCGACCCGCATTGCCTTCCCGCCCCATCAGATCCAGTATCTCACCAACGGGCTTGGTTTGAAGCGTGCGCCCAGTAGCCTTGGTGTTACAGACGAAAACGGCGCCATCGCCTTCCCGATTCAGATTGGCAAAGTACAGAGCGACCTCGGGAGACTGCGTCCAGTCAATCAGATTGGTGCCCCTAATGAACCCGTGATCGTCGCCCGGGTACTGCTGGAGTCGCTTCATGAACTCGAACCAGGAGTCCAAATCCTTCTCTGACGCCAATCGCTCCAGTTCGTCAGATGGTCGGCCAATTACCCCGAATTTCAGTAGAAATAGATTCAGAATGGCCAGGTGGTAGTCAAGCGAGTCGGCAATCAACGCGGCGACCTTAGCCTCAGCCGGGACTCCAAAAAGTACTCGCTTCGCGTCTCTAACAAAGGTCGAGTCGAGAAGCCAGGACCGGTTCGCATGCCCGCGAAACACCGGCGGCGAGTTATCGCCCTGAATCACCCTCTGCAGGCCTGCAAGCTCCTCAAGAAAGCAGGAAAAGTCCGCAGGTAGCCACTCTCGGGACTTGCCATCAACCTTGGTACCCGAATTCTGCGGCTCAATCACTGTCTTCCCCCGATGGAAGAAAACCGGCTGCTCGCCTGTGAAGCTGATTCGCGCTGACCTAGAAAAAGCCAAGTGCGTGCCGAGTTGGCGCCCCTGGCGCAGAGTGTTGTCAAGAACTCCTATTCCACCTTCTCACAGTACATACGAGCTGAAGGACACTCGACATCAATGAACTCCCGCTGACCATCCCCGGCCAACCAGATCATGCGGAATTCCACCTCGTGCGCAAATCGCAGTGCCTTCACGAATAGTCCCTTCAGCGCCAACCTGGACGATTGCTCGTGTAGTGCTCGGCCGATCCTCTCTGCGTCCTCTGGAGAGGAGGGCGGGCGGAACGCGAATGGTTCGTTGGTCTGGGCTGCAATGTTTTCCCGATATTCACATGGCCCAATCAGACCCAATGCAAACCCAGGTATCTCGACAGAAACTTCTCTCGCAAATGCATAGGGATCGAAAATCCGAATTCCAGATTCGGTACAGAACCCGGCGTTTGAACTACGTAGGTCTGCCATGCTTCCGCACAAGACATAAGACTCCTGCGACATCACTCCTAGAAAAACGCCACGAGAACCCCCTGACCTATTCTCGACTTGTGGAAGCCCCTCGCGAGTGTCCCGAACGGCCTCATCTGGGTGCCTTCTAAGAGCAGAGAACGAGGATAGCCGCAAGGCTCCTGTTTCGAAAAAAGCGTCGACGTATTCACGGCCCATGTATCGCGTAACTACGGGAAGTTCAACGCGCCATTTGTTGTCGACAACAATCGTCATGAGTTCCTTCCAACTAGGCTTCCTCGCCCCCATCCGAGCTCACGCTGTCACCGACGAGGCCGCGGTGCCGGCGGACGTTCAGCGCCTTCCAGCGCAGCCCCGGGTGCCCGCGCAGAAGCCGCTGCATCGCAGGGTCACCGTTCAGCAGTTCCGGCACGATCTCGCCGCGGTCATTCAGATGGTCCAGAAACGCCCTTTCCTCCGGACGCAGCGGCAGCACCGCAGACAGGAGTTCGCGACTCTCGGAGGCCAGCGCTTCGCTCCAGGCGGAGAGATCGGCGCGGGCCGGCCCCGCTCCCGCGCGCAACAACGGCACGAGCCGCTGCTCCACATCGCGCGGGTCCGCCTGCACCTCATCGAGGGAGACTTCCCGCCAATCCCGGCGGCTGATGCCACCGTACACGACGAACCCGAGGCGTAGGCGCTCCGAATCGAACGAGCCGGCGGCCAGCAGTCCGCGCACATCGAAGAGGTCTCGGCTCGCCGTGCGCCCAAAAAGGGCGGCGAGTTTGCCGGCCACGAGTTCGTGGATGTCCAGCACGGGAACGCCGCTGATGCCGAACGATCCGACGCGTCGGGAATCCGCCATCACGGGCGGCCAGAGCGGCGTCCGGAGAAGGAAGTTCACGTCCACTTCGAGGGTCCCCGACCGTCCGTCGACACCCGTGTACGAGAGCCGCCATTTGCCGCCGGCGTGCTCACCCGGGACGCGCCGAGTCTGGAGCCCCAAGCGCCCGAACACCGCCTGGAGCGCCTGCTCCACCTGCGGACGCTCAGTGAGCATCACCTCGCGGTCGGCCGCACCGATGTAGTTGAGGTCGATGTCGACCGAGAGGCGCGGCACGTCCAGCACGAAGAGATTGAGCGCCGTGCCGCCCTTCAGCACCATGCGCGACTTCAGGAACGGGTGGCTGCGGACCCCGTCGAGCACCTCGAGCAGGCGGATCACCTTTTCCAGCGCCTCGCCCCGGAACCCCAGGGCGGCCGCTTCGCGTTGCAGGTCCGCGGGACTCAGCATCAGCTCACCTCGGCCCAGGAACGGGTCAGCACCCGCTCGGGCACGACCAGGTTCCAGTCCTTCACGAGCTTGCCGGGTTCGCGGCTGGAATCCAGGTACCGCGGCTGCGCCGGGCCCAGGACGCGGAACGCCTCGAGGTGATGGGTCTCGACCATGAGCGTGTCGCGGTGCTGCTCGAGGAAGAAGCCGACCCGCGCGGCCGTCAGCGCCGATCCCAGCAGCCGCGTGTAGGCGAGTACCGCGTCGAGGTCGAAAAACTCGACCATCTCCAGGGAGCGCCAGACCTCCTCCCAGCCGCCGTTGCGCTCCGGGGCGTCCAGGACGTCGACGAGGCTGCGCTCGAGGGTCGTCACCCGGACGACACCGCCGCCGTGCCGTCGCTCCAACACCCCGCCGCCCAGATCGGGAAGGTCCCGGAGCGCGGCAGGCGCCTGGACCGGCACGAACTCCAGATCGCGGAAGGCGAACCGGCGCTGCCGCACCTGGGTCAGGTAGTGGAAACGACTCCACAGGGAGTAGGCCTTGCCGTGGAACTGGAGCGCCGCGTGGAAGGCCACCACGCCGTCTGGGGCGAGCTTTGTGGCCAGCAGGTAGGGATCGACGGGTTGGCGCGCGGGATCGCCTCCGCGGGGCACGGAGGCGTACAGGCCGCGCCGCAAATGCAGCAGCCGGCCGGCGGCCACGTGTTGCTTCAGCACCGAAGCGGTGGTCTGCCGGCTCCGGCGGCCATCTGCGGCGTGGACCGCCGCGAAATCGTCGAAGCGGAACACCGGATGCCGGTCGAAGTAGTCGGTCGGCTTCATTTGCTGATTTGTGCTCATAGTGGCAATAATACTACCCACATAAATCCATCTTGGCAATAGAAATTTTCGCCATGCGCTCATATAGGCAGCCGAAGTACCCTCAAGACGCGACACCGGCCCATCGCTCGTGCGAAATACCGAGCTAACCGCAACCGCGCGGTTGTCGCCCGTGTCCTTCCGGGCCATACTATGCGCACATGAGCGGTCACGAATCGCTCATGAGGTGCCTGTTCGCAGCGAGGGTGTGGCCGCCCCGGCGAGCACCATGGTCGCCCCCTGGCCCGTAAAGGCCAACGGAATGACCTCGATTTCGCGCGGGCGATTTCTCTGTTGGACTTCGCAGAGGGTCGCGACTTCCTAGTACGCCACGCTGTATGTGCACCAAACCGGCTGCAGAATGTCCATTTTTGCACGCGGATCGGCACCAGATCCCGAAAGCCCACGCTGTTGTCATTGCCGCTCTACATGGTCGAGCAGACCTCTCGGCTCTGTCGGGACATCGGGGCAACAGCGACTCCCTCATGACTTGGCACACAGGGATTGTCGGCGAAAACCGTTGTCGCTCACTATTTCCGGCAAAGTGATCACCAAATCGTCTTGCTTCGAATCCGTGCTCGTCAAATGATCTCCCGCCCTTCCGCAACGTTGAGCAGGGCGGGGAACGCCAGTCACTTGCAGATCTCCGCGTTATCCGAGTCAATCGCACTCTGGATATTGCGCCGGCTCGAACCCAAATCCCGCACCAGCGACACTACTGCACCAGCGACATCTTGCGCGTCGAATGGATGCCGCCCGGTTTGAGCCGGGCGTAGTAGACGCCGCTGGCGCAACGCCGTCCGGCCTCGTCGCGGCCGTCCCAGCTCGCGGCATGGCTTCCCGCCGTCCCCGGCCCGTCGACCAGGGTCCGCACCAGTTCGCCGCGGGCGTTGTACACCGCCAGTCGGATCGGGCCGGATTCGGTCAGGTCATAGGCGATCGTCGTCCGGGGATTGAACGGGTTGGGCCGGACCGAAGTCACCATGGTCGCCACGGGCGTCGGCAGGTCCGGTCCCGTCGCACTGGCCGCCCACGTGGTCGTCACCCGGTAGCTCGCGTCGCGGTCCTGGTTGCGGGAGGACGCGCGCCAGACGGCCAGCACGTACGTGCCGGGCTGCGTGACGTGTACATCGAACGCCTCATCCTCTCCATCGGGATTGAGCCAGGCCGCGGCGCTGTCCACGACCTTCGCGCGGTCGGCGTAGGTCCCGGCGCCGTCGTGGAGACTGAAGCCCCAGTCCACCGGCGCTGTACCAGCCTGCAGCGCGAATTGCCAATGACCGGACGACAGCGTCATTTCGTGGAGAGCCAGGAGCCGGCCCGCGGCGAGGCTGGCCGTGATGTGCCGCGGGTCGGTTCCCGCGTACTGTGAGGCGACGGCCTGGATCGCGCACGGTTGCGCGCCGCCCGCCTCGTCACGCAGCACTCCGGCGTTGAGCGCGCGCGGCGTCGTGCGGCGGTAGTTGACGAGCACGAAATCGATCTCGCCGCCGCCGCCGGCCAGCGACGTGACGAGGTTCGCGCGGAAGTCTTGCTTCGTGGAATCGAGGATTTCGTGCAGGCGGACGTCGATATCGCCCTCGGTTTCCGGCATCACCGCGATGCCCGTCCACCAGCCGTTCTCCCCCACGATTGCCGGCGCCGGCACTCGCAGCCCGAGGCAGTTGAAGTACAGGGCCTCGCCCGTGGTGACCTCGCTCCAGCCGGCCGTGCGGACCGGAGGTACAGCCAGGGAAACGGGCGTGGAGAAGGACAGCGTGGACGCGCGCCAGGACCATTGCTCGCCGTAGACGTTGTTTGTCTCCGTCAGTTCGGCCAGGACGCCGGTTGCGTCCGCGCGCAGCGTCAGCGTGTGGCGGCC
>AMWB02019650.1_pt3 | contig 18634 bp, 16 predicted proteins | sample 200311 | NCBI WGS metagenome assembly AMWB02 (sample SAMN02737377, study PRJNA173069) | bioreactor metagenome | biome: anode biofilm in microbial fuel cells | place: USA: California | collected 2010-12-16 | reverse complement strand
TAACGTTTGGACGGAACCGGACATCCTGGTATTGGCTCCGCCGACTTTCAGTTTCCCGGACCGTTTGGGTTTCCCGCAAAAGGCCTGCTTTTTGATGGTCTTTTCCAGCTGATCGATCCGATTCACAATCTTTTGGATATCCTGCCTGGTTGGAATTTCAAAGCGAATCATGAAAAATTTAATCATCGCATCAAAACTTACCGATTTTCCACTTTTCTTAGCCATGGCTTTTCCTGGTCGGTGAAAACATCCCAAAAAAAATAAAAAAAACGGGAGTCTGCGCCAAGTAACAACATTAATAGATCACGATCGGACGAACATCAGAGAGATATTATTGTTTTTCTGGTGGTTTTATATTATTTATTGTAAATGGATTTAAAAATATTTCAATAAAAATTAGCAATGCAGATAATTTCTCTGTGCAGGAAGTCAATCATGGAAGATAACAGAGCGCCCATTATTATGGGCAGTGATCATGCGGCCTATGGCCTGAAGGAATACCTGAAAGAGCTTATCAAACAAATGGGAATTGAAATCCGGGATGTGGGTGCACATAGCACCAAAGCTGTCGATTACCCGGATTTCGGATTTCTGGTGGCCGAAGCTGTTTCAGCCGGAAAATATTCCCACGGCATTCTGCTTTGTGGAACCGGACTGGGAATGTCCATGGTGGCCAACAAGTTTCCCCATGTCCGGGCTGCCCTGTGTAACGACCTGTTCTCCGCAATCATGAGCAGGCGACACAACAACGCCAATATCCTGGTCATGGGGGGGCGGGTTATCGGCGATGTTCTGGCACGGGAGATTGTGACCACGTGGCTGGAAACGCCTTTTGAAGGTGGAAGGCATCAAAGACGACTCGATAAATTTGAGAACATGGGATGTCAGGCTCACGCCGGTCATGACAATTGCTGCCAATAACCTATAAGAAGTGACGGGCGAATGACTTCACTTTAAACCTGTCACCATTCACATTTCACAGAGGTATCACTTGATTATATCCACAATCGAACGCATTGACCCGGACATTGCAGCGGTGATTGCCAGAGAACATGAAAGACAAGAGAATACGCTGGAGCTGATTGCTTCTGAAAATATTGCCAGTCAGGCGGTGATGGACGCCCAGGGAAGCGTATTGACCAATAAATATGCCGAAGGGTATCCGAATAAACGGTATTACGGAGGATGCGAATGGGTGGACGTAGTGGAAAATCTGGCTATCGAAAGAGCCAATCAGCTCTTTCATTCCTCCTTCGCCAATGTTCAGCCCCACTCGGGATCGCAGGCCAACATGGCCGTATATTTTGCATTTCTCAACCCGGGAGATACCATTCTGGGAATGAATCTTTCCCATGGGGGACATCTGACGCACGGAAGCCCGGTCAGTTTTTCAGGCAGACTTTACAGGACCGCTCACTACGGGGTTGATCCCAGGACCGGTTGCATTGATTATGATGCGGTTGAGGACATTGCCAAAAAAGTAAAACCCAATATGATTATCGCGGGCGCCAGCGCCTATGCCCGGACCCTTGATTTTGAGGCTTTTGCCCGCATCGCCGGATCAATCGGCGCCTATTTGATGGTGGACATGGCGCATATCGCAGGTCTTGTCGCTGCAAACCTGCATCCTTCTCCCGTTCCCCATGCCGATGTGGTTACCTCGACAACCCACAAAACCCTCAGAGGGCCCCGCGGCGGTTTGATTATATCGGCAACAGCCTGCAGCGACAAACTGAACCGACAGGTTTTTCCCGGCATCCAGGGCGGGCCGCTCATGCATGTCATTGCCGCAAAAGCCGTTGCCTTCAAGCTGGCGCTGACAGATGAATTCAGATCCTATCAACAAAACATCCTGACCAATGCCAAAGCCCTTTCCGCCTGCCTGATGGAACATGGCATCAAACTGGTATCGGACGGCACCGACAACCACATGATGCTGGTGGATTTAACCAATCTGGATATCACCGGAAAAGATGCCGAAACCGCTCTGGGACGATCCGGAATCACGGTCAACAAAAATTCAATTCCATTTGAAACCCGGAGCCCGCAGGTGACCAGTGGCATCCGAATCGGGACCCCTGCCGTGACGACCCGGGGCATGAAGGTGCCGGAAATGGGATTGATCGCGGAACTCATTGTTTCGGTATTGAAAAAGCCATTTGAGGAAACGGTCATTGCACAGACACGAAAAAAAGTTCATGATCTCTGCCGGGCATTTCCGATTTATCACGGTCAAGACCGGGAATAACATCCGTTGCTTTGCGTCGGATAATAATCGACAATTTTCCAAAAAGGCGTGGACATGGAGGGAATGCAGGATACGGATCAACCTGTTGTTAATTCAGAAATAAACAGCGTGAATCGGCCTTCGTGGGAAACCTATTTCATGGATATCGCCAGGCTGGTAGCCAGCCGGTCCACATGCCTGAGACGTTCCGTAGGTGCCGTTATTGTCAAGGACAAACGCATTCTCGCAACCGGTTACAACGGGGCGCCATCGGGGTTGGCCCACTGCCTGGACATCGGATGCCTCAGGGAAAAACTCAAGGTGGCCTCGGGACAGAGGCATGAACTATGCCGGGGAATTCATGCGGAACAAAACGCCATCATCCAGGCCGCCTATCATGGTTTTTCAATTAAAAACGCCATGTTGTATTGCACGAATCTTCCCTGCGCCATCTGCACCAAGATGATCATCAATGCGGGGATTTGCCGGATATACTATCAGGAAGGCTATGCAGACGAACTGTCTTTAACAATGCTTGGCGAGGCCGGCGTTGAAGTCATTCAGACATTGTGAAACCGGATTTGGGAAAGTTGCCGATCGGGCACGGGCCTTGTGGCCTTTGGGGGAGTAAACTGAATGAAATGTCCGTTTTGTGCAGATACGGAAAATAAAGTCATCGACTCCAGGTTGAGCAAGGAAGGGTATGTGATTCGGCGGCGGAGGGAATGCCTGGCCTGCAGCCGGCGATTTACGACCTATGAGCGGATAGAGGAAATCCCCCTGATGATCATCAAGAAAGATGGCCGTCGGGAAGAATTCAACCGCGATAAAATTCGAACCGGTATTACCAAGGCCTGCGAAAAACGCAATGTCAGCATGAACAGCATCGAGGACTTTCTGGATGAACTGGAACAGGAGCTTCGTGAAACCGGAAAGAAGGAAATTTCATCGGCTGTCGTGGGAGAGCGGGTGATAAACCGGCTGCATGATCTGGATGAAATCGCCTATGTCCGGTTTGCCTCTGTTTACAGAGAATTCAAAGATGTGAATGATTTTGTCAAGGAGTTGAAGCTGATGCTGGAAAATAACCGCCCGTGAAGGACTCCGACGAATACATGCGGATCGCCCTTGAACTGGCTGCAAAAGGGGCGGGATACACGTCTCCCAACCCGATGGTCGGAGCCGTTGTTGTGGATCCTGACGGCAGGATCATCGGACAGGGGTACCATCGGTCGGTCGGCGGCCCCCATGCCGAAGTCCATGCCATTGACGATGCGGGACCGGCTGCCAGAGGAGCGACCCTGTTTGTTACCCTGGAACCCTGCAACCATGTGGGCAGGACCCCGCCCTGTACCCAGAAAATCCTGGATGCGGGAATCGCCCATGTTGTGGTTGCCATGCCGGACCCCAACCCGGGGGTCAAGGGCGGCGGCAATGCTTATCTGGCATTAAAAGGTGTCCGGGTTACGACCGGCGTGTGTGAAAAACAGGCAAGGCATCTGAATGAATCGTTTATCAAATTCATCACCACCCGCAGGCCCTTTGTCACCCTGAAATGTGCAGCCACACTGGACGGCAGACTGGCAACGCGAACCGGGGACTCCAGATGGGTAACAGGAGAGACATCCAGAGCCTATGTTCACAGCCTGAGGCACGCATACGATGCAATCCTGGTGGGTGTCGGAACCGTCAAAAAAGACAACCCCCGGTTGACGGCCCGGATTCCCGCTTCTCCAGACGGCAGGAAACCCAAAGATCCTCTGCGGGTCATCCTGGATAGCCGCCTGACCATTCCGGATGATGCCGACGTTCTTCACTCCGAATCCGACGCGGAAACCCTGATCGTCACCGGGCCGGTCGACATGAGACGGCAAAATGTCCTGCCCCGGAATCAAAAAGTCCGGATATTGCAGTCTCCGCTTCAAAACGGACGGATTGACCTGAATGCGCTGATGGACAAATTAGGAGACATGGGAGTGACCAGCCTTTTCATTGAAGGCGGCAGCCGGGTAATTGCCGCTTCCCTGGCCGCTGGCATCGTGAACAAGGTCCTCTTTTTCTATGCCCCGAAGATTTTAGGCGGCGATGACGGTGTGCCGATCTGCACAGGGTCCGGACCCGAATTCATGAAAGACTGTATTCCGGTAAAGGCTGTTTCGGTTCGGCAATTTGATCCTGATATCCTCATCGAAGGCTACCTGGAAAAAACGTGAGGATGTGAAAGCGTGAAATGGTTCTACCCTGTCGCCCTCACGATCTCACAATTATTGTTTTTTTGATTTTTTTATGGGAACATATATGTTTACGGGCATTATTGAAGGGATGGGAACGATCGTCGCGATTCAAGCCAAGGGTAAGGGCAGGCGTATGACCGTTAATGCCGACTTTGATCTGCTTGACAGTCGGATCGGCGACAGCATCGCCGTCAACGGCGCCTGCCTGACCGCAGTGGAAATAGACAGCCGCCGCTTTGTAGCGGATGTGTCTCCGGAAACGCTGGACAGGACATCATTCGGCAACGCTAAAATAGGCGAGCGGGTCAATCTGGAACGTGCACTCCGGCTTTCCGACCGACTGGACGGCCATCTGGTTTCCGGCCACATTGATGGCACGGGAACCATCGATCAGAAAAAAACTGCCGCCAATGCCGTGATCGTTGGAATCAAAATATCCGAGTCCCTCTCACGCTACATGATTCAAAAAGGCTCTGTTGCCGTGGATGGCATCAGTCTGACCATCAACCAGTGCACAGCAGGAAATTTTGAAGTCAGTATTATACCCCACACTGCCGGACTCACCACCATCGGGATTAAGGCCGCCGGTGCGCAGGTAAACATTGAAACCGATATGATCGGAAAATACGTGGAGCGTTTTTTAACGCCGTATCATCAACCCCGGACTACGGAAACCACCGCCGGCCTGGACATGCAGTTTCTGGCCAAAGCCGGATTTTTATAAATAATAAAAGGAGAACAATTTTACGAAATGCCACTGATATCAATAGAACAAGCGATCGAAGATATAAAAGCCGGGAAAATGGTGATTCTGGTGGATGATGAAGATCGGGAAAATGAAGGGGATTTGACCATCGCAGCGGAGAAGGTTACCCCGGAGATCATCAATTTTATGGCCAGGTACGGCCGGGGTCTGATCTGCCTGTCGATGACGGGCGAAAAGCTGGACAGCCTGAATCTGCCGATGATGGTCAAGGACAACACCTCTCCCTTCAACACGGGGTTTACCGTTTCCATTGAAGCCCGGCGAGGGGTAACAACCGGCATCTCGGCTGCGGATCGCGCCACCACTGTCCTGACCGCCATCGCAGATGACACCAAACCCGGCGACCTCGTCAGACCCGGCCACATTTTTCCGTTAAGGGCCAGAAAAGGCGGAGTGATGGTCCGGGCCGGTCAGACCGAAGGCTCCGTTGACCTGGCCAGACTGGCAGGATTGAAGCCGGCAGGCGTCATCTGTGAAATCATGAACGAAGACGGGTCCATGGCCAGAATGCCTTCTCTTGAAATATTCAGCGAAGAACATGGCATCGGTATCTGTACCATTGCCGACCTGATCGAATACCGGATGCGGATGGAATCCTTTGTCCGGAGGTCCGCCGAAGCCGTCATACCCACCTCTTTTGCCGGTGAATTCAAAGTGATTGTTTACGAAAATGACGTCGATGACCTGATGCATGTCGCACTGGTCAAAGGAGAGATCTTTCCCAACAAGCCGATCCTGGTCCGCGTTCATTCCGAATGCCTGACCGGTGATGTGTTCGGCTCCATGCGCTGCGATTGCGGGGATCAATTGCACAAGGCCATGGAAATGATGAACAGGGAGGGTTCCGGCATTCTGCTTTACATGCGGCAGGAAGGCAGGGGGATCGGTCTGGTCAACAAATTAAAGGCCTATGTGCTGCAGGACCAGGGAATGGATACGGTGGATGCCAACCTGGAACTCGGCTTTCAGGCGGACATGCGAAATTACGGCATCGGTGCCCAGGTGCTGGTGGACCTTGGCGTTAAAAAAATGAGACTTCTCACCAATAACCCCAAAAAAATGATCGGCCTTGACGGATATGGCCTGAGCATTATCGAACAGATTCCCATTGAAGTTGAACCCAATGAATTCAATCGGTGCTATCTGGAGTGCAAACAAAACAAGATGGGACATCTGCTGCATATCGACCGGACCCCTTAAGGAGGACTTTCTTCATGCCCAACATTATCGAGGCCAAGCTGCTTGCCGAAGGGAAAAACTTTGCCATCGTGGTTAGCCGATTCAATGATTTTATTACCGACAGGTTGGTGGGAGGGGCTGTCGATGCCCTTACCCGTTCAGGCGCCGCATCTGAAAATATTGATATTGTCAAAGTGCCGGGTGCCTTTGAAATCCCGCTTGTCGCCAAAAAAATGGCCAAAAAAGGAAAATACCATGCGGTCATCTGTCTGGGTGCTGTCATTCGCGGGGCAACGCCGCATTTTGAATATGTCAGCGCCGAAGTTACCAAAGGCATTGCCATGGTCAGCCTTGAATTTGAAATCCCCGTGATCTTCGGGATCGTCACAACCGATACCATCGAGCAGGCCATTGAACGTGCCGGCACGAAGGCCGGAAACAAAGGCTGGCATGCGGCAATATCCGCTATTGAAATGGCCAATTTGATCCAGGACATCGATCAGGCATAATCTATGGGAAATCGTCGCAAATCGCGGGAGCTTGCCATTCAGGCACTTTTTTTTATGGATATGAATGACCGTTTCGCAGAAGAGAAATTATCCCTTTTCTGCGAAAATTTTTTGCCATCTTCTCAGCTTCGTCCGTTTTTTTTGAATCTCGTCCGCGGGGTTTCATCCGCCAGGGCTGAAATTGACGCCCTGATCGAACGCTTTTCGAATAACTGGAAAATCAGCCGGATGTCCGGTGTTGACCGCAATATAATGCGAGTGGCTGTTTTTGAAATGCTGTGCTGTAAAGACATCCCCTGCAAAGTATCCATCAATGAGGCCATCGATCTGGGAAAAAAATTCGGTACCGAAGAATCCGGCGCTTTCGTGAACGGCATTCTGGACAGCATTCGCCTGGCAATGGAGGCTGAGGATCTGTCCATTCCGGTCCATGAAAACTGCAAATTCATTCCGGACATGCCCGAACCCGATCTGTCCGGACAGGATCCCGACCTGGATGGGGATGGAGATGTTCCGGATTTTTCCGTCGAACCCGAACCTGAATTTTATCCTCAGGATGATGATAGTTCCGAACAGCCGTCGGAACCTCGAAGCCCCGCACCGAAAAAACCCAGGAGAACCCTGATCCGCCAATAATCTGAACAGGAAGACAAAGGAGCAATTCATGACTGACAAAAAAATCCTATTAACCGAGGATGAAATGCCGCGCCAATGGTACAACATCCTTGCGGATATCAAAATGAATCCCCCGCTGGGTCCGGATGGAAACCCCATTGGGCCGGAAGCTCTGGCCCCGGTATTTCCCATGAACCTGATCGAACAGGAAGTCAGCTCGGAACGATGGATCGACATTCCGGAACCTGTCCTGGATGTTTACCGCATCTGGCGGCCTTCCCCCCTGGTCAGGGCGACTTTCCTGGAAAAAGCCCTGGATACTCCGGCGCGGATTTATTTCAAGAATGAAAGCGTCAGCCCGCCGGGAAGTCACAAACCCAACACCGCCGTTCCCCAGGCCTACTACAATAAAGTGTTCGGCATCGAAAAAATGACCACGGAAACCGGCGCGGGACAATGGGGCAGTGCCCTGTCATTTGCGTGCTGTCAGTTCGGTCTGGAATGCAAGGTGTTTATGGTCAGAGTCAGCTTCGACCAGAAGCCGTACCGTAAAGCCATGATGGAAACCTGGGGCGGGAAATGCGTGGCCAGCCCCAGCATGGAAACCCGGGCCGGCCGCGAAGCGCTGGAAAAAGATCCCAACACACCGGGGAGCCTGGGAATTGCGATCAGCGAAGCCATCGAGGCCGCTGTCAGCGACAGTAGCGGCAAAACCCGGTATTCCCTGGGAAGCGTTCTGAACCATGTCATGCTGCACCAGACCATCGTTGGTCTCGAGGCCAAAAAACAGTTGAGCAAAATCGGTGAATATCCGGATATCATTATCGGCTGCGCCGGCGGCGGCAGCAATTTTGCCGGACTGGCGTTTCCGTTTGTCCTGGACAAAATCAACGGAAAGCACATCGACATCTATCCGGTTGAACCGGCGGCCTGCCCCACCCTGACACGGGCGCCCTTTGTCTATGACCATGGAGATACGTCCCGCTACACCCCGCTGCTGCCCATGTACAGCCTGGGACACGCTTTTGTCCCACCGCCGTTTCATGCGGGCGGACTGCGGTATCATGGCATGGCACCGACCGTCAGCCAGCTTGCCGATGAAGGGATCATCACGCCGCGATCGGTTCAGCAGATTCAGGCCTACGATGCAGGCATTGCCTTTGCCAGGACCGAAGGGATTATTCCCGCACCTGAAACCACGCATGCCCTGGCCTGTGTGGTGGAAGAAGCCCTGAAAGCCAAGCAGGAAGGCAAGGAAAAAGTCATTCTATTCAACTGGAGCGGTCATGGGCTGCTGGATTTCGGAGCTTATGAAAAATACTTTTCAGGCCAGCTGGTCAATTATGAAATGACCGATGATGAGATCTGTCGCTCCCAAAAGGTGTTCGAAAATTTCCCCAAACCCGCTCATTTGAAAAGCAGATAGAAATATCGGGCTATGGGCAAGAGGCAATGGACAATGGGTAAAAGCCCGTTATCTATAGCCTATAACCATTAGGAGACCGCATTGATTCTTCAATCCCTGGCCGTTGGGCCAATTATGGCAAATTGTTTTATTATAGGCTGCGAGAAGACACGAAAAGCCGCGGTTATCGACCCCGGTGCGGAGTCGAGCCGGATACTGATGAAGCTGGCGGAGCATAAGCTGACGGTTGCGTATATCATCAATACGCATGGTCATTTCGATCATGTGGGCGCCAACCGGAAGCTCAAGGAAGCCACCGGCGCCAAGTTGGTCATCCACGCGCTCGATCAGCCCATGCTGCAAGTCCTTTCGGAAACTTCCGCGGCATTTGGGCTGTCCGTCGAAAATTCCCCTCCCCCGGATCAAACGGTCCAAGATGGCGATACCCTTCAATTCGGGGAAATTATCCTTACGGTCCTTCACACGCCGGGGCATACGCCCGGCGGCATCTCTTTGCATACGGACGGTGTGGTGTTTGTCGGGGACACGCTTTTTGCCGGGTCCATCGGCCGGACTGACTTTCCCGGCGGGGATTATGACACCCTGATATCCAGCATTCGAAACAAACTCTATCCCCTGGGAGATCAGGTCATTGTCTATACCGGACATGGCCCCGAAACCACCATCGGCAGGGAAAAGCGCTTCAATCCGTTTGCGTCCATGTGACCAGGCAATCATGTGAGTTATCAGGCCCACGAAATCGCTTATTTATTTTCCTGATGCATCTGCTTCAAGTAATTTCGGATCTGGCTTTGCCCCACGCCGATGGCTCTGGCGGTTGCATCAATGTCCTGATTGTTTTGAATCAGCTTTTGCCGGATGAATTCGTCTGCAAAGGCTTTTTGCGCATCCTTGAGCCGGGAGATGGAAAACAAAGGGGATGCAACCTGAGGGAATTTCCCGTTTTTATCGTCTGAATTGATGGGGAAAGGGATATCCTTTTCATGGATTATTTCCCCCTCCACCATGATGGATAACCGCTCAAGCAGATTTTTCAGCTCCCGGACATTTCCGGGCCACGAATAAGCACCAAGCAGATCAAGCGCCGCCGATGATAGTGTTTTCCCGGTACAATGGTTCTGCCGGGCAAATTCTCCGAGAAACAGATCTGCCAGAAGCGGAAGATCTTCAATTCGCTTGCGTAGCGGGGGGACTTCAATGGGAATAACATTGAGCCGGAAATACAAGTCCTCCCGAAAAGTTCCCCTGGCGATTTCCGCTTCAATGTCCTTATTGGTGGCGGCAATAACCCGAACATTCATCTCCAGGGTCCGACCGCCCCCGATGCGGTGAAACTGTTTTTCCTGAAGCACGCGCAGGATTTTTCCTTGCGATTTCAAGCTCATATCCCCGATTTCATCCAGAAAAAGTGTCCCTTTGCCGGCCAGTTCAAATTTTCCCCTTTTTTTTACGGATGCGCCAGGGAACGCCCCTTTTTCATGACCGAACAGCTCGCTTTCAACCAGATCGTCCGGAATGGCCGCACAATTGACATCCACCAAAGGCTCATGTGCACGGCTGCTGAGATTGTGGATGGTGCGGGCAACCAGTTCCTTGCCGCATCCGTTTTCTCCCTTAATCAGGATCCAGGCATCGGTAGGACCAGCCACCGCAATCTGTTTTTTCAGGGATAGGATGGCGGGACTGTTTCCGGTAATGGAATTTTTTTCAATGGTTTTTTTTCGAAGATATTTGTTTTCCTCCTCAAGCCTGCGATAATTCAAAGCCCGGTTAATAGCCACAATCACCTTGTCAATGGAAAGCGGTTTCTCAATCAGGTCAAAGGCACCTAGTTTGGTTGCACTGACTGCGGTTTCTATGGTGCCATGTCCGGTAATGATAATGACCTGAATCACCGGATTGTTTTTTTTAATTTCCTTCAGGGTTTCGATACCGTCCAAACCCGGCATCCAGATGTCCAAAAGCACCAGATCCGGAGCCTCCTGCTCAATGCGCTTAAGTGCTTCATATCCGTTTGAAGCGGTAAAAATTTCGAAACCCTCATCAGACAGAATCCCGCTCAGGGATTTCAGAATGGAGGGTTCGTCATCGACGATCATCACGGATGGAAACATGCTCTGTCCTCTCAAAATAAAAAATGCGAGTGTTTATACTGAAGTTAGAAAGTTGGGAAGACCGGAAGAGCCGAGGTTTCCGATCTTCCCAACCTCGATATTTAAGCCGGCAGTTCAAAAATAAATCTGGCGCCCCTGGGATGATTGTCTTCGGCGCGAATGGTGCCATGATGATCCATCACAATGGTATTGACAATGGCCAGCCCAAGCCCCATGCCGGTGACCTTGGTCGAAAAATCCGGTTCAAAAAGCCGGACCTTGTCTTCATCGGAAATGCCCTGGCCGGTATCGGCAACTTCAACACGAACCATCTTGCTTGCAACATCATGAGAAACGGAAATCGTGATCTCCCCTTCCGAGTGGATGGCGGCAACGGCATTGTCTACGAGATTGATCATGGCCCGTTTGATTTGCTGGCGATCCAGATTAATGACGGGGATATTTCCCAGTTTTTTGATTTCAAATCGAACGGCCGAATGCCCTTCGCGATAAAGTGCCACGGTTTCATCAATAATGGGCAGGATCTCCCCGGGTTTCGGGTTTGCCGAAGGAAATCTGGCAAACGATGAAAATTCATTGACGAGATTTCGTATGATATCCACGTGATCAATGATCATTTGCGTGCATTCGTCAAACACCGGCTCCTGGATCAGTCGGGAGTATCTTCGTTTCAGACGCTGCGCGGAAAGGGTTATGGGGGTCAGCGGGTTTTTGACTTCGTGGGCAATGCGCCTGGCCACTTCCCTCCAGGCCGCTGTCCGCTGCGCCTTTTCAAGCTCCGTCAAATCATCAAACACCACGACGATTCCGATGTGCCGCTGGCTGTCGTCCTTCAACGAACTGATGTGAAGCATGAAGCTTCGGGGCCGGCCCTCAATCGTTACTCTCAGTGGCAATTCTATAAAATCACTGTGAAATCCTTTAAATTCATGAATAATTTTTTCCGCCATTTTCAGATAACGGCCCTGCAACAGTCGAACATGGTTTTTTCCGACAACCTGTTTCGCGGAGATATTCAGCATTTTTTCGGCCGATGTGTTGATGGTTGCAATAAAACCGGCCTCATCCAGCGTAACAACACCTGCGGAAACATTTTTCAAAACAATTTCCATGTATCGGCGTTTTTCTTCAATTTCCAGATTCTGTTCGCGAAGCTTATTGGAGGTCAACTCCAGTTGATCCCTGCTGAGCCGCAGGTCACGGGTCATTTTATTAAAAGAATCCACCAGGCTGCCGATCTCATCATCGCCTACCGATCCGATTTGAAAACTCAAATCGCCTTCAGCCACCCGCCGGGTGCCTTCAGCCAGTTCCTTGATGGGGATACTGATGGATTTGGCCAGATAAAATCCGAACCATACGGCGCAGAACACCACCAGAAGCCCAACGATGGAAAGGGTGATATAATAGGAAATCTGGATGGGCTTTTTCAGAAGCTTGATTTGCTGATACTCCTCAAAACCCCTTGAAATGGATGCCATGTTTTCTGAAAGATACGGCGGAATCATAACCGTCAAGACCAGAAAGGCCTCGGCTTCAGCGGGTTTGACGCCAAAGGGAATGGTTCCGACCGTTCGAATCACTTCGCCGGCAGAGATGATTTGAGAAAATGAAGAGACAGACTTGGGGGAAAATTCTTTTTGAAGCTGGTCAATAGAAACCGCCTGAAACGATTGGCTGTTCAGGTCATGACTCAGGGACTGGGCAATACGTCTGGCATGGATATCGTAAACTTCAACCGCATCCAGGTTGAATGACCGTTGAACGATTTCAACATATTGGATCAAATCTTTGATCTTTGCAGGATCCAGAAGTTTTCGGATCTTGATCTGATGGGCAGCCTTGTCCAGGAAAAACGCATTGCTGTTTTCCGTGATCCCATAGATCTGCCTCCCGACGTGCAGTGAGTTTTCAAGGGCTTGTTCCACCGGAACATTAAACCAGAAATCAATACTGGTGGTAATAAATCCCATTGAAAAGAAAAACATCACGCCGGCGGGAATCAATGTCAACGAAACAAAAGCGATGACCAGTCGAGTCCGAAGCCTGGATCCCATGACCTTTCGCCTCCGGTCATACAGCAATTTGACCAGATTGCGAAAAACCAGAAAAATCATCAGTATCAGTAACAGCAAATTGATGTTCGTCATCGTAAACATCAAAATGGTGTTGGAAATGGGAAAATTGGCGCCAAAATAGATGAGCTTGTTCTGCGCATATGTCATCAGCGCAACCACAATGATGATGGCTGCGATAATGATCATCTCTCGCTTGCGTCGTTTGCGATCTTCGGAAGAGATAAAGGAAGAAGCGGTTTTGAAGCGATTTCGATTCATGATGATAAATTTTACCGCCAACCGATTGATTTTGCAATGACTGAGTGACTCTGGCAAACAGCCTGAGATTTTTGAGATAAATTGGCTTTGATCATCGTTCCGGCCAATCCATTCAGCTGCCTCCCCCAGCGGGATAGGGTTGCGGTGGGGGTCTGATAGAAATCTGGCCGAAACGATAATCAAAGCCCGAATTTCCGAAAATGATTCGGACTTGATTTTGCTGCCGCCAGTAGTTATTTTGATTTGAAATCATCGAAAAAAATGGAAACACGGCAATTGCCGTTCGGAGCCTATGACCAGTCAAAAAACATCCATAACACCGGCCATCCGTCAGTTGAAAGCCGGCGCCGTTTCATTTACACTCCATCCCTACGCTTATCAAGAAAAAGGAGGAACGGCAACAGCTTCAGCTGCCTTGGGCGTAGCGGAGCACGGGGTCATCAAAACGCTGGTGATGGAGCACGATTTCCGCCATCCGTTTATCATGCTGATGCACGGGGACAAACAGGTTTCAGCCAAAGCGCTGGCCAGGCAAATGGGGGTAAAAACCGTTCAGCCCTGTTCACCGCAGAAAGCTGAAAAAATTACCGGATATATCGTGGGCGGTATTTCTCCTTTTGGGACCCGGCTGCTGCTTCCGGTTTATATGGAGTCATCCATAGCGGAACTTACGGTAATTTTCATCAATGCCGGCAAAAGAGGACTTCTTCTCTCCATGAAGTCCCGGGATCTGATACGGGTACTGCATCCTGTTTCTGTCACCGTTGCCATCTGACAGTAAGGGGCTGCCGACAGTTATTGCCGGTATGAAGAGAAAATGATATGGCCGATTCGAAACATACATATTTGTATTTTGTGCTAAATAATTTTTGACAATTATGTGTTTTTCGAGTATAAAGTAAAATTCTTTCTATGCTGCTGCATCATGTCCATACTCGGGGGAACAGGTTTCTCCATATGCTGACATGGTTCAGCAGCTTTTTTTATCTGTAGCAGTTGACCGCCGGACAATTGACCGCGGCATGGATATTGCTGATCAGATACGACCCGTAACCTCACCCTTTCATGCTTCATCGTGCTTAAATAGCAGGATGGCTTATAGGAGAAAACAGCATGTGTCGTTTATTTGCCATAACCAGCGAAGAACCCCTTTCGCCAATGGTGGCTTTTGAAGCCCTAGATGTCATGCGTGAAGGACACGACGGCTCGGGCGTGGGGCTGTTCCTTCGGGACCTTGGCGGCCCGTTTGAAGACATGAAGGATGCGCCGATTCTTTCCGGTATTTTTACCGAAAACGGACTGAAGCGCCTGGATGCGTTTATGATGAATCTGGGTTTCATGACCAAATACAAATTGCCGATTAAAGTATCCAAAACACCGCCATCCGGCGTTCCCAAGCGGGATATCTATCTGATCCGCGCTTATGAATACCCTGAGGAATGGGACGGTTTCAGCCAGCCGGAGCTTTATAACCGCCTGGTGAATATCCGCCTGCGACTCCGGGAAATGGGCAAGGCGGAAGGAGATATGATGGTGTTTTCCTTCTGGCCCGATGTCATCATGATCAAGGAAATCGGAGAGCCGCTCAAAGTCGCCCAGCACCTGAAGCTGGATCGTAAAGACATCAAGGCAAGGGTCATGATGGCACAGGGACGTCAGAACACCAACTATGCCATTAACCTCTATGCCTGTCATCCGTTTTTCCTTCAGGGGTTCTCAACCATGACCAACGGCGAGAACACGGCGTTTATTCCGATCCGGGATTATCTTCAATCCCGGGGAAATCCCGGCTATACCGGGTATCAGTCGGATTCCGAAGTCTTTACCCATATTCTGCATTATACGCTGGAGAAGCTGGGATTGGGAATCGAGGCTTACAAGCACATCATCACGCCGCTTCAAGATGGAGACATTGCCGTTCACCCGGATTCGATTCTGCTTCGGCAGCTCAAGCAGTCCTGCAGGCGGCTGATCATTGACGGGCCCAACTGCGTCATCGGATGCCTTCCGGATCACAGCCTGTTCATGGTGCAGGATCGCAAAAAACTCCGTCCCGGCGTGGTGGGCGGAAGGCCCGGAAGATATGCGTTTTCCTCAGAAATCTGCGGACTGGATGCCGCTATTCCGGATCGCGATAAAACGATGGATTTTCAACCCATGCATTTGGATACGGCCATTGTCGGCCCGAATCGACAGGAGGTTGCGGTATGCCGTCAAACATCCCCATTACCCCTTCCACACTGAGCGTCAAGGATCTTCCCTGGCAGATCGACTGGAATAAGGAAAAATGCACGCTGTGCGGACAGTGTACTGCCGTTTGCCCGGTTCAGGCCATTGAGCTGGGGGTGTTCCGCAAAAGAAATCTTGATCTGTCCCCGGGGTTCGTTAAACCACCGGAAAACACGATGCAGCTTTATTACGGCATCCGCCAGAAAACAGACCCGGCCTACAGCTGCGTGGGATGCGCCATGTGCAACCTGGTCTGCCCGAATGGCGCCATCAGCCCCTGCCGAAGCGATGAGTCCGATAAACTCGTTTTTCACCGGGACCGCGGGGGACTGCCGCGCAGCCGGGGGGGCCGCCGCAATGTGCCGGGAACGGTTCTGGATCAGATCAAATTCATCCGGATCTCCATGCTCACGGACCCGGCCCTGGACGCCGGCAGGCACGAATTTGAAATTCGGACCCTACTGGGGCGTGTGCTCCCGCCGGAAGAGAATCTGAAATTCATTCGACAGAACGGGTGGATTCCGCCCATTCGGGAAATCTACCCCCTGATGATCGGCGGTATGTCCTTCGGAGCCCTGTCTCCCAACATGTGGGAAGGCATCCAGATGGGTGTGGCCTATCTGAATGAAGAGATGGGGATGCCGGTAAGGGTCTGCACCGGCGAAGGCGGTTGTCCGCCACGGCTGCTGCGGTCCCGTTTTTTGAAATATGTGATTCTTCAGATTGCCAGCGGGTATTTCGGCTGGGATGAAATCATTCATGCGCTTCCGGAAATGAAGGAAGATCCCTGCGCCATTGAAATCAAATACGGCCAGGGCGCCAAACCCGGAGATGGTGGCTTGCTGATGTGGCACAAGGTCAATCGGCTCATTGCTGCGATCCGGGGGGTTCCGGCCGGTGTCAGCCTGCCGAGTCCGCCCACGCATCAGACCCAGTATTCCATTGAGGAATCCGTGGCCAAGATGATCCAGTCCATGTCCATGGCATGGGGATTCAGGGTACCGGTTTATCCGAAAATCTCCGGCACCTCTACGGCCCTGGCCGTCCTCAACAACCTGACCCGAAACCCGTTTGCCGGTGGCCTCGGCATCGACGGAGAAGATGGGGGAACCGGAGCAGCTTATAACATTTCCATGAACCACATGGGTTATCCCATCGCCAGCAACATTCGGGATGCCTATCTGGGACTGGTGACCGCCGGCATGCAAAACGAAATCCCGCTCATAGCCGGAGGCGGCGTCGGCAAAAGCGGCAATCTGGCAGCCAATGCGGCAGTTCTCATCATGCTGGGGGCCAGCGCTGTTCAGATCGGAAAATACATCATGCAGGCTGCCGCCGGATGCCTGGGATCCGAAACGGATCGCTGCAATATCTGCAACATCGGCCAGTGCCCCAAGGGAATCACATCCCAGGATCCCCGCCTTTATCGCCGGCTGGATCCGGAACAGGTGGCGCAGCGTGTGGTGGACGTGTTTCTGAGCTTTGATACGGAATTCAAAAAGATCATCGCGCCGCTGGGCCGCTCCACATCCCTTCCGATCGGCATGTCCGATGCCCTGGGAATCAACGATTACCATATCGGCGAGCGGCTGAGCATCAATTATGTGGTTTAGGCAGGCAGGCGGAAGACTGAAGGCAACGGGCTGGTAATTGATAAGCCTTCAAGCCACCTGAGCCGTCACATGTTTATTACGGAGCAAAATGTCAATGGATGACAAAATGATAACCATTTCAGGAAAATCGGATGGGAACCGGCTGGATTCCAGAATTTTGGAAGAACGGATTCAGGAAGCGGTTGCTGCCGGATATCGGCATCTCACGGTCCATGCGTTTGGACAGCACGGCATCGGCGGCAGGCTCTGGCGGGCCGGAAGTGATCCGGTCCATGTAAGGGTGGAAGGACACTCCGGACAGCGGCTGGGTTCTTTAGGATTTCCGAACACCGTGATCGAGGTGGATGGGCCGGTTTCCGACGATGTGGGCTGGCTGAATGCCGGTGCCCGGATTGTTGTCCACGGCCATGCGGGAAACGGCGCATGCAATGCCATGGCTCAGGGCAAGGTGTTTGTCGGAGGCAATATCGGATCACGCGGCATGACCATGACCAAGCAGAACCCGCGGTTTTCTCCCCCGGAGCTCTGGGTTCTGGGGTCTGTCGGGGATTATTTCGGGGAATTCATGGCCGGCGGAATTGCCGTCATCTGTGGCGTCAATCCTCAGGACCCCGACAATATTCTGGGATACCGACCCATGGTCGGCATGGTGGGCGGCAAAGTGTTTTTCCGGGGCCCGCACCTGGGATTCAGCCAGACAGACGCGAGAATAATGCCCATCGAAACTGCCGACTGGGAATGGCTCGCCGCAAACCTGGAGCATTTTCTCGGCAGGATCAACAGGACTGACCTGATGCCGGAACTGGCCAACGCCGACACCTGGCAACTGATTGTCGCCCGAACACCCAGGGAAAAAACCGCACGCCAAAGGCGGTCTTTGATGTCATTTCGAGCCGAAGTCTGGGACAAGGAATTGGGAAAAGGCGGATTGGTCGGGGACCTGGTCAGTTTTGACCGAAGCCCCATTCCGCTGGTTCCCGTCGGGGATCTGCGGCGCTACGTGCCGATATGGGAAAACCGGAAGTACAAGGCCCCCTGTGAAGCCCAGTGTCCGACCGGCATTCCTGTTCATGACCGATGGCGCCTGGTTCGGGAAGGACGTATGGACGAGGCGGTGAACCTGGCCCTGAGTTATACACCCTTTCCGGCAACCGTGTGCGGGTATCTGTGTCCAAACCTTTGCATGCAGGCCTGCACCCGACAGACCGAACGCATGTCCCCTGTGGACATCACCTCTCTGGGAAAGGCCAGCATCTCCGCCAGCCTGCCGCAGCTTCCGGAAATCAACGGTAAATCCATCGGAATTATCGGGGCCGGTCCTGCAGGATTGTCGGTTGCCTGGCAACTTCGACTGAAAGGCCATGCCGTTACGATGTTTGATACGGC
>AMWB02063191.1_pt2 | contig 18660 bp, 17 predicted proteins | sample 200311 | NCBI WGS metagenome assembly AMWB02 (sample SAMN02737377, study PRJNA173069) | bioreactor metagenome | biome: anode biofilm in microbial fuel cells | place: USA: California | collected 2010-12-16 | reverse complement strand
ATTGAACGCTGCTGAAAACTTCGCTATCCTGAGATCCATTATTGATACTGCCATAAAAAATAATCAAAATGTGGTAGGAGCTTTAAGTGTCATCTCTGCCTATAAAAGGGGCTGATTCATTCTATTATTACTAACTTCAGGCAACCCTGGGCACTCAAAACTCCAGGCACTGATTAGTTACAAAGTTGTTAGTTGACGATCTTATTCGGAATATTCCTTGCCATCAGCGTAGATCTACGGAAATAATCTACTCATAGCAGCACAAATCCATCGCCAAGGGTCGCGGGGACGATCCCCTTCCGGACTGCAAACCTTATCCGACCTGTTGGTCGGACTGGCTGCCTGCTGAAGCTTCCATTGAAATTCCTTCACCAAATTGTGCCCTGCATTGATGGCTGAAAATGACTCCCCGACATATTTTTTGCGTAAAGCGGTATGTGTAAATATACCCATCTATTTACCACTTATGTACTGACAGATCATAGCTGGTGCGAACCTATTTTTGTGATGAATGGAAACAGGATCATATGCTGGATGTACTGATAAACAAAACTGAGAGTAAAACCGCCGAACAAAGAGCCATTGAGGTCAGTGACCGGGCAGACAAACCCATTAAAAGCTTCCTCAAGGCCTTATCCTGGAGGGTTGTCGGCACCCTTGACACAATGGTGATCAGCTATTTCATAACCGGACATCTCACAATGGCTTTATCTATCGGAAGCGCAGAGGTGATTACCAAAACAGTGCTCTACTATTTTCATGAGAGACTTTGGGCACATATCCACAGATTAAAAATAAATCTTCCGGTCAATCAAAAAAACAAGCCATATGGAATTGAGCAAATTGAGCAATGATCTTAAGTCCAGATCCCTGGAAGACTCTCTGAAATACATTGCATTGCTGTTTCCGGGAGAAGTTGTTTTCACCACCAGTTTCGGGAGTGAAGATCAGGTAATTACACATGCCATCTTTGAATATGACATCCCAATTGATGTGGTCACACTTGATACCGGGAGGCTGTTTCCGGAGACCTACAAGGTATTCTCCGAAACGGTTAAGAAATACAACAGGAAAATCGAGGTCTTCTTTCCTGACCGGGTCGATGTGGAGAGGATGGTTACGGAAAAGGGGCCCTTCAGTTTCTACCATTCAAAGGATAACAGGCTGGAATGTTGCCGGATCAGGAAAGTTATCCCGCTGGGAAGAGCCCTGAAAGGAAGATCATGCTGGATATCTGGTATCCGTGCCGATCAGTCGCCAGACCGGAGCAGCCTCGAATGGCTTGAATACGATGAAAATAAGAAGCTCTACAAATTCCTCCCGCTCTTCAACTGGACACTGGGAGAGGTCAATGAATACCTGAAAACGAATAATGTTCCTGTAAATGTGTTAGTTGATAAGGGATATGTAAGTATTGGCTGTGAACCTTGCACAAGGGCAGTCAGTCCGGGTGAAGACTTTCGCGCAGGACGGTGGTGGTGGGAATCAGGCAATCAGAAAGAGTGCGGACTACATATCAAATAATTACTTAACCTGAGAAAATGAAAAGTGCACTGCAGATAAATAATGAGCATCTGAAGGAGCTGGAGAATGAGGCGATCTTCATCATGCGTGAGGTAGCCGCCCAGTTTGAAAAGAAGGTTATTCTTTTCTCCGGAGGTAAGGATTCAATTGTGCTTGTTCACCTTGCAAAAAAAGCCTTCTGGCCGGCCCGCATGCCCTTCAGCCTTCTGCATATTGATACCGGACACAACTTCGAGGAGACTCTCACCTTCAGGGATGAGCTTGCCAGGGAACTTAACGTTGAGCTACTGGTAAGATATGTCCAGGACTCCATCGATAACGGCCGTGTTTCTGAAGAAAAAGGTATAAATGCGAGCCGCAACAAGGCGCAGTCGGTAACACTTCTCGATGCGATCGAAGAACTCAATATCGATGTGGCTATCGGCGGAGGCCGCCGTGACGAGGAAAAAGCAAGGGCAAAGGAGCGCTTCTTCTCACACAGAAATGAGTTTGGACACTGGGATCCTAAAAACCAGAGACCTGAACTGTGGAATATATTTAACGGAAGAAAAAACATCGGTGAACATTTCAGAGTTTTCCCGATCAGCAACTGGACAGAACTTGATGTATGGCAATATATTCTTAATGAAAAGATTAAACTTCCATCACTCTATTACTCCCACCGCAGACCTGTTTTTAAGAGAAATGACGTCTACCTGGCATGGGCACCATTCATGCAGCTGAAGCCGTCAGAAGAGGTGTTCGAGGCAGATGTCCGCTGCCGGACCATCGGTGACATAACCTGTACCGGAGTCTCATTGTCGGCGGCAATTACGCTTGAGGAGGTTATCTCTGAGATTGCCGCTACAAGAGTGACAGAGAGAGGTGGCAGATATGATGACAGGAGATCGGAAGCTGCAATGGAGGATCGGAAGAAGGTAGGGTATTTTTAGCGGTTGCCTGAATGAATTGGCATGCTAATCGATTTTGAATCTGATAATTATGAATGGCAACGGAAACAGTAATAAAAGCCTTCTGCGTTTCACCACCGCAGGAAGCGTTGATGACGGCAAGAGTACTCTTATAGGAAGACTGCTTTATGACAGTAAGTCGATCTTCGAGGATCAGATGGATCAGATCAGGGAGTCAAGTAAAAGACTGGGGCGGGAAGAGGTGGACCTTTCGCTCCTGACGGACGGATTAAGGGCTGAGAGAGAGCAGGGAATTACAATAGACGTGGCTTATCGTTACTTTGCCACCCCAGCCAGGAAATTCATCATAGCCGATACTCCCGGTCATATCCAGTACACACGTAACATGGTCACCGGGGCAAGTACAGCCGACCTGGCAGTTATCCTTATCGATGCCAGAAAAGGAGTCGTGGAACAGACAGTAAGACATACTTATATCTCCTCATTGCTTAGAATAAACCATATAGTATTCTGCATTAACAAGATGGACATGGTCGGGTTTGATGAAGCCCGCTTTCTGAGTATCAGGACCGAACTTGAACAACTGGTTGGTAAACTTGGCATAGAGGACTCGCACTATCTTCCGATAAGTGCCAAGTTTGGTGACAATGTGGTTGACCGTTCCATTAACATGAACTGGTACAACGGGATGACATTCCTTAAGCTGATAGAAACCATAGACATTAAGCGGGATTATCTGAACTCAGCTGCCCGCTTCCCCGTTCAGACAGTCATCCTTCCGCAGTCTGCTGAATATCACGATTACAGAGGTTATGCAGGCCGGGTTGCAGGAGGATCGTTTAAACCTGGCGATGAGATAACTGTCCTGCCCTCATTATTGAAATCAAAAATAAAAAGTATAACTGTCTTCGAAAAAAGTGCCGATAATGCAACCACCGGAGAATCAGTGACGTTGACGCTTGAAGATCAGATTGACATAAGCAGGGGTGATTTGATCACAGGAGCAGGTGAAATGCCATTATCAGGTCAGGATATCCGGATGATGATGTGCTGGTTCAACGAGAGACCGCTTCGTACAGGTGCCAGATACCTGATCAGAAACAACACTCATGAGACTTCCTGTATGATCAGGGCAATAAATTTCAGGATGAATATAGAAACACTTGAGAAGGAGATTTCTATCGATAGTCTGAATATGAATGACATAGCGAATGTCAGTATAAAGACCTCAAAACCCCTCTTCTATGATCCCTATAAAAAGAACCGGATCACGGGCAGCCTGATAATCATTGATGAAGCAACCAATGAAACCATGGCGGCCGGAATGATTGATCCTGATTGATCACAGCCTCCGCTTCTGTTGATAATGACAATGGCAGTAACACAGGCAGCAGTAAACACCTAAACACGGAGGCCGGAGCTTATCATTCCTCCACTCCCGGCTTCGGGCAATAGCTGATCCAGACAATGTCCCTGTCGGTAAGGGATTTGAAAAAACCGGCATCAGTAATTGTAACGATTTCTCCGGCACAGTTGAATGTATGATAATTACCTCCTTCTGAACCCAGGGGCATGTCAGTGACAAGATAATCCTGACCGTCGTAATTCTTGACCCATATCCGGCCGACGTAATCCAGTGACTGATCATTAAGAGATCTGACAATAAGCTGATTCAGCCATGCCAGGTTATTCCCTATATCCGTAATACCGCATGCATTGGCTTCAATGACTACCTTGCAGGGCACCTTGTATCCCTCCTCCCGGTATTCACCCAGATCAGTGCATGAAGAGGTGACCAGGAAAACAAACGGTAAAGTATATCTCAATAATTTCATTTGTGTACTCTGAAGCAATATTGTTTAAAACCTTATCAGCATTGCCCGGTCTGCCAGCTTTCTGCATCGTCATCCTGGGAATAAACGGGGATACAAATCGATGAGATGGCAAGTAACAGAAACCCGGAGATTCTGGTGAAGTAACTGCTCATCGTTCAGAAACCTTTTCTCAGTTGGATGTAAATTCGCTGAAAGTTATTTCCCTCTTCAAATGTCCCCTCATAATTTGCAGAAAATGAAAGCTTTTCCATGACCTGCCACCATATACTCACATCTCCCACATGCTGGAGAAGATCATTCCCGTTTTCAATAATCCTGTTGTTAACCAGCCTGTAACCGATCCCCGACTGGAACTTCCCTCCTGAAAAATCCTTTAAAAGGCTTAGGCCGGCAATCGAAGCATTTAAATAACTTGTTTCAATGTAGTTGCCTGATGCGGTTGCCGAAAGACTCACTCCCCCGATATTGTTGTAAGTGTAATATCCACCAAGGCTTCGGGATGGAGAAGGATCACTCTTCAGAAACCTGTAGCCCGCCCGCATGCCGATAGCCATCTTCCCTGAGATCCGCCAGTTTCCTGATAGCCTGTAGCCTTGTCTCATGCTCTCCTCCATAATTCTGTCAGTAAATGTCTTGTACGTTTCATAATAGATAACGTTCTTCCTGGCATCATACGAGCCGCTTACCGAAAACCTGGATGACATTCTGTAAGAAAGCGAAAGGTATAATCCTGAAAGATCGAATGTGGTCTCCGGGACATCATTGACAAGGCTGAAAAGGTCCAGTTCAACAGTACTGAAGAAATTCAGGTTCCTGATCAGGTTGTTGGAATGCTGAAAATAGATAAACCTCCTGTCAGTTTTGAAATCATTTGTCTGCTCAACATAGGCTACAGAACTTTCAGTGAATTGCCCGGAGTTATTTGTTCTGCAGGCAATGTAGGCTCCGTACTGAAACAGGGTCGGATCAAAGCCGTAATTCTGATAATCGGGTCTGGATCCGGCAAGGAGGCCGAAAGTAAAGTTCTTTATTGATTTTTCAAACTGAATGCCATCCGTAGCTCCCAAGTTTGCTATCCGTGGGTTCATACTTCGTCCAAGGCTGAAGGTTGTCGATTCGTTCAGGTCATACCTGATTGACAGATTATATATTTTGAGGGCACTGAAAATATCGTCCTGCACCTCCTGCCACTCTCCGGCCTTATGCCTGAATGAGGCATATGTTTCGAAGGAAAACCGGGATCCGCCAATTTCCCGGGCTTTAAGAGACAATGTATACCTGAAACGCTGTATATCATCAACGTCTGTGTCAGAGAAATCTGAATAGGAATTCAGGGAGATGCTTCCCCAAACCACTTGTTTTTTATCAGCTGCCTTGCGTTCAGGGTTTACAGAATCAGCTTTTATCCCCGTTTGCCCAGAGGAGACAATTGCGCCTGCCGGCGGAGCCTGATCAGTTTCCGGTTTGTCCGTTTTGATCCTGGCAACAATAATATGGTCCACAGGCACAGGATGACCAGATATGGAACTGCACAAACAGGAAACGGATGACAAGCTGTTTACAATCAGGGCTGGTGCCAGGGTATCCCCGGCAGGGATATAGAGTGTGTCGCCGACAGAAATGCCTTCACTTGACTTGAATCTTACATAAATGTTCTGTGAACTCACAAATGAAACCTTTCCCACCAGGTTTTCGGTCACCGATTGTCCGTCCAACCCCATAAACAAACAAAGGCCCAGCAGTATTAATGACCCTTTTGTCATATCACTTTTTGTCGTCAGCCACACCTGTCGGATGGCAATTGAGACACGCACTGCTTGTATATGAGTACCCGCTTTCCCCTTCATGTTCGCTGTCCATAGAGGTTTTGTTATGCTCATGGCAGCTCAGGCAAGTATACTGAGAGTAGTCTGACGGACTCGGGTGGCACTCACTGCATGTTGTCCATTCCCCCTTATGTTTTCCCGAATAAATCGGGAATGACTGGCTGTCATGCTCCGTGAAAGAGGCCGGAACCCATCCGGGGCTCAATGTATGACAGGTAGTGCAGGTTGTAGGGAAGCCCATTGTTGAGTGTACCGGATTTGTTGTTGCCATATAATCATCCTGATGGCATGAAAAGCAATCCGGGTTGGCGTCAGAATAGTTGCCGGTGACATGACAATCAGCGCATTCGGGAGTGGAGTGACCCTCAGTCAGCGCAAAGAATCTGTGATCAAACCCTGCGCCGGTCCACTGAAAGGCGTTGACTGGATGACATGCGGAACAGTCCTCCTGAAACCCTGCCTGCACATGGTTTGGCTGCGTGGTGGCCGTGTAATCCTGCCTGTGGCAGTCAACGCAATTAACACCGATAACATCAAAGCGTACAGGATTTTCTGATATATGGCAGTCTGCACAGTCAGCAGTACGGTGTGCTCCCAGCAGGGGGAAACGACTCATCTGATGGATACCTGTAATGTTTGACACCAACCAGTTACCAGTGGAATGACACCTGGCACAATCCAGCCCCACGGTTGACTGATGAATATCAGCATGACAATCATTGCAGTCAGTCTTTGCTTCCTTGAATACCAGTGTCGGATGACAGAGTCTGCAATCAGTGTTTGTGTGCTGCCCGGTGAGAGGTAATTTTGTCGCATTGTGATCAAACGAATAGACCGTTCTGTCAAGATGCCAACCCTCCGGGCTATGGCATACTCCGCAGCTGAGGCTGAAATCCTCCCCGTGCGGGTGTTCTGCCTTATGTCTGAGAAACAAGAAGAGGCAGCAGACTAATATCAGTGACAGGATTCGCATCTGAAATCTTCAATTTTATACCTGATGTAAGTTACTGATCCCTCGTTATGAGGTTTATGGCATTCCGCGCACGGAACATTGACATGTTTCCCGTCGAGCCTGAAAGCAGCCTTATCGTGATCAAACCCTGAAGCCTTCCAGTTCTCCGTATCATGACAGTCTTTGCAGTTTGTTGCACCGTTCTTCTCAAACTGCCCATGATGATTGTCAGCATGGCAACTTGTACAACTGACCGGTAATCCCGAAAATTTCTGCTGCACCGTTCCGCTGTGGTCGGGCCTGAAGTGACAGGCTCTGCATTTCTGGCTTTCATGTGCTCCTGTCAGACCGTAGTTTGTCTTCGAATGATCAAACGAAATCTCAGACCACCGGTTCTCATTATGGCAGAACCGGCAATCATCCGCAGGATAATATTTTGCCTGGATAAAACCTTTGTGAAGGTCAGGGTGGCAGTCAGAACAGCCTGTACCGATCTCCCTGAAACTCCACTTTTCCTTTTTCTTATGGCATTCGAAGCACGGGGTTGCGGAATGGGATCCCCTCAGGGGAAAGGGGCCGGCGTTATGCTGCGACACCGAATATGTGAAATAGTTAAAGCCTTTTACAGTATGGCACTGCGAACAATCAGGCGAGATTCCGTTGCTGGCAAACTGGCCGCTATGATAATCTGCATGGCAATCAGTGCACCTGTCATGCCTGAGGGGGTCAGTGGTCTTACCCTTATGGCAATCCTTGCATCCAACTTTAATGTGCTTCTCCTCAAGTTTAAAATCCGTCTTGTTATGGTCAAACCTTGATAATCCTCCGGACACTGTAAGAAATGATTCCTCGGTATGGCACTGACGGCAATTCTGGCCGAACTGGTTCTGATGAGGGTCTTTATGACAACTGGTGCAGTTACTGAAAGATAAACCCCTGAACTCCTGGAATGGTTTGCCGTTAATAGTCTCTTTCCTGTGGCACTTCAGGCAATCGACGCTCTTATGCTTTCCGATAAGCGGAAACCGCGAATTATTGTGATTAAACTTCAAAGCCGGTTTGAATGATTCAGTACCATGGCAGTCGAGACATGAGCCGGGCAGTGTCTGCTGATGGTAGTCAGTATGGCAGCTCAGGCATTTTTCGTCCAGGCCAAGCCATGTGTTCTTTCTGGATCTGAGTTTCTGATCTGCAATGTACCCGGGGTTATGGCAATCAGGGCATTCCGCTGCAGCATGAGCTCCGTAAAGTGTATAGCCGGTAAGAGCGTGATTGAAATTGCCTGTATCGAACCGTATTAGTTTGGATTCCCTTCCGTTATGTTCACTGTGACAGGTGTAGCATCCTTTCCCCTTTACTTCCGCGGAGGAATGATAACCTTTCCCGGAAGCTATTCTGACCTGGATCTCCGTATGACAGCCAAGGCATTTTCCATCTGAGACCTTATTGCCCAGAACATGACATTTGGTGCAGTTTGAGATGCCTTCGAGGCTGGAGTGGGGAATTGACAGATCACCTGGCGAGAGCTGTGCAGGCAGACTCAGGTTGGTCAGGAGAAAAAGCAAAACAGAAATCCTGATTTGTGTTGTCCCATATTCCATAAAACAATCACTTTTACAGAGCAAAACTCCATTCACCCAGAATATCAGGGTTTATGTATTTATTCAAAATTAATGTTTTAGAACTGTTTCCCCAAACTTCCGTGTGATTTTGATGCCTGCTTTTTCGAGAAACTGTACCGGAAGTTCGCCTCCGGCAAAAATATAGACCAGGTCATTCTCAAGTTTTACCGGGTCCCCTCCGTCTGCCGTCATAACGTGAACAGTCTCATCCTCTACCGATACAAGATTGCTCTTCATCATAAGGTGAAGCTTACCTGCCTCTGTTGCCTCGTTTATTGCCAAACTGTTTTTTGGCTTGATACGACTGAACGCATCATTCCTGTAAGAAAGGGTAACATTATTCTGATCGGCAAGAAGCAGGGCAGATTCTATTGCTGAATCACCGCCTCCCACAACAATAATATTTTTACCGGAGATCTCTTCCGGTTCAAGCAATCTGTATGCAACCTTCTCCCTCTCCTCACCCGGGATATTAAGTTTTCGGGGTGTTCCGCGCCTTCCTATGGCAAGCAGAACGGCTGCTGCGGTAAAGGCCTCTCCCCTCAGGGTTGTCACCTTGAGTAAATCACCCTCAGTAACTACAGATTCAACCTTTGAATTCTCATTAACTGAGATATTGTTTTTCCTCAACGCAGTCTGCCAAAGGTCAAGCAACTCTGATTTACTTGTCTCATAAAGTTTTACCTTTCCGTACAGGGGAAGATCCATTGGTGATGTCATAACAATCTTTTTCCTTGGGAATGAATAGACTGCTCCACCGAGAGTATCCTGGTCCAACAACAGGAATTTCAGATTGTGTTTCCTTGCAGTCAGTGATCCTGAAATGCCTGCCGGCCCTGATCCTACAATAACAAGATCATATGTAGCGGTATGGTTCCTTTTTAGAGATTTAGCTATATTCTCGACAGCCTGCCGGCCCTGCTCCACTGCATTCCTGATCAGGCCCATACCGCCAAGTTCTCCGGCAATAAAAATCCCTGGCACATTTGTTTCAAAGTTCCTGTTAATATGCGGAAGTTCCACTCCCCGCTTTTCAGTTCCGATACGAAGCGTTATTGCCTCTGTGGGACATGCATGAAAACAGGCGCCATGTCCTATACATTGGGAGGCATTGATGACTGTTGCCTTCCCGTTACTGATCCCGATGATATCCTTCTCGGGGCATGCGGCCACGCAGGCTCCGGTACCGATGCAGGTATTAACGTCAATAAAGGGGTGAAGTGATACAGGCTCATGCAGACCTTCCTCCTGTGCCTTTTTGATTTTCGCCTCTACTATCCCGGATTCCTTCCGCTTTTTGAAAAGGTAGTACCATACCACTGCTGCACATAGGATGGCAACAAGGGAGTAAATGAATATTTTTTCCGGAAGCATCTCCATTATTAAAATATCCATCTGTAACCAAACAAAATGGTTACCCCGACATGAATAACCATAATCAATAACATTATAAGGGCAAAAGGCAAATGAGCAACATGCCAGTATTTGAAGAGATTCTTCATCCGGTCAAGCCTCTCAATTCTCCTGCTCAATCTGATATCTGACTTTACCAGTGAAACAATCTTTCTGTAATCCTTCCCCTGCAGGTTATTTCTTTTCAATACATCTCTTACCGATTTAACAGCCCTGCGGTCATCCTTATAGCTTCGTAACAGACTGACCAGTAAGTTTCTTGCAGGCGATTCGGTTTTCTTTTGCACTGACTCCGCTATCTCCCGGTAACTGACCCCATCAAGGCTGGAGGTGTTTCTTAAAATCTCTGTGAGGTTACTTTGCATGGCACGGACTTCGTTCAGCTCCAGTTCCCTTCCCTCGATTGACCTGGGTATCTGAAGATAGATAAACCTGCCGGCAATTCCGCTGAGAAAAACTGCAACCATGCTCCAGAAACTGATAGCCACCAATCCCCCGAATTTGAAGGCGGTATGGAATAATATCAGTATCGGTCCAAGGGTGCAGAGGAAAATATGAAACTCGAGCCAGTGTTTAACCAATCCCGTCCTTGACATAAAACGGTATCTCTTTCTGGCCATGTAGCTGGTTACACCGATGACTATCAACAGTGAGCCAAAGATTCCGAGCCCGTGACCCGTAAAACCGCTTGGCTTCAGAGTATCGTGGTCCGGGCTGAATGCTCTCTCCTCAAGCCCTGTCCTGTAATATTCCATCCCGTTGATGAGAAGGAATATGAAGGCAAAACCAACTACCAGGACCATTAATCCGAGAAATAATCTGTGAATCGTTTTTGGCATTTCTATTCACCATAAAGTGTCTATGTCTCTGCAAATATAGTCTACACTGCTATTATCGGAACTCTCAGAACCTCCCGCTGAAACGGAGGCTGAGGTTAGATTGGGGCTGAATGTCGCCGGGACGGCCCATGTATTCAGTGTTGGTGATGTTCTTCAATGCCACTGAAACCTTTAAAGCATTGGTCAGCCTGTAACCAATATTCCCGTCCATGACGAAATAAGCTGTATTATTCTCCAGCCAGTAATCATAGAACCCGGGGAGTATCTCATCCCTTGTCTTGGGATTCAGAAACACGTCATCAATATTCAGTGTCTTCGATCTCGCATACATGTCAACTCCGAAATCAATCTTTTCAGAGGAGACCGCCAGACTAAGCCTTCCTGTATGCTTTTTCCTGTATTTAAGGTAAATGTCAGTATTCTGATTGGTATACGAACTGTATTCCACGGGGTAAATATAAGTGTACCCGCCTGTTGCTGAGGCCATGATTTCACCGAAAGACCTGCCCAGCATTATCTCCACCTCCCCTCCGTATATTCTCGACTGCTCCACGTTGGTTGCCTTGAAGCCAAGGTCTGACAGGCCTGAAACCGGATCCTGATGTACCCCGAAGATATACTCTATCATATCACTGTTCTGAGAGAAGAAGAACGAGAGGTCGCCCTGCCCCCTGAACTCTCCCATTTTGAAACCCAGCATCACCCCTATCTCGGAGCTCCATCCCGACTCCGCCTCAACAGCCGGGTTGGGAAAAACCTTCACCGACCCCAGGGTCGTGGTGGCATACTTCTCGGCGATGGACGGATAAGGGTAACCCTGGCCGGTTGAAATTCCTTGCTGCTTTATATTTACCGCTGCACCCATCACAGTCATAACATTTCTTTTTACTATTTTTAGTCTTCCTTAATAATGAACCTTAAAACAAATCATATGAGTGAAAAATATTCTGTCAGTCCGAACGGCGAGAAGTTCCCCCTTCCGAAGCCGGAGGATTATAAAGCTGAATTTGAGAACATTAAAAAACGTGTAAAGGCAGAGCGGGCCAAAGGCCGCGAGATAGTTGTGGTCATGGGTGTCGGATTCGTTGGTGCGGTGATGGCCGCCATCGTTGCCGACACTGTTGACAAAAAAGGAAAACTCTCCAAGTTCGTCATCGGCATGCAGAGGCCAAGCGCACGCAGCTTCTGGAAGATTCCCATGCTCAACAAGGGCGTTTCACCCGTGAAGGCAGAAGACCCGGAGGTTGATCCGATGATAGCCCGCTGCGTGAAAGAAAAGAAGACGCTCATGGCAACCTACACTTATGACGTGCTCAAACTGGCAGATGTAGTGGTTGTTGACGTCCAGTGCGATTATATCAAGGAAGAGCTTGGCAACGTGCGCAACGGCCAGACGGACATGGCCGCACTGGAGGCCTCACTGGCAGTCATCGCAGAACATATCCCGGCCGAAGCGCTGGTGCTCATCGAGACTACCGTAGCGCCTGGCACGACAGAGCAGGTGGCCTACCCGATCATGAAGAAAGCCTTCACCAAACGCGGCATCAAGAGTGATCCGCTCCTGGCCCACAGCTACGAGAGGGTCATGCCGGGGCGCAATTACGTGGCCAGCATACGCGATTTCTGGAGAGTCTGCAGCGGCATCAACGAAGAGGCCAAAAAACGCGTGGTCAAATTCCTCACAGAGGTGCTGAACACTGAAAAGTTCCCTCTCACCGTCATGGACAGACCCATCGAATCGGAGACAGCCAAGATCGTCGAGAACAGCTACCGTGCCACCATCCTTGCATTCCTTGATGAGTGGAGTCTCTTCGCAGAGCGAAACGGAGTTGACCTGGTCAAGGTTATCAAGGCGATAAAGATGAGACCTACACACAGCAACATGATCTTCCCGGGACCCGGCATCGGCGGATACTGCCTCCCGAAGGACGGAGGTCTGGGCGTATGGGCTTACAAGCATATCCTGGGCTTCGAGGACGACATCTTCCGGATCACCCCGATGGCCATCGATATCAATGACACGCGAGGGCTGCATGTAGGGCAGCTGACCCGCGATGCGCTGCGCAACATGGGCAAGCCCATTGCAGCAGCTGACGTGCTGGTGCTTGGCGCCGCATACCGCGAGGATGTGGGTGACACCCGCTACAGCGGCTCGGAGATAGTAATTCGCAAACTTACAGAGATGGGTGCAGAAATACGCGTTCATGACCCTTACGTGGAGCACTGGTGGGAGTTCGAGCAGCAGGATACATACCCGGCTGAAGGCCAGAGTAAGGCACAGTTCTTCCGCAACCAGGAGAAGCTTAAGGAGATAAGGATCGAACAAAACCTCAATAAAGCACTCAAAGGTGCCGAGGCAGTCATCCTTGCCGTTCCCCATTCCGTCTATCTTGATCTTGACCCTGACAAGGTGGTGAAAACCATCGGACAGCCTGCAGCAATTATAGACTGCTTCGGAATTCTGACTGATGATAAGATCCGCCGTTACTTCCAGCTCGGCTGCGAAGTAAAAGGACTCGGTCGTGGCCATATACAGAGGATCAAGGAGGAGACACGCAAATCATGACAAGCTGAGTGTTTTAATCCCAGATAAAGCAACAAACCAATGAAGAGGAAAGTAAACGAACTGTATGAAGAGTACCGCAACGGCAATGTCAGCAGGCGGGAATTCATGAAGAAACTGGCTCTTGTAACAGGCGGCACTGCAGCTGCCGTGGTTATCCTTCCGGGCTGTAACGGCGCATCAGCGAGGACAGCCGGCAAAGAGGCACTGAAGGTAATCGGTGAATACGTCACCTATCCCGGTGCCTCCGGCGAGATTCGTGCGTGGATATCGATCCCGGAAGGAAAGAAAAAGTATCCGGGGGTGATTGTCATCCATGAGAACAGGGGACTCGTTCCTCATATCCGCGATGTTAACAACCGTATGGCACAGGAGGGATTCGTGTCACTGGCCCCGGATGCCCTCTCCCCCCTCGGTGGCACTCCCGAAGACCAGGACAAGGGCCGAGAGATGATAGGGCAGCTTGACCGCGAGGAGACAGTGAAGAACTTCGTCGCTGCAGTCAAATACCTGGAGACCCACCCACGCTCCACAGGAAAGGTTGGTTGCACCGGTTTCTGCTGGGGCGGCGCCATGACCAACCAGGTGGCCGTCAACTCCCCCGACCTGGATGCGGCAGTGCCGTACTACGGTTCTGTACCTGCCCCGGAAGATGTGCCCAGGATAAAAGCAAAGGTGATGGCTCATTATGCAGGTAACGATGAACGGATCAATGCCGGAATACCTGCCTTCGAGGAGGCGCTCAAACAGGCCGGCATAGAATACCAGATATTCATCTATGAGGGTACAATGCACGCCTTCAACAATGATACCGGCGAACGCTACAACAAGGAGGCCGCAGACCTTGCCTGGCAAAGGACAACTGACTTCTTCAGAAAGACTCTGTAAAGCTAACTTTCAGGCTTTATTAAGTCACTGTACCTGAGCTTACAGAGGACTTCCACCCCGACACTGTGAATGCGGGATTGATCCTCCGTCTCCGCCGGGGACTCAATACCAGGACAGCCTCTATAGACCCCCTTTCCACACCCTGGCCACCTCGCTGACAAACGGCCGGCAGTGGTTGAAGAAGTACCTGTACCCCTCGCACAGGTAATTCAGCCCCGGTTCGCCGTCCGGCGCAGTAATAAACCTGTTCCTGGGGCATTCCCCGTTGCACATCTCAAGCACCTCGCAATCAATACAGTAACGAGGCAATGCTGACTTTTTGGCTTCGCCGAAGGATCTTTGACGGGGATGACCAAGAAGAGTGTCCAGCGAGGATTCCATGATATTCCCAATGAGGTAATCCTTATCAACGAAGTGGTCACAGGAGTAGAAATCGCCGTTCATCTCCACCACCGGCACTGCGCCGCAAACGGGTTTGAAAATACACAGTGTATGCTCCTGTCCGAAGGCTGTGCGCAGTGCTTCCTCAAATATCTGCACCTTGATTTTTCCGATATCATTTTTAACCCACTCGTCGAAAATATCTGAGAGAAACTCCCCGAAATCAGCCGGACGGACGCTGCGCGAGGTCACCCCGGCAGGGCTATTGCTTTGTCTTTCCACCAGCGGAAGGAATGTAATGAAGGGAACACCCAGGCTTTTATAGAACCGGTAGACCTCAAGAGGAGCATGTACATTGTCATTGCTAATCACGCACAGGATCTCATGTGGTACACCATGGTCACGAAGGATATCCAGCCCGCGCATAACGGCATCAAACGTGCCCCTGCCGTCAGCCCTCTTCCTGTTGCTGTTGTGAAACCGCTCAGGCCCGTCGAGACTGACACCGATATAAAACCCCTCCTCCGCGAAGAACCGGCCCCATTCATCATCAATCAGAGTGGCATTGGTCTGAATGCCGTTAACTATCCTGCAGCACGGGGGTGCATACCTCTTTTCAATTGCAACAGCACGCCTGTAGAAGTCTATGCCCGCTAACGTCGGTTCACCGCCATGCCATGAAAAAAACACCTCAGTTCCCCCTCCGGCATCAATATGCTGACGGATATATTCTTCCAGTACATCATCACTCATCCAATGTCCGCCGGACACTCCTGACGGCTGAATGCAACCGGGATAGTAGCAATAGCTGCACCTGAGGTTACACCTAGCTCCAACCGGCTTTACAAAAATCTGGAATTCACGGTTTTTATCACTCATCTCAGTATGCTCCCGCGCTTTTGTCATCCGTTCTGATACCTGTCAGCCAGGTACTCTTCCAGGTTTTGCGGGCCGGCTTTCATCATAACCGATTGCTTCATCCCGGCCAGGAAGGTCATGAGGCTGTCAGGGATCTTCACGGTTTGCCCGATGAGCGGCTCCACAATATCCCTGAATTTGGCAGGATGGGCAGTAGCCACAAAGATACCGGTTGACCCGGGATGATGCTTCAGGTAAGCATCAAGACCAAGGCTTGCAACTGCACCGTGAGGATCAAGCAGGTAGCCTGCGCGACGATACTCACGGCCAATATGTTCCCTGATCCGGAAATCGTCAAACCAATAGCCGGATACCGACGAGGTGATTCTTCCGTAGTCATTGTCAAATACCCTCCTTAACCTGTCGAAATTGCCGGGATTGCCTACATCCATTGCATTGGCTATGGTGGCAACCGAAACGGCCGGAGCGTAAAAACCCGTCTCAAGATAATCAGGTACCACCCTGTTGATATTGGTGGCAGCCACCAGCCGATCAATGCCCAGACCTGACCTCCTGGCCATGGCAGCTGCTGTTATATTGCCAAAATTACCGCTGGGAACGGACACCACTTTGCCATTGCCTGCACGGCCTATGGCATAATAGTAATAAAAGCTCTGCGGTATCAGGCGGGCTATGTTGATTGAATTGGCAGACGTGAGTTTCACCCTTGTTCGCGTGACAGAACCGGAAAGAGCGCTCTTTACCATCGCCTGGCAATCATCAAAGGAACCCTCTACCTCTATTGCTGTGATGTTCTGGCCGAGGGTGGTAAGCTGGTTCTCCTGCAGACTGCTTACTTTGCCCGAAGGATACAGAATAATGACGTCCACCCCCTCCACGCCGAGGAAGCTTGATGCTATCGCACCCCCTGTGTCGCCTGAGGTTGCTACAAGCACCACCCTTCGTTTATCATCGCGTGAGGAGAAATACCTGAAGCAGCCGGCCATGAACCTCGCCCCGAAATCCTTAAAAGCTGCTGTCGGGCCATGAAACAGCTCCAGTGCCTGTTTACGTTCATCAACCTGCCTGACTACAACCGGGAAGTTAAAAGCCTCCTCACATATTTGTCGCATCACATCGTGCGGCATATCCTTTCCCGCGTAAATCGATCCGACCTCCATTCCGATCTCAGGGAGGGTCAACAGTGGCAACCGTCTGAAAAAGCTGTCATCTAACCGGGGTATCCGCTCCGGCATGAACAGGCCCATATCCGGGGAGATGCCTCTTTCAACCGCTTCCCTGAAGCCTGTGGTTACCTGCGGGTCTTTAAGATTATAATATTTCATGGCTCTGTGAGATGCTCACTTAACAAACCTGCGTGCCGCTCCTGTTCACCGCTGACATGTAGGCATCAAATCGAATCCCCAGCGACTTCATTGCTCCGGACATGCCCTTCATCACCGCCACCGCGGAATCACGGCCCCTGCATAATGCATATACCGAAGGTCCCGAGCCGGAGATACCTGCTCCCAGGGCCCCGCATTCCAGGGCAGTCTTCTTCAATTGGTCAAAACCCTTAATAAGTACGGATCGTTTGGGTTCAGCCACAAAATCTATGAGCGAGCGCCCTATCAGATCATAATCCTCCCTGAAGAGCCCCGCCACCAGCCCGGCCAGGTTACCCCACTGCTTCACAGCTGTGGTTAGTGACACCTCTCTGTCAAGCAATCCCCTTGCAAATGAGGTCTTTATCTCTGTCTCAGGATGAATAACCACACAGAAGAGCTCTGGCGGAACATGGAGTTCAACAATATCGAGGGGGTCATAACTGCGTACCAGGGTGATGCCTCCCAGCAACGCCGGTGCTACATTATCGGCATGAGCCGAACCGGAAGCAAGCCTCTCGCCCTCCATGGCGAGCCTGACCATTTCGGCAGGCGTGAATATCTCTCCCAACAGAAGGTTTGCACCGAAGGCTGCAGCTGCAGAGCTGGCGCCGCTTGACCCGATCCCGCTGCCAGGCCTGATCCCCTTATCAATGCTGACCCTGAATCCGGCACGGCTGCCGCCGAGAGCTGATGCTGCCTTAAGAACAGCGCCAACCACGTTCTTTTCCGGATCCCTGCTGAGTGTCTTGCTGCACCTGATATCATCAATGACAACCTTACCGGTGTCAGTCAGTTCAATATCTACTATATCAAACGGCTCATCCAGGGCCAGCCCGATCACATCAAATCCGCAACTGAGATTTGATACAGTTGCAGGCCCCTTTACCCTGATCTTCTTTCCTGTCATGTTAACTGTTGACTATTGAAAGTATATCTGCAAATATACCCGCTGCAGTGACATCAGCGCCAGCACCTGCCCCTTTTATTATGAGCGGCTGGCGCGAATACCGCTCTGAATATACCGACACAATGTTGTCATTGCCTTCCAGGTAGTAAAAGGGATGTTCCGTGCTGACTCTGACCGGCCTGACAGAAGCCCTGCCCGAATCATAGCACGCAATGATCCTTACCCTCTCATTGCGAAGAGCAAGATCTGCTCTCTGTCGTTCGAAAAACAGATCAAACTCTCTCATCTGTGTAAGGAACGCTGCAGCATCATATTTTCCCGGCAAGGGCCCCGGCAGGTAATCTTCAAACGCTACCTCAGAAACATCAAGACGGAATCCTGATTCGCGTACAAGGATCAGAAGCTTCCTGGCTATATCAACTCCCCTGAGGTCAGTAAGCGGATCGGGTTCAGTATAACCTTTTTCCAGTGCCAGCAGAACCGCTTCACTGAATTTCATGCCGTTGGAGTAGCTGTTGAAAATGTGGTTAAGGCTGCCTGAGAGTACGGCATCTATCCTTAGAATCTTATCTCCGGTCTTAACCATATTCTGAATGGTGTGAATTACAGGCAATCCGGCCCCGACATTACTCCCGTACCTGAACTGTACCCTCTTCCTCAGTGCCGTTCGCTTCAGTCTGCTGTAGTTCTCAAATGACGAGGAAGCAGCAAGCTTGTTCGAGGTAACTATAGATATACTCTTCTCAAGAACTC